>WNGK01001436.1_pt1 | contig 30019 bp, 29 predicted proteins | sample 5400601 | NCBI WGS metagenome assembly WNGK01 (sample SAMN13153376, study PRJNA577476) | soil metagenome | isolation source: 60 cm soil or saprolite under Garry oak tree replicate 1 | place: USA:California | collected 2016-06-15 | reverse complement strand
CGGGAATGACGAAGCGCCCCGCGAGGGGCGAGCCGCGCTGCTCGAATCTGAACTGCTCGTAGACGTTCCGGTCGGACAACGCTCCCCAGCCGATGGCGAGGTCGGTCGGGCTGAGCCCGGCGAACTCTCCGATCGCGTAATTCGTCCGCGCCAGGACGACCGCGCGAAAATCGAAGTCGGCGAGCGCCGTGTAGCGAAAGCCGTGTGCGTCCTGCCAGGGCCGCCGCGCGCTCGCTGGCGCGATGACCGGCGTAGCCTCGACGAGCACGCCCGGCCGATTGGGAATCGGGCGATCGTGCAGCTGCCATTGAATCGCGCCGTACACACCCGCGGCGAGGAGCAGGACGAGAAAAAGGCGCACGGTGGCACTTCCTCGGTAATTTCCGAGCCGTCAAGCGTGAGCGTGGCGCGTCACGCCGCTATCGCGGCATGGAGATCAGGAACACGCCGACAACCTGCATCGATCGCAACGTATGCATGACCTCCCCCATGATGTCGCGGTGCTTGCGCCTAGGATCGCGTAGGCCAAGCAGGCACCAACATGATATCAAGCCTGATGTCCTCGTGACTTACGCTCTGCGCAGGCTTGCTCTAAACTTTGCACGGTTGACGCGGGTCAAATCGTGAGGACAACGGCTCTCGGAGGAAAAAGATGATGGCTATCCGGCGATTGTCCGGCTGTTTGTGTGGCGCGCTGGCGGCAGGATGCTTCTTGCTTGCGATCGACTCGCTTGCGGCAGACGCACAACCCAGCTATTACGGCGTCTCGCGCGGGGCGCATCCGCACGACGTCGCCGCCTCGCCGGTGCCCGGAGGTCCTGTCTATTACACCGCCCAATCGACGGGCAAGCTCGGCGTCCTCGATCCCGCGACGGGCAAGTTCGACGAAGTCGCGCTGGGCCCGCGTTCGGCGCCTCACGGCGTTATCGTCAGTCCCGACGGCGCGGCATGGATCACCGACGGAGGGCAGAACGCGATCGTTCGTTACGATCCGAAGACGCGCGAGGTGCGGGTGTGGCCGCTTCCCGCCGACACGGGCTATGCCAATCTCAACACCGCTACGCTCGATAAGCAAGGTCGCGTCTGGTTCACCGGTCAGAGCGGCTACTACGGGCGCCTCGACCCCGCCACCGGCGACATCAAGGTGTGGAAATCGCCGCGCGGCAGCGGACCGTACGGGATCACGACGACGCCCGCGGGCGAGGTGTTCTACGCGTCGCTCGCCGGCAATCACATCGCGCAGATCAACACCGAAACCGGCGAGGCGACCGTCATCGAACCGCCGACCAAGGGCCAGGGCGCCCGGCGCGTGTGGTCCGATTCCAAAGGGCGCATCTGGGTGAGCTATTGGAACACCGGTCAGGTCGGCATGTACGACCCGTCGACGCGCGCGTGGCGGGAATGGAAGCTGCCGGGCAACGCGCATACCTACTCGGTGTGGGTCGACGACAAGGACAAGGTCTGGCTGACCGACTGGAGCATCAATGCGATCGTTCGCTTCGATCCGCTGACGGAAAGGTTCGACAGCTTTCCCTCCAACCGCGACGGCGCGAACGTGCGCCAGATGCTCGGCCGCGCCGGCGAAGCGTGGGGGGCGGAGTCCGGCCTCGATCGGTTGGTGATGGTGCCGGCCCGTTAGTGCGTATCCCGGGCAAGGGCCGGCCGGCGCGGTGGCATTATCAGGAGCGACCGGGCGCAATATTGGTCGAAACTGACGCGCGCCTTGCAGAATTTACAGTGGCGACGACGTTCGGTTCGCGTGTTGTATTGGGCATCCGTCGAGAATGGCGGCGGGGCAATGTATCGTCGCCAACGCCAAGTATTCAAATTTCCTCCGGGTTTCGGTTTTTAGTCCGCCCGCGCCTGCGACTCGGCTGACATCGATGTCGGTGCCGTAAGACCACGTCCGACATTCGCGCGATGGCCCGCGAATTGCTCCGCTTTGTTCTCGGGATGTCTGGCGGCTTGCGCTCGCCGCGCCTCGCAAAATGATGAAGGAGAATCCAATGAAGCAGTGTCTCTTATGCACCGCGCTCACCGCGGCGCTCGCGTTCACAGCCGGCACCGTACTCGCGGGCGAAATCACCTTGTACGAGCGGCCGGGGTTTCAGGGCCGCAGCATGACCCTGCGCAATGCGCAGGTGGACCTCGATCGGACGAGGTTCAACGATCGAGCCGAATCGGCCATCGTGCGCGACGGCGTATGGGAAGTCTGCACCGATGCCGGTTTCAACGGCCGTTGTACGCGCCTGCAACCCGGCGAATATCCTAGCCTTCAGCAATTCAACGATCGCATATCCTCGGCGCGCGAAGTTGCGCAATATGCGCCGCCCGTGGCAATAGCGCCGCCGGCAGCATACGCGCCGGGCGGGCGTGGCGCGCGCGCGGTGTTGTACGAAGGTCCCGACTTTCGCGGGCGCTCATTTGAGATCGATCGGCCGGTCGTACGCGATCTCGACCGAACCAATTTCAACGACCGCGCGGCATCGCTGCGCGTCTTCGATGGGTATTGGCTCTTTTGCAGCGATGCCAACTTTGAAGGCGATTGTAGGACCTTCGGCCCGGGCGATTACCCGCAGCTTCCGGGCGATCTGAATCGTCGCATCTCCTCGGGACGCCGCATCTACGATCGCTACCCGTATTCCGGTCCTCCCAGCTGGAACCGCTGATCGCGACCTGACTGCAACGGCCCGCGGGCTCAGAGGCTGCGGGCCTATCCCGTGCGCATCACCTTGGCGCGCGCACTTAGCCGCTCGTGCCGAGTGCGCTCGTACTCCGCAATCACTTGTGCTCCAAGCAGCAAGACGATAGCGCCGATCTCCACGCTCAAGAGCACGGCGATCGCGGTCGTGAGCGACCCGTACACGACCTTGATCTGCGACATGGTGTTGTAGTACCACACCAGCACGTGTCGCGTGATTTCCCAGAGCAACGCTGCGGTCACGCCGCCGACGAGCGCGTGGCGCAAGCGTAGCCGGCCCACTGGCATCACCAGATAGACCGCAGTCAATACAAGAATCTCGCCTCCCACGCCGAGCGAGTAGAGCAAATAGTCGGAAACCCCGCCGAGCGAGCGTGGCACCCCGAAGATGGTGATGTGATGCGTCGCCAGCACCGCAAGCATGCCCGAGACGATCGTCACCACCAGAAGCCCGGCGCCCAGGAAGAGAATGAACAGATAAGGCAGAAGGGCCGAGACGACGAAGCGCCGGCGGCGGATCGCGACGCGGTGAAAAAAGATCACCGACATGGCGTTTTCGAGCACCGTAAACGCAAGCGCGCTGAACAACACCATCGTAAAGAGCAGCACGGGGCCGATGACATCCCGGTACGCCAGAAAAGCGCGCAATTCCTCCACCAGCGCCGCTGCTTGCCCTGGAACGACGAACTCGAGATACTCGCCCAGCGTCGCGAGCAGACGCGACTGGTCGATGACGTGCGCCAGCGCGATCAGCATGAGGATCAGGAGGGGGATGAGCGACAGCAGCGTGTAGTACGCCACTGCGCCGGCGAGGAGCAAACCCTGGTTGGCACGGAATCCCTTGAGCACCCGCAGCGCGAAAACGGCCAGGCGCCTGGGCATGTCCGCAGTGCGAAGGAGGCTATGGCGGCGTTTCGGCATGCTCGGCGCGCCAGGCTTCCGCGAGCGAATCTGCTCCAGCCTGCGACGCGCCGGCGCGCGGCGTGAACAGGCCCTCCATTTCGCGACGCAGCTTGTACGCGGACAGATCGGTGTCGACGGCGACGTCGGCCCAGGTCAGCGACTGTCCGGGCGCAACGTCGCGAACGAGCTTGATTCCGTGCGCGAGCCCGAGTGGCAGTCCGCCCAGCTCGAGCGACCGGTTGGCGCGAAAGAGCTTCCCCCACACCGTATAGCCGCCTTCGCCGTCGAGCGTCTCGCCCGCACGCAATGCGCGCTTGGCGGTCGCCACGACGTCGGCGTTGAAACACGTCGCAGCGCCGGTCGCCTCTCCACGCAATCCGACCGACGCCACCGAGATCCCGACCTCGAGGCCGATCAGATGCCAGCGCTTGTACAGGCACGCATAGCGGCCGGACTCGTCGGTGCGCACCATGTATTCGCGAAAGCAGTTGCGGATGTACTCAGTGTCGCCTTCGAAAACGACGAATACGCCGAAGCGGATGTCATAGCCGATGGGCGTTCCGTCGCGCTCGAGCGACGAGATCACCTCGACCTGGCCTTTTTGCTCGAGCACGCCGCCTTCGGCACGCGGCCGGCACACCGACGGAATGCGATCGATGGACGCCGGCGGATAGGTAAGACCGTCCGGCGGGGCTACGAGCCCCGTCGCGTTGCACACCGCGGTGCATTCGATCGATGGCTTGGAGCCGTCGAGAAACGAGTTGAACATCTTCGGATTGAGGCCGCCGATGCGGGCTTCTTCCTGCGTCAGCCCATAGTGTCCCCACACCGTCTCGGGCGTGGACTGCGCAAAGTGCGGAAGCCATTTGTGGCCGCGCCCCGCGCAGACGACGCCGAACCCGGCGCTGCGTGCCCAGTCGACCAGGTCGCAGATGAGCGCCGGCTGGTCGCCGAAGGCCAGGCTGTAGACGACCCCGGCCTCCGCGGCCCTGCGCGCGAGCAGCGGCCCGCAGAAGGCATCGGCCTCGACGGTGACGTTGACCATGTGTTTGCCCTGGCGAAAGGCTTCCAGGCAATGCTCGACGGCGGCGATGGGATGACCCGTGCATTCGACCACGACGTCGATCTTCGGATGCGACAGCAGCGCTTTCCAGTCGTCGCCGACATGGGTGTTGCCGCGCGCGATCGCCGAATCGATCGAAGGCGCGGCGTGGCGTTCGGCCTGCCATCCGACGCGCGTCAGATTCGTCCGCGCATTGTCGGGAACCAGGTCGGCGATGGCGGCAACATGTATGCCGGGCGTCTTCGGCACCTGCGCGAGATACATCGCCGCGAACTTGCCGGCGCCGATCAGGCCCACGCGCAGGGGCTTGCCCTGCGCCGCGCGCTGCTGCAAACCTGCATAGAGGCTCATATGTCCATCCGATCAGGCCGCCAACGTCCTCAGCGCGACGTCCGGCGTTCCGTCCTTCCAGGGCAGGGAAACGGGATACGGGCGGAGCAGGCAATCGTCGGGCAGGCATTCGATGGGCGCAAAGTCGCGGTGCGCGATGTACTCCGGGCGCTTGAAGCGGCGGATGTGATTGGACACCGCGCACAGGCTCAAATAGACACTGACGCGATTCCATGGCGACAGGTTCGACGTCGACGCGTGCACGAGGCAGGAGTGAAACAGGATCATCGAGCCCGCCGGCCCCTTGGGCGCGACAATGCCGCCGCGCTCGACGAGCCTCGCGATGGTGTCGTGGTTGATCGTCCACAAGGGATAGCTCGTCGTCGACGTATCGTGCGCGGCTTCCAGGACGCCGAGCTTGTGGCTGCCCGGAATGAACATCAGCGGTCCGTTGAACTCGTTGACCTCGTCGAGAAAGATCGCCACATTCATCGCCCGCGGCTCGGGCATGTCGTCGTCGTTTTTCCACGTGCCGAAGTCCTGGTGCCACTGCCACACGTCGCCGTCGAACGCCATCTTGCCGTTGATCTTGAACTGGTGCATGTACACCGGCTCGCCGAACATTTGCACGACCGGATCGACCATGCGCGGATGGCGCGCAAGCCGCGCGAACGGCTCGCTGTAGAGGTGCGCGGCGAAGTTCGTGCGCACCGCGTCGCTGCCTTTTTCGCGCACGTTTTCCGGACGCTGCTGCGCGTAGAGCTGCGGCACTTCGGCGAGCAGCACGCCGATCTCCTCCGGTGTGAACAAACGCGGAAAGAAAAGATAGCCTTCGCGCTCGAAGCGTTCGATCTGCTCTGGGTCGAGTTTCATGGCGATTCCTTAGTGGCTCGCTGATCCGGCGCGCTCGCTAGCGCGTCCGCTTCAGACGTCTGGCGATCCGTATCCAATCCTTGCCCTGCGAACGCTCCGGCGTGTCGATGTCTGCGCCGCCGGGCATGGCCTTGAGGAAGCGGTCGGGGAGGAGCTCGCTCCAGATCGTCAATCCGGCGTAGACGATCACCAGAAGATACGGACCCGCCGAACCGAACATCTGCGGCAACCCGGTGAACGTCACGAAGATCAAACCGAACCAGCGCACCAGGATGAGTCCGAAGCGCTTCTTGATATTGATCTGATCCGGCGTGTGCGTGCGCAGCAGGCCGTAGAGCGTGCGGAAGGTCATGAGCGCGGCGAAGAACTGCGCGGCAAGCGCGATCTGGAAGCCCGGGTCGGCGAGTGTCTTCCCCAGCGAAAATCCGGTGTCCGCGAGCATGAAAATCACCGGAATCCCCAGCGGAACCGCGAGGATGAGCGTGGTGAGCGCGGCAGCCGCAAAAGGTCCCGCCAGTGCGTTGAGCCGCGCGCCGACGCCATCAGCGTTGCCGACGGGGAGAAAAAAATACATCAGCGCAGCGATCATCATGCACAGCGAAAGCATCGTGTCGGCGAAATAGATGAGGATCAGATTACCCGGGGGCCAGCTGAGAAACAGCATGCCGTACACCGGCACGGCATTGCGCACGACAACGTCGAAAATGAGACCCGGCCCAACAGGCGCGGGCTTCGTGTCCTCGCGCGGTGAATCAGCGCTGGGGTCCGTAGGCGAGTTCATCCATTATGTCGGCAAAACGCGACCAGTCGAGCCGCTTGCTTCGTTGTCGCTTGCCACCTTGCCAATAAAGAGAGCCGCGGCCGACTTCCAGCGCACCGATTTTTTCCTTGTTGGCATAGATCTGTAAGGTCAGAGACGATCGCGCCTTGGCGAGCTCGAAGTTGGCGAGGTCGGCCTTGACCTCGTGCTTGCGCGTGGTGCGCTGTTGTATTCTGCGCTTCTTGCGTCTCGCCGCCATACGCCGATCCTCCTCCGGCCGGCGGTCTTCGATGGCAGCGCCGGCGCCTTGTCGGAGAATACCGCATTAGAGTGTACGATCAAACCCGCGCGGAACGGACGGCGCGCTTTGAAAGCGGAGCGGCATGATCGAACTTCAAAAACGTTTTGGGCGCCCGCTGCGGCTGGGAGTCGTGGGCGGCGGACCCGAATCCTGGATCGGCCGCATGCATCGAGGCGCCGCCGAGATGGACGGTCTCTGGCGAGTCGTCGCAGGGGTCTTTTCCAGCGATCCGGCGCGCTCGCACGAGGCCGGTGTTGCGCTGGGCCTCGATGCGCAGCGAAGTTATGGCGACGTCGATGAGATGCTCGCCGGGGAAAAATCGCGCCGCGACCCGATCGATGCGGTCGGCGTGACGACCCCGAACGACACTCACTATGCGATCGCTGCCGCGGCCCTCGACGCGGGGCTCGACGTCGTATGCGACAAGCCCGTGACGCACGATTTTACCGAAGCCTGCGACCTCGTCGCCCGCACGCGAAAGAAGGGCCGCCTGTTTGCCATCGCGCACGGTTATTCGGCGTATCCGATGACACGCTATGCTCGCACGCTCATTCGCGATGGCGCGCTGGGCGCACTTCGCCTGGTGCAGGTCGAGTATATCCAGAGCGGGCTTGCGACGCGGATCGAGGAAGGTCCGCAGAACAACCGGCTGCGCTGGATTCTCGATCCGCGGCGCAGCGGCCTCGCGCTGGTGATGAGCGCCATCGGCTGCCATGCGCAGCATCTGGCGTGCTTTGCTTCGGGCTTGAACATCGCGCGCGTTGCGGCGGACGTGCGCGCGTTGCTTCCTGGAAGGAGCGTCGTCGACTATGCGTCGGCGCTGATGGAATTCGACAACGGCGCCCGCGGGACATTTACCGCGACGCAGGCTGCGGCGGGTGGGGAAAACGACATCCGGCTGCGCATCTACGGCGAGAAGGGAATGCTCGACTGGTCGCATCGCGAGGCAAGCTATCTCCGCCTCGCGCTGCAAGGCGAGCCGGTGCGCATCGTCGGGCGCGGCGACCCCTTCCTGCCTCCCGACATCATCGCAGGGGGCCGCACGCCGCGCGGCCATCCCGAAGGCCTGCGCGAAGCCTTCGCCAACATCTACGCCGAAGTCGCCCAGGAAAGGATGGCGCGCTCGCTGGGCGAGGCGCCGCCGGATTTCGCGTATCCGCGCATCGAGGAAGGCGCCCACACCATGGCATTCATCGAGGCGTGCATTGCCTCGCAGGTGAGCGGAGACTGGCACGACGTCGCCAGGCTGCCGGATTTCGGCTCGGCGTGAGGCTGCATGCGCGCCTGCTGTGCACGATGGTCGCGATGGCGGCGCCGGTCGCTGTGGCTGCGGACGATCTTGTCTATAGGGAAGTGCTCAAGGGCGACCAGCGCATGTACGACAATTTTCGCGCTTTTGCCGGCGCGTTGCGCGCGGCGCTCGGCGGCGAGCCGAAGATGTCGCGTCTGGAGGTCAGCGAGAACACCGGCAGCGCGCTGGTGCGTCTCGACGACGGGCGGGTGCGCTCGTTCGCCTTCGTCGAGGGAGCTCTCTCCGAGCGCCGCGTGCCCCTGCAAGACGAGGCTCCGCCCGAGCAAGCCCTGAGCAAGCGCTTCGGCTTCGACGCCGTCGATCTCGACCGCGTGCGAGCCGCGCTGAAAGTTCAGCGCGCCAAGCCGGGACATCGCGGCGACAGCTCGCCGAGGATCTCGGTGGGGTATCGCGCCCTTGCGGGGCGATCGCTGGTCGGCATCGAGGTCGGGTCGATGGCGATCCAGGGTCTGGATCTGCTGAGCTACGATCTCGATACGGGCGAGCCGGTCGATCTCAAGGGGATGCTCGCCCGGGCCAACGCCGAGATCGCCGAGCATAACCGGCGCGTCGAGGCGCAGGCGCGCGCCTTCGAGGAAGAGGAAAAACGCCTCTCGAAAATCGACATGCTCGGATTCGGAAGCGATGCGGTGATCGCGCTGCAGCGCGACACCGGGCCGGCGCCGCGGCTTCGCAACGTCGTGCTGGTGCGGGATGAGGTGCGGCTTACGTTGGCGGACGCGCGCGCCGGCGGCGAGCTCGTGACGTACCGTTATGACCGGCGCGGAATGCTCTCGCGGCGCGACAGCCGCGAATCCGAGATCACCCGCTGCGAGCAGCCGTTCGCCGCCGACGACTTCGACTGGCCGCGCGTGCCGCAGATGGTGCAGCAGGCGTTCGCCACGCTCAACATCGCGCGCGACGCGGCCATCCGCGTCGACGTCGAGCGCACGGATCGCTGTGGTCCTGTCCACGCGCAGGTGTCGCTATCCAAGGACGGATTGACCCTCAGCGCGTTTTTCGATGTGTCGGGGCGCCTTTACCACGTCGAGTGATGCCGGGATGCACTGCCGAGGTCTTGGGACACGGCCGCCGCGGCCATGTCGGCGCAAACCCTGGCGTGGTTTCGCAAGTACCTCGACGCGGCCCAAGCTTCGCGGCAACCGCCTCACTCGTCGCGGACGCGCGTGCGCGCCGCCATGATGCGGCCGCGATGGACCTTGGTGTCGACGCGCTTGTCGCGGGCGCGACGTGAGGGCTGCGTCGGCACGCGCCTGGCGTGGGTCGTTGTCGCGGCATCGACCAGCGCATGCAGGCGCGAGAGCGCGTCCTCCCGATTTCGCTCGAGGCTCCGATAGCGCTGCGCCTTGATGGTGACGACGCCTTGCGCGCTGATGCGCTGGTCGTGCCATCGCAGCAGGCGCTCCTTGACCGCCGATGGAAGCGACGATGCGCGTATGTCGAAGCGGAGCTGCGCCGCGTTCGAGACCTTGTTGACGTTCTGTCCCCCTGCGCCCTGCGCGCGCACCGCGGTCCACTCGATCTCAGCGGCCGCGATGCGCGTCACGCTACGCCCCATGATCTCGGCCATGCGAGGCGGAAGCCTTGCGCCATACCGTGGCAAGCCAGGGCTGCTGCGCCCGCGGCAGTCCTGGCGGACGGTAGTAGTGGCCGAGTTCGACGAAGCCCGCGCCGGAGACATAGCGCCGCCATGTGTCGAGGCGCAGATACGCGCCGAATCGCCCGCGCGACCAGCCTTCGGTATCCTCGCCGTGCGGATTGGAGCTGAACAACACGCCGCCGCTCCTGAGCGCCGCGTGCAACTCCTCCAGCACGCGCGGAAGCTCCTGCATGGGGACGTGAAACAGCGATGCGTTGGCGAACACGCCGTCGAAAGCGCCGGCAGGTAGATGCATGGCGAGAAAGTCCTGCTGCCAAACCTCGCAGCCGCTGAACGAGCGTGCCATCGCCGCAAAACGCGCGGACCCTTCAAGGCCGACCGCGACATGACCGAGCTCGCGAAACGTCTTCAGATCGCGCCCTGGTCCGCAGCCCAGGTCGAGGATCGTGAAGGGCGCTTCGCCTTCGATGGCGTCGAGCAGCGCCGCGATGTTCTGACTGACGTCGTGCGCGCGCGTGCCTTCCCAGAACGCGTCGGCGCGTTCGTCGTAATGCTCGAGCGTGCGCGCGCTGACGGATTCGAGCTCGGTTCGCGATCGCTTCATGGCGCCAGCTGAGTTCGTCACACGCGTGCGGAATCTGTCTCGATTCGCCCTAATGTAGCAATTTTCGTTGGCATGGGTGTTGCTCCGGTATACCCATCCCCGACCCATTGGCTCCCTCGTCCGAGTAAGCAACACCCCTGGCTGCGTCTCGTGGCAACGGCAAAAATTGCCGGAACCCGCGTAAGTTTTTCATTGGGCCAGTAAGCCAAGGTGAGGACGCGACCCCGGCTTGCCGCGAGGGTGCGATCGGTCGGACGAGAGACCCGCCGGCAGCAATCGAGAAAGCGATGAGCGAACCCAAGCCGCAAATGCAGTCCGAGATCTCTCCACCGTTTCCGGAACAGCACCAGGAGGCGCCCGGCCTCGAATCCGAGCTGCGACGGCGTCCGCGCTACCTCGTTGAAAACTACAAGGCCGCCGGCAAGCTGGAAGGCAAGCTGGCATTGATCACCGGCGGCGATTCGGGCATCGGCCGCGCCGTCGCCGTGATCTACGCCCGCGAAGGGGAGGATATCGCGATCGTGTATCTGCTCCAGGAGCAATCCGATGCGGACTCGTCGTTCATCGCCGGAATCGTCCTGCAGGTGATGGGTGGAGAGACCACTGGGGCCTGAGGCTTCCAACGAAGGAGACGACGATGGCGAGATGCGAGCACTGTGGCAACGACTACGACAAGGCATTCAGCGTCACGCTCGGAGGCAAATCACACGTCTTCGACAGCTTCGAGTGCGCCATCCACGTCCTCGCGCCGCGCTGCGCGCATTGCCAGTGCGCGATCATCGGGCACGGGCTCGAGTCGGGCGGGATTTTTTTCTGTTGCGCGCACTGCGCGCAGGAATCAGGCGTGACGGGCCTTCGCGATCGTCGCGCGTAGGGATACTCGCAGGGATTCACCCGCGCGAATCCGTCCCGGCGTATACCGGCGTCGGCTGCGTGAAGAATGAATGCAGGATGTGATAGACCATGAGGTAGTTCTTCTGTTGAAAGCTCGCATGCGAGACACCGGCCATCACCGTGAACTGCTTGTCAGGATTCGGCAGGCGCTTGAAGAATTGCAGGACGTCCTCGAACGCTGCAATGCCGTCGTACTGGCCGCGCAGAACGAGCGTCGGAACGATGATTCGTTCGGGATCGACGATCGGCAGCTTCGAGCACATGTCGATGTAAGTGCCGTTGGGCACCGAGTCGTCGAGGGCCAGAATCGCGTCGGCAAACGCCTCGACGACGCGCCTGTCCGCCGTGTCGGGATGGTCGCGCTCGAAGATCGAGTGCACGAAGGCGCGGTCGATGGGGCGCCGCTTGTGGGCGAGGAACTCGGGCAGCTTCTTTCGCCGCTGCTCGAGAGTCGGCGCGCCTTCGCCGGTCCAAACGAAGGCGTCGAGCGCGAGGCGCGCCACGCGCCCGGGGTGCGTTTGCGCGAACAGCGCAGCCCGCAATGCGCCGGAGGAGATGCCGTAAGTGGAGAAGCTCGCGATCCGCCTCGTCTTGGCGATGTAATCGGTGGCGGCCGCAAGGTCATCCGCCCCGTTGGCGATGTCGCAATAAATATCGCGCCGCTTGTCGGATCGCCCGTATCCCTCCATGTCGAGACACCAGCAGACAAAGCCGCGCTTCGCGAACCAATCCATCACTGAAGAATCGGCGCGGCCGGGAACCGAGAGATCGAAGGTCGGCTGCGACGCCATCGATGAGCCGTGCACGAACAGTATCGCGGGCTTACCTTCGGGCGAGCCGACGTACTTTTCCCACAGGAACAAGCTGACATCGCCTTTGTTCGTCCAGTGCTCGGCGCCTGTCACGCGTCCAGCGGCGACATCCGACGTGTCCATGGTTCCCTTTTCGTCGCGAGGCGGGAATTCTACCCCGATACCCTCAATCGACCTTCGCGCCGGTTTCGCGGATGATGCGCGCCCAGCGGTCCTTCTCGGCGCGGAAGAACACGCCGAACTCGGCAGGAGTCGATCCCACGGATTCGATGCTCGCCGTGTTCATGTAGGCTTTCACTTCATCGCCAGCCAGCACCACGGTGATTTCACGGTGCAATCGGTCGATGATCGCCGTCGGCGTGCCTTTCGGCGCGAGCAGCCCCATCCACACATAGGCCTCGTAACCCGGAACACCGGCTTCGCTTACCGTTGGCACGTCCGGAAGCTGCGGCGCGCGGCGCGCGCCGGTCACTGCCAGCGGGCGCAGCTTGCCGGCCCGGATGTGCCCGAGCATGCCTGCCAAGCCTGGAATCGACATCTGCACCTGGCCGGCGAGCAGGTCGGTGGTTGCCTGGCCGCTGCCGCGATAGGGAATGTGATTCATTTTCAGACCAGTCATCGACGCCAGCAATGCGGCAAACAGATGCTGACCACTCCCGTTGCCCGATGACGCGTAGTCGATCTGTCCAGGCCGCTCCTTTGCATAGGCGATGAATTCCTGCAGCGTCTTCACCGGTAGCGAGGGATGCACGACGACAACGCCAGGCTCGCGGCCGATCAGCGACACCGGCACAAAGTCCTCGATCGGATCGAATGGGAGCTTGGGATAGAGCGTCGCGCTGATGGCATTCGTTTGCGACGCGAGCAGCAGCGTGTAGCCGTCGGCAGGCGACTTGGCGACGATGTCGCTGCCGATGGTTGCGCCGGCGCCGGGCTTGTTTTCGACGATGATGCCCTGACCCATGCGTTTTGAAAGCTCCTGCGCGATTAGGCGCATCGGTCCGTCGACGGCGCCGCCGGGGGAGAACGGCACCACGATGCGGATCGGCCGCGCAGGATACGCCTGCGCCAGAACGATCGAGCTCGACAGCGCGCACGCGGCAGCAAGCGCGGCAAGCTTGAAGCCTGCCGCTAAACCGCCTGAGGTCCGCGCAGTCATCGCCGCGCTAGCTGCGGGTCGACGCGGCAAAGCCGCGCAAGTCCGCTCGGCCGGCAAGACCGGAGCATTCCTCGATCAGACCTTGCGCGCGCTCCGCGCCGAGGATCGGATCGACCAGACCGTGAAATTTGCGCCGCAGATCGGCGTCGCTCATCGGATGCTCAAGGCTGCCGATCGCGTGTTCGACCGACACCTGCAACGATCGGCCGTCCATACACCTTATGCGCACGTCCGCGGCATCTTCGGCCATCGATGAATCGACGCTCGCCGTCACGCGATTGCGCAATGCGACAACGTCGGGGCGCGCCACGATAGCATCGGAGAACTCGTCCTGCCCGGCGCGGCCGAAAATGATTCCCGCGGCGCATGCGTGATAGACGCTGAACTTGCCTTCTAGACCGGTGCGCGGCGCGGTCTTTCCGGTGAGCTCGAGCACCAGTGGATGAACCTTGAGCTCGACGCGCTCGACGTCATTGGCGGAGAGCCCGTGCGCATCGCGCAACTGCACGCAGCCATCGATGCTCGGATGGATCACGACACCGCAGGCAAACGGCTTGTAGGTATTAAACGAGATCTCGAAGCGCTCGCCGAGCCCGTCGCTGATCTCGCGCCAGTCGAACTTGGTGGAGAATGTCTGCGCCAGGCCGCGCGGAGCCTCGATGGCGCGGCGCGACGCCGTGAATCCGTGCCTGGCCATGAGCGCCGACATGAGTCCCGCGCGTGCCGCCGCGCCCGCGTGAAAGGGCTTGGTCATGGTGCCGAATTGTTCGCGCACGCCGACAGGCTGCGACGCGGCGATCCCCAATGCCATCGCCGTCGCGTCCACGTCGAGTCCCAGCACGCGCGCGCATGCGGCGGCTGCGCCGAGCATCCCCGTCGAGCCCGTGATGTGCCAGCCGCGATCGTAGTGATCCGGGTAGATCGCGTTGCCGACGCGGCATGCGACGTCGATACCGAGCACCATTGCATCGATGAACTGGCGACCGCTCGCGCCGACGTGCTCGGCCAGAGCGAACGCCGCCGACGCGACCGGAGCCGCCGGATGGATGATGGTCTTCAGATGTGTGTCGTCGAAGTCGAAGGTGTGCGAGGTGATTCCATTGAGCAGCGCCGCGCTTGCCATATCGACGCGCTCGCTCCGTCCCAGCACGCTCGCCTGTGCCGCGGGTGAGAGCTCGCTGACGGCGGCAAGCGCGGCCTCGACGGTCGAGTGGCGCGACGCGCCGATCGCACAACCGACCCAGGTGAGCAGCGTGCGCTGCGTCTCGTGCTCGACGGCGTCGGGCCAGCCACGCGACGGATGCGTGGCGACAAAACGGGCCAGCGTCTCGGTGACGGGCGGCAGCACCGTTGCCGCCTCAGAAGCGGAATCGGACGGGGATGCGCGGGCAGTCGACATCGCTTCAATTGCTGATCGGGATGTTTGGTGTTCGCTCATCATATTCGCATTGGCGACCGGCTTGTAGGACTTGAGTCTGTGAGCATGTCAGACGAACGCTGATTTTCGAAAAGGAGTCGCCTCGAGGAGAAACTCGGATTCATAGAGTGGGGTCCATCCACCACCCAGAGGGCGGGTGAGCCTTTGCCCGCACTCGGGATTCGAATCCACGCAAGGAGAGAACATGTATCCGAGTAGCAAGCTGATGGCAATATTGTTTGCGGCTGGGCTGGTCACGGCGCCAGCGATAAGCATGGCCGTCACCGAGTTCGAGGTGACGATCGCGCCTCCGGCCGATCGGGTCGAAGTCGTTCCCGCACCGCGCGAAGGCTATGTGTGGCAGCGCGGGTACTGGCGCTACGATAACGACGGGAAGCGCTACGCCTGGGTGGATGGCCGCTATATCCAACACCGGGAAGGTCATCGCTACATCCAGGGTGAATGGCGTCACGAGGGCGAAAGACATCGCTTCATCATGGGACACTGGGATGACGATTGACGTCTGAGCCCGGCGCGCTTCACGGCGCCAGGATCAACGCAGGCCGCCTCCCGGGCGGCCTTTTTTCGTCGGACGGATCGCGCGAGCTCAGTTGACGGCGAGATCGGTGATCTCGTCGTCGATCCGCCAGCCGTCTTTTTCCTTCACGAGGATCGCCTCTCCAAGCATCTTGCCGGCGGCGCCTTCGCCGTTGATGACCAGCACCGCTTTATCGGATCTTGCAAAGCCGCGCGCGATGCGTGCCGATTTCTCCGGATGCTCTCCCGCAAGCTCGTCGATAAATTTGTCGAGAAGCTTTTTCTTTTCCGCGTCGGACCAGGTTTTCAGCTGCTCGCTGGACAGTAGGGACTTGAGCGCGGCGCGATCGCGCTTGACGAGCGCCTCGTGATACGCGAGGTACGTCTTCCCCGGCGCGCCACCGTCAGCGCCGAGTGCAGCTCCGTGGTCATCGGTCAGGATCGGGACATCGAGCGTAACGTCGAACGAGCGATCCGATTCGCGATCGGAGAGCGTGCCGCGCAGGCGGCCGTCGGTCAGCTTGACGCGCGAAGTCACCTCGCCCGTGCAATAACCGCAACCGTTTCCCGGTTGAAAGTAATAGCTCAGCCCGCGATAGCTTCCGTCGGGACGGAACTCGAGATACACGACCCCGGTCTGCTCGTCCTTGACGTGTTTTTCAATGGCGAGGTGACGGTCGTAGTAATCGCTCAAGGCTTCCGGGCGAATGCGCGCGTTGGTGATCGCGACGATCAAGGCGTCACTGTTCTTGTCGAGGAAAGACTTTCGGCGATAGGCGACGGCGCTGCGCACTTCCATGGTGATGCCCTGGCTCTTGAACGTGCCCTTGGCGCTTTCGCCGCCGTCGGCGGCGAGCGCCAATGTAGACAGCACAAGGCAGCAGACAGCGACAATCTTCATGGTTGCTCCGGCCGCAAGGGGACGGACATTGTAGGGGAGCGCTCCGTGCGTATGCAACGCGGCGCTCCTCTCCGGCGGAAGCCGTGACGCGGGTCAGGCAAAGCGGCGCTCTACCTGGGCGCGGACCTTGAACAAGAGCAACTCTCCAAGCCCATAGGGCCCACACGCGTATAATCAGCATCATTCGCCGCCAGCCCACCCGGCCGGCGGCTTTTGTTTTGCGATTCGCGGCGCCGCACGACGCATTCCAGAGACCCATGAACGTCGCCAGCTTCCAAGCCGATCTCCTGCGCGAAGTCTCACGCCGGCGCACGTTCGCCATCATCTCGCACCCCGACGCCGGCAAGACCACGCTGACCGAGAAACTATTGCTGTTCGGCGGAGCCATCCAGATGGCGGGTACGGTCAAGGCGCGCAAAAGCGCTCGCCATGCAACCTCCGACTGGATGGAGATCGAGAAGCAGCGCGGAATATCGGTAACGAGCTCGGTGATGCAATTCGACTACGCGGATCACGTCATCAATCTGCTCGATACGCCCGGCCACGAGGATTTTTCCGAAGACACCTATCGCGTGCTGACCGCGGTCGATGCGGCGGTGATGGTGATCGATGCATCCAAGGGGGTCGAGGCGCAGACGATCAAGCTGCTCGACGTGTGCAGGCTGCGCGCGACACCCATCATCACTTTCGTCAACAAGCTCGACCGCGAAGTGCGCGAGCCCGTCGCGCTGCTGGAGGAGATCGAGTCGGTGCTGAAGATCGATTGTGCCGCGGTCAGCTGGCCGATCGGAATGGGAAAGAATTTTCGCGGAGTATTCGACCTCATGCGCGAGCGTCTGCGGCGCTTCACCCCTGGCGAGGAGCGCAGGAGCGACAGTGAGCTGATCGAAGGGCTCGGCAATCCGCGGCTCGACGCGCTTTTCCCGTCCGAGATCAGGGCGCTGCGCCACGATATCGAGCTCCTCCGCGCGGCGAGCCATCCATTCGAGCTTGGCGAATTCCTGGCTGGCCGGCAGACGCCGGTGTTCTTCGGCTCGGCGATCAACAACTTCGGCGTGCAGGAAGTCTTGCAGGCCTTGATCGACTGGGCGCCGCCGCCGCAGCCACGCGACGGCGAAGCGCGTATCGTCCACCCCGCGGAACGCGCCTTTTCGGGATTCGTATTCAAGATCCAGGCGAACATGGATCCCAAGCACCGCGACCGTATCGCATTCCTGCGGATGTGCTCGGGACGCTATCGGCCGGCCATGAAAGTGCAACATCTGCGCATCGGGCGCGAGATGAAGCTCTCGAACGTTCTGACCTTTATGGCGAACGAGCGGGTCTCGAGCGAGGACGCGGTGGCCGGTGATATCATCGGCATACACAACCACGGCCAACTGCAGATCGGAGACACGCTTACCGAGGGCGACGCGCTCGACTACAAGGGCATCCCCTATTTCGCGCCCGAGCTGTTCCGGGTCGCGCGGGCGCGCGATCCGTTCAGAGCCAAGCAGCTGCAAAAAGGGCTGCGCGAGCTCGGCGAGGAAGGCGCGATCCAGGTCTTCGAGCGCGGCTGGAACAACACGCTGCTCTTGGGCGCGGTGGGGCAGTTGCAGTTCGACGTGGTTGCTGATCGGTTGGCGCGCGAGTACAAGGTCGACGCCGTCTACGACCCGGCCCCCATCTCAACCGCGCGATGGCTCACTTTTCCCGACCCCGTCACGCGGCGCAACTTCGAGGCGGAAAATGCCGCATCGATGGCCACCGACGTCGACGAGAACCCGGTTTTCCTGGCGACCAACAAGTACAACCTGCAGGTCGTGATGGAGCGGTGGAGCAAGGTCGGTTTCCATGCCACGCGCGAGCACGGGGCCCGTCTCGTCCACGCGTAACAGCTCCCGGCCGCACGGGCGGCGTAGGCGGTCCTCGGACAAGAACTTTGCTCGGCCCGCCGTGGTCTATCGAATGAGGGCGGTTGCCGTGCCCGTCGGGGCGCGCAGTTTCCCGTTCATCCGTCGAATTCCCGGCATACGAGTGAGAATCGCCCAGATCGCGCCGCTGTACGAAGCCGTTCCGCCGCAGCTCTACGGAGGAACCGAGCGGGTCGTCGCGCATCTCGCCGACGCTCTGGTCGAGCTTGGGCATGACGTCACCTTGTTCGCGAGCAGCGGCGCTGGAACGCGCGCCGAGGTCGTAGCAATGCGCGACCAGGCGATCAGGCTCGATCCGTCTCCGCTCAAGTCCGATCTCGCTGCGCATCTTGCGATGCTGCACGAAGTGCGGCTGCGGGCGGATCAGTTCGATGTGTTGCATTTTCACATCGACATGATCCATTTCCCGTTCTTCGAGCATTGCGCGAATCGGACCGTGACGACGCTGCACGGCCGCCTCGATATCAAGGACCTGCCCGGAGCCTATCGTCGGTGGCCGCAATACCCGCTGGTATCGATTTCGAACGACCAGAGGAAACCGCTGCTGTTCGCAAGCTGGATCTCGACGGTCTACCACGGTCTGCCGTCCGACCTCCACCGATTTTCTCCCCGCAGCGATGGTTATCTTGCGTTTGTCGGCCGCATCGCCCCGGAGAAGCGCCCCGATCGCGCGATCGACGTGGCGCGCCGGGCCGGACGGTTGCTCAAGATCGCCGCCAAGGTCGATCCGGTCGACGCGACCTATTTCCGCGACGTCATCAAGCCCATGCTTGCGGGCCCGCATACGGACTTCATTGGAGAAATCAGCGATGCGGAGAAAAACAAATTGCTTGGCGGAGCAGCAGCGCTGCTGTTCCCGATCGACTGGCCGGAGCCCTTCGGTCTGGTGATGATCGAAGCGATGGCCTGCGGTACCCCGGTGATCGCGTGGAATCGTGGATCGGTATCCGAGGTGGTCGAGCATGGCGTTACGGGCTTCGTCGTGAATAGCGACGAAGAAGCGGTCGAGGCGCTGCAAAAAGTCGAAAGTCTCGACCGACACCGCGTACGACGGATATTCGAGCGCCGTTTTTCCGCGAAAGTCATGGCTCGAAACTATGTCGACATCTATTCCCGTCTTGCACAAAGTGGCGGCAACCGCGGGCAGCGACTGCAAAGCGTCTGAGAATGCGCGCGCGGCGAGCGCGTCGACCGGGGTAGCCGTGGCGGAGCACGCCGCAAGCGCCGAGCCGCGCGGCCCGATCGGGCTTTTCGCGCTCAAGCACGACGACACCTTCCTCGTCGCCGACGCGCTCGGCGATGTAGTGGGGGAGGGCGACGGGTTGTTTCGCGACGACACGCGCGTGCTGTCGCGCTGGCAATTGAGCATCGGTGGCAGGCCTCCTTCGCTTCTCGGTGCCGCGATCAGCGGCGACAACGTGTTTTTCCGCGCCAACGTGACCAATCGTCCGCTGCCGCCGCTTGGCGACTCAGCCACCCCGCAGGGCGTCATTCATCTCGAGCGCGCGCGCTTTATCTGGCAGGAAACGCTTTTCGAACGGCTCAGGTTCACCAATTACGGCGAGCATCAGGTCTTTGCTCCGCTGGCCTTCGGCTTCGCGGCCGACTTCGCGGATATTTTCGAGGTCCGCGGCATCGCGCGCGCATCGCGCGGACGTATGCTTAATCCCGCGACCGGCGAGCGCTTCGTGACGCTGCGCTACGAGGGCCTTGACGGGATGTTGCGCGAGTGTGCGATTTCGTTTTCCGAAGCGCCCCAGTCGTTAGGCGAGGCGAGCGCGCAATGGAGCCTCATGCTGCCCGAGCACACGCGTCATGAGCTGTACATCGAGATCGGCCCGCACCGGTCGTCTCCAGACCGAGCTCGATTTCGCGCCGCGGCGGCGCGCGCGCGAACGAATATGCGCTTGCGCGGCCGCAGAGGCGCACGCTCGTCGAGCTCGCGGCGCGTGTTCGATGTCTGGATGGACAAGTCGCGCGCCGATCTCGCGCTGTTGACCACCCCGCTGCCATCAGGCCCGTACCCCTACGCGGGCATCCCGTGGTTTTCCACGCCATTCGGCAGGGACGGCATCATCACGGCGCTGCAGACGCTTTGGCTGGAGCCCGCACTCGCGCGCGGCGTGCTGTCCTTTCTTGCCGAGAATCAGGCGCGGGAGACGTCGGCATTCGACGATGCGGCGCCGGGCAAGATCATGCACGAGACTCGCAAGGGGGAGATGGCGGCCACTGGCGAAGTTCCGTTCCGAAAGTATTACGGCGGCGTCGACGCGACCCCACTTTTTGTGATGCTCGCCGGTGCATATGCAGAGCGAACTGGCGACATGGCATTCATCGATTTCCTGTGGCCGTCGCTCATCGCGGCGATGCAATGGATCGATGGCGAAGGGGATTCGAACGGCGACGGATTTGTGGATTATGCGCGAGCACGGCCGACGGGGCTCGCCAATCAGGGCTGGAAGGATAGCGTGGATTCGGTCTTTCACGCCGACGGACGCTTTCCAGGCGGGCCGATCGCGCTCGTCGAGGTCCAGGGATACGCCTACGCCGCGCGACTGGCGATGGCCGATCTCGCAGCGCTGCGCGGCGATGCCGATGCCGCGCGATCATGGCACGATCGCGCCGATGCAACGCGAGACCGCGTCGAGCGGGAATTCTGGATGCCGGAACACGGCTTTTACGGCATCGCGCTCGACGGCGAAGGACGGCTATGCCGCGTCTGCGCGTCCAACGCAGGGCATCTGCTGTACACGGGGCTTCCCTCGGCCGCGCGGGCGCAATCGGTCACGGAGAACCTCCTGTCTTCGGCGTTCGACAGCGGGTGGGGGTTGCGCACGCTGGCTTCCGGGCAGGCGCGGTTCAATCCGATGTCCTATCACAACGGCTCGGTGTGGCCGCACGACACCGCGATCTGCGCCGCGGGCATGGCGCGCTACGGCCACCGCAGCGCCGCTGCGCACGTCCTCAACGAATGCTTCGCCGCCGCGATGCATTTCGGCCTGCGCATGCCCGAGCTGTTTTGCGGGTTTCGACGCACCACCGGAGAGCCTCCGGTGGGCTATCCGGTAGCCTGTCTGCCGCAGGCGTGGTCCTCGGGGGCCGTATTCATGTTGCTGCAAGCCTGTCTGGGCCTGCGCATCGACGGCCTCCGGCGCGAGATCCACGTCGACCGCCCCGAGCTTCCGCCCGGCATCGATCGCCTGGCGATCGAGCGGCTCTGCATCGGCGACGAGCACGTCGGGCTCGTCTTCGAGCGCCGGGGAGACCGCGTCGAGGTTTCCTCCTCGGCCAAGTTTCCCGACGCTTTGCGCGTCGTCGTCCGCGTTTGAGCGGCCCCGATCCGCAAGCACTTTTTGCGGCACTGCAATAAAGCGCGTGGGTATTGCATATGGTATACCAGAGGTCTACATTGTGTATGCCACCGTTAGCTGCGAATTCTTGGCGGGCAGATGGCAGGGAAGCGCAATGCATCCCTGCAGGGAACGGATCTCTAAATCGAGGAGGATTTCCATGAAGCTGGATTGCGTCGTTCGCGCGCACGCGCGGGCATTGTTGGGAATTTCCGGAGTGCTCGGCATATTTGCATTGAGCGCGAACGTAACGGGGAACGGGCTCTTGGTTCCCGATGCGCTCAACATGCAGTTGCTTGGCCACAACGATCTGCAAGGACGCGTCGCCTACCAGCCAACGTTGCAAACGCAGAACGGCCGCGTAATCCTTTATGTCGGCCATTTCGCTGGCACGATGTTCAATCCGCTGACAGGCGTGAATGAGACCAATGGTACGTCTCTCGTTGATGTCACCAGTCCGAGCAGTCCAGTTTATCTGCGCCACATCACTGGTAATGGTTCGCAGATGGTTCGAGTTTGCGCCGGCCTTACCGGAACGCTGGGTACAACAGGCCACTACTACATGCTGCGGAACAACGGCGGCAACGGAGGCAAACACGAAGTCTGGGACACCACAGACCCGTTAAATCCGATCCTTCTATCAACTCCCCTGTCGGGCCTGACCGCGACGCACAAGAGCTGGTGGGAATGCGATACGGGTATTGCGTACATCGTTGCGGGCGCCGGGCCAACCGCTACGACCCCCGACGGCTGGACGACCAACCAGCACATCAAAATCTTTGATTTGAGCGATCCCGCAAACCCCGTTTATATCCGTGACATAGGCTTGGTCGGTCAAAATCCGGGATCATCTGTGACAACCGCGACCTCGGGCGTTCATGGCCCGATTTCGGTCCGAAACCACCCGATCAACGGCACGCCCGTAAACCGAATTTACATACCGTATGGCACGTCGTCCAACGGCGTGTTCCAGATCGTGGACCGACTGAAGGTCCTACCGGTGAGCAAGGGCGGCACTTGGGATGGTTCGCGCCCCGTGGCGCCAACCGACGCTGATCTGCGCGCGATCGTCGTCGGGTCGATGGACATGACGCCGAGCGAAGGCGCGCACACCTCTTTCCCGGTGTATGGCGTTCCTCTGCGTCATTACCAAGGCTTCACGAGCAACACGACCCGCGACCTCGTCGCGCTGATTTCGGAGGAAGTCGATAACCATTGCAACGGATCACCGCACTTCGGATATCTGGTTGATGCGACGAGAACCGCGGGGGCCGGCGGCGCATCGCCTGGCGAGCAACATCCCATGGTGATTTCGACGATGCAAGTCTTCGAAGATATCGCGAAGCCCGACTACTGCACGCGTGGCACGAGATTTGGCCCGCACTCGACCAATGAGTCTTTCTACGCCCCGTATTACGGCAAGCTGCTATTCATTGCGTACTTTGACGGCGGCGCGCGCGTGTTCGACATCCGCGATCCCTATCATCCGCAAGACGTTGCGCACTATGTTCCTGCCATCAATGCCTTTACGCAGCCGACGGTAGTTGCCGGAGTGACGTACTTCGATGTCTCGAGCGACAATCTCGAGCTCGACGATAACGGCCTGATCTACGATGTGGACCGCGTCGGCGGCGGCGTCGACATCCTGATGCTTACCGGCCCGGCGGCATTGATACCCAGCTCGCCGTAAAACTGCGGCAATCGCTCAATAGTTAAGACTTGCAGCAAAGGAACATTGACTCGGCGCCGATGCCATCGGCGCCGATTTTTTTGGGCCAAGCGAAACTCGTGTCGGCTGCGCCCGCAGCCAACGCCCGCTTTCGATCGTTCCGCTACGGAGCGCTCGGTAGCCTGGCGCGAGCTTCTAACGATGCGAGTGATCGTCGCCATGTTCATCATCCATCTTCGGCCGGTCGACGGGCGGCGCCCAGTTCTGGAAGCGCTTTTCCAGCTCTTCGCCGTGGGCGAGCCAAAACGAACTGTCGATGACGATGCCATTCCTGAGATTGGCGCCCCAGCGCGGCAGTTGATTGGCGCGCTTGGCACCGATCACCTTTACCGCCTTCACGTTGGTCGGCCCGTAACCGATGTTATCCGAGAATACCTTCTGATTTTCCGGTTTGCTCGCGAATGAAATGAACCGATACGCTTCTTCCGTGTGCGGTGCGCCTTTCACGATCGCCCAGCTCTCGATGTCGTACAGGCTGCCGTTCCAGTTCATTCGCAAGTCCCAGCCCCGATTGGTTTGTGCGGCTTCGATCCAAAGGCTTTGTGCCGCAGCCATATCGAGCTTTCCCGAATTGAGCCATAGGGGCGCTTGCGCTCCCGCTTCCCACCATGTGACATAGGGCTTCAGCACGTCGAGCTTTTTGAACGCGCGATCGACGCCTTCTTGGGTCGCAAGCACCTTGTAGATGTCGGCAGGCGCAACGCCGTCGGCAAGCAATGCGATTTCGAGCGTGTACTTGGCGTTGCGCGGCAAACCGCGCGTACCTGGATATTTGTTGACATCCCAGAACTCGGCCCACGACCTCAGTCCGCCCTTGACCTTGTCGGGGTTCCATGCGATGACCGTCGACCAGACATAGGTGCCGACGCCGCATTCCGACACCGCGCCGGGAATGAGATCTTTCGTGTTGCCAAGCCTGGCGTGATCGAGTTTCTCGTAGAGACCTTCCCTGCAACCGTTCAGGAGCTCCGCGGTTCCGACCTCCACGACGTCCCACGACGTCTTGCCTGCACCCATCATTTCCCTGACGAGTTCATTCAATTCTCCGCGCCAGGAATAGGAGTGGACCTGCACGCCCGATGCCTTTTCGAACGGGCCGAAATAGGCCTTGGCATGCTCTTTCTGGTTGACCCGACCCCACGAAATAACCGTGAGATCCTTCGCCCAAAGTGGATTGACTGCAAAGGCGAGCAGCGTGCCCACCAGTAACATGATTTGCGTCTTCAATTTTCCTCCCGAAAAGACTTGCTGCATGCGCCGCACTTGACTCCTTGCACTTGCCTTGATCTCGTCCCTTGCCGGTTGCCCTGTCGTGACTTAGCGTCTCGCGATTCTAATGGTGAATTGTTCGAAGATGAAGATGCGAAGGGGTGGCCCCGGTGACTTAGAACGCGTGCGTCGCAGCGGCAAAACCACGTCCGCCTCTCCCCATGTTGTGGCGGTCCATTGGCCTGTCGAGCATCATGGACGTCAACAAATCGCATCGCGCGCGATCGCCGAGGGCATCGACCGCACAACAAACAAAGCGGCACCACCTCGAAGCGGCAAAGTACAATGGTGCGCAATCAAATGCTGCGTCTGTCTCTCGTAAGCGACGGCGAAACCTGCGGCCGGCGTTTATGTTGCTTTGCGCGTTAAGGAAATTGCAATGAAATTGTGGCGGGCTCTCTGTTTTTCAGCGGCGCTATTGCCGAACGTGATGCTCGCGCAGGATTACGTACTCAAGTCGCTCAAGATCGATCATCTGTTCGCCCGCGCAACGCCGACGGGAGCAAAGACCGGTGGCGTGTTCTTCACGGTCGAGAATCGTGGAGAGATCGGCGACACACTGATCCGCGCCTCATCGCCGATTGCCGGCAACGTCGAATTGCACCACATGGCGGTGGAGGCAGGGGTGATGAGGATGCGCGCGATCCCCGCGGTGGAAGTGAAACCCGGCGGGAAGCTCGAATTGAAGCCCGGCGGCTACCATCTAATGCTCTTCGATCTCAGGCAGCCGCTCAAGAACGGAGATAAGTTCCCGCTGACCCTCACCTTTGACCGCGCTGGGACGCTCGAGGTCTCAGTAGTTGTCGAGGCCATCGCCACGCCCGATGGGGCAGTGCACAAACGCTGATATCAATGCATATGCAGTTCTGACGACGGCGCGTGCGGTGGCTCGCGCTTGAGCACGTCGATCTGTGCGAGCATCCAGGTCACCCGGTCCGTGGCCGCATCCGGGACGCCGATCCAGCGTGCGCGCAGGTAGCCCTGGCGGTCGATCAGAAACTCAATGTGCTCGGGCGCGACGTCGCCGCGTGCCGTGTCCTTCCGGCGCGCGAACATCGTGTACGCCGCGGCCACGTCCGGGCTTGTCACTACGAACATCGATTCGTCGAGATTCAAGGTATCCGAAGCCGCCGGAGTGGACGAGGCGCTCATCGACACGGCGATGATGCGTGCACCGGCCTGTTCGAGTGCCCTTCTTGCCGCCGCGAGCGCGCGCAAGCGTGGCAATGATTGCGGCAGGGTATAAAACACGACAAGCGCGATGTAGCGCCCGCGCTGTTCCTGTTGCATCCTCTGCCTCCGACTGGGCGCGAAGGAACTGGACCAGGTCCCAGATTTCTGCAGCGCTCAACTGCGGGGCGAATCCCGGCATCGCCGTTCCCGGGATACCATGCGCGATCCACCAGAAAAGCTCCCCTGCGCGGTGATCCGGTACGTCCTCGACAAGGTTTACCGGCTTCACCGACAAGGAGGGCGCAGCGGGTCCATCACCGTGACCATCGATTCCGTGACACGTGCTGCAACGCTGGGCATAGAGTGAGGCGCCGTGGACGATCGCGTCAGTCGTGTAACGTATCGGCGACGCGACATAGGTGGTCGGATATGCGGGTACCGCAAGCAGCCAAGTCCATGCCGTGCCCGCCGCTACAATGGTCGCGATACCGGTGATCCATACGCGCGGCCGGTGGCGGCGTACACCCACGAGCACGACGCCCGCGGCTAGGCATGCGATGATGCCTGTCACCGCCAAGGCCGCGCCAGCGCCGGTGGCTTGTTGCGCATCCTCCCAGCTCAGCGTGTGATCGAACGGCCAGATCGGAGACTGGTGCGCGCCAGGAATCATCGTGCCGAGCGCGCCGACGATCGTTACGACGACGACGCCTCCGGCGATTTCGACGGTCGCATTGCGCGCAAGGGAATGCCGTGCCCGAGCATCCTCGCGACCCAGCTGGGGAGTGAGCGACAGCCGATTTATCGCCGCCAGAGTCACTACGCCCGCAAACACAACAAGCTTGGCGAGAAGTAGCCTGCCGTAGTTCGTGCCGAACAACGCGGGAACATCACCAACGAGAAACCATGCGTTCACGAGGCCGCTTAAGAGCAGCGCGCCCACGCACACCACACCCAGCGTCGAGAAGCGCCCGGCTGCTTGTGCAGCAGCGTTGAGCGAGGGCGAGCGGCGGAGGAAGAAGACGAGTCCCGGCAACGCACCCAGCCATCCACCTGCCGCGAACAGGTGCACGACATCGGATGGCAGTTGGAGAAGCCGCTGGGAACCCGCTCCGGCGGCCGCGTGGCCGGCCCACGCCAGTGACCCTAAATAGAGAGCGGCAACCGCGACGCAAGCAAACGCCAACCGCAACCTATTGTGGGACGTTCGCCACGTCGCGACGAGCAACACACCGAACGCGACGGCAAGGCCGAAGCGCCAGACCCAGAGGCGACCGAAAACGGTCTTGCTTAGTACGAGACCGAGGGTATCGCGGCTGATCGCCTGCTCGAGGGGCATACCACTCATGTTGGAAGCCACGGCGGCGAGCCATATTGCGCCTGACGCAATGCTGACCGCGAGGCTCCAGCCCTCGATCAACAACAGGCGATGGTCAATGCCCTGATCGTGGTCGATGGCGGCGGGGCCCGCTTTGCGCGACACCGGGCTCGCCACCACCAGCGCGAACACCAGCTCGCCGAATAGCAGCATGACCGACGCAAAGTGGATGGCCCGTGCCGCGACAAGCAGTGCGTTCATCGTTGCATGCGTACTCTGGATCGTCGCGTTCGCTTAGGGTGCGACATCGAACGTAAAGTCACCCTCGGTAACATGGGTGTCGACCGACAAGACGCGCCAAGTCACGCGATACGTGCCAGGCGTGAGTTGCGGCATGGTCACCAGCAGGAGCGCGGCGTCGGCGCGGTCGACCTGAACATCCCCCTTGTCGACGCGCTTGCCACTTCGGTCCAGCACCTGCATCGTGGAAAATGCGGGCTCGAGCCGCTGCGTGAACCACAACTTGATCTGTGCCGGCGCTCCATGAACCGTGCTGCCGACGGCGGGTACCGCGTGGTCCAGAAACGCATGCGCGCCGGCGAGCGGGAAGAACGCCGGCGCACACGTGAGCGTTAATAACATCAACAAGCGTCGCTTCATCTGTAGTTGCGAATGATCGGCCGGCCGATTGTCGTGGAAAAGAGATCGTCGATGAAGAAATGCAATTGCGCGATCCAACCCACAGGGCTGCCGGTGCGACTGTTGACCGGAATCGACGCCTCGACGGCCAGTTGCACGTATTGTCCGGCCCAGATAATTCCCGGGTTCACGGTCCCCGTTGTGCCGCTTGCGCCGCGGTCGAGCGCGGTCGACATGGCGAACTCGACCACGGGGATCATCCGGTTGAAAGGCTCGCGCAGGCCCACATCCTGCACGAAAGACTGCAGGTACGGCACGCTGTATTCGACCGCGAAGCCCCACTTGAGCGTGTGCGGATGGCGCTCGACGCTGACTTCGCCCTCGTCGCTGACCGTTGTAGAGCTGGCACGCCCGCGCGTGGCGGGCGAATCGCCGCTCGCCGGCTGTTTGCTATACGCGATCGTCGGCAAGGACAGCTCGTCGGCAACGAACGGATCGTCGATCACGAGCGTCGCGGGAAAGAATTGCTTCCCGGCGAGCCCATGCGCCAGGGCCGGATCGGTCGCAACGAGGCAGGTACTTGCGGCGAGCAAGATCAGCGGAATCCGGCCCGGTATTGCGCCCGGCCGCGCCCAACGAGTCCGTGGAATAGTAGGTGCTTGCCATGAATGCGGCGAGGCCGATGGTTCTTTGGGTACCACACGTGACACTAGTGCGAAGCATGCTGGCGACGAAGTCATTGCAGGACCCTCCTGGTGAAATCGCACAGGGCAGCTTGAGACGACGATGCTGTCGTGGCCGTGGCGACGGGCCAACCCCGTCCGCCTACAGCGACAACATTCGACGGGGTCAAGCCGCCGACTGGAACTGTCTCAGGCGGTTTGGAGGGGTGGGCCGCGAACGGGAGGAAGGAACGCAATGCGGCCCGCGTATTGCGACTCTACGTAGACGCGGGGCTGAACAGGACAACCCGATACCAATGGGATTGTCGGCGGATCGATCTGAGGAACGACGCATCGCGAAAGGTGCTTGAGCACCTCGCACTGGAAGCAGTTGTGATCGGCCGGGTGGGTCGGGGTCCCCGGGATGTCTGAAGCATCGCCGTGTTCGTGGTGCCCGGCAGAAGACCCGTCCGCGTCGGACCCGGCCTCTTGGTACGCAGTGCTATGGTGATGCGGTGCAAAGTCGACTGCGATCCATGGCAAGAGTCCCACCAGCGACGGCCAGGTAAGCGCGACGAGCGCGTACGACACAACCCACGAACGCCAGCGAGCGCGATGCGATCGGCGTTGCGTTGATTTATGTACGAGCCACTTTAACTGCACGGAATCGACGAAGCCGCTCTTGACGATCAGATTGACAAGAAAGAATATCACTTTGCTGCAATTAACCGATGGCATTTAGCGATTGCCCTCGGCTGCGTTCGTCAAGCTGAGCCGGAGTTATGCCCCAGCGTTTTGAGGCTTTTCGGGTTGTAGGCGCACCGTGGTCGGCAAGCAACGCGATCTAGAGTGTGTACCTCATGCTTCGTGGTAAACCGTGGATCCAGGCGGATGCCATGCGCTGCCAGCGATCATAGGCGCGGTGGGTGCTGTCCGGGCGGCAGCAAATTGCCTGCCTCGGAATGTGATGTACAAAACAAAAACGGCGGCACAGGCCGCCGTTTCGTTTTGCTGGTGTCTCGGTTTATCGCACTTTGCGGCGCAGCCCCATGAACATCGCGATGAGGGCCATACCGAGCAATCCCATGGAAGCCGGCTCGGGGACGGAGAGCGAAACCGCATCGAGGAACAGGAAGCCGGGGTCATCGCGGAAGTTGAATTGCAGCGTTTCCGCCGCAGCGGTTGCAAGTACCGCAAAGCTGAAACTCCGGTACCCGCTCGCAGCCGGATTCGTCAAGTTGAGCAGCGTCACGCCACCGAACGACACGGAAAAAGAACTCGGGGTCCCGCCATCAGGTAGGAACGCAAACGTTAGCAGGTAGAGCTGGCCCACATGCAGATTGATGCCTTGGGCTATCGACCCGACCGACCCGACGGGTCCGAAAAAGGCGCTGCAATTACCTTCAGCCACCGTCGGACCCGGCCCCGGGCACTGCACTCCCGTAAACCCGGTGTTGCCGAGCTGCACCCAGCCGTTGAAGTTACCTGTCTCGAAGCCGCCGTTGACGACGAGGTTCAGCGCCTGCGCCGGCGCCGCCATCGCCAGTCCAATTGCCGTTATCACCGCGCCCAGAAACCGCAGGCCATGCGTCCCGACATCGGACCGTTCCGAATTGCGTTTCGCGTTCATTGTGATTCTCCTCTTTGGTCACACCCGGAAATCCCCCAAGCGCAAAGGGTCTAGCAAAAATCATGCGGGGGAAGAGATTTCATATACGAAACAATGGGTAAATTTGGGTCGTCGCCGACGCGACGCGATTTCGCACGGCATGTGTAAGAACTTTCGACGCGAGCGTGCGAAG
>WNGK01001006.1_pt1 | contig 30019 bp, 21 predicted proteins | sample 5400601 | NCBI WGS metagenome assembly WNGK01 (sample SAMN13153376, study PRJNA577476) | soil metagenome | isolation source: 60 cm soil or saprolite under Garry oak tree replicate 1 | place: USA:California | collected 2016-06-15 | reverse complement strand
GCGGACAAATCTCTTAAACCCGGGAAGCGTCGCCGAAAGTTCATAAGTTCCGGCCGGCAACTGCGCAAGCGTGTAATTGCCGGTCTCCGAAGATCCCGCCTGGTACGTGGCACCGGTCTGGACATTCTTTGCCTCAATGGACACGCCGGGAATCACGGCGCCACTCGGGTCGGAAACCGTTCCTGTGAGCGTGCCGCGATCTGTCTGCGCGAACGCCGCAAGAGTAGAAAGGAACAAACAAACGATGACCAATACGCTGCGGATTTTCATGGTGCAGTCCTCCTTGCGTGCTGAACGAAACACACAACTCAGTAAAAAGGCGGGGGTGAGATCCTTTTACCAGGCCAACAGGCGCGAATTTATCGCCGCCTGAATCGATTAGCAATTAAAAAAAGGAAGTCAAACGGGACTGTCACAATGTGGCCCGCCGTTTTTCATGTCCACACGAGTCCACGCCTTTGAGGGCATACCTGTGTACGCCCAACCATACCCGGCGCGAAGGACCACTGCAGGAGTCTTTGACTGCGGGATGTCCCCAGGATATGGTCGCCAGACATCTCAAGGGCCGGGGCATGGGATCCACGAGGGATGCTCCATTGTCTCTGGTCTACGAGCCAAGGGGGGCCAGGACGGGCACGAACGATGTCTAAACAAGAATCGGCAAGAAATTCACTTTCAATCAGTACTCTTCAGAATTCATCAGCGGCCGGATCAGGAAAACCGACAGATGTCGATTTGCAAAGGCTGGCAGCCATGGCAAGGCAAGCCTATGAGCAAAGGCATCTGAAGAATTGCCTCGCCATCACGAAAGCTTTGCTGCTCGTCGACTCGGAGCATGCGGAAGCACGCGCGCTACAGTCATTAATTCAATCGGACATTCGCCAGGACCTGGACAACGCCCGTACGCTGCTCGACGATGCTCGCCACAAAGGCAACCATGTACAGTACGAAAAAGCGGCACAGATCGTACTTTCGCGAGTCTTCAATGTGGATCCCGCGAACGAGGAGGCAAGCGCTCTCCTTTCGAGAATCAAGACTCCTCTGACGGAAATCATGTCGGCTCCGGCCATTTCGATCCCTGCGCCCGTCACCGAGACGCGCTTCAAGCCGATCGTCGTGTCAGAAACTGCAGTGCTTGTTCCGCTTCCGCTCGCTCCCGCGGCTGCCTCTGCAACTGAAAAGTCCACAGAACCGGCAGTACTCCCAGAGACTCCACTAGCAGGTTCCCCCGCACCGGCTACCCTGGCTCCGTTCAGGACGGAGGCGCACGCAAGTCCAACGGTCTTGCCAGAGCCTTCAAGCGATCCGTGGGCCCTGGCCTTTTCTGGGGCTTCTGTGGAAACGGAAGCCCCGGTAGAGACAGAACGGCCGCCGCAAACCCCCATTGCTCTTGAAGACGTTCGGGCGGGAACTGAAAAACGATACCGGATACGGCTGGCCATTCCGCGTTCCGCAATTCCAATTGTTCTTGGCGTTTTGGCCGTCATTGCGGGCATGCTACTACGTTCGAGACAGCCGAATGTGCCGGCCGTTCAGCAAACTGTTAAAACTGCGGTTAGTTCTACTGCTACTCGCCGTGTGGATGATGAGTTCAGTAAGGACGTTGCCGCAGCTCCCGCTAACGACAACTACAGTGAGTCCACACCGGTAAACGCTTTGCCGGCCGCGCCGAAACAGCCAGTGGCCGCAAGCGCATTCATACCAAGAGCTGACATCAGTTCAGTTCCGATAACCACTCCACCGTTAACTACTCCACCGTTAACTACTCCACCGTCCGCAGGTGTTCCCCCCAAACCGAGTCCGGTTCCAAAGCGTCCTGCCACGGTGGTTGCCGCAATTAAAACAGGATCGCTTGCTATCAGCTCCCCGACGGCGACGGACATATACAGTGGAGATAAATACCTGGGTTCGACGCCAATCACACTTGAGCTGTCAGCGGGCACTCACATGTTGGAATATCGTCATCTGGATCAGCGGAAGTCGGTGACGCATGTTGTCAAGGCCAGTGAGGCAACGACGACGATGGTCACCTTTGAAGTAACGGTCCAAATTAATGCGCGCCCCTGGGCCCAGGTCTTCGTTGAAGGAGGTCAGAGGCGATCATTGGGGCAGACGCCGCTGAGTAACGTTCAAGTTCCAATTGGAAGCGTACTGGTTTTTGAAAATCCGAATTTTCCAGGGAAGAACTATCGGGTCAGCGGAAAGGAAACCGCGATTCAGGTAGTTTTCCCGTAGAGGTTCCTGATGCTCCGACATGTCTGTGTCTTGTTACTAGTCTTTTCCGTTAGTGCAATAGCGCAGCCCTTGCCTCCGGATGAAATCGACGATGCACTGTCGCATGCCGAGGCGCTGTATTACGAAGCCAAGTTCAACGAATCGATCCAGTTGCTGTTGCGGGTCGACGATCTGCTTCAAGCGAAACCCGGGCGGCTGCCGGAAAAAACCAACGTCAAACTGCAGTTGGCGCTTGCTCATATCGGATTGAATCAGAACACCGAAGCCAGGTCGTTTTTGCGCCAGCTCTACGCCCTGAACGCAGATTATCGCTTCGATCCTCAGCAGTTCTCCCCAAAGGTCATGACGCTGGCTGACGACGCCAAAACAGAACTGCGCGATGTCCGCTGTCAAACCGCTAGCGACGATGCGCAAAAGCAGTTACAGTCCAGGAATGCTAGCGCTCTGCTGGAACTTCTCGGGTCGATGAAGTCGCAATGCCCGGGACTTGAGACAATCGAACCTGATGTGGCGGATCTCCTCTACAAAACAGGCATTGAATCCTACAAGCGCGGCGAATTCCTTGACGCTTTGCAAAAATTCCGGACGGCCGCGAAGCTCTCTCCTGAACACGAGCTGGCCCTGCAATACGTTGAACTCACTGAGAGCAAACTTCAACTCGCCGCCGATCGGCTGCTTCTCGATTGGCGCAAGAATTTCGATGCACATGAATTCGCGCTGGCCACAGTCGATTATCGTCAACTGAGTGCCTCCACTGACGCGAACACGCCGCCGATGCTGAACCAGATGCGAGCGGAATACCGGAAAACCCTGTCCGCGCTTGTGGAATCGTGGAATCGCGCGTGTGCGAGCAGTGATGCAGCAACAATGGAAGCGCTTCGCCGGCAAATTTCAGAACTGCTTCCGGAACAATCTATAGGTGAAGACCTCCTCGGGAAAATGACAACTTGCACGAGCAGCAACATCAGCAACACTGACAGCACCCGTACGACGGAAAAAGAATGCGTGCAGATGGGGGCCCCGCTTGCGTTGACTCGCTTGAAGATCCGAGTGAATCCTGTGATTGCCCCGGCCCTGCAAGACTTCCTCAAGCACGCTTCGGTCACAGTGCGTGTAAAAGCCAGAATCGATGAAAAGGGCGATGTCACCGTCAGCAATACGCAAGGCAGTAATCCTGCATTCAACGAGGCCGTCCGTATTGCCGTCGAACATTGGAAGTTCCTGCCGACTGTCGACCAGAATGGACCCCGCTGTGTCGAGACGGAATTCCCGATCCTCATCAATTCCAACCCTTCAAAGTAGTCTGAGCCGCGGATTGCGCGGCTCAAAACTCTGAAATCCGAACGAGGGCTAACCCGGATTCCACAGTCAAGTCCCTCTCCCTCTGGGAGAGGGTGCCGCCCTCGGCATAAAGCCCGCGAAGACATGCATGCCTGCACGGTATCTCGCTGAATTCCTCAATATCAGGACGTCCAAAGGTGCCTCCTTCCGAACTGTAGCACTAAGGTATCTGCCCTCTAATTTCTCAGACAGCTATAATGGTCTTCATGCGGCGGCCCACAATTTCAATAATCGTCTTACAGGTTGCCTTGCTCGTGTGCTTCTTCACAAAGGAAGCAATGACACAAGGGATTCGTCCTCTTCCAGGTATGCCTCCGGTTCTTGATCCCAATGACATCTATGCGGCGGACCGGCCCGGAAACCTGACTCCGACTGTGCGAAACTTTCCGAATCGAGTGTACGTTCCCAACACCGAAAGCAACACCGTCACCGTGATCGATCCCGCGAGCTACAAAGTCATCGAAACACTTCGCGTGGGGCGGCTTCCCCAGCATGTAACCCCTTCCTATGATCTGACGACGCTGTGGGTACTCAACGACAAGGGCAACAGCCTGACGGAGATCAATCCAGCGACAGGGCAGAAAGGGAAAACCGTACACGTCGAGGATCCTTACAACATGTACTACACGCCCGATGGTAAATACGCCATCGTCGTCGCAGAGGAAATGCAACGCCTCATGTTCCGCGATCCACATACCATGCAGGTCAAGAACTCGCTGTGGGTTCCCTGCAAGGGCGTTGACCACATGGACTTCTCCGCGGATGGGCGATACCTGATCGCGAGTTGCGAGTTCGGCGGGGCGGTCATAAAGGTGGATGTGGAATCGCAGAAATTAGTGGGAACGGTCGAGCTAGGTCCTGGACTGATGCCCCAGGACGTGAAGCTTTCGCCTGACGGGCGCGTGTTTTATGTCGCCGATATGAAATCGGATGGCGTTCATTTGATTGATGGCGACCATCTGGCGAAAATTGGTTTCGTGCCGACGGGGAAAGGCGCACACGGACTCTATGTCAGCCGCGATTCCAAAGTGTTGTATGTATCGAACCGCGAAGAAGGCAGCATTTCGTTGATTGACTTCGCCTCGCGAAAAGTAGTCAAGAAGTGGATGCTACCGGGAGGGGGCAGCCCCGATATGGGAGGTGTGTCCGCCGATGGCCAGATCTTATGGTTAGCCGGACGATACAACTCGGAAGTATATGCGATCGACACACGCGACGGCCACCTGATTGCCCGCATCCCGGTGGGTCACGGACCGCATGGCCTATGCGTGTACCCGCAGCCGGGCCGTTATTCTCTCGGACACACGGGCATTTTCCGATAAAGCATTAGTTGGACATTCGAATAATCTGCTCATAACTCTGGATGTGACCTTGATTGAAAGCCTTGATGAGGTCCAGCATCGGACAGACCAGCGACAAGAAATTTCCCCTTCTCAGTACCTTGAATGATTGCGTTCCGTTCTCGTAGGCAAAATGTGAGCTGCGGATGAAGGCGCTAGACGAGTCCATCGGAAACGTGGCGACGTTCTGGTAAAAACGCCGCCAATCGTCGCCTTGCTGAAACAGGTATTGTTCGACATTCGAAGTATAAAACGCCGCAACCGTTGTACCGTGATCTTTGAGGTATTGCGCAATCTTACGGAGAGCCTTTGTTCCGGCGAAATCGCCGGCTATCGGCACAATCAGATTTTTCCGCTCCATCTGGCGAACGAACTGAAAATTCTCCTCCGTGGCGAGATAGCTCCGCGCCTGTCCCTGATCGTCCGCAGCGGTCATTAAATCCGCATAGCTCGCTCCTCTGAACCCGCCGAAGCCGCCGCCAGAATAATTCACGCCATTTCCCGCATTGAAAATCGTCCTGTAAATGTAATCAATCGATGTTTGGTCCTCACCGTTGAGTTGGAAGCGGTGATCCTTCATGAGTCGATCCTTGATCGCTTGCAAGTTCCTACTGAACAACTGGACGTTAGGTTCCGCTGTTCTGTACGCCTGAAACAACGCTCTCGCGGTGGATTTGTCGTTCAAACCGCCGGGCGCATTTCGCGAGAACAACCGCGAAATGAAGTCCGCCCGGTCTGACGACATTTCAAAGAGTGCCTTGTATATCAAGTGTTCCAGCATGTTCTCGCGCCGGATATCGGTGACGAAGGCGATTTTCGGCTGGACGGCGGCGATGTACGTGAAGTTTTGCTCGGGCCCCACACCCAGGTACGCACCACCCGGTTTCGTCATTTCTTTCAGAGCGGGAATGACAGACTGAAATTCGAGTTCATTCGACATGAATTCGAAACGAAACGAGCCACCTTCCTCTGAAAAATCCGATACCATTCGCCAAAACGCATCATCGCTGATCTCGCGGGGAAGAGTGTCGGCGGCTATAAACGACGACGTGCGGAGTAGCAGCACGCTCAACAGACTGATCAGCCCAAAGCTAACGCCAAGAACAGTGCGACGATTGAGCCTCCACATGATTCCACCTCCAACGCTAAGGCCGGTTGTCACCACGATCCTTCGGCGCCAATATGCATGTAATTATTTGGAAGGTCAACAACCTCGTGTGGAACGAATGTTGAACAAGAACGGATTCCCTTCCTTGTGAAGGTCTTGCCATGTCCCACATCTTTTGCTGGACACGGGGGCATTGAAAACAACTGAAGGGAAAGCCGAAGTCCCCTCCTTGGCAAAGGAGGGGTGGCTGCGCCATCAAGTAAATAGTCCCGTTCCTTTGAAGGCGCGGCCGGGGTGGTTCGTTCAACTTCCGATAATCGGTGGCTTGAACCAACCACCCCGTCTGCGCCCGCTACGGAGGCTTCGCGGCATTTTCTTAATGGGCGCAGCCACCCCTCCTTGTCCAAGTCTTGTCCAAGGAGGGGACTTCGGCTTTCCCTTCAGTTGTTTTCAATGCCCCGGTGTCCAGCAAAAGATGTGGGACATGGCAAGTTGCAAAGGAGGGGTGGCCGCGCCATCAAAAACAATGATGCCGACGGCCACCAAAGCAATCACCTCGAAGCGGCGCGCGGCCAAACTGTTCCTTGATCCGGCTTCGTGACGGGCCCGAGGCCCTTGTAAACGAACCTCTGCAGGCGCTTCCCTTCGTAAGTTTCGGTCGTATAGATGTTGCCTTTGGAATCGGTGGCGATGCTGTGTACGGCGTAGAACTGGCCGGGCTGGCGTCCGCCGTCGCCAAAGCTTGTCAGGATTTCCAGCGAAGCGCGGTCGATGATGTACACCTTCTCATTGGCGCCGTCGGCTAGATAGAGATACTTTTGCTGCGGATCTTTCGAGAAAGCGATATCCCACACCGACCCATCACCGAGAGTTCTATTCGCGACGAACTTTTCCTTTACAAACATGCCGTCCTTCTTGAATACCTGTATCCGATCGTTCGAGCGATCGCAAACGTATAACAAGCCGTCCTTCGACAGTTCGGCACAGTGCACTGGATTGCGGAATTGCTGCGCGGGTGGAGCATCCGGATTGTAGCGGCCAAGATTCGTGTCGTCGGGCTTGTTGCCGTAGGCACCCCAATGCCGCTTGTACTGGCCAGTGTCGGCGTCGAACACAATGACCCGTTTGTTGGAGTAGCCGTCGGCGACGTAGAGCTCATTGGTAGCCTGGTCGATGAAGAGTTTTGCCGGCCTGCTGAAATTGGCGGTGTCGTTGCTTCCCTGGCTTTTGTTCTGATGACCGATTTGCATCAGAAGTTTCCCGTTTTGGGTAAACTTCAGAACTTGCGCGTCACCCTGACCGTTACCGCCAATCCAGACATTGCCTTTGTAATCGACGGTGATGCCGTGGTTGGAGACCGGCCACTCGTAGCCTTCACCTTTGCCGCCCCAATTCCCAATGAGGTTGCCCGCCTGGTCGAACTCGAGGACAGGCGACGCTGGAAAACAGCAGGAGGCGGCAGGTGGATTTGCCAGCGGGTATTTTTCCTTCTCTTGAAGCGTTTCCGGCCGATGAATGATCCAAACGTGGTCCTGAGCATCAACGGACACACCGATGGTCGAACCGATGCGCCAATGGTTTGGCAATGGCTTCGGCCACAGCGGGTCCACCTCAAACATCGGCGCTTGCACTCCGGCGGCCTCTGCAATCGCCCGGTTTTCGAGCATTCTCTGACCGACCGCCAGCACGGCAAGGAGTACAAAGAGAGTCACGCCAATAAAAAGATTTCGCTTCGGCTTCATGCGTCTCACCTCCAATTTGGATGCAAGCAAATTTACATGGGAGAAAGAGGCCGCCAGTATACACGATTCATTTTCAGCGGTCATTTTTAGCGGTATGATTGGCGTCAAAATCCGAGGAGACTCTATGAGAATCATTTTTATCGTATCGGCGCTTGCGTTGATCGTGTGGTCCGGAGTGGCATACGGTCAGACGGATCTCCAACCGACCAATTCCGCACCCAATCCGTATGGCACGGTCGCGAACTGGGCAAAGATGCCAGAAGGCCGCGTATGGGGCTCGACGAGCGCGGTTGAAGTCGATCGCGACGGCGTCTCCATTTGGGTTGGGGAGCGCTGCGGACAGAATAGCTGTCTGGATCGGACCAAGAATGAGATGTCGAATCTGCCGTCGATCCTCAAGTTCGACGCGTCGGGAAAACTGGCGACGAGCTTTGGTCAGGGGATGCTCATTTTTCCACACGGCATTTTCGTAGACCGGGATGGTAATGTCTGGGTGACTGACGGACAGGACAACGCACCGCAGCCGCCGCCTGCAGGAGCACCAGCAGCGGGCGGGGGCCAGCAGAATAGCCGCTTGGGGCCCGCTCCCGAGTCAACCAGGGGTCACCAGGTATACAAATTCAGTCCCGACGGAAAACTGCTGATGACGCTCGGCAAGCCAGGCGGCGCTGCAGCGCCGGACTACTTCTATCAGCCCAACGACGTGCTCGTCGCACCCAATGGAAACGTTTTCGTCTCCGAGGGTCATGGCGGCGCCAACTCGCGCATCCTGAAATTCTCGAAAGACGGGAAGTTGATCAAGTCCATCGGAAAAAAAGGAGCCGGCCCTGGTGAGTTTGACCAGCCCCATTCTCTCGCGATGGATTCCCAGGGGCGGTTGTTTGTCGGAGACCGCGGTAACAATCGAATCCAGATTCTGGATCAGGACGGGAACTTCATCGCGGAATGGAAACAGTTCAGCCGGCCCAGCGGAGTCTATATCGATAAGAATGACATGCTGTACGTCGCCGACTCCGAGTCGGGTTCCGTAGCCCGGAACCGTCCCGAATGGAAGAGAGGCATCCGCATTGGAAGCGCCAAAGACGGGAAGGTGATTGCCTTCATTCCCGACCCGCAGGAAAACGCTACAGGAACCAGCGCGGCAGAAGGCGTTGCGGTGGATTCCCACGGTAACGTCTATGGGGCGGAAGTCGGCCCACGGACGCTGAAGAAATACGTCATGAAGTAAGATTCGCGGCAGGATTGATGCGGTTTCATGGGATTCTCTATTTGGAGACCTGTTCCGGAAATGTCCCTCTCCCTTTGGGAGAGGGTGGCGCGAAGTTCCGGGTGAGGGCAGGAAATGCACCCTCATCCGGCCCTTCGGGCCACCTTCTCCCAGAGGGAGAAGGACACCAGCCTCCATTTTCGGCTAATTTGGACACTAGTGCTTTGGGAGAGGGTGGCGCGAAGCGCCGTACCTTCTCCCAGAGGGAGAAGGACACGAGCCTCCATTTCGGCTAATTTGGACACCACTGCACTGGGAGAGGGTGGCCCGAAGGGCCGGGTGAGGGTCTCTCCGGCCGGAAATTCTCCACCCGAAATTCTCAAGGCAAGCGCAACGCCACGTACTCACCGGAATATCCCCCACCGCTGATGGCAACAATAATGTACTGCTTACCCTGGTGCATGTACGTCATCGGCGTGCCGGTCTGTGGCGCCGGCATGGAGACGGCCCCAACCTCTTTTCCGGTTGCCTTGTCGTAGGCTCGCAACATTGCGCCACGCGGACGATCCGGCGTGGTGGTGGTCTGCAGATCTCCTGCAACAACGAGAGTTTTGGTGACAAGCGTTCCCGCAGTTCCGCCCTGGCCGGTGCGCGGAATGTTCAGTCCCTTGAGCGCCGGATGATTGCGCACAAAGTCCGGCGTTTCACCGTGCGGGATCTGCCAGACGATATCACCCTTATCGAGATTGATGGCCGTAATGGTCCCATAAGGCGGCTTGAGCAGATTCAGACCCTGAACGTTTGAGCCGCCGCCACCTCCGGCAGCGGCCGGTGCCGCAGGGGCGGGTGCGGGTTGCGCCGCGGCGCGCGTTCTTTCGGCCTCCGCAACTTGAAGCAGCGCGTCAGCCCCGGCCAGTTCTCCAGGACCGCGACTGATTCGGAATGGCTGCCCCGCTGTTCCCAAAACATAGTTCATGTCTGAGGCTTCCTTTGGCGGCGGAATCAATCCGATCGGTGTAACCGAAGAATTCGATGCGCCGACATAGACCGTGTGTGTCTCGGGATCGTAGGACCCGCCCGGCCAGTTTGTGCCGCCGTTCGCCGTTCCCACGGTAAGAGTAGCGAGTGGGCCGCCGATTTTGCTGACGGTCGGCGGCGTGAACACCGGACCGATTTTGTATCTTTCGACGACATGCAGTGCTTCCTCTCGAAGCGCCGGCGTGAAGTTGATCAAGTCATCGACGGAAATGCCATTCCGGGAGTATGCCGGCGGTCTGGTGGGAAACGGCTGCGTGGGTGAGTACCATTCGCCGGGCACATCGCCCTTTCCTACAGCCCGTTCCTCGATGGGCCACACCGGCTGACCAGTCACGCGATCGAAAACATACAACCAGCCTTGCTTCGTCGGCTGCGCGACAGCCTTGATCGGCCGGCCATTGACAACAATGTCGGCAAGAATCGGGGCAGACGAGATGTCATGGTCCCAAAGCGGATGGTGCACCAATTGGAAATGCCACTTCCGCTGCCCGGTTTTCAAATCCACACAAACAAGGCTCTCACCAAACAGATTGCTCCCGGGACGGTGACCGCCATAGTAGTCGCCTGTCGGTGACTCGACCGGCAAGTAGACCAAGCCGAGCTCTTCATCCACCGAGATCTGGGTCCACACGCCGGTATTGCCGGTGTCGGCTGCGGAGTTGTTTAGCCATGTGTTCGCGCCAAACTCGTTCGGCAGCGGAATCGTGTGAAAGATCCAGAGGCGCTTGCCGGTCCGGACATCATATGCGCGGACATATCCTTTGTTGTTCTTGCGCGACTTCGGCGTCATACCTTCGCGGAACGCAGCACCGACGATCACCACGTCCCTGGCAATAACGGGCGCTGCGTGGATTCCAATCTCCCCGCTGATCAAATCAATGTTCTGATCGTCCTCGAGCTTCAGATCCACGGCGCCATTCTTCCCGAATGTGGGAACGAGATTGCCGGTTTTCGCATCCAATGCGATCATCCGATAACCCGGCGTGAAGTAAATGATTCGTTCGTCTCTGCCGTCGCTCCAGTACCCCAACCCCCGGCCGGAAAGTTGCCTGGGCGCCTGAATGCCACGCTCGCCCTCATGCTCGCCGTGGACCCAAAGCAGTTCTCCGGTGCCCGCATCGAGCGCCACCACGGAGCGCCGTGTTCCCGCCGTCGCATACACCACACCATTGACCATTAGCGGTGTGCCTTCCAATCGGGGCTCCGGCCGGGTGCCGAGATTGTCGGTCTTGAAGCGCCAGGCGACTTCCAGCTTGGCGAAATTGTTTGCGTCGATTTGCGCCAGGGGCGAATATCTGGAGCCCTTGACGTCGCCGGCGTATGTCGGCCACTCGCCGCTCGCCGTTGAATGGACGGCAGCGCCAGTTTGTCCCGAGAGCCGGATCGTCAGCCACACCAGTCCGATCACAACCAGCGCAAACACCGAGATGGATCGATATTTCGTTCGCGACATCGTTCACCTCCGTCTTGCTCGCAATTTTTTGGTAAGGTGGAATAACAGTGAGCCATAGCGGATAGAAAGTCAATATAGCGAGGTATACGCATTTAAATCTTGCTGAACGCTTGGCGGAACAGCGGGTGGTTGGTTCCAAAAAAAATTGTTTTGGAGTCTGAACGAACCACCCCGTCCGCGCCTTTCAAAGGAACGGGGATATTTCTTGATGGCGCGTCCACCCCTCCTTTGCCAAGGAGTATCCAGAGCTGTCCTGCTGGCCAGCGCCAAAACACACAAGAAACTGCGCCCTCGAAAACAAAGGACTTATCGGCGCAGTTCCTTGAGAGGGGAGTCTTGACTTGGCTTCCAACCCCTCGTTGGGCAATAACGAAATGCGTATACTTCACAGGACTACAGGCTTGGGCAAACCTTTGAGCATTCCTGTAGTCGCAGGCTTCAGCCTGCGTTTACCCGGCCATCGTTTGTATTGACGCGTGAAGTACAACGGGAGGAGAATTGGTTCCGTATTACTTGTTATTCAAGACGTCACAAAGGGAGCACGTGATGAGAAACGTGAAATTCCAAGCTGCGATCTGGCGGAGCGTCGAGTTGGGCGCGCTGGCGCTTATCGTTGTCCTGGCGTTTCCGGGATGGATGAGTGCCCGAGAAGCCGCGGACACGGTGGTGACATTCACCAGGGATGTGGCGCCGATTCTCCAGGAGAAATGCCAGGCGTGCCATCGGCAGGATTCGATCGCGCCGATGTCGCTGGTCACCTACGAAGAGTCTCGCCCTTGGGCGAAGGCCATCCGAGAGCGCGTGATCACGCGGCAAATGCCGCCGTGGCATATCGACAAGACGGTCGGAATCCAGCAGTTCAAGAACGACCGCTCACTCACTGAAGAACAGATCGCCACGATCGTCCGCTGGGTGGATTCAGGCGCGCCGAAGGGCGACGCGAAAGACATGCCGCCGGCCAAACAATGGCCGGATGAATCCAAATGGAATTTTGCCAGTCTGTATGGACCGCCGGATTTGATCATCAAGTCACCCGATTGGACCGTGCCGACCGTGGCGCTGGACCAATGGTATAAGCCGGTCGTCGAAACGGGCCTCACTGAACCGCGGTGGGTACGAGCGATCGAGATCCGGCCTGCCAGCGTGAAGGGCCGCAAGGTCACTCACCATGCCCTGGCGAGACTGCAACAGGATGAGCCCTCGAATGAACCGCGGCGTACCGACGCCGCTGCATCCGCCGACGATTTTAGCCCCGGCCCCGGCGCCGGATTATTCATGGAATGGGCGGTCGGAAAGCAGGGCGAGATCATGCGCCCGAACAGCGGGAAGCTCATGCTGCCCGGGTCCAAGATTATTTTCGAGATGCATTATCATGCTGTGGGTGAACAGATCACCGATCACGTTGAACTCGGCATCTATTTCTATCCCAAGGGTCAGGAGCCGAAGTTCCGCCAGACTCTGGCGGCCCTTCAAAGCGTTGCTGGAGGATCCCGGAACATCGATATTCCGCCCAATTCCACATTCGTCAGCCAGAACTTCATTCCCATGAGACAGGCTGGCCGGATCGAGAATTTTCAGCCGCACATGCACCTGCGCGGCAAGGCCATGTCCATGGAGGCGATTCTGCCGAATGGCAGGACGCTGATGCTAAGCCATGTGAACAATTTCAATTTCAACTGGCATAACAACTACGTCTACGCGGACGATGCGGCTCCACTCCTGCCGAAGGGCACGATCCTGAAGATCACGTCGTGGTATGACAACACCACCGCGAATCCACACAACCCCGATCCCAGCCAGTGGGTGGGTTTCGGCGATCGCACGGTGGATGAGATGGGTCATGCCTGGGTCAACATCACCTACATGAGCGACGAAGACTATCAGGTCGAAGTCGCGAAGAGGAAGCCGACGGAACAGCAGGAATAGAAAAACTAAACTCCAAGCCGCGAATTGCGCGAATTACGCGAATGGGCCGCGCTCGTTATTCCAATTGGCAACGTCAGGAATGGGCTGCGGCCCATTCGCGTAATTTGCGCAATTCGCGGCTAAAACCTTTGCTAAAAAAGCTAACACTCCCAGGTTTGGCCTCTTTTGTTTTTTGTGCTTCATTCCTCGCAGCACAATTACCGTTGGAACCTGTACGGGATTCGGGCCAGAGCATCACGGGTGGGTACGAGGGCTGGTATCCAAACCCGGACGGCAGTTTCAGCTTCCTAGTTGGCTATTTCAATCGAAACCAGAAAGAAACTCTCGAGATTCCTATCGGACCGAACAATCGGATTGAACCGGGCGGACCGGACCAGGGCCAGCCCACTCACTTCCTGCCCCGGCGCCAGTGGGGCGTTTTCACCATCACCGTGCCAAAGGATTTTGGCGACAAGAAACTGACCTGGACCTTGGTTGCCAACGGTCAGACCACGTCCATTCCGATCAGCTTGAATCCTCTTTGGGTGATCGAACCTTTTAAGGACGCCGGCATCGGGAACACACCCCCCATCTTGAGATTCGAGTCCGAAGGCATCGCCTACCAGGGTCCGCCGCGAGGAATTGCCAGGACGTTTAGTACGAAGTTGTCTGAAAGGCTCGACTTGACCACATGGTTGATGGATGATGGGTTGCGTCCTCCCGAAGCACGACCCAATAACAATCCACCTGCGACTGTCACATGGAGCAAGTTTCGCGGACCCGGCACCGTAACGTTCGCCGACGCTAAACCAAAGGTAGACGTAGCGGACGGAAGAGCTTCAACCTGGGCCACATTCAGCGTGCCCGGTGAATACATCCTGCGCGCACAGGTTAACGACGCTAGCGGAGACGGCGGCGGCGGGTTTCAGTGCTGCTGGACGAACGTTCATGTGAAAGTTAGTGTCGGCCCCTAAGTAACGGAAAGAAATATGAAGGCGCAGATGGGCTGGTCAGTCCTCGAAACATCTCATGTGAATGACCACCCCGTCCGCGCCAACTTTGGTGGCCTTCGGCATCATCTTTTTGATGGCGCGGCCACTCCTCCTTGCAAAGGAGGGGAATACGTTTTTGCAGTCGTGTCCAAATTAGCCGAAATGGAGGCTCGTGTCCTTCTCCCTCTGGGAGAAGGTGGCCCGAAGGGCCGGATGAGGATGCATTTCCTGGCCTCACCCGGCGCTTCGCGCCACCCTCTCCCAAAGGGAGAGGGACATTCCCATGAAACCCGCATCAATCCTGCTTCTGGAGCGAACCGCATCTCGTAATTAGGACAAGAGTCACGTTTTTGTTCGATATTTGTCTCCCACATCTCGAGACTCGAATACAATTTCGTTTCAAATATGCGGAAAATCCTTCTATTACTCCTCATGCTCGCTAACGGCTTCTCGCAATCCGCCAAAACCATCTGGACGGGCGTATACACCGAAGCTCAGGCAGAGCGGGGGAAAGCTCAATACGAGCTGAGCTGTACTTCATGTCACAAAGGCGGACCTCCCAACAGCGACGTTCTCATACGCGACTGGAGCGGAACGAATCTGGACGGCTTGTTTGAACAAATCAAAATGACTATGCCCGCGAATGCGCCGGGAAGCTTGAGTGAGGGCAATTATGTCGATCTCGTGGCATACATCCTGCGCGTGGACGGGTTCCCCCCAGGCAGCGATGAATTGGCACCGGCGACGCTCAAAACCATCCGGGTTGAACCGAAAGATGGCTCGCAGCAGGTCCCCAACTTCTCGCTGGTCCACGTGGTCGGGTGCTTGAGCGAGGGCGTAGACAAGGGATGGATGCTAACCAATGCTAGCGAGCCGGTACGAACAAAAGATCCAGCGTCATCGAAGGATGACGAATTGAAGAACACACAAGCGAAAGCGTTGGGTATTCAGAAATTGTTTTTAATGAACGTTTACCCAGCCCCTGATCCTTACAAAGGACACAAGGTGGAAATGAAGGGCTTTCTGATTCGTGACCCTGACGAAACACGTGTGAATGTCACTTCGTTACAGAGCCTCGCTCCGCGTTGCGATCCTCCACGCTGAGACCCATGAGTTCACGGATGGCCGCGGCGGAAGGATCGTGACTGACAATATTCATTCCGACCAGCACGCCTTCCGCAACCTTCAGCGGCGTTTGTCCTGCTTTGTTCGGCTGATTCCAGATTTGAATCTTCGCGCCCTTCTCAGCCAGGAAACGTATAACCGAGGGAACATGCTTGTGGGCGGCGCCGTGCATCACCGTGTCGCCATTCTTGTCGACGGTATTGATGTCACCACCACCACGTTCCAACACCAGCTTCACGGCTTCCATGACTTCGGGTTCGGTTCCAGGCTCTTCGAGAGGCGAATTGGTGCCGACTCCCGCCGCCGCCAGTAACGGCGTGGTGCCGTCTTCGTTCGGTAGCAGCGGGTCTGCGCCGAGCTCGAGCAGGAGACGCATGAGTTGGACATCGGCGGTTCTGGCTGCCAACAGGAACGGCGTTGCACCGATCGAGTGGAACCGGATGGTTACACCCATATTCGCCTGCTTCGTGGCGCGAGCATTTACATTCGCTCCGTGCGCGACAAGCTTTCTGACGAATTCCAGGCTATCCATATTGCCGGATCCTTGCGGTGCCGGGTTGTTGTCGCCGGTCCCGGGCCGGCGCAGCCAGGAAATCTGGTGCAGCGCTGTAAATCCCAGTGGAGCAGAGTTCGGGTCGGCGCCTTTATCCAGCAGGAATGCCGCAAGCTCGTAATGAACATTGCCGACAGCCAGCATGAAGGCGTTGATTCCTGTTTCGGTTTCGGCGTCCGGCGTTCCGCCAGCCCGCCGGCGCGCAGGGAGCGATTCGTTGAGGTCCGCTCCCGCTTCAAGCAGCGTTTTGACCGTGCCGATGTTGCCTTCGCGCACGGCAAACAGGAGCGGCGTAAAACCGCCATTCGAACGGGCGCGCATATCCGCGCCGTGCGCGAGCAAAGCGCGGATCACATCAGAGTGGCCTTCTGAGGCCGCCCACATCAGCGCGGTCTGCCCGCGCCACGTTTCCTTTCGGTTGATGTCCGCGCCGTGCGCGACGAGCGCGTTCACGGCCTCGACGTTGCCGCTGCGCGCCGCCGTCATCAATGCGGTTTCGCCTTCGGGCATGGCCGTGTTGGGATCGGCTCCCGCCTTCAACAGCGTTTCAATCAGTGCCGCGTTTCCATTCGTGCAGGCCAGGTAAAGCGGCGTAACCCCATAGCGGTTTGCGGCCTTGACGTTTGCGCCAGCGCGAATCAGCATCTCGGCCGTTTGCAAATCATTCGCGCGGGCTGCCCAGTGCAGCGCCGTCGCCCCGTCGGGCTCCGCAGCGTTCACATCGACACGCTGCTGGAGTAACGCTTGAATCGCGGCTTTATCAGCGGCTTTGACGGCCTCGATTAAACGAACGGGAGCCGCGCCGGCGGCCTCAAAACTGATCATGAAAAGCAGTGCGATCAGCCAGCCGGCGCGTACGATTTTCTCTGCCATCACAGGAGCTCCTCGATGCGCCCGGTGCTGTCGCCAAAGCTGTCCTGATGAATACCCGCTTTTTCGAGCAGCGTCAGGTGAAGATTCGCCAGAGGTGCCGGCTCCGCGTAATGGATGTGTCGTGCGCCTTTGTGGCCTCCGGCCACGACGAGCGGCAGGTTCGTATGGTTGTGCACCGATGGGTTGCCGAGACCGCTGCCTATGATGTAAGTCGAATGATCCAGCAGCGTACCGTTGCCATCCGGCGTGGCTTTCAGTTTGCCCAGCAAGTACGCGAAGAGGGACACATGGTATCCATTGATCTTCGCCAGCTTCGCCAGCTTTTCCGGATCGTTGGCGTGATGGGATGTGGGATGGTGCGGCTCGGGCACGCCGATCTGCGGATAGGTCCGTGTGCTGGTTTCACGCGCCATCTGGAACGTAATAACGCGTGTGATGTCGGCCTGCAGAGCGAGGACCTGCAAATCGAACATCAGTTTTACGTGATCTTCCCACTCCGCCGGTACACTCGCCGGACGATCCAGATCGGGCAACGTGGACTCACCCGTTTGCTGCTCGGCCTTCTGAATACGGCGCTCGACCTCGCGAACGGAATCCATATACTGATCAACCCTCGCGCGGTCGCCCGCACCGAGCTTCCTCTGAAGGCGCGCCATGTCTTCGGTCACCCAATCGAGGATGCTCCGGTTCTTTCGCAATTCGGCACGGCGGTCCTGAACGGTGCCTCCGTCACCAAACAAGCGTTCGAACAGGACGCGCGGGTCCGCCTCGGTGGGAAGCGGAGTCGTCGGCGATGACCAGGACAGATTGTTCTGGTACACGCAAGCAAATCCGTTGTCGCAGTTCCCGACCTGAGCGATGAGGTCGGTTCCCAACTCGAGCGATGGGATCTGCGTGTCCTTTCCGATTTGTTTTGCCGCGATTTGATCGACCGTCGTCGACAACTCGTAGTCGCTGCCTTCGGTCCTCTTGGCGAGTTTAGCGCTGAGGAAGGCGGAGTTCGCCGTCGCGTGATTGCCTGGAGAGGCCGCCATTTTCAGCTCAGTGTTCGAAATGACAGTCACCTGATCCAAAAACGGCATGAGCGAAGCGAGGGAAGGCGATAACCCGGTGATCCTGCCTTCACCTTTAGGTATCCACGGCACCGGGTTCATCCCCATCGGGATGTAAACGAAACCCAAACGCCGCACCGGATTTGCGGCCGGTGTCATTGCAGAAAGTGCCGGAACCATCGCGTCCAACAAGGGTAGGGCTAACGTAACTCCCATCCCTCGCAGAAACGTTCGCCGGGGCAGAGCCTTTTTCGTGACGATCATTATTAATTGATTGCTGCGCCCTGTCGGGCTTGCATTCGCTTCGCTCATGGGGACCTCCTCATCTGAAATGGTGCGCTCTTCACGACGCCCAGAATGAGCGACGAGAAGCGATAGTCATTATTGCGGGCCTCGCGCGTGATCGCGCGAACTGCGGGAGCATCGTAGTAATCCATTCCGCGGCCTAACGCATACGTCAGCATCTTTTCGGTCACGGTTGTGACAAACAATTCGGGGCGGTTCAGCAACGCCCGCTTGAGGCCGGTGACGCCCTCAAACGTGGTACCGCTGGGCAACGCTCCCGCGGCATCGATCGGAATGTCTCCTTCACTTTGATTCCGCCAGCGGCCGGTCGCATCGAAGTGTTCAAACGACAGGCCGATCGGGTCCATCAGTTGATGGCAACTCGAGCACGCCGGATTTGTCCGGTGTTGCGCCATACGTTCGCGCATCGTCAGAACCTTGCCCACCGGATTGTCTTCGGTGAGAGGCGGTACGTTCGGCGGCGGCGGCGGTGGCGGCGTGCCGAGGATGTTTTCGAGAACCCACTTTCCACGCAAAACCGGCGAGGTGCGGTTCGCGTAGGAAGTCACGGTGAGGATGCTGGCCTGCCCAAGAAGTCCGCCGCGAATGCTGTCGTTCGCCAGCGTGACGCGCCGGAAGTTGCTCCCATACACATTCGGAATGCCGTAGTGCTTCGCGAGCCGTTCATTCAGGAATGTGTAGTTGGCGCTCAAAAGATCGACCACACTGCGATCCTCTTTCACGATGCTTTCAAAAAACAGCTCCGTCTCGCGACGGAACGCTTGCCGCAGATTATCGTCGAAGTCCGGGAATTGCCGGCCATCCGGGCCGGCGGTCGCCAGATTGCGCAAGTACAACCACTGCCCGGCGAAATTACTCTCCAGCGATTGCGCTCGAGAATCCGCCAGCATTCGCCGCACTTGCCGTTCAAGTGTTGCCGGATCGTGAAGTCTGCCCTGAATCGCGAGGTCCAGTAATTCGTCGTCTGGAATACTGCTCCACAGGAAAAACGATAAACGAGACGCCAGTTCAACGTCATTGATGCGATAAGGCCGCTTCGGCGCAATATTCTCCGGGTCCCGCTCAATGCGGAATATGAACTCCGTGCTCGTCAGAACCGCGCGCAGCGCCATTTCAATGCCTGCCTCAAAATTTCCTTCGGTGCGTGCGTCCTTGTAAAAGGCGAGAGGAACTCGAAGGTCGTCGTTCGTCACCTGCCGCCGATACGCGCGGCGAGCCAAATTCGAAATGATGTTGGTGGCGCAGCGTTCCTCATCCGAAGTCTTTGCGGGACGGCAGACGAAGATCCGGCGGCGGCTCGGCGTGTCGCCCACACCGGTCGCATCAAATGGGCCGGTGACGGAGACGGAATAGACGGCCGGTTGAGTTCTCGGATGACGGTAGAAGTTGAAATGTGCCTGATATGGCTGATGCTCGGTTTCAAGCAGTGCCGAATCTTTCTTGATGAAGGTTGCTCCAATGTCGTGAGGACCGGCCTTCACAGCCATGCGCACTTTCAAGTTTTTGTCGGCTTCCGCATCCGTATAGTACTGCGCTTGCTGATTCAATCTTTTTGGAGTCACGCTAAACATTTCGACACGTTCTCCATCCAGCGTGAGCTCCACCTGATGCGGTTCGGTGAGTCCTTCGATGTTCTCATTGCGGTCTCGCATCAAGCGAATCTGAATCTCGTATTGCGCATCGACTGGAAACGTGTAGTGGACAATCGTTCCGCCGCGCGTTCCGAAGGGCAATCCGTCGAAGTGGTCTTCCTGCGTCAAGTCGGGCGGCAGCAGAACCACATTAGCGCCGGGCGTACGTACCGGGCTCCCCATAGCGAGCCGGCTGATTTTCTGCGCAGCCGCCAGGTATCGTTCCAGCAGCGTCGGGGAAAGTCCTCCGACACTGACATTGTCGAAACCATAATTTGCATCGTCCTTTGGAAGAAGCGATGCAACGTCGACGTCAAGCGCCAGCAGATCGCGAATCGCGTTCTGGTATTCGGTGCGATTCAGCCGGCGGAACGTCTCGCCGCGTCCGGGATTGGGATTCACGGCAGCGGCGCGGTCGAGCGACGTCTCCAGATCTGAAACGACCGCGTCGTAGGTGCGTTCGTCGGGACGAGGCCGGCCGGGAGGAGGCATCATCCGGCCTCGAAGCTTGCGAACGACTTTTTCCCAAACCTCCGGGTGTTCGCCGGCGCGACTCACGTCGAGCGTGTTCAGGGCGAGGCCTGCAGTCTTCGCTTTGTCGTTATGACAGCCGACGCAATATTGATCGATCGCTGCGCGCGTCGGCGAGACCGATGAGGCACTCGTGGACTGCTGCCGCGGACCGCCAGCCCCGAGGGAACTGGCGGATGCGGACAACACCGCCAGAAAACCAGCGAGCCAAACCAGCCAGCGCTTCGCCATCCGATCCTCCGATCCTACATAACAGGGAAATATTGCTGGTACATAACCTATGTGTTTCTGGTGTGTCAGGCAACTTATTTCTACGTGACAAAAACGCGATAGATGTTGTTCCTGATCAACTGTAGGCGTGGTCTGTGACCGCGCGTTCTCTCCTTTCGGAATGGACAAGTCTAAATTGCGCGGAAAACGTGCGGTCATAGAAACTGTGAATGAATTGGCGAAAGCAAAACGACCATTTGGTCAGTTCGTCAATAGGTGATTTGGTTGTTGGACAAGTGCATTTGAGATCGTACATGGGACATCCGGTAGTGGGTCAGTTTGAATTTCGGGACGCAGGAAAAATGGAGCGAAAAAATGGGGACGTAGCCCTGTGTCCCCATTTTTCTGAAGTTCCAAAAACGAAAAATAGGGACACAGGGCTACGTCCCCATTTTTCTTCCGGCCTGAAATTCAAAATGACCCACTTACCGGACAATGTACGATGTCCCATGTACTTGTCAAACAACCCAACGACCAACTGACACAATGACGCCACCTGGCGAGCGGTACCAAACCGTAACTGCTCCAGATCCGCGAAACCGCATCGTCTGTCACGTCCTTGACCGCCCCAGACCCGTCTGGTAACATTCGCCGCCAATGACATGATGAACAAGCTCGGAGGGTCAATCACAGGTGTTGCTGCTGTCCTGGCAATCGTTTGGCTCACCGGTGTTCCTGCGGCAGCCCAGCCTCCGGCCGCGGTATCCACACTGCGACGGACTGCAGATGGGAAACCGGACTTGAACGGTATTTGGCAGGCATTGAACACCGCCGCTTGGAATATTCAAGATCACTCCGGGCAACTCGGTGTGCCGCCCGGGCAAGGCGTCGTGGAAGGTAATGAAATCCCTTACCAGCCGTGGGCCGCGGCGAAAAAGCAACAGAACTTTGCGAACCGGATGACTGCGGACCCGACGGAAGGCAACTGTTATTTGCCCGGCGTACCGCGTGCGACCTATATGCCGTTTCCCTTTGAGATCATTCAAGCGCCCAGTTATGTGGCGATCTCTTATGAGTTTGCACATGCCCTGCGAACGATCGCCTTGGACGCAAGTCCGCATCCGGACGGCCTGCCGGGCACATGGATGGGAGACTCGCGTGGCCGCTGGGAGGGCAATACGCTCGTGGTCGACGTTCGAAATTTCAACGACGAAACCTGGTTCGACCGGGCCGGCAATTTCCACAGCGATGAGTTGCATGTCGTCGAACGTTACACGCTCACCGATTCCGACCACATCCTCTATGAAGCCGCCATCGAGGACCCGAAGGTGTTTACGGGACCCTGGAAAATAAGCATGCCGCTCTATCGTCGTGTCGAGAAAAACGCGAAATTGTTGGAATACGAATGCGTCTATTACCTGCAGGAAGAGAGATTCAAAAACGCTCCCTTCAAAAGATAAGAGGTGTCAGGTGAAACGTAGATTCTTAGCAGCGAGTACGGTGATGACCGTGATTGCGATTGTATCGCTTGCGGGATCCGTGCCGTCTCAGGCCCAGGCTCCTGCCGCAAGCGTGGCGAAGACGGCGGATACGGCAAAGTCGTGGACACCCCCGCGTACGCCGGACGGCCAACCGGATATACAGGGATTTTATGCGAGAAACGGCATTCAAGGTCTGGAGGCAAACGTACCCGACAATCCGATAGATCCCGGCGAAAAGAATCCTCTCTCCGTTTCGAATCGCCCGGACGGCCTCGGGCCATATCCGAGGATATTTGGCGAGGGAACCGTTCGTGGAACCCAACCGGCACAACGGCGCGCGTCAGGTATTGTCGATCCTCCGAACAAGATCCTTCCGTGGCGGCCGGGCGAGGACGAGAAAAGACGGGAATTCCTTTCGAAGATGAATCCGGCGGCGGATCTCGGGCACGTCGAACTGAATTCGCGATGTGCCCTGCCCGGACTGTTTGTAAGCTATAACCCATATCAGATTCTGCAGCGTCCCGGTTCGGTCGTGATTTTGTCGGAGTATAACCACTACACCAGGATCATCCATCTGGATGGCCGTCCACATCTGGGAAAAAACATCCGCCTCTTCATGGGAGACTCGATAGGCCACTGGGAGGGAAACACTCTGATCGTCGACACCACGAATTTCGGCAAGACGGCGTACTCCCGGGAAATACCATATCTGAGCGACGCCTTGCACACGGTTGAACGTTTCACGATTGCCGATGCGAACACGATCGATTACGAAATCACTGTCGACGATCCGAGACTGTTTACGAAGCCCTGGAAAGTCGCTGGCAATTTCTCCCGCGCCGAAAAAGGAACGGAGATCATGGAGTTCGCGTGCGCTGAAGGCAGTCAAACGCTGGTAAACATTTTTGGCGAGCCGCCACGCCGCTGACCGACGATAACGGGAGGCTAATCTGATGCGTACGAAGGTTTGTGTTTGGGTTGCCGGTTTGAGTCTGCTCCTGGCAGCAGTGCCAGTCGCGGCGCATCACGCATTCGCGGCGGAATTCGACGTCGACAAGCCGGTTAAAGTGCGCGGAACGGTCACGAAAGTCGAATGGGTGAATCCTCACGCATGGCTTTACGTTGACGTGAAAGACCCGGACGGCAGCGTCGCCAATTGGCGCTTCGAGCTCGGCGCACCAAATTCGCTGTTCAGGCTGGGCTGGAAGAAAGACACGATCCCGACTGGACTTCAGGTCGAAATCACAGGCTTTCGTGCCAAAGCGGGAGGGACCGTGGCAAACGGCCGCTCCATCATGTTGCCGGACGGGCGGGAATTGTTCAGTGGCGGTTCAGGTCCCGGTTCGACTCCCCAAAAATGAAAAATGAGGTGCGCCCCAAAAAAGTCCGCTCTTAGAGAGCTGAGCGTGTCCCACGAGTTGGTGCCGGCACGGAGGTGAACCAACTGACGGGAAGGCAAATGTTCTTGGAGAAGCTGACCCATGCACACACTTGACAACGCGGGTGCAGGAAACTCCCCTCTCTGGCAAAGGTGGCTGCGGCATCAATACGAAGTTAGCGAAGCCCACCACAGCGCTTCAAAAGCGCATTTCGAAACATGATTCTGTGAGCGACCCCCCGGCTCCACCCACTCTTGTCCAAATTACGAGATGTGGTTCGCTCCAGAAGCAGGATTGATGCGGGTTTCATGGGATTCTCTATTTGGAAAGCTGTTTCGGGCATGTCCCTCTCCCTTTGGGAGAGGGTGGCGCGAAGCGCCGGGTGAGGGCAGGAAATGCACCCTCATCCGGCCCTTCGGGCCACCTTCTCCCAGAGGGAGAAGGACACCAGCCTCCATTTCGGCTAATTTGAACACCACCGGGCTGCACCAGGGGAATTAGAAATGCCCCAACGATTGCGCAAAGCCCATCAGAAAGAAATGGCCAATCTCCAGAGGCGGGCTAAAGCCCGCGCCGGCGTAGATCTCCTACGCGCCAACGCATCGCCCGCCTCGCCACTTACGGTGCGCTCGGCGGCGGCACACGACGTTTCGTAGCTTTTTCGAACGCGTAGGCGAGTTCGATGAGCCGCGGCTCGCTGCACGCCATGCCCGTGAAGCTGACGCCGAATGGCGCCGGCTTCGCATTGAAGCCTTCAGGAAACGGTGGCGTCGGCGCGTTGGGCACAAGGCCGAACGGGACGATCACGGTCGGATAGCCGGGCTTCGCAGCAATCGCGGCGCCGCTTGCTCCAGGAAACAGGATCGCGTCCAGCCGGTCTGCCTTCATCGCTTCATCGATACCGTGCGTGCCGGCGAGTGCGACATCCTTCGCCCGATCGGCTTCATACCGCGCCCGATCGGCCTCAAGGTCCATCTCGTCCGAGATGTCCAGATTCGACTGGCCGTATTTGACGGTGCCCGCCTTAGCGTGCTCGACATTCCAGTTGCGCAGCTCGGTGAGCGTCTTCACCGGAGCGGAGGCTCCCAGGGTCTCGAGCCAGTGATTGAAGTCGCGCTTCATGCCGTATTTGAGGACGATGGAGCAATCGGCATCTTTGCCTCTTCCGTTATTCGCACCCGAGCAAGTGTTCCAGACCAGAAGATTATTCTTCGGATCCTTATCAACGACGCTTGGAATATCCGCTGGATCAATGACGATCGCGCCCTGGTGTTTGAGGATGTCGATCGCCTCGTCCATCACTTTCGCTTGTTCGGGGGTGAGGCCGCCGCGGAGCTCCTGCTCGCCGGGCGGCGTGGCGCGGTCGTAGTAGAAGGCGCGGGGAATACCGATGCGGGCACCCTTCAGGCCGTCGGCCTTGAGAAACCGTGTGTAGTTGCGGCCGGGCGGCGGCATGCAGGTTTTCGTCGCCGGGTCGTTCGGATCCGGCGACGGGCTCTCCAGGGCGCCGAACATGATGGCCACATCGGCCACCGTTTTGGCCATCGGGCCCGCGGTGTCCTGATCGGCGGTAATCGGGATGATGCCGTAGCGGCTGATGCGGCCCACGGTCGGCTTGATTGCGGCCAGCATGTTCTGATTCGACGGGCTCAAAACGGATCCCGACGTCTCCGAGCCGACGTTCGCGGCCCAGAAGTTGGCCGAAGTGCCGATCCCAGAGCTCGACCCGCCGGTGCCAAGGGCCGGGCGTCCATCGAACGTCGCTTCGCGCGGATCGCGCCGAGGGTCGTAAGGATTCATGCCAAATCCGCCGACGGCGTTGTAATTGCCGGGCATCGGCGTCGGCGCGCCGGCGACCCAGTTGGCGAGCTCCGTCAGGCCGGTCTTCGCGATGATGATGGCACCGGCGTCGCGAAGGTTCTTGGTAACCGTCGCCTCGTATGGCGGCACGAAACCGTCGAAGGCGAGTGCGCCGCCGGTCGTCGGCATTGGTGTCGTCTGGATGTTGTCCTTAAGCGCGATGGGAATTCCGTGCAGCGGTCCGCGCAGCTTGCCCCGTTTGCGCTCGCGATCGCGCTCTTCGGCCTCTTTCAGCGCGTTGGGATTCACCGTGATTACCGCCTTCAGCTTGTCTTCATAGATCGCGATACGGGTGAGATATTGCAAGACCAGTTCCCGTGACGTCACCCTTCCCTTCTTCATCGCCGCCTGCATCTCGGGAATTGTGGCCTCCACGACCGTAAACCCGGATCCGCGCCGCCCCTGCGCCACAGCGCTGAGCACCCCAGTTTCAACCAGAATCAGAAAAACAATGATGTGTCGTTTCATGGCAGGCGAATTCTAGTGAAAGACGATAGGTCTTACAACAAAACGCTAAAAGGAGTCCTTGCTATGTTTGCTGTCCCGCATTGCGACGAGTTGATCGTCAAAGCTCTTTCCCATACCACCTCGGCTCATTGAACGGGCGGATGAATGTCAAACTTGACCTCAACTTCGAAGGCGCGGAAGTTGGAATAGTAGGCCTTACAATCGACGGTGTTGAATTCGCTCTCGTAGTGCTCATCCATGAGACTGGGTACGAGCAGCTTGATGTTTTTTCCTTCGGAGTAGGTCACAACGCTCCGTGCTTTAACCCGAGACGGCGCGTATCGATTTTCAACACTGAACTCGGTTCGCAGCACTCGTCCGGTTTCGGGTTCGATCCAGAGCGTTCCACTTGAATATAAAAACTCGCCTTGTCCGCCAATGACAAGCGTCGGGCTCACCTGTTCGCGAAAACGGACAACCCAGGTTTGGACTCCTTCGATTTTGCTCGAGCCGGCGTGCTCAAAGGCGAAACGCGAAACCTCGCTCTCGCGTAACACTTTTAATGCGACTGTGGGCAGGTTGATAGATCTGATGATGTCGCCGATGTTGTAGCGGGTGCTCTCGGCTTTCATTTCAAGCAGACGTTTGTGATTGGCTTCAGGAGAATTGTCGAAAGAATCTTCGAAGGCGGGTTCGCTCTCCTTGACCTTCGAACCGTCGACGCGATTCGCTTTTCGAAGGGCCGCCCACTCCGGACCCACCTGGATGATCAGGAAGTCCGACGAAACGCGGCGCTGCGATCGCTTCGCCACCATCGGGTTACCGCCGCGTCCCGAAGGCGCGAGCCACACCGCGTTTTGGACATACTCCTCGCTGCCGATCAGGTTGCCCAGTTCCGCTTCATACTGCGTGACGTACTCCGTCGCTCGCTGCACAACACTGATGAGTTCAGGCGAACTCTGAGGCTGCGATGACGCCACCACTGCCACCAACGCGGCGAGGACACCTGCACTCATATGGGCTCCTTGCGCAGATGGTAGCATATGCACAACATCAAGGAGCAAGACGTGGCGCTCACACCGCTCACACCAGGCACGAAGCTGGGGCCGTTCAAATTAACTTCAGTACCGCGGCCAGGCGGATCGGATTAAAGGATCGGTATTCCGGAATCGCGGAGAGACCCTCAATCCCGCCACACCCAAAAAATGTCGTGGTATGACAGGTTTGTTCTTGTATAAGATCAGCGACCTTGAGCCAGATTTCACAAAACTCGCGATCCCAACGCCGGCCTATCATCGGCCGCTCGGTGGTGGCGACAACTTACGGTATTGTCGCCGCAAGCCAGCCACTGGCGGCCCGCGCCGGCACTCTGCAACTGGAGCGGGGTGGAACTGCCATGGATGCCGCAATCGCGGCCAATGCCGCCATCGGCCTGATGGAACCTACCGGCAACGGCATTGGCGGCGATCTGTTCGTCATCTATTATGAGGCCGGCACGGGCAAGATGTACGGCCTGAACTCCAGCGGGTATGCGCCCGCCGGCTTGAGCGCGCGATACCTGAGATCGAAAGGCCACATGACGATGCCGCAACGCGGCATTTACAGCGTGACCGTGCCGGGTGTTGTCGCCGGTTGGGATGCCCTGCGCCGCCGATTCGGAACGAAGATCTTTTCGGAGCTTCTCGCTCCCGCGATTTTTTACGCGAACAACGGATATCCGGTCAGCGAGGTGATTTCCGGAAGTTGGTCCAACGCTGTGGAGCTGCTCACTCCATTTCCGAATGCCGCAAAGACTTTTCTGATGGATGGCCATGCGCCCGGTCCGGGCGAAGTATTCCGTAACCCCGATCTGGCAAACTCACTGCAGCTCATCGCGGACCATGGCAGAGACGCCTTTTACAAAGGTCCGATCGCTCATGCCATTCTTCAGAGTTCCCGAGAACAGGGCGGCACGTTCACCGCAGATGACCTCGCCGAGTTCGAGCCCGAGTGGGTCACTCCGATCAGCACCACATATAGGGGCTGGACAGTGAACGAATTGCCTCCAAACGGCATCGGAATCGCCGCACTTCTGATGCTGAATATCATGGAGCAATATCCGCTCAGCGAGTGGGGCTTTCACAGCACGATGGCTCTGCACGTGATGATCGAAGCCAAGAAACTCGCTTTTGCAGATCTCATCCGGTACGTCGGCGATCCTCGGTTTTCAGACGTTCCCGTCCAGAGTCTCCTGTCGAAACGGCACGCATCCGACCGCGCAAAGCTCATCGATATGAAGAAGGCCGCGTGCTCCGTCCAGCCATCGCGCCTTGAGGGACTCACCAATTCCGAAGGTAATGACACGATCTATATCAGCGCCATTGACAAAGAGGGCAATATCGCTTCGCTGATTCAAAGCAACTACGGGGGTTTCGGTTCGGGTTTGGTGCCGCCCGGAACCGGATTCATGTTGCAGAACCGCGGCGCGCTTTTCACACTCGAAGAGAATCATCCCAACACGCTCGAGCCTCGCAAACGGCCATTGCACACGATCATTCCTGCGTTCATGCAGAAGGATGGGGTGCGCATTGGTTTTGGGATCATGGGCGGGTTCAATCAGCCTCAGGCACACGCCCAGTTCGTCGCCAACATCGCAGACTTCGGCTTGAACATCCAGGAAGCTCTGGAAGCCGGACGTTTCACCAAAGCCACCTTCGACGGATGTGACGTGAATATTGAAGCCCTTGTTCCCGAGGATGTTTGCAAGGAGCTGAGCGCTCTGGGCCATGAACTCACGATTGTGCCGCCCAGAAGCGGCATCTTCGGGTGGGGACAGGCTGTGATGAGCGGCCCCACGGGCATCCATTTCGGAGCCTCGGAACCGCGCCATGACGGTGCAGCAATCCCCGAGATGCCGTCCATCTCTTCAGGAGGTCCTCGAAAATGAAGGCGGTCGTGCTGCAGCAGCATGGCGGGCTCGACCAGCTCAAGTACGTCACGAACTTCCCCGATCCGGTAGTGACCGACGGGCATGTGGTGATCTGTGTGAAGGCGAGCTCCTTGAATTACCACGACGTCATGACGGTTCGCGGCATGCCCGGCATCAAGGTGCCGCTCCCCATCATCATCGCTCTGGACATGGCTGGCGAGATTCTCGAGGCCGGGCCCGGCGTCGATGGCTGGAAGGCGGGGGACCGGGTGCTGGTCAATCCACTCCACCGGCAGCGGGGGCTGATGGGCGAGATGATGCACGGCGGGCTCGCGGAGAAATGCCTTGTCGCCGAACACCAGTTGATCCGGATGCCGGACGGAGTGACTTATGAAGAAGCAGCCGCACTGCCGGTTGCCTACGGTACAGCGCATCGCATGCTGGTCACGCACAAGACGGTCAAAGCCGGCGACAAAGTGCTGGTGCTCGGTGCGAGCGGCGGCGTCGGAACCGCTTGCGTGATCCTTGCCAGGATGCTCGGTGCGGAAGTCATCGCCGGTGCTTCGAGCGCCGGCAAGATCAGGCAGCTCAAGGAGATCGGTGCTGATGAAGTGATCAACTATCAGGAGACCGATTTCTCGAAATGGATAGTGGAGAAGTATGGCAAGCCCCAGCGCCGCAGCTACGAGGGTGGCGTGGATGTCGTGATCAATTTCACCGGTGGGGATACCTGGCAGCCCTCGCTCCGGTCGGTGAAGCGCGGCGGCAAGATCCTGGTTTGCGGCGCAACCGCCGGTTACGATCCGAAGGAAGACCTGCGCTACATCTGGAGCTTTGAAATACAGATCATCGGTTCGAACAGCTTCTACGACGACAATCTGCAGGCGCTGATGGATTTTATCCAGCAGGGCAAAATGAAGCCCATCATCCATAGCGCGCTCCCGCTCGACCGGGCGATCGATGGTCTGCGCATGATCGAGAACCGGGAGGTGTTCGGAAAAGTCGTCGTCACCCCGTAAGGAGGCTTTTCCTCAAAATGGAGTTTGGAATTTTGGGGATTGCTGGCGATGCTGTTCCCGCCGCGGAGCGGCGTCAGAACGTAGCCCCGGGCGCAAGCCCTGTGAAGTATACGCATTTAATCTTGCTGAACGCTTGGGCGAAGAAGACTCCCCTCCTTGGCAAAGGAGGGGTGGACGCGCCATCAAGAAATATCCCCGTTCCTTTAAAAGGCGCGGACGGGGTGGTTCGTTCAAACTCCAAAACAATTTCTCTTGAACGAACCACCCCGTCTGCGCCCGCTAA
>WNGK01001005.1_pt1 | contig 30021 bp, 23 predicted proteins | sample 5400601 | NCBI WGS metagenome assembly WNGK01 (sample SAMN13153376, study PRJNA577476) | soil metagenome | isolation source: 60 cm soil or saprolite under Garry oak tree replicate 1 | place: USA:California | collected 2016-06-15 | reverse complement strand
CGCGCGATCGATGACCCACGAGCGCGCCGCCCGCTCGAGCACCACGCCATAGTCGCGCTCCGCCGCTGCCCTTGAAACGAGCCCCTCCCGCACGTCGGCGAGTACGCGCTCCGCGTCGCGCGCGAGCGGATCGAGAAGCGCGCATCCGCGAGATTGAGGTATTCGCGGCGGATGCCGAGCCCGCCGCGGAACTCACCCGGCCCGCCGGAATCCGTTATCAGTTCGAAGCGCGTGAGGCGGGTAGGAAATTCGCTCTCGATGATCTCGACCGGCGCGATCTTGGCATTGCTTTGATTGACGGTGATGCCGGAAGCCCCGTCCTTGCCCGCACGCGCGCCGGCGCCGCCGGCGATGATCTCGTATTGCACATAACCCTTGCCGGTGTAGGTGTCGCGGCCGCCGAGAATGATGGAGCGGCTGCCGCTGCCGTCGGCACGCACCTTGCTCGGCACCACATGGCTCATGGCGTCGAAGATGGCGTCCACCAGCGCATGGATGGTGGGATTGTAGGTGTTGACCGGCGCGGGGAAGCGCGGGTTGAGCACGCTGCCGTCGCGCGCCGCCAAGGTGAAGCCGCGAATGAGGCCGCTCGACACATACATATTCGGATCGATCAGCGAGATCAGCGCGTAGGCGCAGGCCGCTTGCACCAAGGGCGGGCGGATATTGGCGGGGCCCTTGGTCGCGTCCGCCGAGCCGCTGAAATCGAAATGAAGCTTGTCTCCGCGCTTTTCTATGACCACGTGGATGCGCACCGGCTGTTCCAGGTCGATGCCGTCATCGTCGACGAACCGTTCTGCTTCGAAACGCCCGTCCTCCCATTCGGCGATCGCTGCCTTGAGCTTTCGTTCCGACATGTCGAGTAGGCGATCGAAGCACGCGAGGATGTCCCGCTTGCCGAACTTGCCGACGAGTTCGCCGAGCCGCTTCTCGCCCAGTCGGTCGGCGCCGAGCTGTCCGCGGATGTCGCCGAGCACGAGTTCCGGCGTGCGGCTGTTGGCACCGATGAGCCGCTCGATGTCGCCGTTGGGCCGGTAGGCGCTTTGGTAGCGCACGGCGGGCAGGTGCAGGCCCTCGTTGAAGACCTCTCGCGCCTGGCCCGAACAGCTTCCCGGCACCGGCCCGCCGATGTCGCTCTTGTGTGCGATCGAGCCGCAGAAGCCGAACAGCTCGCCGTCGACGAAGACCGGCGTGATGACCGCGATGTCCGGCGCGTGGGGGCTGCCGCCATGGTAGGGGTGATTGATGATGAAGGCGTCGCCTTGCGCGATGCTGTCGCCGAACACATCGATGACGGCGGCGGTGCAGGCCGGAAATGCGCCGATGTGCAGTGGCAACACCACGTGCTGCGCCACCACGTCGCCCTTCGCGTTCATCAGCGCGCAGGACGCATCCTGCGATTCGCGCACGATGGTGGAGAAGCCGGTGCGGAACAGCGAATTCTGCATCTCCTGCACGATGCCGGAGAGGCTCGCCTTCACCACTTCGAGATCGACCGCGTCGATGGCCATTGCTTCTTCGTCCTCAGGCGTCGCGTCCGACCGCACTGGTCATCCTGTACTCGTCGCGGCGGTCCACGCCTTTTGGTTCCGCCAAGATGCAAGTCGTGATTGCCCGAACGAATTCGACGATGGCGGCAAGGGGTGCATCGAGTCCGTCACATGTCCTGCGTCACGATCAGGTTCTTCCATTCGTCGACCCGCCCGATCTGGCCCGGACGGATCACGGTCGTGCAGTCGAGCTGCGCGAGGATCGCCGGTCCCGCAAGGCTCGAGCCCACGTCGAGCTGTTCGCGCTGATAGATCGGGCAGTCGAACTCCGCGCCATCGAAGCGCGCGCGTTGCATGCCCCGCCGCGCATCCGCCAATGCGGCGCCGGTGCGCGCGAATTTCGGCGGCTCGACCGGCGGCACGAGGCCGACGCCGCGCACGCGATAGGACACGATCTCGACCGGCTCCTCCGGCGCCATATGGCCGAACATACTCCCGTGCTGATGATCGAAGCTGATGCGCAGCTCGTTCAGGTCGGCGGCCCGCAACGGCTCGGCCTGGCAGGCGACGGCGATCTCGTAGCCCTGGCCGGCGTAGCGCATGTCGAGCGCCCGTTCGATGCGGATGTCGTGGCGCGCGAAACCATCGCTGCGCAATTCCTCGCGCGCTTGTGCCGCCAGCCGCTCGAACACGTCATTCACAGCTTCGGGCTTAACTTCGCTCAGCGGCGCCATCTTCGACTGGATGTAATCGTGCTTGACGTCGGACATCAGCAAACCGATCGCCGAAAATACGCCGGGATAAAGCGGCACGATGACGCCGGCCATACCGAGATCGCGCGCGATGCGGCCGGCATGCACCGGCCCCGCTCCGCCGAAGGCGAGCAACATGAAATCGCGCAGGTCGTGCCCGCGCATGGTGGAGATCGCCTTGATCGCCTCTTCCATCTTCACGTCGATGACGCGCACGACGCCCTCCGCCGCATCGGCTATGCCAAGGCCGAGCGGGCGCGCGACCTTGGCCTCGATCGCAGCACGCGCCTTAGTCGCGTCGAGGCGCATCCGTCCGCCGAGGAAATTGTCTTCGCCGAGATAGCCCAGCACCAGGTTGCAATCGGTGATGGTCGGCGTGTCGCCGCCGCGCCCGTAGCAGGCCGGCCCTGGCACGGCGCCCGCGCTCTGGGGCCCGACTTGCAGCACGCCGAAGCGGTCGACTGCCGCGACGGTGCCGCCGCCAGCGCTGACCGTGTTGATGTCCAGCATGGGCACGGCGAGGTCGCGCCCTTCGATCTTTCCACGGCTCGACAGCAGAGCTTCGCCGTCTTTGATCAATGCGACGTCGCAGGACGTTCCGCCCATGTCGAAGGTGATGATGTTGCGCAAGGCGTTCACGCGGCCGGCGAGCACGCCCGCCGTGACGCCGCCGGCGGGACCAGACAACACGGTGGTGACGGCGCGGCGTGCCGCGGCGGCAAACGTCGCCATCCCGCCGTTCGACTGCATGACGTATTTGCGCCGAGTGGCGATCCCGGCGCCGCACAGGCGGCGGTCGAGTTGCGCGATATAGCACGCGAGGATCGGCTGCAGATAGGCGTTGATGACGGTGGTGCTCAGCCGATAATACTCGCGGATCTGCGGCAGCACCTCGGATGACAGCGAGATGCTGCAGTCCGGTATTTCCTCAACGATGATCTCGCGCACGCGCGCTTCGTGCTCGGGATGCAGAAACGAGAACAACAGGCACACCGCGATCGACTCGACGTTCTGCGCCGCGAGCTCGCGCACGGTTGCGCGCAACGCCGTCTCGTCGAGCTCGCGCAGCACGTTACCGCGGAAATCGACGCGCTCCTTCACTTCGCCGGTCAGGCTCTGCGGCACCAGCGGCGCGGGTTTGTCGTACATGACGTCGAAGATCGCGGTGCCGTACGGCCGGGCCTGCTCGCCCACGGGGTAGATGCCGGGAAATCCCTCCGTCACCAATAAGCCGGTCCTGACGCCTTTGCCTTCGAGCAGCGCGTTGGTCCCGACCGTGGTGCCGTGGCAGAAATAGCCGATGTCGGCGGCCTCACCAGCCGTTGCCAATAGCGCCTCGATGCCGGCAAGGATCGCGCGGGATGGGTCGTCGGGCGTCGAGGGCAGCTTGGCGATCGACAGCTCGCCGGTTTCTTCGTTGAGATAGACGAAATCCGAAAATGTCCCTCCGGTATCGACCGTGACGCGGTAGCGAGCCATACGATGATCGGTTCCAGCCGGGAGCGAGCAGTGCCCGCTATAAGGACATGACCCGCGTCAAAGGACAATATCGCGGGCTGATGGCGTCCGCCCCGCGCCGCGCGTGACGGGACGAGAGGGCGACTTGGATCGCGACGATCTCGCGGGGCGAACGTAAGAGCGAAGAATGCCAGTTGTAATCGGTCCTCGATCGAGATGACATAGCGGGAGGCGCAGATCGGAGTGCACATGTCAGGACACGTCCTCACCGAAGCGAAAACCGCGAACTCAGCCGAGGCGCCGCGCATCGCGGCGGCGGCGTTGGCGACTTTCATCAAGCGCGCCTTCGAGGCTGCCGGCCTTCGGTCCGAAGACGCGGACGTTGTCGCCGATCTGATGGTCGAGGCCGATTTGCGCGGCAGCGATACCCACGGCGTCATCCGTCTGCCGCTCTATCTGCGGCGCCTCAAGGCGGGCGGGATCAAGGCACGTCCTGATATCCGTATCGCGCGGGAGCGGCCGGCCACCGCTCTCGTCGACGGCGACAACGGCATCGGCCACCTCGTCATGCGCTTTGCCGCCATGACGGCGATCGAGAAGGCGAAAGGCGCAGGCGTCGCCTGGGTGGGCGCGCGTATGAGCAACCACGCGGGCCCGGCGGCGCTCTACGCCATGATGCCACTCGCCCACGACATGATCGGGCTCTATCTCGCGGTCGGCAGCAACAACCATCTGCCGCCCTGGGGTTCGACCGAGAACCTGCTCGGCACCAATCCCATCGCAATCGCCGTTCCGGCCGAGGAAGAGCCGCCGATCGTGCTTGACATGGCGCCGACGGTCGCCGCCTTCGGCAAGGTGCGCTTGAAGATGCAGCGCGGCGAGGAGATGCCGGTCGGCTGGATGATCGGCCGCGACGGCAAGCCGCTCACCGATCCCAAGCGCGCGGAGCAAGGCCTGCTGCTGCCGATCGGCGACTACAAAGGCTATGGGCTGAGCCTGATGGCGGGGCTGCTGGCTGGCACGCTCAATCAGGCGGCGTTCGGGCGCGACGTCGTCGATTTCGTCAAGGAGCAGGGCAAGGCCACCAATACCGGCCACGCCATCGTTGCGGTGTCGGTCGAAGCGTTCGCGCCGGCGGCGGGATTCAAGCGCCAGGTCGATGCCGCGATCCGCGCCATGCGCGGCGCCCAACGGTTGCCTGGAGTCGAGCGCATCTGGCTGCCCGGGGAGCAGAGCCATCTCAAGCGGCAAGATCGCGCCAAGAACGGGATCCCCATGCCCAAGCCCCTGCGCGAGAGTCTCGCGATGGCCGCGCGCGATCTCGGCATCGCGCCGCTTGGTTGATGTGACGGGAGCAATCGCTTCGTGTCGTCGCCCGCGAGAGCGGGGGATGACGTACGCAGCGCGAGCATGGGAAACGTGGCGCCGATTTGCGACCGTCTGTGATGGATGAGGCTCATGCCAGATCGCAACCCAGTAGGCCTTATCGGCATCGGTCTGTTGGGCCAGGCGTTCGCGCATCGCCTGCTCGACGCCGGCTTCGAGGTCGTTGGCTTCGACGTCGATCCCGTCAAAAATGCCAAGCTCGCGGAGCTTGGCGGCCGGCCTGCTTCGTCTGTCGCCGATCTCGCGCGGCGTTGCGATCCCATCGTGCTGGCGGTGTTCAGCACGGATCAGGTCGAAGTGGTCACCCAAAGCGAATTGTTGCCCGCGGTAGGCGACGGCTCCGGCAAAATCGTGCTGTGCGCAAGCACCTGCGACCCCGACCGCATCGCCGCACTCGGCAAACGCGTTGCGGCGCGCGGGCTGCGCCTGCTGGAAACCCCGGTCTCCGGCGCGAGCGGGCAGGTCAGCCGCGGCGAGGGCGTCGGGCTGATCGGCGGCGATCCGCAGGTTGTGTCCGCGGTCGAACCGGTGTTGCGCGCGCTGTTTGCGACCTATTTCCATATGGGCAAGATCGGAGATGGCGGGCGCGCCAAGCTCGCCGTCAATCTTATCCTCGGCCTCAACCGATTGGCGGTGGCCGAGGGCTTGGTATTTGCCGAGCGGCTTGGGCTCGATCCTGCGGCCTTTCTCAAGGTCGCGCGCAGCTCGGCCGCCTATTCGCAGGTCATGGACATCAAGGGTTCAAAGATGATCCGCGGCGAATTTACTGCCGAAGGCCGCGTCACCCAGCATCTCAAGGACGTCCACCTCATGCTGGAACAGGCCGAACGGGTGAAGCAGCGGCTTCCGCTGCTCGAACTCCATGCCGATGTCTTGGAAGCCTGCGTGCGGCAAGGGGAGGGAGACTTGGACAACAGTGCCGTGATCAAAGAGATCAGGCGGCGCATGCTCCCGTGATTGGGAAGATTGCAGTCACAACACTTGGAGCAGTTCGATGACCGATGGGGAGGTGCGCTACGCTCGCGACGGCGAGGTCGCCATCGTGATCTTCGACCGGCCGGCGGCGCGCAACGCCATGACGTGGCGCATGTACGAGCAGCTCGGCGAGGCCTGCGCGCAAATCCGCAGGGAAGATGGGCTGCGCGCAGCGGTGTTTCGCGGGGCCGGGGGCAAGGCGTTCATCGCCGGCACCGACATCGCGCAGTTCCAAGCGTTCCGCGGCGGCGACGACGGCATCGCCTATGAGGAGAAGATGGAAGGCATTCTCGCCGGCGTCGAGGCGCTGCCGGTGCCGACGCTGGCGGTGATCGAGGGGTTTGCCATCGGCGGCGGGCTCGCGATCGCGGCAGCGTGCGATCTTCGCATCGCGACCCCCGGCTCGCGCTTCGGCGTTCCGATCGCGCGCACGCTCGGCAATTGCCTGTCGATTGCCAACTACGCGCGGCTCGTCGCCGCGCTCGGGGCTTCGCGCGCCAAGCGGATGTTGCTGCTGGCGGAGAACCTGTCCGCCGAGGAGGCGCTGGCGGCCGGCTTTCTCAGCGAGATCGTCGAGGCGGGGGAGCTTGACCGGCGCGTCGGCGAGTTGTGCTCGCGTCTGGCGCAGCATGCCCCCATCACCATGCGCGTGAGCAAGGAGGCGATCAGCCGCCTCCTGCACGCGGGCCTACCGGACGGCGACGATCTCGTGCGCGCGTGCTACGGCAGCGACGACTTTCGCCTTGGCGTCGAGGCATTCGTGGACAAACGCCAGCCGCGATGGACGGGAAAGTGAGCGCTCGGCGTGCGTTGGGCGCTCCAAAGCAACGCCTATGTCGGCTGGAAAAGCGAGGCGCTAAAATGGGTTTCCTTCGACAGGCCGGCAACGTGTGGCCGGGCGAGGGGCACGACGCCTTCGCGGCACCGAGACCTTGGCGGATATGATCGACTCGCATCATCATTTTTGGTGGACCGGCCGGCACACCTACAGTTGGCCCGACCGCGTCGGCGACCGCTTGGCGCGCGATTTCACGCCCGACGACATGCGTCCGGAGCTTGCGCGCTGCGGCATCAAGGGGACGGTGCTGGTGCAGGTCTTGCATCAGGTCGGCGGTGAGACCGAGGAGTGCCTCGATCTCTGCAAAGAGGTCGATTTCGTGCGCGGTGTGGTCGGCTGGCTGCCGCTTGCCGATCCCGACGCCACCTCGCGCGCGCTCGGGCGGCTGCGCTCGCGCGGCAAGCTCGTCGGCGTGCGCCATCTCATCAGTAACGAGCCGGATCCACGCTGGCTGCTGCAGGATGGCGTGGTCGAATCGCTCAAGCTCCTGGCCGCGGCGGGGCTCGCCTTCGACGCCATCCCAGTGAACGCCGCCCAATTCGAATCCGTGCTCGACATCGCGCGTCGCCTGCCGGAGCTCAAGATCGTGATCAATCATCTCGGCCGGCCGCCGCTTCCGGAGCGAGGCTGGGAGCCGTGGGCGACGCAAATTGCCCGCGCCGCCGAGCACCGCAACGTATCGATGAAGCTCTCGATCGGCCTCGATATCATCATGCGCTGGCGCTGGTCGACCGACGAGATACGGCGCTATAGCGATCACGTGCTCGACCTGTTCAGCCCCAATCGCGTCATGGCGGCGAGCAATTGGCCGGTGATCCTGCTGGGTGCAAGCTACGCGGAGACGTGGACGGGCATCACCGCTCTGGTCGAGGCACTCTCCGCTAACGAGCGCCACGCGGTGATGGGCGGCACCGCCGCCCGCGTCTACGGGGTCTGATGGCCTCGTTGCGCGGGTTTGTTCAGCCCGCCACCACCCGCGGGACGGGTTGTCGTTCCATGCCAGGCGCGGCGCTGGCGGGAAAGATCAGCGACTTGATCACGACAGGTACGGCGCCCGAATTCGGCAGCATGGTGCCGATGTCGATATAGTCGAACTCCTTGAGCTCGAGACCATCGACCGAGACGATGGCATTGTCGAGCTGCATTTCCTCGCACAGATGGATCCCCATGAGGCCGCCGACGTCGCCGTCGCCTGCGAGCACCAGCGGGTGACCGTCCGCGAGGATCGCCGCGAGGCCATCGGTCAGGCCCTGACAAAATGCGTCGAGCCGCTGGAACGTGGCCGAGCCGCGCCACGGCACGAACACCGCCACCGGCGTGCCAGCCTCGCTGAGATCGAGGCGTTTGAGCAGCGCCTTGATCTCGGCCGCCACCGCCGCGGAGTCGATCTCATCGCCATCGAGTGCGAAGGCCGGCGCGATCACCGGCACGTTGCGCAGCGGGAGCGCTTCGAGCGGCGAGACGTAGATGGTGCTGCCGCTCACCTGCGTGGTGTATTGCGACGCGCCGATCACGGTCGCACGGATGCCTTCGCTCGCGCGCTCGAGCTTCGGCCCCCATCCTTCGACGCGGGCGCGAATTTCTTGCGCCAGCAGCACGCCGAGATCGCCGTACGCCTGCGCCTCGCGGCCGTAGATGTATTCGGCGACGCCGCCGGAAAACGTCAGTTGCTGCAGGGCGGGCCGCCGCGACAACGGATCAAGCCGCAAGAGGGTGCGCCCGTCGGCCGCGGGCGATCCGCCGGCCATCGCCTCGAACAGGCAATCCGCCATGCGCGCCGCCAAGGCGCGCGCGCTCGCGGGCGCAAGCTGCGCACCAACCTCGAGATTGATGCCGAGTTCGGCGCAGAAGCGGCGGCCGGCCTCCTCGATGCGCACGATGCGCCCAACCGGGTCGAGGCAGAGCAGGCGCGCACCGACGTCGAGGGCGGTGAGGTCGGTCACCCGGCCGTCGGCGCAGATCGCGATTTTCGATGTGCCGCCGCCGACGTCGACATTCATGACCGTCGCGTTGTCGTGGATCGAGCGCGCCACTGCGCCCGAGCCGTGGGCGGCCATCACGGTCTCCAGGCTGTCGCCGGCGGAGACCGCGACCATCTTGCCGGCCTGGCGTGCAAACAGCTCGCCGATCTTGCGGGCGTTGCGCCGGCGCACGGCGACGCCGGTCAGGATCAGCGCGCCGGTGTCGATCTCGTCCGGATCGACTTTGGCGTCCTGGTATTGGCGCTCGATGAAGGCGCCGAGCGCTGCCGCGTCGATCTCGTCCTCGGCGGAATAGGGCGTCAGCAGGATATCCGACTGGTAGAACGTCTCGCGGATGGTGACCACGTAGCGGCTGTCGAGCCGCTCCAGAACGATGCGCGAGAACACGAGGTGCGAGGTGGATGAGCCGATATCCACCCCGACGCTCAGAACGACGATTTCGTCTTCATCGACGAGCGAGCGTCCGGTGCTGGAGAAGAATATGCGGCCGCCTTGTGCTTCCTCGTCCGTCATCGTGCCAACGGAGCCCAATCCAAGTCATGCCCGCCAAAGCGGGCAGCCATGATGACGGCTGCGCCAAGGAGCAAGTCACGCGCCCGCGAATTTCGGCACCACGGTGCCCTTCCTGTAGAAGTCGGGCTCCATTCGGCTCGGCACCCCTTCCGCCTTGAGCTTCGCCTCGTATTCGGCGCTGATGAAGGGGTCTTCCATCCAATACGGGATTGAGGTGCCGCCCTCGGGGATATCCATCGCGGTGTAATCGGTGTGCTTCTCGCCGGGAGGGCCGGGCTCGCGGCCCGGATTGTGCGGTCCGAACCAGGCGGTCAGCCGCAGCGGATCTTTCGACGCGCCGAAGTGCTGGTGGTACCAGCGCGCGCCGCCGGGGGCCGCCGACACCATGCCGACGGGCTCGTAGTCGACGCGCTTGACCTTGTCGGCATGGCCGTCCTTCCAGGGAGTGACGCCGTATCGTTCCGGCCAGGTATAGGTATAGCCCTTCCCCTTCAGGCAGATGAGCACGGCGGCCGATGTATGGGCGTGGGCCTTGGAATAGCGGCCGTTCTCGTGCTGTCCGATCCAGAGATAAAACGTGTTGCCGGTCATGAACGGCTCGACCCGGCGCCAGCCGGGCGAGCGCCGGTTGTCAAGCGGCAGGTCGCAATTGACGACGTCCGGGATGAAATTCGTGCGCCGCATGGCGAGGCCGCGCACCGGATCGGGCTCGATGTCGTCCTTGTACTTGTAGAAGTCGTCGGCGCCGCTGAAGCGGTCGCGGAACTCATAGGGGCAATTGAACATCATCCCGACGTTGTTGATCAGGTTCAGGAGATTGGGCGCCGTGGTGCCGCCGAGGAGCAGCGCCGGCGCGGAGCTCGCATTGACGACGCGATGCCAGGCGTTCACCGGGATCGAGAACAGCGAGCCCTTCTGCCATTCGAAGACATGACGTTTGCTGTCGTTGTCGAGCCAGACCTCGGTGGTGCCGCGGCCGTCAACGACCAGATAGATTTCCTCGTAGAGGTGCTTTTCCGCATTGAGTGCGCCGGCTCCAGGCACCTCGACGACGTAGCTGCCCCATTTGCCCTCGGTACCGTGGAGCTGGATATAGCTACCTTTGCCGCCCAACCGCTTCCACGGCGCAAGGGGCAGATTTTGCACCTTGCTCACGCCGATATCGCGGTAGATCGGGATGCCTTCCGATTCCATGAACAGGTCATAGGGCGTCTTCGGCCGGCCAAACTCGCCGAACCCCGCCCGATTGTTGCCGGTGGGCTCGTGCCAATGGGTTCTGCCGGCGAGTTCGTGCACCTGCGGCCCCGTCTAACGCCGAAAAAAGCAGCCGTTTGAATGGTTTAATTTGGTGCCGGCAGCAAGGCAAGTCGTGCGGACCATGGGGCAACGGTTGCTTGCACGGCCGCAGCTCTTTTGGAAATATAATGCAAGCAGATTGGGAGAGGGGGTGCTAAAATGGGATGACATGCTCCCTGACATGAACTATAGTGCATACAAAGACCGATAATCGAGTGCTTCCGGCCCAGGAGAGGTTCGACACCGCCCCGATGCGTCGCGGGAGTTCGCCGGCAGATCACAATTGCCGGTGCAAGAAACTCAATAACCGTCTGGAGGAGAGGAAACCCTGTGCGCCGCTTTGCTGTTGTGACCTGCCTGTTGGTCATTTGGCTCGTACCTGCGTCGGCCAATGCGCAACGGATTGACGCCGAGACATTCATGATCGCGGCTGCCGATCCTGGCATCCAGTTGCACATGCGAAACGGACATCTCGAGGGGCGCGACAGCTTTCCCGGCGAGCGCGTCGTGCTCTTCGTCCATGGGGCGACGTACCCGTCCGAAACTGTTTTCGACATCGACCTCCCGGGCGGTTCATGGGCGGAACACGTCGCTCGCAAAGGTTACGACGTTTATCTTGTCGACGTACGCGGCTATGGCCGCTCCACGCGGCCGGCGGCGATGGATGCGCCGCCAGCGGAGAATCCGCCTTTCGCGACGACCACCGACGCGGTCAAGGATGTCGGCTCGGCCGTCGATTTCATCCTCAAGCGCCGCGGGATTTCGAAACTCAACCTGGTGGGCTGGTCATGGGGAACAGCGATCATGGCCGGCTACACGATGAGTAACAACGACAAAGTCAACAAGCTGGTGCTGTATGCCCCGCTGTGGCATCTCAAGGCCCCGCCGCCGTTCAGCGGCGCTGGCGCGTACCGCACCGCTTCCCGTGATGTTGTGCGCCAACGTGGCATTCGCGGAATTCCGCCGCAAGCAGTCGAGGAAGTCAGCCCGACTGCGTGGTTCGACGCCTGGTGGCGGGCCACTCTCGCAACCGATCCTGCGGGCGCGAAGCAGAACCCGCCGATCGTGCGGGCGCCCAATGGCGTGCTCAAGGACATCGTCGACTATTGGGGCGCCGGCAAGGCGACGTGGGAGCCGGAGATGATTCGCGTTCCGACGCTGCTGATCCTTGCTGAGTGGGACCAGGACACGCCGCTGTACATGGCGCAGGAGGTGTTCGCCAAGCTGGTCAACGCACCCTACAAGCGTCATGTGGTGATCGGCGAAGGCACGCACACGGTCGCCCTCGAGAAGAACCGTATGCATCTGATCAACCAGGTACAGAGCTTTCTTGACGAGTAGTGACCGCATGGAGCCGCAACGAATGGGGCGAAAGGCCACGGTTGCGCGGGCTTTTGGCTCCTGAACCGATCCATTAAGATCGTCCGAATTTCCTGCTCTGGAGGATGGACATGAAGAAAGTTCTGATGGGGACCGTGGCCCTCAGCGTGCTCGCCTCGACCCCGGCCCTGGCCCAACAATCGATAAAGATCGGATTCATTAGCACCTTTAGCGGGCCGGTGGCCGCGATCGGCGCGGACATGCGCAATGCCTTCGAGCTTGGGCTCGACCATCGCGGCCGTAAGCTCGGCGGCCTGCCTGTCGAGGTGATCTACGAGGACGATCAGACCAAGCCCGAGGTCGGCGTGCAGAAGACCCAGAAGCTGATCGAATCCGACAAAGTGGATTTCGTCGTCGGCTACATCTGGTCGAACGTGCTGCTCGCCTCGCTTAAGCCGCTCATTGACTCCAAGACATTTACGATCGTCACCAACGCCGGCGCCTCGCAGCTCGCGGGCGAGCTGTGCTCGCCATACGTGTTCTCGACCTCTTGGAACAACGACCAGACCCCACAAGCGGTGGGCCTCTATATGAACCAGAAGGGAGTCAAGACCGCATTCCTCATCGGCCCGAACTACGCTGCCGGCAAGGACATGCTCGAGGGCGTGGCCGCGACCTTCAAAGGGGAAATCATCGGCCGCGAGCTGACGCGCTGGCCTGATCAACTCGATTTCTCCGCCGAGTTGTCGAAGGCGCGTGCGGCAAAGCCGGACGCCATCTTCGCATTCTATCCCGGCGGCCCCGGCATCCAGTTCATCACGCAATACGCGCAATCGGGCCTCAAGGGCCAGATTCCGCTCTACACCGCTTTCACGATCGATGCGCTTTCGCTCCCGCGGCTCAAGGAGCTCGCTGTCGGAATTCCCGGCGCACAGCACTGGGTGCGAGATCTGCCCAATGAGGCCAACAAGCGTTTCGTCGAAGATTACCGGGCTCGGTACAAGAGCGACCCGGCGTTCTACGGAGCCCAGACCTATGATGCCGTGCCCCTGCTCGATGGCATCGTGAAAGCCGTCAACGGCGATCTCAGCAAGAAGGACGAGATGCGTCGCGCGGCAGAGAAGGCCGATTTCAAGTCGGTGCGCGGAAACTTTAGGTTTGGGCCCAATCATATCCCAATCCAGAACTTCTATCTTCAGGAGGCGGTGAAGGACGGCGACGAATACCGTCTGAAAACCGCCGCGACGATTGTGGAGAACGATCAGGACAAGCACTCGCAGAAGTGCAAAATGCCGAACTAACCCCTGGCCTGGGTACAAGCTGCAAGACGGCAGAAGCGCGTGCTTCTGCCGTCTTGTTTTGCGCGGTCCGCCATGGCCTGATTTGCAAGGCGCGGGAGCAAGGCCATCCGGCAGCCGACAGGGTCAATTTTTGCCAGAGTTCGCGGGGGGACGGCCCGACAATGTTGTATCTGATCGAGCAGTGCCTCAACGGCATCCAGTTGGGCATGCTGCTATTTCTGCTCGCAGCCGGCCTGACCCTGATCTTTGGCATCATGGATTTGGTCAATCTGGCGCACGGCTCGCTCTACATGCTCGGCGCGTACTTCGCCGCAACATTTGCGGCGCTCACCGACAGTTTCCTGGCCGGCATCGGACTGGCGTTGCTCGCGACGCTGGTGGCCGGAATGGCGCTTGAGGTGATTGCGATCCGGCCGCTCTACGGACGCGATCACCTTGACCAGGTGCTCGGCACCTTCGGCCTGCTGCTGTTCTTCAACGAACTGGTGCGGCTGATCTGGGGGCCGGCCGGCCTGACGCTGTCGCTCCCGCCGGAGATGCTCAGCGCGGTTGAGGTTCTGCCGGGAGTCTACTACCCGCTCTATCGGCTGGTTATCATTCTGGCGACGCTGACGGTTGCGCTCCTGCTGTATGCGTTGGTGATGCGCACGCGCATCGGCATGCTGATCCGCGCCGGTGCCTCCAACCGCGAGATGGTCGGCGCGCTCGGCATCAATATTAAGCTCCTCTACACCCTCGTGTTCGGGCTCGGTGCCGCCCTCGCCGGTTTTGCCGGAATGATGCAGGCGCCGTTGGCCTTCGTCCAGATCGGCATGGGTGAGAACATCCTGATCCTCGCCTTCGTCGTCATCATCATTGGCGGCATTGGTTCGATCCGCGGCGCCTTCGTTGCCGCGATTATTGTCGGGATCATCGATACGATAGGCCGCGCATTTTTGCCGGATCTCATCCGCCACTTCGTGAGCTACAGCGCCGGCTCCAGCGCGGGGCCCGCACTTTCCTCGATGCTGATCTACACGCTCATGGCGGCCGTGCTGGTCTTCCGACCGGAAGGTCTGTTCCCGGCGGCTCGCCGATGAGCGGCCGGCTGAGTCCGCGCAACGCCTTTGTTGCAGGTGTGATCACCATCCTCGCGCTGGTGCCGGTCTATGCCGAGGCAACGGGCAACACGTTCATGGTTTCGCTATTCACGCGCATCGTCATTCTGGCGATCGCGGCGGTGAGCTTGAATCTGATCATGGGCTTCGGCGGAATGGTGAGCTTCGGTCATGCCGTCTATCTCGGAATCGGCGGTTATGCGGTCGGCATTCTCGCCAAGGAAGGCATCGATTCCGGCCTGCTGCAATGGCCGCTGGCGCTCGCGGCTTCGGCACTGTTCGCGCTGGCGGTCGGTGCGCTTTCCCTACGCACGCGCGGCGTCTATTTCATCATGATCACCCTCGCTTTCGCGCAAATGGTTTATTACGTCGCGATCGGGCTCGACCGGTACGGCGGCGACGACGGCATGACCATCTACAAACGCAGCCAGTTCGGCGGACTAATCGATCTCTCGAACAAAATGGCGTTCTACTATCTCTGCCTCGCGTTGCTGCTGGCGACGATCTACATCGTCTGGCGACTTGTGCATTCTCGCTTCGGCATGGTGATCCAGGGCGCGCGCTCGAACGAGCGGCGCATGCGGGCGATCGGGTTCCCTACCTACCGCTACAAGCTGCTCTGTTTCGTATTCGCGGGCATGCTTTGCGGGCTCGCGGGCGCGCTGCTTGCGAACCATACCGACTTCATCAGCCCGGCGCTGATGCACTGGACGCGCTCCGGCGATCTCATCGTCATGGCCGTGCTCGGCGGCATGGGGACGGTGTTCGGGCCGGTCATCGGCGCGGTGGCGCTGCTGGTGCTGGAAGAGCTGCTCTCGGGCATCACCGAATACTGGCAGATCATCCTCGGTCCGCTGTTCCTGCTGGTCGTGCTGTTCGCGCGCGGCGGCATTGACGGTCTGCTCGCCGGGGTGCGCCGTGGCTGACGCGCTCTTGGAAATCGAGGGTCTCAGCAAGCGCTTCGGCGGCGTGGTTGCGTCCGACGCGATTGCGCTCGCCGTTCCGCAGGGCGAGCTGCACGCGATCATCGGACCGAATGGCGCCGGCAAGACCACACTGATTGGCCAGCTCGCTGGCGAGATCGTGCCCGACGCGGGACGCATCGGCTTCGCGGGTCGCGATATCACGGGTTTGCCGATTTTTCGCCGCAGCCAGCTCGGCCTCGCCCGCTCGTTCCAGATCACCTCGTTGTTCCTCGACTTCACCGCGATCGAAAACGCCGCGCTCGCCGTGCAGGCCCATGCTGGTCACTCCTTCCGCTTCTGGCGCGACGCGCGCAGCCAACCTGAGCTGCGCACGCCTGCTCGTGCAGCGCTCGCGCGCGTAGGACTCGCCGGCCGGGCCGACGTCATCGTCTCCAAGCTGAGCCACGGCGAGCACCGCCAGCTCGAGATCGCGATGGCTCTTGCCACGACGCCGCGCATGCTCCTGCTGGACGAGCCGATGGCCGGGATGGGGCCGGACGAGAGCGCGCGCATGGTCAAGACGCTACGCGAGCTCAAGCGCGAACTCACCATTCTGTTGATCGAGCACGATATGGAGGCGGTGTTCGCGTTGGCCGATCGGATCACGGTCCTGGTCTATGGCCGCATCATCGCGTCCGGCACGCCGGAGGCGATCAGGGCCAATGCCGAGGTGCGGCAAGCCTATCTCGGCGAGCAGGAGCAGCGTCATGGCTGACAGCTCGCTGCTCGAGGTGTCGAACATCGAGACCTGCTACGGCCTGAGCCAGGTGCTGTTCGGCATGTCGCTTGCCGTCGCACCGGCCGAGATGGTGACGCTCATGGGCCGCAACGGCATGGGCAAGACCACGACCGTGCGTTCGATCATGGGTCTCACGCCGGCCATGACCGGCTCCATCCGGTTCGACGGAAGGGAGATCCGCGGGCTGTCGGCTTATCAGGTCGCCAAGCTCGGGATCGGGCTGGTGCCGGAGGGCCGGCAAGTCTTCCCCAACCTCACCGCGCGCGAGAATCTGATCGCGACCGCGGCCAATCGCAGCAGCGCGGCCAAGCCGTGGACCTTGGACAAGGTCTGCGCGCTGTTTCCGCGGCTGGCCGAGCGCACCGCGAATATGGCGAACCAGCTCTCCGGCGGTGAGCAGCAGATGCTGGCGATCGGCCGCGCGCTGATGACCAATCCTCGGCTCTTGATCCTCGACGAGGCGACCGAGGGGCTTGCGCCGCTCATCCGCGCCGAGATCTGGCAATGCCTCACCCAGCTCAAAGCCGCCGGCCAGTCGATCTTGGTGATCGACAAGAACGTCGAGGCGCTGATCCGCATCGCCGACCGCCATTATCTGATCGAGCGCGGCAAGGTGGTGTGGACCGGCAGTTCCGCGGAGCTCGCGGCCGCGCCGGCGATACAGCACCGCTACTTAGGCGTCTGATAACTGCATTTGTGCATCTAATGGCTCGCCGGCCCGCAGCGGTCCGGCGCCGAAGCGGCAATCAACGAAACGGTAACCGGTTGGTAACCGCCATGGGGTCCAATTCGCCGCCGCATTGAGGATCTTCCATGGGTAAGCACGAGATTATCAAGGATACGCCTTCGTCCTCCAGCGAGGCCGCGGTCCTGCCGACGCCGGTGAGCGAACCGGATGCGACCGTAACACCCAAAATGGCATTGGCCGGCGTCGATCCGGGCAAGGTCGAGATGCCCAAGGCCGCGACGATCAGCGCGCCGCGAATTGAGATTGCCGAAACCAACACCGACACAATAGCGGCGGGGAAGATCGAGCTCGCGAACATCGAGGCTCCCCACCTCGCACCGCAAATCGACGAGCTTAGGCCGTCATCGGGAGGAGACGCTGCGGCCACTGATAATGCTGCCCCGGAGCCTGCCGAGGAGAGCGCTGCGCCTTATGTCAGCCGATTTACAGTGCTGGCGGCTTCGCTCGCGCTGGCGGCGGCGCTCGGCGCGATGGTGGGCGCGCTGGTAGCCTACGGCCTTGCACGGCCCGGTGTCATCCCCGCCGTCGCGGCGGGGCGAACGGCCCTCGAGGAAATCCAGGCGCTCAAGGAGAACGTGGTGCAGGCGCGGGTCGAGCTGGCGGCGCTGAAGCTCAGCATCGATTCCACCAACCGCAACACGGGCGCCCAACTCGGCAGGATCAGCGAGCGCATCGACCGCGTCGAGCGCAGTCAGGCCGAGCCGGCGGCCAAGCCCACCAAGGCCCTCGACACGCTCGAGCGTCTTTCGCGCGGCGAGGCCGCATCCAAGGATGTCACCGGCTCGGTCGTGCCGGCCGCGAGCGGGCTGAACCAACCGGCCAAGCCGGCGGCGGTCGAAGGATGGGTGGTGCGCGATGTTTATCGCGGGACTGCCCTCATCGAAGGCCGCATGGGCGTCATCGAGGTCGATCAGGGCGACGTCGTGCCCGGGCTCGGTCGCGTGGATGCGATCCGCAAGCAGGATGGCCGCTGGGTGGTGGTGACCCCAAAAGGCCTCATCATGCCAGCGCGCTGATCGACCGATCGCCGGATCTGTTTCTCGCGGGCGGCGTTTGCGGACGCCGCCCGTTTGCTTGCGGCTGCAGCGCCCGTGGCGCCGCATTCGAATCCGTGGCAAACTTTGTGCGACGCTTGAATGGGGGCTCCGGGCGTCCCGCGTTCACGCACGATGGCCGACGGCTCACACGCAAGGATCGCTGCTATGCCCGGCATGGCCCCTCTTGCTCGAATAATGGCGCTCGCCGCATTCGGCGGGCTGTTCTCATCGCAGCTCGCGGCGTTCGAGCGAGTGCAGGCGCCGCCGGCGAAGCCGGAAATGACGCAGAATTGTCCCGGCCTCGTGGCCTTTGACGTTCCGCGCATCATTCCCGCTGCGTTCCGCCTGGCGCTCACCTCGGAACAGGTCCGCCTCACCTATGTCGGCCACTCGACGTTTCTGATCGAGAGCCCTCAGCTCGTGCGCATCGCAACCGACTACAACGATTATGTCCGCTCCCCGGTTCGGCCCGACATCGTCACGATGAATCACGCGCACACCACCCATTTCACCGATTACCCCGATCCGGCCATCAAGTACGTACTGCGGGGCTGGGGGCCGACTCCAGATCAGCCGGCGCGCCACGACATCACGGTCAAGGACGCGCGCGTGCGCAACGTGCCGACCAACATCCGCGACTGGCGCGGCGGAACCGAGCGGCACGGCAACTCGATCTTCATCTTCGAGATGGCGAATCTGTGCATCGCCCACCTCGGGCACCTGCACCACACGCTCAACCAGCAGCAGCTCAACGAGATCGGCCGCGTGGACGTTGCCCTCGTCCCGGTCGACGGCAATTTGACACTCGATCTCGAAGGCATGATGGAAGTTTTGCAGGCGCTCAAGGCGCCGCTGATGATCCCTATGCACTTTTTCAATCCCTACAGCCTTGAGCGCTTCCTCGAACGGGCGCGGCAGAATTGGGCGGTGGAAATGAGCGAGATCCCCTCGCTGGTCGTGTCGAAAACGAGCTTACCGACCACGCCCAAAGTGATGGTATTGCCGGGGCACTGAGCGGCGTAAAGCCGGGGTCAGGCGCCCGGCGTGAAAAAGCCGAGCCACAGCGCGCTCAGAACGATCACTCCCAGGGCCAGGCTCACGCACAGAACGACCAGCACGGGACGGTCAAGAAATCCTGCCCGCGCCTCGACCGCGGTCTCGACCTTGCGTCCCTTCTCGTCGCGCATGACGTGCTCCTTGCGCGCCGTCACCCTTGCAACGTTAACGCCGGGCGGTGGTGCCGGTTCCCTTCGCACCGCGGCGTCGCAGCGAAGCGGTGGGAAGGCTGGCAGACACTGCGTTTGATCCTGTAAGGTCGAGCGGGACGCCGCGGAACGAAGGAAATAGGAAACGGGCATGTTGAGCGCCGAGCAGAATGATCTCATCACCCGCACCGGCCCCGGCACGCCCGCGGGCAAACTGATGCGGTGTTACTGGCAGCCCGCGGCGCTGCTCGACGAACTGTCGGGCAACCGGCCGGTCAAACCCGTTCGCCTTCTCGGCGAAAACCTCGTGTTGTTCCGGGACGACAAGGGCCGTTACGGCTTGCTCGAGCGCGCCTGCCCGCACCGCGGCACCGATCTCGCCTTCGGACGGCTGGAACAGGGTGGATTGCGCTGCGCGTTCCACGGCTGGATGTTCGACGTCGAGGGCCGGTGCCTGGAGACGCCGGCCGAGCCCGAGGGCAGCCGAATGTGCGCCAATATCCGGCACAAGGCCTATCCGGTGGTGGAGAAGAGCGGGATCCTGTTCGCCTATATGGGGCCGGGCACGCCGCCGGCGTTTGCGCACTTCGACTGCTTCACCGCGCCTGCGACCCACACCTTCGCGTTCAAGGGCATGATCGACTGCAACTGGCTGCAGTCGTTGGAAGTGGGCATCGACCCGGCACATACGTCGTTCCTGCATCGCTTCTTCCACGACGAGGAGCCGGCGCGCGGCTACGGCAAGCTGTTTCGCGACAAATCGATCGACTCCGAGATGCCGATGACGCGGATCATGCGCGAATTTCCGCGCCCGCAGATCGAGATCGAGTCGACCGACTACGGCATGCGCGTGGTCACGCTGCGCCGGATCAGCGGCGCCAATACCCACGTGCGCGTCACCAACCTGGTATTCCCGCACGCCTTCGTCATTCCCATGTCGAGCGAGATGACGATCACGCAATGGCACGTGCCGATCGACGACAACAGGCACTACTGGTACGCCATCTTCACCAGCTTCGGCGCGCCGGTGAACAAGGATGAGATGCGGCGCCAGCGTCTCGAGCTCTACGAGCTGCCCGATTACATCCCGCGCAAGAACAAGAACAACGATTACGGCTTCGATCCGCACGAGCAGGAGCAGGAGACCTTCACCGGCATGGGCACCGACATCAACGTGCACGACCAATGGGCCTGCGAGTCGATGGGGCCGATCCAGGACCGCAGCAAGGAACATCTCGGGCAGTCCGACAAGGCGATCAGCGCCTATCGCCGCATCCTGCGCGGCGCCATCGATGAGGCCGGCCGTGGCGGCAGACCGCTGATGGTGCTTGATCCCGCCGCCGCCGCGAAGATTACCGGCCCTGCGGCCATCGACGGCATCGGTCCGAGCGAGGGCTGGGAAGTCTACTGGCAGAAAACCGATGAGGCCCGGCGCAAGGCGTCGAGCTGGGCGCAAATCAGAGGTCAGACGTCAGTGATTATAAGTCAGGACGCGCATTCTAACACCTGACTGCTGATTATTGATCTCTAGAGCGCTCACACGTCGACGCTGGCGGTGAGCGCGTTCTCCTGGATGAACTCGCGGCGCGGATCGACGATGTCGCCCATGAGCTTGGTGAAGATGTCGTCGGCTTCGTCGATCGCCTTCACGTTGACCTGGAGCAGCGAACGCGCGTTCGCGTCGAGCGTGGTCTCCCAGAGCTGATTCGGGTTCATCTCGCCGAGGCCCTTGTAGCGCTGGAGTGTGAGGCCTTTGCGCCCGGCATTGGTCACCGCTTCGAACAAGCCGACCGGTCCGTGGATCGGGATATCTTCATCCTTGCGGTGGAGCGTAGCCAGGCGCGGATAGGTCTGCTGCAGCGTCGAGGCATGCTCGTCGAGCTTGCGCGCGTCAGCCGAGCCGAGCAGCGCGTGATCGAGGATCGCAACCTCCTTGACGCCGCGCACTGTGCGCTCGAAGCGGAAGCCTTCTTCCTTGAATTCGCCCCGCCAGCCGCGCTCCGTCTCTTCAGACAGCGCATCGAGGCGGCGCGCGATGTATTTGGCCGCCTCCACCGCCTTCTGTGGGTCGCCGAAAATGTCGGGGGTGAGCACGCCCGTGATCGCCGCCTGCTCGACCACCTGGCGATTGTAACGGCTATGCAGGCCATTGAGCACGTTGCGGATCGCGCGCGCCTGCTCGACCAGCTGTCTCAAATCCTCACCGGCGCGATGCTCGCCCGAAAACAGCCGAAGCACCGCCTCTTCGAGGCCGCTGGCGATGAGATAGTTTTCGAGCGCCCGCTCGTCCTTGAGATACTGCTCCGACTTGCCGCGCGCGACCTTGTAGAGCGGCGGCTGGGCGATGAAGAGATGGCCGCGATCGATGATGTCGCGCATCTGACGGTAGAAAAAGGTCAGCAGCAGTGTGCGGATGTGCGAGCCGTCGACGTCGGCATCCGTCATGATGATGATCTTGTGATAGCGTAGCTTGTCTGGATTGAACTCCTCGCTGATCCCGGTTCCGAGCGCGGTGATGAGCGTGCCGATCTCTTGGCTGGACAGCATCTTGTCCATCCGCGCGCGCTCGACATTGAGAATTTTTCCACGCAGCGGCAGCACTGCCTGGAATGCGCGATCGCGGCCCTGCTTGGCGGAGCCGCCCGCGCTATCGCCCTCGACGATGAACAATTCGGACTTGGTCGGATCGCGCTCCTGGCAATCGGCGAGCTTGCCGGGCAGGGAAGAGACATCGAGCGCGCCCTTCCTGCGCGTGAGCTCCCGCGCCTTGCGCGCGGCCTCGCGCGCCGCCGCCGCCTCGACCACCTTGCCGACGATGACCCTCGCCTCCGCCGGATGCTCCTCCAACCAGTATTGCAGCGCCTCGTTGATGATGTTCTCGACCACGGGACGCACCTCGGAGGACACGAGCTTGTCCTTGGTCTGCGACGAGAATTTCGGGTCCGGCACCTTGCAGGAGAGCACCGCGGTGAGCCCTTCGCGGCAATCGTCGCCGGTGAGCGCAACCTTCTCCTTCTGCGCGACGCCGCCCTTCTCGGCATAGCCCGTGATCTGCCGCGTCAGTGCGCCGCGGAAGCCGGCGAGATGGGTGCCGCCATCGCGCTGCGCGATCGTATTGGTGAAGCAGAGCACGGCCTCGTGGTAGCCGTCGTTCCACCACAGCGCGCATTCGACCCCGATGCCCTCGCGCTCGGCCTTGATCATGATCGGCGCGGGAATGAGCGGGGTCTTGTTGCGGTCGATATACTTGACGAAGGCCTCAACCCCGCCCTCGTAACGCATCTCCTCGCGCTTCTCGACGGGGTGGCGCATGTCGGAGAGCACGATCAGCACGCCCGAATTGAGGAACGCGAGCTCGCGCAGCCGGTGCTCGAGCGTCGCGAAATCGAACTCGGTCATGGTGAACGTGCGCGGGCTCGGCAGGAAGGTCACCTCGGTGCCGCGCTTGTCATGCGCCGCGCCGACGACCGACAGCGGGGCAAGCGCCTCGCCGTCGCGGAACTCCATGAAGTGCTCCTGGCCGTCGCGCCAGATGGTGAGCTTGAGCCACGTCGACAGCGCATTCACCACCGAAACGCCGACGCCGTGCAGGCCGCCCGAGACCTTGTAGGCATTCTGATCGAATTTACCGCCGGCATGGAGCTGGGTCATGATGACCTCGGCGGCCGACACCCCTTCGCCCTTGTGGATGTCGGTCGGGATGCCGCGGCCATCGTCGCGTACGGTGCAGGAACCGTCCGGATTGAGGGTAACGACCACCTCCTTGGCGAAGCCCGCGAGCGCTTCGTCGATGGCGTTGTCGACCACCTCGTAGACCATGTGGTGGAGGCCGGAGCCATCGTCGGTGTCGCCGATATACATGCCGGGCCGCTTGCGCACCGCGTCGAGGCCCTTGAGGACCTTGATCGACTCGGAGTCGTATTCGGACGCAAGGGGCGGAGTCTGGCGGGCGGCTTCGGCCATGGAGGACTTTCGAATCAGTTGCGGAAAGGGGCGGGCAAGCCGGGTTTGGTTTGACACGAAAAAAGGGTGTCGTACAGCCCAAAGCGCTAGGCTGTAAGTAACTGTTTTTTATGAAATTTCAAGGGACGGCGGGGGCGAAAAAAGGCCCTGAAAACGGCTCCATTGCGGCCGCGTCCGCAGCCGCATTTTGGCCCTCCTGCGAGACCGTGTTTGCGACGGTTTTCGTCGCAGGAACGGGCTGCGCGCAGTTGCTGGACTTTGGCGGCGCCACCGCGATGATCGCGCTCCGCGAACGACGCGAGGAGGCGCCGCCATGCTGCTCAAGGCGAATGCAACGCGCAAACGTCGGGGTCGCGCGCGCTAAGCAATCCTGGCCTCGATCGCGCGCTAAGCAATCCTGACCACGATATTGCCCATCGCCTTGCCGGACTCGACCGCTTCATGCGCCGCCACGATGGCGCCGAGATCGAAGCTCTGCGCCACGTTGTGGACGAGCTCGCCGCGCTCGAGCATGCGCGTGATGTCGGCGGTCGCGCGGGCGCGCTGCTCCTGCGGCATCAAGTACACCAGGAAAAACTTCAGCGTGATGCTGTTCTGAAGCAGGAACTGGAATGGAATCGACGCCTCGGGCGCGCCGCTGCCGTAGATCGCCACCACGCCGTTCGGCGCGAGCACGGTGGGTAAGAGCCGCGCATTAGCGGCGAGATCGACCTCGATTGCCGCATCGACGCCGCGCTTTCCAGTGAGCGCCATGATGCGCTCGCCGACTTCCTCGCGCTTGTAATCGACCACATGGTCGGCGCCCGCCCGCCGCGCGATCTCGCCCTTGGCCGGCGAGCTCACGGTGGTGATGACGGTGGCTTTGCGTTTCTTCGCGAACTGGATGGCGTAATGGCCCACCGCACCCGCGCCTGCGGCGACGAGCACGGTCGAGCCCTCCGCGATGCCCGTGAGCAGAACCGCTTGATAGGCGGTATAGGCTGGAATGCCGAGACAGGCCCCGACGTCCATCCCGATATGGGTGGGCAGCGGCACGGCCTGTTCCGACGGCAGCACGATCGACTGCGCGGCAGTCCCGAAGGGGCGCCGCCACTGGCCGTTCCAAACCCAGACGCGCTCGCCCACGCGCGAGGGCGAAACGCCTTCGCCCACCTGATCGATCTCGCCGGCGCCGTCGCTGTGCGGAATGACGCGCGGAAAGGCGATCTTGCGCGTCAATCCGGCGCGGCTCTTGACGTCGGACGGGTTGACGCCGGAGACGGCGAGACGCACGCGCACCTCGCCGCGTCCGGGCTGCGGCGTCTCCACCTCGCTGAGACGCAATACCTCGCGGGCCGCTCCGTTCGCCTCGTAATAGGCAGCGCGCATGGATGCTTCCTCGGCCAATGGATCGACACGCCCGCGCATGATGACACAAAATGCGCGGCGCGGCGATCAGGTCCGTCGTTTCACCTGTCCCGGCAAGACCTCCAACATCTGCGCCTTTGCTTCGATGTCCGCGAACGCCGCGGCATCGGCGCCGGTCATCCAAGCCTGCGCGCCGAGCCTGTCCAGCTCCATGTAAAGCGCGGCCCGCCGCAAGGGGTCGAGATGGGCGACAACCTCGTCCAGCAGCAGCACCGGTGCAAAGCCCGACATTTCGGCAAGCAGCCCCGCGTGCGCCAGAACAAGACCGATGAGCAGCGCCTTCTGTTCGCCGGTCGAGGCGGCGGCAGCGGCAATATCCTTGCCGGCGTGAGTCACGGAGAGATCGGCAAGGTGCGGCCCGTCGAGCGTGCGACCGGCGGCGGCGTCGCGCCCGCGATTGTCTCTGAGCACCGCGCGATAGCGGTCTTCCACCTCGACTGCGGGCTGAAGCGGAACGAGCCGTTCCATCCAGCCGTCGAGCGCAATCTCGGCCGCGGGAAAGGCCGAGGCCACGTCCTTGCGCGCGGCAAGCGCGGCTTGCAGCCGGCTGACGGTTTCGACCCGCAGCGCCGTCACCGCGACCGCAAGCTCGGCCGTTTCGTGCTCGATGGCGTCGAGCCAGTGCAGATCGGGACGGGCATCCTCGAGCAGCCGGTTGCGTGAGCGCAGCGCGCGTTCGAGTGCGTTGACGCGCGTCATGTGCTCGGCATCGACCGCCAGGACGAGGCGGTCGAGAAAGCGGCGGCGCTCCGACGCCGGGCCATTGAACAAACCGTCCATGGCCGGCACGAGCCAAACGACGCGCAGATGATCAGCGAAGGCCGATGCCGATGCGACCGGCTCGCGATCGACGCGGCATTTGCGCGCGACCACCGCGTCCTCGCTCGCCGGTGGCTCGATCCCGGTGCCCAAGGTCGCGAGCCCGAGCGCACCCTCCACGTCCGCCGACACTGCCCATGATCCGTCGCCTTCGGAAAAGGCGACGTCTTCGAGCGTCGCGCGCCGCAGACCGCGCCCGGGCGCGAGAAACGAGATCGCCTCGATCAGATTGGTCTTGCCGGCGCCGTTGGGGCCTACCAGCACGACCAACCTCGCGCCGACGTCGATCTGCGCGCCATGGTAGCTGCGGAAATTCGTGACGGAGAGGCGGCGGATGCAGGCGGACGGCATGACCGGCATCAGTAGTCAGAAGTCAGGCGTCAGGAAATAGAAAATCGGCTTCCTGATCTTCTGACTCCTGATCTCTGGATCCCGGTCACACCCGCATCGGCATCAGCACGTAAAGCGCGCCCTTGGTGTCGCGGTCCTGAATGAGCGTCGGGGATCCGGGATCGGCGAGCTTGAGCACCGCGGCTTCGCCTTCGAGCTGCGCCGCGATGTCGAGGAGATAGCGGGAATTGAAGCCTATATCCAACGGCTCGGCGCCGTATTCGACTTCGATCTCCTCGGTCGCGCTGCCGGAATCCGGGTTGGTGACGGACAGCATCAGCTTGCCGTTGGTCAACGACAGCTTCACCGCGCGGCCGCGCTCGCTCGATACCGTGGATACACGGTCGACCGCCTGCTCGAACTCTTTCTTGTCGACGGTGAGCTCCTTGTCGTTGCCGAGCGGAATGACGCGCACATAGTCCGGAAACGTGCCGTCGATGAGTTTGGAGGTGAGCACCGTCTCGCCGAGGGTGAAACGGATCTTGCCCTGCGACAGCTCGACGGTAATTTCGGCCTCGTTGTCCTCGATCAGGCGCTGCACCTCGGCGACGGTCTTGCGCGGAACGATGATACCGGGCATGCCGCTGGCGCCGGCCGGCAGCGGCAGCTCGAACTGCGCCAGGCGATGCCCGTCGGTCGCGACCCCTCGCAGCGTGGGCGCCTTGGCGGTGCCGGCGGTGTGCAGATAGATGCCGTTGAGATAGTAGCGCGTCTCTTCGGTCGAGATCGCGAATTGGGTCTTGTCGATCAGCCGCTTGAGGTCGGCGGCCGCGAGCTTGAACGTGTGCGTCATCTCGCCCGCCGCGAGATCGGGAAAGTCGCTCTCGGGCAGCGTCTGCAAGGTGAAGCGGGAGCGGCCGGCGCGGATCGCCAGCACCGCGCGGTCGCCAGAGGCTTCGATCACGACCTGCGCACCCTCGGGGAGCTTGCGCACGATCTCGTAGAACATGTGTGCCGGTACCGTGGTCGAGCCGCCGGGGCCGGCCTCGGCGGAGATCGTTTCGGTGACCTCGACATCGAGGTCGGTCGCCTTGAAGGTGAGCTTCGATTTCTCCGCCCTGATCAACACGTTGGCGAGGATCGGAATGGTGTTGCGCCGCTCGACCACGCGATGGACATGGCCGAGCGACTTCAGCAGCGCTGCGCGTTCGACGGTGACTTTCATTTTTCAATCCGCCCGCTCGCGTGGACAAGCCCCAAAGGGGTAAGGAAGGTGGCGCGTGCCTGCGTTTTTCGCAAGGGCGATGGCGCCGGACGCCGGCAGTTACCCAACGGATTTGGCCGCGGTTGCGTGCCGCCCGTCCCCTGGGACAGTGGGAAAAGCTCGCCGGCAAGGCAATTCATCGAAGCGCCAATCGGCTCCCCCCTTCTTCCAACTGCTTTGGCTTTGCAAGCTGTCCCCGACGCCTCCCGCCCGGCCGGACTTGCTCACTCCTGCAATTGCCGTTTCAGCAGTTCGATCTCTTCGGCCAGCGCGGTGTCGGTGCTCACGAGGTTTTCGATCTTGCGCACGGCGTGCAGCACCGTGGTGTGGTCACGACCGCCGAAGCGCCGCCCGATCTCGGGCAGCGAACGCAGGGTCAGCGTCTTGGCCAGATACATGGCCACCTGCCGCGGACGCACGACATTTGCGGTGCGCCGGGATGACAAGAGGTCGGCGCGGCTCACATTGTATTGCCGGGCGACCACCCGTTGAATGTCTTCGATCTTGACGCGCTTGGGTTCCTGCGGACGGATCAAGTCGCGCACCTCGCGCTCTGCCATTTCGAGCGTGACGGGCTGACCGGTGAGCTTGCTGTGGGCGAGGAGGCGGTTGAGAGCGCCTTCGAGATCCCGGCCGTTGTGGGTCACGGTCTTGGCGATGAACTCGAGCACGGGGGCGGGAACATCGAAGCAGGGATGATGCGCTCTGGCGGCGGCGGCCCGGCATTTGAGGATTTCAAGGCGCAATTCCTCGCCCAGCGATCCCATTTCGACCACCAGCCCGCCCGCGAGCCGCGAGCGCACGCGCTCGTCCAGGCTTTCGAGATCGGAAGGCGGCCGGTCGGCGGCGATGACGACCTGGCGGCCGGAGTCGATGAGGGCATTGAGCGTGTGACAGAACTCGGCCTGCGTCGACCTGCCCTGGAGGAATTGCAAGTCGTCGATGACTAGGACGTCGATGGTCCGCAATGCCTCCTTGAATGCGAGCGCATTCTGCGCCCGCAGCGCGGCCACGAAGCCGTACATGAATTTTTCGGCGGTGAGATAGAGCACCTTGCGCTCGGCGGTTGCGTTGCCGGCCCACGCGAGGGATTGCAGCAGGTGCGTCTTGCCGAGCCCGACTCCGGCGTGAATGTAGAGCGGGTTGAACATGACCATGTCGCCCCGTCTGGCCTGGGCGACTTGCTTGGCCGCGGCATGCGCGAGGGTGTTGGAGCGTCCGACCACGAAGGTCTCGAAGGTCAGACGCGGATCGAGGGGCGAACCGCCGAGCGCCTCGTGCACGGCTGAGATCGGTCCCACGCTGTTGCGCAGATCGTCGCCGTTGGGCTTGGCCTCGCGCATCTCGCGCTGCGGCGTCGGGATGTCGACCGGCCTGATCTTCGGCGGCAAGGTGCGGATCACGGCGGAGCGGACGGTGAGCTCGATGCGCGAAAAATTCGGCTGCTCGGCCTGCCAGCAGGCCAGCACTCGTTCGGCATAGTGGGATTGGATCCAGCTCTTGAGAAAGCGCGTGGGCACGGACAGCTTGACGGTGTCGCCCTCGCTGCCATCGAGTTCCATGCGGGCGAACCAACTTGCGTAAACGTCATCACCGACTTCGGCACGAAGGCGGTCCTTCACGCGCGTCCAGCGGTCCACATCCATGCTCGTCATTTGGGTGTCTCTTCTTGATTGGCGGACGAAACGCGATACTTCGACGCGAAGTGGCACGAACAGGAACGTCAGGAGGAGGGAGGACTCCGGCGCGGCCGAGGAGGGAGCATGCCCGCCGGCACGGGGCAGGGGCGAATTTAATGCGGCGGTGGTGCCGGCCCGCGCGCGGCGATGATGAAATGAAATAAAGGTCCGTAGGGCCGGCGGCCGATAGCGCAAGCCATGGTGACGTGGACCCTCCCTGTCGTCATGATACCCCCCTGTCCATTGCCCACTCTTCGCGAGGGCTATGCACTCGTTCAGGCTTTTTGAAGTAATTCTTGGGTTTGCCTCGTGTCGTCGATTGTTAGAAACGCGGCACCACGAAGCTCAAGCTTATGTCCATCGACGCCAAGCACGCACGACTTCGAAGTTGAAGCGGACAACGACTAGGCATGACTCACCCGTCCTCATCTTCGATGAGCTCGAATACGAACCTTTTACTGAAAACCGCCGGTGGCCCAGCGGCGATTTGAAAATAGCACGGCGCCGTCCCCCTGCAACGCCTGCAATCGCCAACGAGCGCGCAACGCGAACGCAGTTGCGCTCCGAGCGGTCCGCGCGCGTGCTCACGCGTCTGTTATAATATTTTGAATTGACTTGCGTATTCGAAGCGACCGCGGTCGCGCGCCGAAGCCGCTGCGAGGCGACGATTTTGATCGCAGACGAGACAACGCCGACGTGCGCAGAAGCCCGAAATCAAAGTCCTTCTTGTCGCTTTCCCTTTAAGCCATTCTGCAAACAGTTATTTCTTTGAGCGGAAATAGAGGGTAGCCCCCGCCGCAGATGGCGAGTTCAGCACCGTGACGATGATTAACTCGATTATCCTCACTTTATGTGACGCTTTTTAAACAGGAATGGGACATACCCAACAATCGTTGATCGCCAAATGCGATTTGGGGAAGCACGACACCCGTGGTCTTGTGCTGCGCGATCGTCGAGGAGTGTGCGCCGAAGTCGTCTTCGAGACGACGCCTGCGGATTAGCTGCCGAGCTTGGCGACCCTGTGGGCGAGGCGCGACACCTTGCGGCTTGCGGTGTTGGAATGCAGCAACCCTTTCTGTGCCGAGCGCATGATCACCGGTTCGGCTTCTCGCAGCGCCGCGAGTGCCACGCTGCGGTTGCCGCTCGCGATCGCTTCCTCGACCTTGCGCACGAAGCTGCGCATTTCCGACCGGCGCCCCTTGTTGATCTCGGTGCGCCGCGCGATCTTGCGGGCCGCCTTGCGGGCGGAAGGAGTGTTGGGCATGGCTGTGCTCGTTCTGTGGGCGGCCGGTCGGCCCACTCGTCGTCGTGCGGCCCGATATCGTAAAAAGCGAGCGGCGGCGAGAGCCTCGCCGCCAACCCGCCGCTTATAGTCGCCTCGCCTGGGAGCGTCAACGGCCGGCAACCGGGGACGTTGAGGCAGCGCGCGATCGATGGGGATGACGCGGCACACGGTC
>WNGK01001724.1_pt1 | contig 30025 bp, 21 predicted proteins | sample 5400601 | NCBI WGS metagenome assembly WNGK01 (sample SAMN13153376, study PRJNA577476) | soil metagenome | isolation source: 60 cm soil or saprolite under Garry oak tree replicate 1 | place: USA:California | collected 2016-06-15 | reverse complement strand
TGCCATGTAGGAGATGGTACCCACGATGTCCTCGGTCCGCTGGGAACGCGAGCTGTGCGCCAGCAGGGCGATCCCGAAGTCGCTTAACAGGATCTCGCCCTGTCGCCCCAGCAACAGGTTATCCGGCTTTACGTCGCGGTGGATCAGCCGTTGGTCGTGCGCATATTGTAAAGCCTCGGCCACCTGCTGCACATACGCCACGAAGGTGGGAAGCGGGAGGCGCTCCCCTTTGGGATGGCGCTTTCGCAGTGTGCCGCCGGGCGCGTACTCCATCACCAGAAAAGGAGTCTGCTCCTGTACGCCGTAGTCTAGCAGACGAATGATGCGCGGGTGCGTGAGTCTGACCAAGGTGCGCGCTTCGGCGAGAAAGCCGGCGTGTGCTTCCGGTGCCAGTGGCGCAGAGAGGATCTTGATAGCCGCCTGACTTCCCAGGTAGACCTGCTCGCCCAGATACACATCCGCAAACCCTCCTCGTCCCAGCAGGCGCGTGAGATGATACTGCCCAAGGTGTTGACCGACGAGATTGACCATACTGCTGATCCTTTCCGATATGATCAACACTCTAATGGAGACGCGCAGAAAAAGCAAGAGAGGCAGGTGGTCTCTCACCGCTCGCGTCCCCTTCTTCTGATGGGATCAGTACTTGTGCTGTGTGCGGTTTCTCGCCATGACACGCCTGTAGCCGCCCATTCAGGTTCCTGACGGGCCTGCTGCAAACAAGCTCTCCTCTGTCGCTACCCGGCGGCATGAGGTTTTTCTTCCTCTTTGAAGCCCTCGCTGGCGAATTTGGCTCCGCCAGCGAGGGCTTCGTGTTGTTTCTCCCTCGTGTAAAGGAGGTTCACGATGTTCTCACGGTATAACAAAAATCCAACGAGCCAGCTTGGCTCGCAAGGGCGTTTTCCCACATCGCCGGTGTCCACGAATCCCTCTTTGCTGACGCACAGGCAGGCTATCATGAGGACGGCACTGGAGGCTCGGCAAGCTGAGATCAGCGTCGTCCCCGTGCTGCCGGATGGCAGGAAACGTCCCGCTGTACGGTGGCGCGTCTACCAGCGCCGCCTGGCAACCCCCAGGGAAATTGCGCGCTGGTTTGGCAACGAGGAGCGCGGTCTGGCCTTGATTACCGGAGCAATCAGTGGAGGATTGGAAGCGCTCGACTTTGATAGCCGCGCCATATACCAGGCATGGAACGAACGCATGCGGCAATGGGGATACGAGGCGCTCGCTGATCGGCTCATCCGCGGCTACCTGGAGGCAACTCCTCACGGCATCCATCTCCTGTATCGCTGTTGCCCGGCCGAAAAGAATCAGAAACTTGCCAGCGTGCCGGTTGATGGCCCGCAGCGCGTTCGTACGTTGATCGAGACGCGTGGAGAGGGAGGGCTGGTGGTCGTCGCTCCTTCTGGCGGAGGGGTCCATCCGAGCGGCAAGCCGTATGTGCTGCTGGCGGGAGGCATCTCCTCTCTCCCCACGCTGGTCGCCTGGGAGCGCCAGCTCCTGTTCGCCGTGGCCCGCTCGTTTGATCAAACGACGCCGAGTCTTGTGCTCAATGTCGAGCAGCGGCACACCAGGACGGCACTGGTGCAGGGAGAGCGCCCAGGCGATCGCTACAATCGACGCGCATCCTGGGAGGAGGTGTTGGAGCCGCATGGATGGAAGAGGCTCTCTACCCGCGGCGGGGAAAGCTACTGGCAGCGACCAGACAAGCAGGGCTCAGGGGTCAGCGCTACCACGAACTATCAAGGGTCCGACCTGCTCTACGTGTTTTCCACCTCAACCGTCTTTGAAGCGGGGAGAGCCTATTCCAAATTCGCCGCCTACGCCATCCTGGAACATGGGGGAGACTTCCGGGCAGCTGCGCACGCCCTGGCTGCGCGAGAGGGGCCGAGAGACGACACCCCAGACGCTCTACGGTGAAAGCGTCCCAAGGAATCCACTCGATACACTCCTCCCCGCTTGCGTCTTACCTCAGCTTATTAGCGATGCCGACCACGATCTGGCTCACATTTCTCAGCTGGTGGGTCTGGACTTCCCCGCCAAAGCGTCTCAAATGAACCTCACCGCCGACGCTTCTATATGAAGAGATGTGTCCACGCACGTCTGTGATCGTGAGCTGATCCGCGGCAGAGAACAACCAGCCTCGTTGCAAGGTGACGGCATGGAGCGTGCGATAGGGCAGGCGGTAGCTGTGCCGATCGGCTCCCTGAAAGAGCAGTTCGTGGTCCGTGATGACGCCGTTGATCCACTCATGTCTGGTGGTGAGAATGAGATCCCACGTCAGGACACGGTACAGAGCACTGCGCAGCCAGGAAGGAGGGGGCGATGTAGGAGCCGGACCGCTGTGCCGTTCAAAAAAGGCGGGGAGCTGAGACGTGGAGATCATACCGGCTTCAAAATCATAGATGGCGCTGATGTCTGCCAGTTCTGAAAAACCTACGACGGGGAGAATGTAGACCTTCTTGCAACGCGCATCGATGGTAGCCAGATAGTCCTTGAGATGGTGAATGAAGTAACTGGTCTTTTTCAGGGGATTGCGATGTTCTTTGAGGAAGATGCCCTCGCCGTAGTTGCCGACCTTCTCCTGAATGATGATGGAATCGTCGAAGCCCTGAAGCGGCGGGCGCGCGAGAGGCCCTTTCAAGGGCGATCCCTGCCCGACACGCTCCCTTGGTGGGTAATACAGGCGGCCTTTGTAATGTTTGATCTCCACACAAAACAGGTTGCCCTGCGTGTAGATCAGGAAATCACTTTCCAGAAACAGTCCCGGTTTGGTGGGATGAGGAATGATGGGGTTAGTGAGGCAGATGGCCTGCCCGTCGTCCAGGATTTGCTCCGCGTACAACTCTCCCAGCACACCGAAACGGGATTGCTCATCCAGTTCGATCGTGGACAGGGTGTGAAAAGCTCGCGTGATCCGTTGGAAGAGGGACATTGCTCCGCCTGCTCTCCTTCCTTGCTCGACACTGCTCCCGTGCGTGGAGAGGCAGCGGAAAGGGACACCCACTCCGGGAAGAGAACGACCTTTGCGCCTGCGATGGCAGCAAATGCGCTGCTTGCTGTTCCAGAGTCTATCATAGCATCGTATCTGGTTGCACAGGAAACACCAGAGAGCTGCTTCAGATGATGCGCTCCTTGTGCCTCCTCACCACACCATTTTTCGCAAGGGAGCCTTCCTCCTCACGAGTCTGGTGTGTAAACCTCTCGCAATGAGCCCTCTTCGGATCGAGAAGCCACCGGGATCACCTGCTGTATGAGCATGAGAAGTTCCCGAATATGAAAGGGCTTCTGAAGCACGCATTCCCTCAGCCCAAGCTTTGCTTGCACCTGCGTGCTCGTGGTCAGCACGATGATCTGCGGCAGTATACCACCGACATCTCGCCAATCGGCGCGCAGGTGACGCAAGAAGTCTGCCGCCTCGGCCACGCGCAGGAGACTCAGATCAAGAAGCAGCACCAGAGGGCAGTCTCCAGATGGCAAGGCTTTGTCTCTCCAGGTGAGGACAGCGTGCCTGCCGCCACACACCGTCGCACGATACCCTGCCAGTTGCAGCGTCCAGCGGAGCAGCTCCTGGATCACCGGTTGGTCCTCGGCGATCAGGATGTGAGGCGCAACGGGCACCGTATCCGCTTGTGGCAGCACCGTGTATACGCCTGCGTTGTCAGCATCAGTCTTCCAAACCGTCATCGTGTTGGCTCTTTTCTCCAGAAAACGAGGGAGACCCGGCTTCGCGCAACATGCCTTCCTCTTCTGAGGAATGCTCGCCCGCGCAGGAGTCATTGCCCACGTCTAGTCGTGCCTCTGCTGGCGCCTCGACCGGATGAGCTGTACCTGTCCACAGACACAGATCAGGATCGCCGCACCAGTCCGCTCCAGTGAGGCGATCACCGCGTTGACTTGCGAGACGGGTACATACAGCCGGGCCTGGCACCTCACACAATGGAGTTCCATGTCCACCACCTCTTCGGTGCCGGAGCGCTTCTCGCTCGTCATGGTGCCTCCCTCTTGATGAATGGTTCCGATTCGCCTCTCCTCACGTTCGCGCCCGCCTTATGCGTGAGTGGAGAGAGAGCGATGCTCTGCTCGATGCGCAGCTTGAGCGCCTCGTTAAGGTGGGCAAGCAAGCGCGCTGGTGGCATCGAGGTGAGGTCGGAGACCAGGCAGACATGCCATTCCTGCGCGTCTCTGCTCGCATGAACATGTCCAAAGCGATACAGCATCTCATAGCCCTGGCGCTCCAGGAGATACTGCGCATCGGTGAGGGAAAGCTGCTGCTGTTCCGGCACACTGGTCTGCATCGTGGCTCCTTTACTGGTAGGGTTGTACTTCTGAGTGTTCCTGCTCGGCGCATCGTGTCTCACAGTTTAAAAAGGCCTGTCTCCCAGTCCATCAGTCCAAACGAGACGCTGGTTCTGTCCCTCTTTTCTGGCTGTCGCAAACGCCTCACCTCTCCACGTTGGACGCACTGTTCACCCGGCTACAGCCTAGCGTTGCCCATACGCCAGGTAGTATTGATAGCTGATCTGATAGCGGTCCCCTTCGGTCGCCAGTTCAGCGAGCGTTGCATCGAACTCCTGGGGAGACAGAGACAACTGGCTACACAGCAGGGGCTTGAGTGCCGGGAAGCCTGCCAGCATGTTCTTTTCCAACAATGCCCCGGCGTGTCCACCCCACTTGCCCACCGGCACCTGTAAGGTGCGCATCTGGACGTCGCGCAGGTGCGCGTCAAGCAGCAGACGACCCAGACGCCCCATGAGCGAGGTGTCGAAGCCCCTGGCGTGACTGGCTTCGCGCCACCAGGCGAGGAAGCGTTGGGTGGCTGGCCCGGCGTTGAGAAAGACATCCCCACCCTCCAGGAGTTCCACCCAGCCGCCAGGGCGCGTCACGCGCACCAGATCGCCGACCACCAGAGGCCAGTGAGCTGCCGGGATGGCCAGTACCAGGAGCCGTTGATGGGTAAAGTCAAAGCTGCGATCGGCGAAGGGCAAGCCGTCGAGTACGTTCGCCTGGACAAAGCGCGCATTGGATGGAAGCACCTGTCCGGACTGAGGAGGAGGCTCGATATCCAGTCCCACCACCTGTGCTCCGGGAAAGGTACGCGTCATCTCAACGATCCAACGCCCCGTACCACAGCCTACATCCAGGACTGAAGCGATATCGCTGCGTAGGGGCGAGGCATGGTTGCCATGCAGGATACTACGGATAAGGTAGAACTGGAAATCCAGACGCTGGGTTTCCAGCACATCTTTGGGCAGCAGATAGGGCACCTGAGGAAGATGCCGCCGCCCGCCATTTTCTGGAAGAGAGGTGTCCGACGGTGTGCTTGTACGCTCCCAGGATGATCTCCCCACTGGCAGGTGCCTTGCGCGACGTCGAAACCGGCTAAAGACGCTCATCATTCCTCTCCTTCTCGGCCTCGATGACAAGGCTTTCTGCTCGCCGCCAGGTGTCGCAGCGACCCGTGACAAATACCAATCTGTTCAATGCGCCTGGTGATGAACTCGTGCTTGGTGCTGCTATAGGCCTGACCACTCAGACCACACATGGTAGCCTCATATTCCTCGGCTATGTACTGCCGCAAGCGAACACCTTCACTATGGTTCTCTGGTGCGTCCATACATAGGCCCTCTCCTTCTGCTCTCTTGCCCACGGTTCTCGACACTCGATGATGCGCCATACCAGGGAGGCGGATAGACTCCCGCTGAGACAGAAGCGCGAGCCGTTGCTTCCAAGGAAACTAGCTCGTGTCTTCCTGCCGCACTTGCTCTTTCGGTGCTGGGAACAGCATGCCCCAGTGAGGTCCGGATCACCGCAAGCAGCTGATCGGTCTTAAAAGGTTTGGTGACATAAGCATGTGCGCCGACCAGTCGCCCCTTGAGCTGGTCAAGGATGCCATCGCGCCGGGAAAGAATCACCAGCCTTGTGCGTGCCAACGCCGGTCTGGACTTGATCTGCTGAATGACCTGGTAGCCGTCAAGCCTGGGCAATCCCAGGTCGACTATCACCAGGTCAGGGATGCGCGCCTCCGTCGTGTTGAGCCAGCATAAGGCTACTACTCCATCGGGGAAGCTCCTGATATCATAGCCTGCGCGACGCAGGCAGGTTTCCAGGATTTTGCGGATCACCAGGGAGTCATCGATCACCATCACAAATACAGCCATGTTTCCGCCTCTGTCTAGTTAGTTCTTGTTCGCCTTCACGCTGAATCTGGCAGGAGAAGTTGTCAGGCCGACTTTCACCTTAAGGTTCTGTTTGCAACTATAGCAAGCCACTCTCCTGCCAGGTTCCTGCTAGATGCAGAGTGCGACGGTATACTCCTACCACATGCAGCATATGAATGTCCCTTTCTCTCAAATAAGGAAGTGAATTGACGAGCATTCGGGATCTGCTCCCGGTGAGCAGGTAGCAGAAGCTGAACAGGTCCAGTCCTATGCACGAACTCAGGAGTGTGCGGAATACATGAAAGGGAGGGAACTGGTGAGACCGACAGGTGCCATCTACGCGATGCCCGCCAGCCATGCGAGGTCAGAAGCCGGGCGTCCCTCTGCTGGCCTGGCCGCATTGCTCCCACCCGACTGGTTGCTCGACTTCCCGTTGGCACGCGTGCGCACCTGCGGAGTCCTCGCGGTCGAAGTGCCGCTGGACCTGGAGCAGGGCCCTGATGGGCATGTTGAGGCCGTGTATGGACCACCGGCGGCAGAACTGCTCACCATCAAAGGCATGACGACCGCATTCCTCCTGCTGGCGCTGCTGGCCAGCCAGCCGGGCGGCTTCGCCTCCAAAGATTTTCTCACACAGGCCCTCCCGCACCTCCGTCGCGACAGCACGGGGGCGGAAGAGGACGAGCTGGAAGGGGACGGCTCGCTCGCTCGCCTGGATAATGTGGTCAGCCTGCTGCGCAAACTCCTCTGTCCTCCGAAGCTCCTCGCCATCCCGGGGGCAAGCGCCCTGCGCAAGCGCCTGGTGCGCTTCGTGCGCGCCACGCCGGAAAGCGGGCCGGGCTATCAGCTTGCCGAGTTTCCGCTATTGTGGCTGGATGTCGAAGCCATGGAAACCTATGTCACGCGTGCCCGCCAGTTGGAAGCACGGGGTGAGGATGGGCTGGAGGAATGGCAAGCTGCCTATCAGATCGGGATGCGCGGGCCGTTTCTCGGCCACGAACCCTATAGCGAGTGGGCCGACTGGCGCCGCGGCAGAGTGAGAGACCTCCTCTGGCAAAGTGTGAGTGCGCAATACCACCGTGCGGAGCGTTGGGAGACAGGCGCGAGTGGCATCGAGGCGGCGGTGCGCCTGCTGCTCGAATTCTGGCAGGCGCAGGTTACCAATGAAGACGCTTTTCGCGAGCTCGTTGACCTGCTGGGGAAGCAGGAACGCTTTCAACTGGCCGAGGAATGCTATCGTCAACTCTGCGCAACCCTCGACCGAGAGGGACGCCTGCCGCATCCACGCACCCGGGAAGCGATGGATGCGCTGCGCGCAACACGATTGCGGCGGGAGAGCCGCAGGCCTCAGCCAGCGCTTGCCTCGTCTTCCTTTGGCTCACCAGTGACCGATGAGACGGCGGCTCTCGGAAATGGGGAAAGCGGCCAGCAAACAGCTTCGGGCACGGACGAGAAAGAAGCGTCGGCGGAACGCCTCGTCGCTGAGACCCGTCACCTGATCGGACGGGAGGTGTGGCTGAGGGGAGTATGTCAGATGGTGCAGGCGTTCCCGGCCAAAAAGCTGGTAATCCTGCAAGGTCCTATCGGTGTTGGCAAATCCAGCGAACTGACGCGCCTGGCCGACTCCTTCCAGCGCGCCTCCTCTGGAGTGATCTGGCTGTCGTTCCCCACGGAATGGAACAGCGGCCCCGAAGCCGCCCTGGACCTGCTGCTCGGCACGTGGCTCGGTGTCTGTGGCGTGGCGTCGCTTCCTGTGGAAACCCCGCGCGAGCGGCTCATCGCCGCGCTGCTGGCTCACTTGAAGCAACAACACCGTCCGAGCGTGGCGCTCCTCGATAACGCCGAGTGTCTGCTGGAGGCAAATGGCGCGCTGGCTCCCTGTTGGGAAGCGTTCCTGGCGCAGTTTGTTCGCAGCTTGCACCAGGCGACCCTGTTCCTGGCCACCAAGGAGTGGCGTGGCTGGTCCGGGCGCGACAGCATCTTTGTCGCCGAGACCTTCGTGCCGCCACTCTCGCTCGAGGAAAGTGTGTGCCTGCTGCAGCGCCTGGGCCTGGATGAGATGGCGGTAGAGCAGTTGCAAGCTGTGGGGGTGCGCATGGCCGGGATCCCTCTGCTGCTGGAATGGACGGCCAGACTGGTAGCCGACCCGCTGCTACTGAATGAGTGGAGCGGGTTCGACGAGAGCGACGGAATTCTTCACGCCTATCCGACTCCAGAAAGGAGAGCCAGGCGTCTCCAGCGGCTGCTGGACGATCCATCACTGTTAGGGGCGCATCTGGCGAGCAGACTGACCCCGCTGCTCCACTACATTATGGAAACACGACTCTCACCCGAAGCGCGCCGCGTGCTGGAACGGCTCGCGGTTGCGACCGTTCCTCTGGGCAAAGCGGCACTGCAAGTCCTCTGCCCGCGTCCTGCTCTGCTCAAAGAACTCCGCGATGCCTCCTTGCTGGCGGCCTACACTAACCGCGTGCAGGTGTTGCCGATGGTGGCCGAAACCGTGCGCCAGCAGTTGACGCCCCAACAGCGACAGGAAGCAGAAGACCTGGTCATACGCGCGTATACCGAATGGCGTGAACAGGGCGTCGAAGATGACCAGGAAAAAGCTGCTGTGGTCGCAGAACTGATCATTTTTGATCTCAATCGCCTGCGTTTGCTCGACGCAGTAGAATTATTCCTGCAGATGAATGGCCTGCTTGATCGCTTCGGACACACCGCACGCATCGCCCGTCTGGCCATTCATCTGCTGGAGCAGGCACAGTGGCATACTTCGCTTGAACAGGAGTACGGCGGTATCCTGTTACGTGCTTGCCTTGCTCCTGTCCTCGGCCAGAAGAGTACTGCTTCCATGCGCGCCCAGGCCTATCAACCCATTTACACTGCTCTCATCGGCGGACAGGTACACCTCCAGATGGCAACGGAACTCCATATTGTACAGCAGCTTATGTTAGCAGAACGCCATGCGCTCCGCTTTACTGAAGCCCAGGAAATCCTGGATCGAGCGTTTGCTCGCCATCCTGACCTGGAGCAGAGGGATCTTCGTGACTTTGCCTCCCTGCTGGCAAGGAGGGCCGACCTGCTAGGTGCGTGGAGTGATTATGCTCAAGAACAAAAGGAAGATGAACAGGCGCGCCCGCTGCGGAAGCAGGCCATTGCTCTGTACCGTCAGTGTATTGATCTGTGGAAGCGGGTCGAGGAGCAAAGTCTGCCAGGAAAACGGAGTGGCTATCGATATAACCAAGCCAGGTATCTTAACAATGTTGCGTACCGTTTGCGCCAACAGGGTTTGTTTGATGAAGCCTTTGCCGCCATTGAGCAATCTATTGCTTTGAAAAAGGTGGGCTATACCAAACCTGGGTCGCTTGCCACAGCTTATAGCGAGAAAGCGCAAATTCTCGCGGCACAGGGCCGTTTTCGCGAGGCACTCCATTTTGATGAAATCGCTGTCGAGCAGATGCAGCAAGAGGCGGCAGTATCGGGCAACAGTACCGTGCAGAGTGAGGTCTGGACGTTGCTTGCTGAGCGCGGGCAACTCTACCTGCGTTTGGGCAGACTCAAGGAGGCGGAAAACTTGTTTGAAGAAGCATCTCACCATATAGGTGACAGTCGTCGTTCCTATCGTGTCCAATCCGAAGCGGCTCTTTCGGAAATCCGGCAGTGGCGAGAGGCATCCCCAAGCGAGCAGCTTGACTGGCGGTGGTCGGCGCGCTACCGAGAATTGGTGCAGTATGACGCTTACCACTGGCTCACCCCGGCAGCCTTCTCTCCTGCTGAAATGGAACGCTGGGAACAGTTGCAGGAGAGACCATCAAACAAAGAGAGCCAGTCACACCTGGAAGCCTTAATGACGCAGTCGCGTGACCGCGAAATCCAGGCCGCACTCAGTGAGGGGCGCGAACCTCGTTTTCACTATCCTCGCCTTCCGATTGCAGAGGTAAGACAGCGAATCGAGGGATTGCGAACCCTGGCGGAGGAGATCGCCCGCGACGAACCCAATGCGGTGGTCCAGCACCTCTACCTGGACGTGATCGAGGAAAACCTCTCTCTCCTCCAACTCATTCAGGCTACCCACGAGGGGAATACGCAGGCGTACTGGCAACACAATCGAGGGCTGCACGTTGAACCGACCCCCGAAGAAATGGAACGCGTGTTATCGCAAGTCGGGCGCTTGATCGCATTAGGCAGGGTGCGCGCTGACTTGGTTGAAGTGAGTGAAGTGGCTTGGCAGTTCCTCCAGCACATCCACGCGCCTGTCCCCATCCTTTCTGCACCAGCGCAAGTAAGGGAAGCCCAGGAAGAGCTCTCAGAGCCTGCGGCGCCCCGCCGGATGGTTGCACCGCAGACGGCACAACGCTTCTTTGATGCGGTGATGCGTGAGTACGGCTTTGATGGCTGGCACACGGTGATCGATGCAGCGGCCACTAGCCCCTATGTGGAGTCCTTCACCCAATGCCTCACGCTTCAAGATCGGCAGATATCGCTGGAACAGGTCCGCTATTTGCTTTCGCATGAAATCGAGTGCCACGTATTTCGAGCCGCGATGGGAGCCAGATCACAGCTGGCTTTGCTAGGAACAGGAACGGCATTCTATCGTCTGACTGAAGAGGGTCTGGCGAAGTACTACGACCGCCAAACAGAGGAAGTGCAAGGAAACATTGAGGATGAGTTTCTCACCGGTGGCTATATCGGCACGCTGGCAACAGGGTTGGCTAGCGGCGTTCTCTGTGCGCCGCTCACCTTCTCGCAACTCTACCAGTTCCTCGAATCGTTCCTCGTCTTGCAGCGAGTCATTACGGGCATGAGTAAAAATGTGGAGAAAGCACAGGCAAGCGCGCCCAGGTTAGCCCGCATTCGCTGCTTGAGAACATTCCGGGGCGTCCCAGACCTCACCGTAGCCGGGGTGGCTTATACCCACGATGCGCTGTACCAACGGGGTCTCCAACGGGTTGAGCACGCCATCCAACAGAACACTCAGGTTCTGACACGATTGATGGTTGGCAAAGTTGGCCTCCAACAACTGGACGACCTGGCAGAGCTGGGGATCACTGAACCAATCAGCCAACCACGATGGCTAGCGCATGACCGTGATCTGGATCAGTATATCCTCTCGTTTGAGTCGGAAAACAATGGTACATCAACCTCATAATTAAGGAAGGAGGGCAAACAGGAAGCGAGAGATGTTTTAGGCCTTGCACTTAGATCAGTAGAAAAAGCTTGAAGAATGTTGACCCCTTGTAAAGGAGAGAGACAATGCCTGATGATCCCGATGAAGGCGGAGACGAAAAGGATAAAGATTAACAGAAGTGCGCCTCATGTGGCCTGCTACGTGAGGCGTACTCTACGAATGGCCTTTCCCTACCTGTTCTCTCTCGTCTCTTGTCAGAAAGGAGAGGACTTCATGATCAGCCATCAACAGGTCAATGTGTTCTCGTAGTTTTTCCAACCGGCGATCAGGGCACCCGCTTGTGAGGAATTAGTCAAGTTTTACTGCTGCTGACACGGTAGGAAACGGTGCTATGCATTGACGAGAAGACAAATAGACACCCTCGTTCCCATAAAGCTCCGAAGCTTCCGCTCGGCCGCCTTTCATTGAAAGGCTCTACTCAGGTGGTGCTGGTGGCGAGGCTTGCGTCCTAGCTCATCACTCGATGCGGAGTCACTCTTTCTCGCTCAGTTTTTTTAAGACTTCCCACGCAGCTTGTGTATCGCCGAGGGCGCGATGTTGCCCTGGTTGAATACCGAGTTGTTCGCATGCATTCTTTTTTAAGGAAGGAGATTGCGACTTCCCATTCTCATCAGCTCGTTGGTAGGCAGCGTATTTCTGCATGAGACAGGCTTGTTGGATGTTCTGGGGGAAAGGGATGCTATACTGCTGTGCTGTTTGGGTGAGGATTCTCAGGTCAAATGCAACGTTGTACGCGAGAAACATATACTTCTGAATATAGTCTGAGATTTGTGGCCAGATATCGGCAAAGGACGGCGCATGTAAGACATCTTTAGGATAGATTCCATGAACCTCGGATGAATCACGTGGGATGCCCTTCTTCGGCTTTACCAGGGTATCCAGTAAGAGGATGCCCCGACTATCAACGATAGCGATCTCAATAACTTCCGCCGATTTTGTGACTCCTGTGGTCTCGGTATCGAAGACGATCCAATCATCTCGCAGCATCATCTCTTTTGCCCAGTGAATAATTTGCCTTTGTTCTTGCTTGGCACGTTCTTGTGCCTGGCAGGAGTAACAAAACTGCTGGTAGGGAGGAATTTCGCGCCCGCACTGACTGCACGTAGGTATAGTTGGTTTTACGATTCTGATTTCTCTATGCTCTACAGGTTTCGCTTGACTGACTTTATTCGTGAGGAAAAGAGTAATTTTTTGCACGCAGGCATCGACATTTCGTTCTATCTCGTGCTCGTTTATGCGTACAATCAGCCAACCAGCGCGTTTGATCTGAGATCGAACAATATCCTGGGCAATACAGTCAATTTCGAGAATGGTCTTTGTTGGAAGATGCGCGAAGTCAGCGGTGTAGTCTCCAATGGCATGGTGTGGTGTGAGAACATGCACATTCTTTGCCAGCCAGGTTTCCCAGAAAAGGTCCTTGAGGGAACGATCTTGATTCGGCGAAGTACTCATCTCAGTTTTCGTCCTAACTATTCATTATGCACCATGCAGTGCTTTCTACCCGAATTATATCATGGAGAAGCATCGAATACACTTACGAATCTCTGCGCATACGTGCCTCGACTGATGTATTTCTCTTTACCTTCCCGGCAGGCTATAGTAGCGTCACAAGTTGGGCAATTTACACAGAGAACAGTAATGCTGTAGTAAAAATAGATGACACTTGGACAGAACAGGCTGATCCTTCGCCAAATTTGGCGGAGGGTCCAGCGGCTTGACAGTATCGCACTACTACCAGATTATTTCCCGCTTTTGTTTCGTCGTTTCATTTAGATTCGTCAGCCTTTCACTTTCTGAAGTAGCCTCATCCGTGTCTTAAAACGTTAGGCAGAGTTGATAGATGTCGTGTCGTTTTGGGATAGCTTGTATATGATGTATGTATGGCGGCGGTTGTAGAGTAGTGTGCTGCCATCCCGCGTTCTGAGTCTTCTTTCTCATTCCTCCTCTGTCAAAATCGAGCGTTCCCCATATCTTCTGCAGATAGGTCTCCCGGTGTCTCGGCAAGGATAATATTGAGTATGCTCAGTTCACGTGATGTAAAGATATAGCTTGCTTTGAAGAGCTTCTTTCGTACTTCACTCAAGCCAAATGACCGAAAGATGACGAAAGGTATTTCGCCGTAGGATGTGCCCAATGGGAGGACGGAATCAACAGGAAAGAATGTGTGCATGGCACCGGCCAGACAGTCACGGAAGGAGATGCTGGCCACCTCGCGAGTATCGGAGGAAAAATAGCGCTGCAATTGTTGGTAGTATTGATAAATGAACAGCGGAAAGGCATAGTGATAATCACGTCCACGGCTGATTTGGTCGAGTGCCTGCATTTTAGAGGCATCTCCCGCCTGGATGTGGTCGCCCAGTTTGAGGGCATCCTTCATCGTACTCACAACGCGCGGAGGATAGTCCGGATTCATTGCTATGCGAGCCATATAGCGATGTAATTCAGGATCTGCCTTCCAAATCGCCTCTGCGATATTGAGTAGATAGTGTTCCTGTAACTCTTTGCCAGCAAAAGGGACGACGAGAAAGCTTCCCTCAATGTGTCCTAGCTCCAGTGGGCAGAGATCGAGCAGTAGGTGAAATCCATTGCGGGCCGCTGCCAGAAAATCTTTTCCAAGGGTTGTTCTCAGAGAGAGGTACGATGCTCCTATTGGCTTTGTATGAGCAGACGGTGGCTGGGATGCTGACAGAAGAGTATAATCCGCATTCCCTAAGAGCTGTTCCAGGTAGGTTGCGACCGCCTTCAATTCAGGTCGGTTGTGATAGGTACGATCCTCCCGGTATAAGTCGCCGATCAGTTGTTGCATCCGTTCACTGAACATCGTTCCTGCGGCAGATACCGATTTCCCTCCAATAGGAATCATGACGCATCGTTTCCAACCGATCATACCGATACCGGCTATGCGCGTCATAATAGAGGTCTTGAGAATGATCAGCATATTAAGAAGATGGAGGAATGCCTCCTGAGTCGAAAGCAGGCGGCTTTCGCCCTCTGAATAGTAGGTTGCTTGCTCGGAAAGGTAAAACTCCAGTTCCTTTGGTTGCTCGTCCAGGCTCGTGCGTTCTCCATCTTCGAAAAAATATCCCCGGCCTCGGTAGATGACCTGGATGATCTCCATCAGATTTTGCTCGATAGCAAAGCGTGGAACCTCAACGAGGATATGGCGCGTTTTCGGAAAAGAAAGCCCCCGGCTCGCAGATGCAGTCATGAAAACAACGCGAACGCTTTCTTTTCTCTGCTCAATCTGAGCTTTGTCAGCGTCAGAAATGTTGGCATGAATCTCCAGGTAGTCCTCATATTTCTTAAAGCCCTGCGGGCTATGTTTCTCGCACTCTTTGATCAGCAGGCCGAGACGCCGTTTATCCTGAACATAAACGATGACCTGACCCTCTCCCTCTGCAAGCCGTTGTTGGATCGCCTGCACCAGTTTTCTATTGCTCCACTCCTCGGTAGTTTCTCCGCGTGTTTTGGCCTTGCCTTCTTGATAGCGTTGAATATCGAGTCGAACATGATAGCGAATGGTAAGTGCTTTGGCCGGGTAGGAGTTTGCATTGATCGCCACGGCTTTCTGTTGGCGGAATCTGAAGTGCTCTAGAGAGAGTGGAGGGGGAACCGGTAGGCGCGGATGAACTTCACGGAAGAAGATTTTTTGTGGTTCCACATCTGTAGTGCTTAGGTGCCGCTCAATGACCTCACGCTCCACAATGGAAGCATCGGCCACAATCACCTTCGTGTTAAAGCCGAAATCAGATCCGATCAACCCACACTCTTCGAGGAAAGTGTGGAGACCATGGAGAAATTCCGCCCCGCTCTCTGCTCCGGTTACTTCATCGACCATCAGAAAAACGTGCTTGATACGACTGGCTATCTCGCGCATTTTCTGGAAATCGACCTCGCCGGTAGTCGAGCTATGGGCCTGTTTAAAGATCTGGGATAAGTGATCGAGCGTGCTTCCCTTCTCTGTCCTTTTGAGCGCTTGCGTTGCAGCTGTCGCGACAATGCCTTTCACTGCCGGTTTGGAAAGGGCCACAGCTATTGCACTACAGAGACTTTTGAGGACCCCGCTTCTCGTCGGATTGCGCACCTGGATTTCATGTTCCGTCATCCGTTTGAGCCTCACCTCCGACTGCGGACTCCGGAGTGGATCATCGTTCCAGGGAACGAACAGGATATCCTGTTCGATATGACGCCGTTGATCTGTGCTGGTAAGATACTGTACGACGCCCCCAGCGTGTTCACGCAGGAGCATCGCGTTTGCTGTGAGTGCGAAAATACGAGGATCAAGGCTGTGGGACCGCTCGTCGTGTAGCTTTGAAACCACATCCTGGTTCACCTGCGTTCGAGGACTGATATAAAGGAATAAAAAGCCCTCGTGCAAGTGCGCCTTCAGAAACTCGACTACGGCTGAGGTCTTTCCAATACCAGGGTTGCCCGTTAAAAACACGAATAGAGCTGGTTCCGCTGCACTCAGCGCTCGTTTGATCAAGTGTGCGTGCGCATCTCGCAGCGTCATCGAAGACCTGTGAAGTTCTGCTGGAAGATAGGCTTGCACAGCTTGAGGAAGGTCACCGACAACTATCTCATCATTTGAGTTCCTGAAGGTACTCATGTCGAGGTGTTCCTCATGCGTCACTTCGCCGCTCTCCCCTTTTTGTAAGACTGAGGAGAGTTCATCCATGAAACGGTATCCATTGGCAAAACTGTTGGCGGCATTCTGTTTGATAATGCCTAGTACGCGCTGGCGCGACTCGGAGAGTGAAGCACGCGTTGGATCTGCATGCTGGTAAATCTCAGCGCACGTTTGTAGCCAATCAAGATGCTCCTCGGTGAGCGTCATCGTACTCATTCCCCGGTCTGTGTAGCCAATCACATGAAACCAGAGCTGCTCGTCGGCAGGCACAACACTGTGTTGGCGCAGAAAATGATAGAAACTATGAGCGTAGCTGGCCGCCTGGATCAGTTTCATCGTTTCTTTGTCTTTTCGTTTGAAGGCGGTAAAGCACCGTTTGAGTCCCTGGGCAAACTCCATATCGACTGGGCCGACATCCAGATTCAGATCGGAGAAGGCGCTTTTCGTTCGTAGATAGGTGAGTTCACGAGCCAGCAGGTGCCGGAGACCCTCGACCGTCTGAATATCGACGAGATCGGCAAGTTTCTGGATGGAAAAAATGGACAGATCTATTGAGAGGATGCGCCATTCTTGTGCTTGGCGGAAGAGGATGAGGGTATCGGCATGAAGGAACTCTCCTTTTTCGTGATACATCTTCTCTTTTCCTTGACCTGTCTGCCGCTTGAGCAGGTGCGGCTGGCTCGCGAGAGAGTCAAGATCAAGCTGAGCAAACAGATCTTGAAGCAGCGCTGTGTTTGTTTTGAGAGAAGTTCCCGCGCTGTTTTCATTGCAGAGTAAGCATTGGAAGTAACAAACCTCGATGGGAGTATACTTAGCACGCTTGAGCCATTCGACAGCTTCAAGGAACTCATGCACAAAATTGTAGCCAGAAAGAAACCCTTTCTGTAAAAAGAGCGTGATCCATTCCTGGGCAATCTGTTGTTCAAGAGAGCAGTCAATTTGCGCTTTTTCTATAATACTGGCACTGATTGCTGACAAGCGCAATTGACGCAAATCAGAAAGATACGAGTCTTTATAACGTGTTTGGATTTGCTGAGTACGATGGGAGAAAAAGGTCAGTATGCCAATATTGAAACCAACCTCAAAGAGCCGACCAAGGTCGCTAATAAAGAAATCATCTCGCACCTCGTCCTCTACACCCTCGATATCATCGCCGTCACCCAAGAGAAATGAAGCACTCACCCTCTAGCTCCTTTCATTTGTCTCCTGCGGCTACGGTCGCAGACTATGTCGCAGGTATCACCGTTGGCATGGAAAGGGGTTTCTCCTCCGCTCCCATCTTCTCTGCAGCCTATTCTTTTGTTTTAGGGGTGTTCTTCGCCCTGTTGCTTCCCTCTGACGGTGGAGAGACCAGCTGAGACGGTGGTGTATTCAGAATATGGCGTACCTCTGTCAAGAATGCGAGCGTATGAAAGCGAGCCGATTTGAGCGTATGAGGAATAAACGAGAGGGCACCAATCGAATCTGATCCAATAATATGGTCGTATGGATCTAATTTGAACATTTGCACTGTTTCCTTTTCATAGCGCGCAAAGTGGAAAAGTACCAGGCTCCGCAACAGGTCGTCCTTCAAAGGGTTTGGCTCATCTTCACTGCCTGCAATGAGTCCTAACCAGATATCCTTGTCGTCGAGAATGCCCTCATAGCGATTGAGCAACGTGGAATAGGAAATAACGCCGTGATAGCATTCCCTCTTGCCAACGCTAAACCCGTTCAACAGGTTGAAGAACGCGACTGACCTTTTACTAGGGTCTTCGATGACTTTGGTGAGGTCAGCCACATGTGGTATCAGATACGAACTGGGAGTTACCCCTTTTCGCTTCACCACGTGGTACTTCTCGAAAAAGACGGGATAGAGCTTGAGGTCGCTGCGCCCTTCTTTCATCGCCTGCAGCACGCGGACATTCATAAAGAACAGTTCTTCATCTTTCTCCTCCTGTGTGAGGTGGAGCGTGCTGGTGTAAGGAGACTTGGCAATATAGAAGATGTGCCGATAGCCCTGCTGGTAACATGTTCGAATAGCTTCGATCAGGACTCCTGGTACGTCTGAACGTTTCTTCAGTATGCAATTCTCAGAGAAGGCATGCAGAGACTCGACCTGAAGCGTGCTGGCTGTCTTCCAGTTGATACCGACCACTTCTCCATAGACGTGCGTCAAGGCAAGCTCGTGGCCGGGTCTGCTATCGCAGGACCTGCTTGATACGATCAACAAGGCTATCTTGGAGAGCCCAGAAGGTGGTAGGACATTTCCCGCAACACTTGAGGCAAGCGTTGGCATATCAAAGGAGAAGCTCTTGGGGAGAACTGCGTACAATGAACTCAATCCGTTCTCCAGTTTTGGTCTCGTGGCGTTCCTTGGCTGCTGTGGATCAATGTCCTCAATGACAAATCCCTGGGTATTGGAAAGGTAGTTTTCTGAGGAGAGGAGGTGTGCGATGGACTTACAACAGGCATCGAGTAGCCTTTCCTCGGCTCGTTTGGTCTCTTTCCGATTGGCATGGAGCCGCACGAGCGGGAGAAACAGGATTCTGTCTTCCTGTTGGACAGAGGGAAGCAAGCGGAGAAAGAGTTTCTGGATAAGGTATGTCAACAGTGAAAAAGTCCATCCGTAGGCAAAGCGATAAAACGCTGTCTTTTCTTTTGTGGGTAACGTTGGATACGTGTGCATGTAGGGGAAAAGCAGGCGCGGAGCCGGGTACAGGGTATCTCGCACACGTTTCACCTGGCCCTGTTTCGCCTGATTCGACTGCGAGTAACGAGGGAAGAAAATACTCGGAATGACATCAACCGAGTCGACCTCATAGCGCAGCGCCATAGCGTGGAGGTGGTCTTTTTCTGGGAGTAGGCGGTAGTACATAGGGACAAACGAAATTGCCGCCTGCATTTTACAGAGCGTGTTGCGCGCGATGGCGGCGTCGCTGACTGTGAGATACTTGAGGGCGCTTCGAGGATTATTTAGGAACCCGTCATGGAAAAAGACATGTTGACTAAACATCTGAGGAATGTTTGAGGAGACCAGGCCGTACTGTACTCCAATGTGAACCTCGTAGGGCTCTCCCTGGAGGCCGTCTCGGTACTTCGATTGTCGAATAATACTCTGAATTTGATTTCTCAACGCGTCTAGGGCTTTTCTCACATTCGTGTGACCAACGACATCGATGATCTGCTTGAAGAGTTTCGCCTTCTCTTCATCAGTACCTTTTTGGAGCAAGGGAAGCACTTTTTCTCGAAACGTCTCCAGCGGGTTAATTTTCTCGTCTTCAAATCGATAAAGGACGAGCATATAGAGACAGGCGATGTGAAGGACACGGCGCTTGAAAACTTCATCCTCTGGTAAGGGTACAGGGCCGGACTCGTAGAGATGAGAAGAGTGCTCCTCGCTGGTTGGATCGAGGAGACTGAGGTAGTAATCCAAGACAGAGGGGCTGCCCGAAGCAGTCACAGGATTGTTCAGTTTGAGCTTGATACCGAACAGAAAGGTATGTTCTCCCATATCCTCATTCAAGGTTTCACTTAAAAGTCCGGTCACCAATGGAATAATTGGCAAGATATCAAAAGCATCGGCGCGCGAGAAGAGATCTCGCAGATCGACGCTGGTCCCGGCATAACTCACCTGGTACACTTCATCAGGATGGGCAAGCAAGTAGGCTTTGATAGTGTTCAATCGTTCATAGAGAGTATGGAGATACTTTGCCCCTTCCTGCTGCTGGGCGAGATGTGCCAGCAAGCGCAGATAGCGCAGTTCTGCCTCTTGCTTGAGCTTTCCGAGGGACTCGGTACTAACAACGTGTAAGAGCGTATACAGCTCAGAGGTGTTCTCCGCTAGCATTTCGGTCATGCGCTGCCCTAATTGCAATTTTGCTTCTTCGCTGTATTCTGGAGCGCGCCGATGAATATGGCGGACAAGTCCTTCTTGAAGATCGGTCGCTACTTGGGAGGTGTTGCGAATAGTGATGCTAACCGTGTGCCCTTGAAAGAGTGGCGGTTGTTCCCCGGAGGGCTGCGTATCGAGAACGAGGCGCTGTGAGGAGAGACGCTTTGATGCGGTTGTAAAGGGGTACTTGAATCCCTGGGGGGCAGTTGCAGCGGCGTAGGAGAGCAATGGCTGAAGGAAGCCAGCAGTATAGTCTTGGGGAGAAATTCCAGGAAGTGCCTGCGTGAGTGCTGTTGTGAAGATGCGCTCGAGTTCCTTGGAAAGATCTCGCACCTGTTCAATAAATTGGTTCTCCCGTTTCTTCGTGCCAAAGTTCACGGAAACGGCCTTGCCCCACGAGAGCGGATCAACCACCGCGTGGCCTTCGTAGTTCTGAGCCACTTGCCGGGCAATTGCATCAACATCTACCACCAGTTGACGAGGTGCGAGCGCAAATAACGGCACCGAGGATGTTTGAAGAATGTGACGAATCTTCTTGATCAGCGGTTGATAATCAACAGGAACAAGCTGATTCTTATTCTCGTCAAGCGTGCTCTTCATGGTTGGCTCTGCCATGCTCCCTCCTTGCTCCTTTCGCACATGTCCCCACTGCCGAGAAACGTAATAACGATGAGGAGTCAGCTATCATTATATGTCATGCCGTGAAAGGATGGATCTACTTGTTGGGGTGTATCATACCTTTATTTCTCCTTCTACGCAACAAGCAAGCGTTGCAACTGCATTCGGGCATATTATTGAAATGCTTCAAGAATTATTGGGGAAAACTAATCCTGTAGTAACAATTGCCACCCCAGGCTATCATTGGTTCTTATCCCCTGAGCAGGGAAACTTAACTATTCACGTCTTTCATTATTGCCGACTTTACAGATATGTGAAAGCATAAAAAGAGGAGAAGCTGAACTAATAGTCAGTCCAGTTTGATTTTTGGGGAAGGATAGAGATTACGAGTTGCAACAGCGCATCATGCAGATCATTGACTGCATCTAAGAAAAGGGGATTTACCCGATGATCCCTGGCTAAAAAGAGCAGTGATGGCAGGAGCATCGACTTTCAGCAAAGATGAGCGCAAATTCTGGCTTCACCGTATTAAAAAGCGAACCGAGCTTGAGAAGTTCATAGCGAAATGGACAGAATCTAAATGTTAATTGAGAGGAAAATGCTGGCTCTGGTCGCTATTCTTAGAATACCGCTTCTCTAATTGTCGTGCCTTCTGTTCAGCAGGAGTAATGACACATTTTTTCAGCGATGTGAGCAAACTTCTCGTATCCTGATAGTGATGCGTAGGCAAAACCCAATGATACCGCGTTCCGAGGTCGTGAAACATCGCGTATTCGTGCTTTGTTTTTGCATGATCCTGTAACAGGAGCGGCTGAACAGGGACAATACATTGTGGGATAATCGTCGCGACTTCATGCGGTGCGCTGCTTGGATCGGTCAAATCGACAATGATGAAGCGTGCCAGGTGCGCAAGCGTACTTATCGTCTCTGTTAAGTCTCGACTTGCTGGTTTCTCAAAATCAAAAAGAACAGGCAGGTAATTGTACTTGCGTAGTTCGTTTCTCAGGGCGTCCAAGACTTCTTTTCGTTTCGGAGTGAAGCGGCCTAGAATCAAGACCACTTTAGAAGTAACCGTCTCAATGATATGACGAATTTCTCTATTGTCCAGCAGAAGATAGATAAACTGAGCAACTTTCAGATCGTCAACTGTGATGACAGGCTCATTCGCATCGGTGATAATCAAGTTTGACTGAGCCGCCCCATGGAGTTGCACATTCCAAACGGAGATTCCATAGATGGAACACCCAGTGAGATCGGCTCCTCGTAAATTCGTCTCGACTAAACTCGCCCTGTTTAGTTTCATCTCTCTGCAATCTGCTTCAAGAAGATTTGTTCTAAATAGGTTGGCCTCGCGGAGGTCTGCTCTGAAGAGAGTTGCCCTGATAAGGTTAGCTCCATGAAGGTCTGCGCCGATGAGGTTTACTCCACGCAAGTTCGCATCAGAAAGATTTATCCCCCGCAAGTCTTCCTCCCGAAGGTTCACGCCGCTCAGGTCGGGGTTCTCATCTGGATTATTTTTTCTCCATTGATTCCAAATAGCTACCCCTCTATTTAGAATAGCAACATGCTGGGAATTTGCCATGCCATTTCCTCCTCAAGCGCCATTATCGTTGTGTTGAAAAGAAATGTATTCCTTACTTGGTATAAACGTAGGAAGAGCGAGTTCGCACAAAAATTGGTTTCTCATAAAAAATGGTTGCCTGGCTGACAGACTCGGGCCGCTTCAATTCTCCACTCTCTCACTCAGCAAGGCAGATGAGAATCAATAGGGGATGTAGCGCATCATAGAGTTGATTGATAGTGATGGGTTTAATGGCAACTGGTTCGAGGATGAATCCTGATACGTGGGCTACCAAATCCACGGACCCACGATGAACCCTGACGGGGAACGACGTTTGCCGCATTCCGTCCACCTCTTGGCAGTCGGAATGGATATGGATAGCAACAATCTCCTCTGGCCGTGAAAACGCCGATCACGCCTTGATCCACACCATCAGGACGGGGTCTGACCCCACACCGTCAGGATGAACGAGATCGCTCGGAACGAGGGGGAGGAGATCTCTTCGAGCATGCGAGCGTACTGGGTATCGAACTCCATCTGCGTCGTGATGCCCATGCCTAATACAAACGGCTCGACGAGCTTGAAGAAGGCCATGAGGTTCTGATACAGAGTCTGGTTGGCCTCCGTGCCAGCCGAGAGATCTTGGGCGAAAGCGGCCTGCCGGATGTGTGTGCAGCCTGCTCGCTGGAGAAAAGAGCCAAGCATGGGCGTAATCCCGATATTGCGTCCATCGGGAGAAAAGCTCCTGCCAGCTTTCTTGAGCGCCTGGGTGGTGAAGGCATGCAGTGTCTCGTAGGCCAGGCTCGTGGTGAGATTCCATTCGCTTTCGGTGAGACGCAGCGTCCCGCCCGGGCGAGCGATCCGCATGCATTCCTCCATCAATGTTGGCCACGCGGCTGGCGACATGAAGCCGAAAATGAAACGCGCATTGATGAGGTCAAAGGTGTGAGCGGGGAAGTCCAGGGGATGAAGGGCATCCATCACGCTGAAGGTCACGTTGTCCACTTGTCGAACCTGGGCCTGCATGGCAGCGTAGGCGATCATGAGCGAACTGATATCAATGCCAACAACGTGAGCGTGTGGATAGGCGGCAGCGACGCTCAGGGGCCACTCACCAGGGCCGCAGGCGATATCCAGCACATCGCGGACAGAAGAGAGATCGGAGCGTTCCGGGAAGAGTCCGCCCATGGCTTGCGTCACCAGGCGGTCCTGATGGGTCAGGCGAGCCATTTCTGCCGCATTTTCCGGATCGATAAAGTAGCGTTGTTCCGGCGGTGGAAGCGTGGCTGACATCGGCGTTCTCCTCTTTCGTGCTGCTGCTTATGCTTTCCTCTGTAATGGCAACAGGACGTAGAAAATTGACCCCTGCCCCTCGACGCTTTCCACCCAGACGCGTCCTGCATGGCGTGCGACCAGTTCTTTGACCAGGTAGAGGCCCAGTCCTAAGCCACTCATGGCCTGATCCAGGTTGCTCGCCCGGTGAAATCGCTCAAAGATGAGGGGCAGTTCGTGCGCGGGAATGCCGATGCCGTGATCGCGCACCCAGAGCAGCGCTTCCTCCGGGCTTTCAGACGTGCATTGGAGCCCGACCTCGATGGAGCTGCCAGTGGGGCTATACTTCACCGCGTTACTGATCAAGTTGTTCATGATTTGTCTGATTCGCTGCTCATCGAAGTATCCCCTCACTGGCTCAGTCGCGGCGCATCCTTGCACCACCAGTTGGATGCTCTGCCCATGGGCCGTGATGTTCTGGCTTGCAATCACCTCGTTGAGCATCGCGAGCAGATCGTGCCAGTCGCAGTGTAACGACAACTGGGCGTTTTCAAGACGAGTCAGGTCGAACATCTCCTCGATCAAGCGCGTCAGGTGATCGCTCTGCGCGACAATCTGGGCGAGAAGAGCACGCTGGCTGGCGGGATTCAAGCGCTGTTCCTGCTCGGCGCTCAGTTGCAAGATCTCCGCGAAGCCCATGATGGCGGTGATCGGGGTGCGCAATTCATGGCTAGCCAGCGAGAGAAAGGCGTTCTTTTCGTGTTCGAGACGCTTCTGCGCGGTAATGTCCTGGAAAACGAGCAGAGCCCCGGTGATGACCCCCTCTTGATTGCGCAGGGGCGCGCTAGAACTCAGGATGCTCAAGGTGCTCCCATCCGGCTGCCACACCACGGTTTCCTGGCCGCTGGCGGTCTCTCCGCACAAAGCGCGGATGACCACAAAATTCCAGGGCAGGGCGTGCCGGGAAGGCGTGTCGTCATGCGCGTTGCCCTGGGCATGCTGATGGAATGTGGTACCGACCAAGTCGTGCAAAGGAAGACCCAGGATCGCTGCGGCAGCGGCGTTGGCATAGTTGATAGTGCCGTCGGCTGCCTCTACCAGCAGGATGCCTTCGGGCAACTGATCGAGGATGGCACGCAGTCGCGCGCGTTCGTCCTCAACTGCCGCGTGTAAACGAGCATGCGCCAGCGCCGCGGTGAGATGAGGACTACACCCCAGCAGCGTTTGGACTTCCGGTCCGTGCGGGTGAACCGGCTCAGGAAAACTGGCCGAGAGGGTTCCCTCGAAATGATCCTTCAACCACAGCGGGATGCAGATAAAGCCCCGCATGTCTGGCGTCAGGAGCGGGAGATCCCCCGGCAGCATGCCGGAAGCGACGACGTCCTGGACATTTTCGACCAGAATCGGGTCATACCCTTTGCGAGCCTGAGCCGCGATCAAGGGACTATCGTAGGAGATGTATTCCAAAGAGGGGAGTCCTGCGTCGCGCGCCTGGGTGGAGGACAGGCAGAGTAAGCGGAGTGCTTGCTGTCGCGGGTCGGCAACGTGGAGGGAGAGCCGCAACGGCTGAAGAGAGGCGCTGATAGCATCGACAGCAGCCTGACCAATGCTCCTGGTATCCAGCGATGCCCGCGCGCTGCGCGCCACAGTTTCGATCACCTTCAACTGCTGGCGTGCGGCTACCGTGGTCGTATGGAGCCGGGTGAGCGAGACGTGAGCCTCTTCGACCTGGTGGCGGGCCAGCACGGATGCGGTCACATCGCGTCCGTACAGGGCCAGGTGGATGGTGTGCCCCTGCTCATCTGGGACAGGATGAAGGGACCAATTCCAATACACCAGGTTGCGGTTGGGAAGCCGCACCGCATACTCTTCGGCTTGATAAGGCAGACCGGTCTCCGAGACGGTGCGGAAAAGAGCGACCAGGGCTGCCGCCTCTGCAGCATCGGCAGCAGGCAGCCACTCGGCGAGCGGGTGTCCGATGAGAGTGTCGCTTTCCCGGGAGGCATCGAGATGCGTCTGAATGAAGTGGTAGAAACGCTGGTTGGCTGCCAGGAGACAAAAATCCCTCGCATCGAAGAGGGCCACTCCCGCAGGAATGTGTTCAAGCAGGATGCCCGCATACTCGTTCAGTGTCGCGTGTATCTGGCTGCCCATGTGCATCTACGCCTCTCTACGCAAGCCACAGATTCAAAGGATCGAATGTGAGTGTAAACGAGAAGACCTGGCCTGTCAAGGGAAACAGCGCGATTGGCGACAGACTGGAACTGGAAGTGCAGGTTTGCGAAAGCTCCCTCTCTCTTCTATCACACAAGCATTTCTGTCCACATGTGCTAGTACTTGCAAGCATCCTTGAAAGCACAAGAGGGATGTGCGAAGCACATTCCTTTTCGTCGATGATATGTCATTGATCTTTCAGGAGCCTGAAAATAACGAAAAGTCGAATACTGTCAAAATCGCACTAACAAGAGGCCAACTGTTCGCTAAAATGCGCAGCCACGGTCAGCAAGCAAGTGGGTACAAGCAAATGTATACGGTTGTCTCTCTAAGATTTGAAGCATTTTAATCAGTCGGTGCATGTTCCCTGTATGTCGATACAGCACACCAGTACACAACAACAACCGGTATGGTATCCGGCTGATTTCTTCTACTACTTCGTTAGTAAAGTGATATACTGTCCAGTATGAATACGAAAGCCGTTCCGAAAGCGGCTCCTACCCCTTTGCCAGAACTAGAGACCTACCTTCAGCCCTTCATCAAACTGTTTCGTCGCGCGTTGGAGCCGCCAGAGCTGTGAACGATATATCACAGGTTTACTCACTGATTTACCACACAAGAATTGCGAGACGATAGCCGCGGCCCTAGCTGGCACCTCAACAGAGCGCCTGCAACATTTGCTGACTGATGCCGACTGGGATGCTCTGGCTCTGCATCAGCTTCGAGTCCAGCACTTGCTCTCCTTCAGCCCAAAGGACGGGCTGCTAGCTCTCGATGATACGAGTTTGCTCAAGCAAGGACGAGACTCCGTGGGCGTTGCGCGCCAATACAGTGGAGTGAAGGGCAAGCCAGCCAATTGTCAGGCCTTGGTGACCGCCGAATATATTGTGGAGGAACCAAGCACAAAAAGCATCTTGCATTGGCCAGTTTGTGCTCAACTGTACCTTCCTGAATCATGGATCGCCGATACCAAACGCCGTGAACGAGCTCATGTGCCAAGTAATGTCCCAGCACAGACGAAACAGGAGATCGCCTTACAGCTGATTGATCAAGCTCTCCAGTGGCAGGTGCCCTTCAACGTGATCGTAGCCGATGCTGGGTATGGGCGCAATGCCGGTTTTCTGAAAGGGCTGGAAGAGCGCAAGCTGCGTTATGTTTGTGGAGTGGAATGTACCTTCGGCGTCCGGCGACCAGGAGAAGTAGCTCTTGCTCAGCAGTTGCCTCCACCTCCGAGAACGGGGAAAAACGGTCGTCCGCGCAAAGCACATCCAGCGCCTTTGTATACGGTCCAAGAGATCATTGCGAAACTGCCAGATGAACAGTGGCAAACGATTACCTGGCGTGAAGGAAGCCGTGGTCCGATGCGCAAGCAGTTTGTCGCCGTTCGTATGCGACTTCGCAATGGGCACTGCCGCACGCACCCTGGAGGATCGGCGTGTCTACACAGGGGCTGAGGGATGGCTCATCGGAGAAAGGCCATTGCCTGGCCAGGAGGGAGAGTGCAAATACTCCTTTAGCAATCTGCCCGCCACGAAGAGCCTTGAACAACTGGTCCCATTGGTTCGCGGACGCTGGCCTATTGAGCAATTCTACGAGGAGGCGAAACAAGAATGTGGTCTGGATGACTATCAAGGACGACGCTGGGATGGCCTGCATCGTCATCTTGCCCTGGTCATGTTGGCCTACAGCTTCCTCATGTGTGAACGGATGCGGACTGAACAAGACCCTGCAGGATCACCTGATTCTTGCCACCCGAAACGCTCTCCTCTTCCAGCTATTCATCGCACTATCTTGCTCTGGCTCCTCCAAGACTTGGTGCTCTGGTGGATTGCCACCGATCATGTGAAGACCTTCCGCTCCCCGAGGGCTGGACCTGGATGAGGCTACTTACTAACGAAGTAGTAGGGATCGCGGGACGATGAATGTGCGTGATCTGTCGATCAAATTCACTTCGTACGCACACTACATCGCCTCCAGTCAATGGGCGAGAGAGTCCTCGAGGTTGCCGAGGCTTTTGTGTAGCACGCCGGATATCGCTCAGGAGAGGCGGTTGCAGCGTGCAGCGCAGGCCGGGCTCGCGCGTACCTCTGGAGTAGTGGTATGGACGACCACAGAGGTGTTGCTCAACGAGCATGGACCGCTCGCTGCCATCTGGTTGCGGCAGAGACCAGCGCGTGATCAAGAGGGAGAGTGGAGCAGATCACTCAGACAAAGCCTGTTCGATTCCGTTCCCGAAAACAAAGGTTCGGGAGGAGAAAGAGATCGGGGACCTTCACTCGAACGGCCTGAGCAGGTCAGCACATCACCTCAATGACCAGGTAGTCGCATGACGGTGATCGATGTATTTCCGCTCCTTCTTTCATTCGGAAATTTTATGCTCTTCATAGAGGCCAATCTGTGTTTGCTCAGATGCGAAGATTTCAGGCAGCATCAGCCATCGGCAAGAGCGCAGAGGAGCCAAACACTCTTTCTATCTGTCACATAGGACTTGATCTTTTCTGAAACACCCTGTATATTTATAACAAGGTATTTTGATACAATTTAGATTGGAGGATATTGTGAGCAAGGTTCTCTCCTCTGGACCACCCCCAGGGTTTCTCAAACTGCTCGCGCACGAGCTGCGCTGGAACATCCTGGTGCTGCTGGGTCGTTCCGATTATTGCGTCCAGGAACTGGTACGGCTCCTTGAGCAGCCGCAAAATCTTGTCTCGTATCATCTGCGCAGGCTGTACGAGCAGCAGCTCGTGACCGAACGGCGTAGCTCGGCTGATGGCCGCGACATCTATTACAGCCTCGATGTCGGCATGCTGCGCACCCTCTACTTCGGCGCAGCCGATTCCCTGAATCCCGCGTTGACTCGCACTGATACGGAACTGCAAGAGACGGCCTCGCGCCTCACCGGAAAACCCATGCGCGTGCTCTTTCTCTGCACGCACAACAGCGCGCGCTCACAAATGGCCGAGGGCATCATGCGTCACCTGGGCGGTGGAAAGATCGAAGCGCTGAGCGCTGGGAGCGATCCATCGGAGTTGCACCCGCTCGCGGTGAGGGTTATGACAAAGATGAGCATTGACATCAGCCAGCAGATATCCAAGCACCTGGACGAGTTTACCGGCCAGTCGTTTGATTACATCGTGACGGTTTGCGACCGGGTGCGCGAGTCCTGTCCCACCTGGCCTTCCGACCCGAAGCGGGTGCATTGGAGTTTTCTCGACCCGGCGGAGGTCGAGGGATCAGAAGAGGAGCGCTACCGCGCGTTTGGACAGGTGGCTCTTCAGCTCATAAACAGGATTCGCTACCTCCTGATTATAATCGAGCGTGAGAAGGGGCCCACAGGATGAAGAAAACGAGAGAGGGCTGAAGAGGGAGCGATGCAGAAAATCATGCTGGCCGTTGCGCGGGGGCCGTTTCACGTGATGAAGTCATCCAGCGGCTGCACCGATGAGGAGCGGCTGGAGCATGCGCCTATCGCTGGCTGCGCGATGCCAGCGCAGAGCGGGCATGAGCTGAACGGGCGGGCAAGCAAGATATAGAGACCGAGCGGCATCCTTAAAAGGAGCGTTAACAGTGGCAGACACATCTGAAAAGACTAACAACATGGTGCCGATGCGCGTGCTGTTCCTCTGCACTCATAACTCCTCGCGCTCGCAAATGACCGAGGGACTCCTGCGGGTGCGAGGCGGAAGCCAGTACCAGGTGTTCAGCGCGGGGACGCACCCGCGCGCGGTGCATCCGCTGGCGGTGAAAGCCATGGCCGAGCTGGGCATCGATATCAGCGAGCAGGCCGGCCACCGGGCAAAGGGGATCGAGGAGTTTGGCGACGAGCCGCCCATGGACCTGGTGGTGACTGTCTGCGACGAGGCCGCCGAGGAATGTCCCTACTTTCCGCGCGCCCGCCGAAAGGCCCACTGGGGCTTTCCCGACCCGAGTGCGGCCACCGGTACCGAGGAGGAGCGGCTGGAGGTCTTCTGCCGGGTGCGCGATGCGATTGCCGCGCGCATCGAAACGTTCTTGCAGCGGGAAAGGGCACCAGTATGACCACGAGGCTGCTCATCATCGGCGGGAGTGATGCGGGCATCAGCGCGGGTTTGCGGGCGAGGGAGTTGGACTCGAGCTGCGAGGTGACCATCGTGCTGGCCGACCGCTTCCCCAACTACAGCATCTGCGGGCTGCCGTTCTATTTGAGCGGCGAAGTCCCGGATTGGCACTGGCTGGCACACCGGACGGCGGAAGACATCGCCCGCGAGGGCATCCACCTCTTGCTGGATACCACGGCCCGGGCTATCGACCCCGCCAACCACCTCGTGGCAATTCTCGACGAAACAGGAAAGCCCCGCCAATTGCCGTATGATCGACTGGTCATCGCCACGGGTGCGGTGCCGGTGCGTCCTCCCATTCCAGGCATCGACCTGCCAGGCGTGTTTCTCTTGCGCTCGATGCAGGACAGCTTCGCCGTCCACGAGTACCTGGACACCCATGCTCCCCGGTCAGCCGTGATTGTTGGTGGAGGCTA
>WNGK01001002.1_pt1 | contig 30037 bp, 22 predicted proteins | sample 5400601 | NCBI WGS metagenome assembly WNGK01 (sample SAMN13153376, study PRJNA577476) | soil metagenome | isolation source: 60 cm soil or saprolite under Garry oak tree replicate 1 | place: USA:California | collected 2016-06-15 | reverse complement strand
TAGCAATTAAGGTACCACCCGTGCCGATCGGTCAGACGTCAGCGAGGCATGAGTCGGCGATTGTTTCTGCTGGCCGGCTGGAAGAGCAGAGATTCTCAGCCCTGATTGGCCCTTACGGTACCGTGACAATCACTCCCGTGGTACTGCATATCTGCGTGCCGCGCTTCTCGGGCAACCGCACCCGCTCGGCCTTCCGCACGACGCCTTACGATCCGCCGCTTGCGTTCATCGCTGAAGAAGTAATCCAACCCCACGCCAAATACCATGGCGATGCGCAACAGTGTGGGCAGAGTGGGAAACAACTTTCCCCTTTCCAGCTTCGACAGCAGCGTGGCCGAAAGCCCGGTGTGCCTGCCCAATTCCACCAGTCCCATGCTCTTGCGCAGACGCCGGGGGCGCAATTTTTCGCCAATCAAATACCGTCCCGGGCCTTCGGAAATCGCGTCGGCCATGCCAGTCATGGTTTCTTCATAAAGAAAATCACTGCTCGCTACAGTAAATGCACCGTACAAAAAGCCACGCCCCCGGCGGACGTGGCTTCTGAAATTCTTTCGCGCGGAACTACTGTGGCGGCTTCTTCTTGAACAATCCCATTACGTTGTTGACGGGGTTCTGCTGGTTCGCATTGCCCTTGCCGAGCCCTTTCAGGAGGCCGGTGGCCATTCCCTTCATGTCAGGAGCGAACTTTGGGTCGGAAGTCGTTCCCGCGACCGTGAACGGGATTCCCATTCCTCCGACGGCGGCGTTCAGCTTGAACGCGAGTTCGTTGGCCGGACTCACGGTGCCAGCGCCGGTGACCACGCCAATCGCTGGCACGTTGAGATTGATATTATCGGCCTTCGTGCCCTCGGGAGCCACGCGAACATCGGAACTGAAATTCTGAATGGTGGTGTCGTTGCCCGTGCTCTTTCCCGAGAGCGCGGAAATGGAGGAAAGCTTCGAGCCCAGGTTGAAGTTAGCCAGCGCTGAATTCTCCAGCTTGACGGTTCCGACCGTAACCAACTTATCGACCAGACCGGAAACCGTCATGGTCGTATTCAGAGTGCCACCCTTGAGTGTTGACTTTGGAGGTAATATGACGCCCAGGGCTGGGAGCATGGCCTCCAGATCGTCAACGGGCATGCTCTCTCCGTTCAGTTTCAAGTTAATGGAGGTCACTTTGCCGTGAGCGTCGTAGGTGCCGTTCAGGTGCGCGACGGCCTTACCCATGGCAATCTCGCACTGCGAAATACGGCCTGTCTCCTTGGCCAGATTGTACACCACCGTATACGTTACCTGTACCGGTTTGCCCGCGGGCGATCCCTTCTGAACAACCTGTAAATTCGTGGCTTTCAGCGTGCCATTGGTTTTGGCTTCATGGCCGTCGGAGGTGACCGTTCCTTCGTAATCCGCAATGCCTGCGATCCCCGCCGCGGGATCGATAAAGCCTGACGCCGCGAGATTCATCTTCTGCACGGTAGCTTTGGCTTCGAGCGGAGTGGCGGCGGCATTGTTGGCATCGATTGGTCCGGCTTTACCTTCGAGTTTCAGGCTTCCGTCCGCGGGCAGTTGCGCCGTCATTTTGAAGGGAAAGGATGAAGCAAAAGAGAAGTTAGTTACCTCAATATTAACCTTATCGTACACACGGGGCTTCTCGTTCGATTCCGCCCGCGATATCGTGAGGCGCCCGTCATTTATGTTCAGCTTCGCCACCGACAAATTTGGATTCCCGCCGGAGGAAGCCGGGGCCGCGGGTTTCGCCGCCGACGTATTGTTTCCCCCGAGGCTGGAGAAATTCCACTTCTCGCCGTTTTCCGATTTCACCAGGTTGATCTCCGGCTGCTTCAACGTCAGTTCGGTCACGTTGAGCGTCTTGGAAAAAATCAGCGGGATCATTTCCACGCCCACCTTCAGCGACTTCGCCTCGACGAAGGCCGACTTGCTGAACGCCGGATCATCCGCAATGGAAATGTTGTCCGCCGACACGCTACCCGAAAGCAGCGACAGCGAAAGATTCCCGACCTTGACCTGCCGCCCGAGTGAGTCGGTGAGTTCGGACTCCAGCTTTGGCCGGAACGTGTTGGCGTCGATGAAGAAAGGAATTGCGATAGCAATAACAATCAGCACGCCTACGATAAGGGCAATGATTTTCAGAGCGCGTTTCATGATTTTGTACCTCCTGCCGGAACGGCAATTGCGGTCGGGTTTGCGGGAGCGGGAAACGAGACGCCAAAAGCAACGTCTCTACACACCGCCGAGTGTATCACTGCGGATCCTGCAATAACTCGGGAGAGGGGACCGTTCCCGTGTCCATCTGTCTCTCTCGTTCGGAACGATGTTCGTTGTCGATGCGCACCGCCGCTTCCAGTTCTTTCTTCGCTTCCGCCTTGCGTCCCATGTGGAGCAGGATCTGTCCGTGAACATAATGGATGTCGGTGCGTTCGGGATCGAGTTTGCCTGCAGCTTCGATCTCCACCAGAGCCGGCGAATACTTTTCCTGGCGCTGATAAATCTTCGCCAGCCCCAGATGCGAATTCACCAGCCGGGGATCGCGGCGCAGCGCCTCGCGGTAACTTTTCTCAGCGTTCTTGTCGTCTTGCATCAGCCAGTAGACGTCTCCAAGTTCGTCGTAGTTTAGAGCCAGATCAGGTTCAGCATTGGCGTCTTTCAAAAATTCGTCGCGGGCTTGCGGGTAATCCTGTTTCTTCAGGTAGGTGAGCCCCAGATTGAAGTGCACGAATGGAATCTTCGGATTCGCCTTGGCCGCAGCCTGAAATTCCGCCAGAGCCGCATCGTACTGCTCGAGATTCAGATGATATTTGCCGGCAAAAAGATGGTATTCGGCTGAGCCGTCGCCCAGTTTTATCAGTTGTTCGGCGGCGCGGTCGTCGAGTTCCTTCCGGCCAGCCCGGTGGGCCGCATTCGAAAGCACATACAGATACGGCGATTTTCCCGATTCCTGCGTCCAGAGCGGCTCCAGTGTCGCACTCGCGTCCGCCCAGCGCTCGGCAAAAAAGTAGCACAGCCCCAGCAGATAGCGCGGCTGCACCACGTCCGGCTGATCGCGCACCACCGATTCGAACGGCGGAATCGCTTTGAGGAATTCGTTCTGCCGGTAGTAGGCGAGCCCGATATTCAGGCGAATTCCAGCAACCTTCGGCATCCGTCGCTCGGCCTGATGCAGCATCTCCAAAGCCTGCGTCCACTGTTTGCGCCGCATGTAAACCACGCCGAGATTGGCATAGGCGCCTCCCGCTTCCGGGTCCGCCTGAAGCACTCCGCGGAAATCGCGCTCCGCTTCGTCCAACTGGCCTTGACTGAGGGCGTACTGCCCGCGCTGAAAGAATTTCGCCGGATCCGCGGCAGACGAGGCTTGCCACGGCGGAATGGCCATCGCCATTCCGGTCAATAGAAGCCAAACGAAACCTTCCGTCGTGATTCGTGCGCTTGACACTCGTATTACTCTCTGCTGTAGTGTCCGCCAGTGTACGCTTTCAATTCAAGCGGCAACGCGAATGCCGAAAGCGAAGCTGGAATTGTGGTTATGTGGGGACAGCCGCCCTCGGCTGTCCGTCGGGCCGAAGGCCCGACGACTGTCCATCTGACGGACCGCACGCACCAAGAATAGTCGAGCTTTGCTCGACCGGACAGCCGAGGGCGGCTGTCCCCACATGGTTTCTGAACTGCGGCGCCTCTCCATTCCGGCGCAAAGGCTGCGATGGTGACCATTCGTGACGTGGCGAAGGAAAGCGGATTCTCCTCGACCACGGTGTCGATCGTTCTGAACAACGCGCCTCTGGCGCGGTACATCCCTGCAGTCACGAAAAAGCGCATCGAGCGCGCGGCGCAGAAGCTCGGATACCGCCCCAACCAGTTTGCCCGCTCCCTGCGCAGCAAACGCAGCCATACCGTCGGCGTCATGGTCTTCGACATGACCGACCCTTATTGCACGCTGGTGCTGCGCGGCATTGAGAACACTCTCTACCAGTCGTCCTACCTACCGATCCTCACCGACGTGCACAACGAGCGCAGCCGCTTCGAGCGCTATCTCGAGATGCTTCTCGACCGCCGCATCGAAGCCCTGATCGTCCTCGCCAACTGGCTCTTTCTCGATATCAACCTGCTCGGCGATCTGGAGAAGAGCAGCATCCCGACCGCCATGATCGGCTGCGAACTGAAGACGGACTCGATCAGTTCGGTCATCGTCGACAACGAGGTCGGCGGCCACATGGCCCTCGAACATTTGCACTCGCTCGGCCATCGTAAGATCGCGTTCATTCGCGGCCCCAAGGCGCTCACCGACAGTTCTCCGCGCTGGCGCGGCATCAGCAAACATGCGAAGGAATGCGGTCTGGAACTCGATTCCCGCCTGATCGTGGAACTCCCCGAATCGCGCGACCCCATGTCGAGCTTCGAATCGGGCCACAAGCTGACTGAAGATCTGATTCGTCAGAAGCGCCCTTTCACCGCGCTGCTTGCCTTCGATGACATGAGCGCCTTCGGCGCGATCCGCGCTCTGACTCGGGCGGGCGTGCGCGTGCCCGAGCAATGCTCGGTGATCGGTTTCGACGACGTGGCCACCTCGGCTCTCTACACGCCTTCGCTGACCACCATTCGTCAGCCCATGGAAGCTATGGGGGCGTCCGCCGTGGGCATCGTGGTCGACGGGATCAACGGGGTGCTCGAAAAGCGCGAAATTAACGCCACCCATCGCAAAGTAGCCCCTGAGTTAGTGGCGCGCGAATCAACGCGCAGCCTGCTCTAAGGTTTTCGCCCGATCTCTGCCGGCCCGGCTACGATCTCATTTTCCACACAGCACGAATCTATTTTGCAGAAAAAGATGTGATCCGGCGCACCCGGTATCGTTTTTTTCTTGACAGTGGTTGCCCTATAAAAGCACTATTCATACGTTTTAATACACCCGTCCTGGGTCTCAATCCACCGGGTAGAAGTGTCCGCCGAAAATGAAGCCCCGAGCCGCAAGGCCCGGACAAAACACGGCTGGCCGACTGAACTAGCGCGGGGCAACGCCCGCGTCCACGGGAGAGCGTGACCATGAAATCTCATCGAGTGCTGTTGCAGGTCGTGCTGTTGTTCGTAACGTTCTGCGGAGCCGCCTGGGCTCAAAACACTGGGTCGATTACCGGCACGGTAAAGGATTCCTCAGGCGCGGCCGTTGCTGGCGCCGCTGTTGTGGTTACCAACCCCGAACGCGGCATTACCCGTGACACCACCACAAATTCCACGGGCGAATACAACGAGTCTGCATTGCCCGAGGGTTCCTACAACATCATCGTCACGGCCACCGGCTTTAAAAAATATCAGGCCAAGAACGTGAAGCTCGACGTGGCGGAGAAAGCACGCGTGGATGTGGCCCTCGAAGTCGGCTCCATCAGCACAGAGGTCATTGTCCAGGGCGAGAATGTGGCTCAAGTGGAGACCCAATCCTCCGACCTGTCCGGCACTGTTACCGGAACCCAGATCTCGCAGCTATCGCTCAACGGGCGCAACTTTACCCAGTTGGTAACCCTGGTGCCCGGCGTCAGCAACCAGACCGGCCAGGATGAAGGTACGGTTGGCATCTACGGCAACGTGAGCTACAGCATCAACGGCGGCCGCGTGGAATACAACAACTGGGAGATCGACGGCGGCGACAACATGGACAACGGTAGCAACTCAACGCTGAATGTCTATCCAAACGTCGACGCCATCGCCGAATTCAAGGTGCTTACTTCGAACTACGGCGCGCAGTATGGCCGCAACGCCTCCGGAACCATCGAAGTCGAGACCAAGTCTGGCACCAACAGCTTCCATGGCACCGCCGATTACTTTGGCCGCAACGAAGCGTTCAACGCCTACAACTACTTCGACGATCCCGGTTCGCCGAAGCCCTCATACAAGAAGCACGACTGGGGCTACACGGTCGGTGGCCCGGTAGTCCTGCCCGGCTACAACAAGGATCGGAAAAAGACCTTCTTCTTCTGGTCGGAGGAGTGGCGCAGGGAACGCAACCCCTCGACCTTCCTGCACAACGTACCTTCGGACGCGGAGCGCGGCGGGGATTTCTCGGACCTGTGTCCCGATCTTGCATCCGGCCCCACCGACTTCAGTAATTGCCCGAATGTACCGGATTTTACCGCGGTGCCAATCGATCCCGTGGCTGCCGCGCTGCTGCCCATGATCCCGAATGCCAACACTGTAAACGGCGGGTACCCGGCGTACCGGGCCTCCGTCTCCACGCCCACTCAATGGCGTGAGGAACTGATCAAGGTCGACCACAACGTTAACGACAAGGTACGCGCTACCTTCCGCTTCATCCACGACTCCTGGAACACCGTGACGCCCACTACGCTCTGGAGCACGGGAGACTTCCCCACGATCCAGACGAGTTTTCTCGGGCCCGGCGTGAGCCTCGTAACGCGGTTGACTGCGAACGTCTCGCCAACTCTACTGAATGAGTTTGTCTTCAGTTACACCACCGACCACATCACGTTGAGCAACAACGGCCCTTGGCAGCGGCCAGCTGGCATCACCGTTGGTTTGTTCCAGAACGGTTTCGGCGGCAAGTTGCCTGGTTTCCAGATCAGCGGAGGTACTCCCTACGGTGACGGTTTCGGTGAGGATCCCAGCTATATCCCCTGGAAGAACTCCAACCCGACCTACACCTTCCGGGATAACGTGAGCAAGATCATCGGAAAACACAGCCTGACGATGGGGGCGTACGCTGTCATCGGCCAAAAGAACGAAATGGATGGGTTTGAGCCCTCGAACAACGGGTTCATCACCACCGACAATACTTCGGACGTCTCCACCGGCAATTCCTTTGCCGACCTTTTGATGGGCCAAGTCTCCCAGTTCCAGCAGGAGAACAAGCAGCTCAAGTATTACAACCGCTATAAGATCCTTGAACCTTACGTCCAGGATGACTGGCGCATCACCGACAGGCTAACCCTGAACCTAGGCTTGCGACTGAGCCTGTTCGGAACCTATCGCGAAAAATACAAGCAGGCTTACAGCTTCGAGCAAAGCGTATACGTGCCGGGAAACACGACTCTCAACCCTGACGGCACTGTGAACGGCGATCCGTACAACGGCATCATCCAGTGCGGCGGACCGGGAATTCCTATCGGCTGCATGACCGGGCACCTGTTCAATCCTGCTCCCCGTATCGGATTTGCTTGGGATCCCAAAGGCAACGGCAAAATGGCCGTCCGAGGTGGATACGGTATCTTCTACGAGCATACCAACGGCAACGAAGGTAACACCGAGTCGTTGGAAGGAACGCCACCGCTGGTGCTGAGCCCAGTCCAGAACAGCATAAGCGGATATGCTGGAGTCGGAGCCAATGTCGGCGCCCAGTTGCCCTTGGCGGTCAAGTCCATTCCCACCAAGGCCATTTGGCCCTACGTCCAACAGTGGCATCTCGATATTCAGAAGGAGTTGCCTTCCAACATACTGACGACACTATCCTACGTAGGTAGCAAGGGCACCCACCTGACGCTGCAACGCAACCTGAACCAACTGTTCCCCGTGCCGTCGTCGCTGAACCCGTACGCGGCTGGACAGGCGATATCTCAAAACGACTGTGACACCATGACGGTGAACGGACAGCCGGTAACCGGACAGGTCGCTGATAACCTCTCTGTCGCATGTGGCTCCAATCCCAACATACTGCGCCCCATTCCCGGTTACGGTGACATCACCCGGCTCGAAGACACCGCCAATTCCATCTACAATGCCTTGCAGTTCTCGGCCCGGCGTACCGTCGGCTCGCTGAACCTGAGCGCCGCTTACACCTATGCCCACTCCATCGATAACTCGTCCGACCGCTACGACGGGAACTTCGTGGACTCCTATAACCTGGCCCGTACGCGCGGCAGTTCCAACTTCGACCAGCGCCACATCTTTACCTTGAGCTACGTCTACAATCTTCCCTTTTTCAGGAAGCCCGGGCTCACACATACCGCCTTGGGAGGATGGGAAGTCTCTGGTGTGACCACGATCTCGACTGGAACTCCCATCAGCGTCACGAATGGCACCGACTTTGCGGACGCTGCTGGTGTAGCCAATGGTGTCGGCACGGGATCCTTCGCCGATATCATAGGCAATCCCAGGACTGGATTTGTGCGCAATGTGGGAGACGAAGGTCCGCGACTCTACAACCCGGATGCCTATGCCGCACCGCAGGGTCTGACGTTCGGCGATTCGGGGCGCAACTCGCTGGTTAATCCCCGGCGCACCAACTTCGACATGAGCCTGTTCAAACACTTCCCCATCAAGGAATCGGTTGCTTTCGAGTTCCGTTGGGACATGTTTAATATTTTCAACCACACTCAGTTCAGCGCAATTGACAATAGCCTGGGCAGCGCCACGTTCCTGGAGGCCACCTCGGCCCATGCGGCCCGCATCATGCAGTTCGGAGCAAAACTCATCTTCTAACCTCAGTCAGCGACAAACAGCAATCCCGGCCTCGCGAGAGGCCGTTTCCCCCCCATGTTCATGACGGAAGGTGCCTCACGCGCAGCGGCTGGCGGCAGAAGCGGACCCTCTTCTAAGGATTCAGTTCACTCCTCAGCCGCTTCGACAGCTTCTCGATCTCTTTCAGTTTCTGGATGGTGTCTTTTGGCAGCGTGCCTCGGCGGATATTAGCTAGATCGGATGGGATGGTTTGAGCGGTGCGAGCCAAGTCGTCGGCTTCCCGCTGCAGTTTCACTGGATCGATACGGCGCTGCAACTTGGACTCGTCGGGAGCCGCCTTCCCGTGATCCGGGTCTAGGGGGGCGGGCGGAGGGGGCACCCCAGGACTATAAACGTCCTTCATCTGAGCGCCGGTGGAAAGCACGCACACGAGTAGAACAATCGCTAAAAATGCAGGTTTGGTCATGGCACGCCTCCGGACCGCAAAGGCGGATTTGTGGTTCATTGTACTCTTCTCTATCCCACCCGAACCCCCACTCGTTCGCCTACGGCCTCCAGCGCCCGCTCCAGGTCGGCGATCAGGTCATCGACGCTTTCGATCCCGACCGACAGCCGCACCATCTGCTCGGTGACGCCCATCTCCGCGCGCTGCTCCGCCGAGATCATGGCATGCGACGTCAGCACCGGGATCGACACCAGCGACTCCACTCCCCCCAGGCTGGTCGCCAGCGTAAACAGCCGCATCGCCTCGCTCACCCGGCGCGCGTCCTCGCCCGTGCCGTCGACCTCAAACGTCACCATGCCGCCACCTCCGCTCATCTGCTCGCGCGCAATGGCGTGCTGCGGATGGCTCTTCAGAAACGGATAATGCACGCGCCCAACTTTTCCATGCTGGCCCAAGAACTCTGCGACCCGCAGCGCATTCTCATTCTGCCGCGCCACGCGCACCGCCAGCGTCTTCAGCCCGCGGATCAGCATCCACGCAGCGTGCGGGTCCATGCAATTGCCTAATGTTGTGCGCGTCTCCCAGATCTGATCCATCAACTCCTTCCGCCCGCACACCACGCCGCAAGTCAAATCCGCATGCCCGCTCAAGTACTTTGTGCCCGAGTGCATCACCACGTCGATGCCATACTCCGCCGGATGCTGGTTGATGGGCGTGCCGAACGTGCTGTCGATCATGCTGATCAGCTCGTGCTGCCGGGCCAGCGCCGCCACCTTCTTCATGTCGACTACGCGCAGCGTCGGGTTGGTCGGAGACTCCAGATAAAGCATCTTGGAGTTGGGCCGAATCGCCCGCGCGTGCTGCTCGAAATCGTTGGTATCGACGAATGTCGTCTCAATCCCCAACCGCGGCAGCCACTCCGAAAAAAACTTCGTCACCCCGCCATAAACGTCGCGCTGCGCCACGACGTGATCCCCAGCCTTCAGCAGCGCCAGAATCGTGGTCGTGATCGCCCCCATGCCGGAAGCAAACGTGAGCGCCGCCTCCACGCCTTCGATCGCCGCCACGGCCTGCTCGGCGACCGTGTTCGTCGGATTTCCCCACCGCGTGTAGTAACGGTCGGTCGTGGTCACGCGCTGCTGCTCGTCGTTGTCCGTTACTTCAAACGTGGATGTCTGATAGATGGGCGTGCCCACCGGACCGTTTTTCTTTTCCAGATCGGTCGCTCCATGGACAGCGGCGGTTTCAGGGCGACGGGGATTCCGTTTCATGGTTGCCTCACGTTCTAAAGAGTAATTGCGCGGATTGGCATACAGCAAGCCAAAGCGCGAGATCTATGTGGGGACAGCTGCCCTCGGCTAGCCTGCCCTGAGTGAAGCCGAAAGGTCGAGCGAAGCTCGACAGCTCTGCGCTCGCAGCCGCGTGCGATGCCTACCATTTATAATGCCCACTCGAAATCCGATGGACCTCGGCCTGAAAAATCGCGTAGCGCTGGTAGCCGCGTCCAGTCAAGGCCTCGGCCTCGCCACCGCCGAAGCCTTCGCCGCCGAAGGCTGCCGCCTCGCCATGTGCTCCCGTAATCCGCAAACGCTCGAAGCCGCCGCCGAGAAAATCAGAAACCAGCACCACGCAGAAGTGTTCGCCGAAGCCTTTGACGTAGCCGACTCCGCGGCCGTCCCCCGCTTCGTCGAAGCGGTCGCCAAAAAGTTCGGAACCGTCGACATCTGCGTCACCAACGCCGGAGGCCCGCCCGCCAAAGGATTCCTTTCCGCCACCCTCGACGACTGGCAGCGCGCGCTCGCCCTGAACTTTCTGAGCACGGTCTACTTCGCCCGCGAAGTCATCCCCTATATGCAGCGCAATCACTGGGGACGCATCATTACTATTACGTCGATCACGACCAAGCAGCCGGTGGCCGATCTCGTGCTCTCGAACGCAGTCCGCGCGGCTGTAGTCGGCCTCGTCAAAAGTCTGGCCAACGAGTTCGGCAAAGACGGAATCCTGGTCAACAACGTCGGCCCCGGCTTCACCGCGACCGACCGTCTGAAGGAATTGGCTAAAGCCCGTTCGTCCGCCACCGGAAAAAGTAAGCAGGAAATTCTCGACGCCTGGGCCGCCGACGCTCCACTCAAACGCCTGGGCGATCCTCGCGAACTGGCCGAAACCATCGTCTGGCTGGCGTCCGACCGTGCGTCCTACGTCACTGGCCAGACGGTATTGGTCGACGGCGGCATGTATAAAGGATTGTGAAGGCTGACTTCCGACTTTCGTGTCGGAGGGTTTTCGGGAAGGGCCCGGCTTCAGCCGGGCCGTACGAGCCGCAAACAGGCGCGGCTTTAGCCGCTCAGGGCGATGCTTTTGCCCTCATACTATTTCTATCGGAGACCCATGCGATCCATAGCTTCAAGAATGTCCGTCATGACCGGGGAAGGCGCACTCTCCGTCTTCGCCCGCGCCAAAGAACTTGAAGCCCAGGGCCGCTCGATCATCCATCTGGAACTCGGAGAGCCCGACTTCCATCCCGGCAAGTCCGTAATCGAATCGGCCGCCAAAGCTATGCGAGACGGCAAAGACCGTTACTGCGCCGTCGCCGGCGTCCCCGCCTTGCGCGAAGAACTCGCGGCCTACCTTGCGCGCACTCGGAACATTTCCGTCGCAGCAGAAAACATCGTGCTCGCCCCCGGTTGCAAGCTCGCCCTCTTCCTCGCCATGATGTCCCTGCTCGAGTCCGGCGACGAAGTCCTCTATCCCGATCCTGGCTTCCCCGGCTATGCGTCGATCGCGCTCGGTCTGGGCGCCGTCCCCGTGCCGTTCATGCTCTCGGCTCGCAATCATTTCCAACCGGACCCTGCGGAAGTTGCGTCCAAGATCACACCGCGCACGCGCATGCTACTCACCAATTCGCCCGGAAATCCCACCGGAACCGTCTATATAGACGCGGTGCAGCGCGCCCTCGCCGAACTTGCCGTCAAGCACGACCTCTGGGTACTCTCCGACGAAATCTACGCGCGCATTATTTACGGCGGCGAATATCTTTCCATGCTGCGCTATCCCGGCATGCACGAACGCACGCTGATCATCGACGGATTCTCCAAGAGCTTCGCCATGACCGGATGGCGTCTGGGCTACACCGTCGCTCCACCCGAGGTCGTCCCCGCGTTACTGATGATGGCGGTGAACACCTACACCTGTGTCGCTGAGTTCACGCAGCATGCCGCCATCGACGCCCTTCGCGACCGCGAGGGCAATACGCCGTATATGGTCGGCGAGTTCGCTCGTCGCCGCGAGCAATTCGTGCGCGACCTGAATCGCGTGCCCGGCTTCCGCTGCCAGGCCCCCGAAGGCGCGTTCTACGCCTGGGTCGACATCACCGCCACCGGCATGAGCGCAGAGGAACTGTGCCGCATTCTGCTGGAGGATGCGGGCGTCGCCGCCATTCCGGGTGCAGCCTTCGGTCCAGCCGGCAAAGATTTCATCCGTTTCTCCTTCGCCTCTTCGATGGCGACTCTGCACGAGGCGGTAGAGCGCATCGTGAGAGTATCGACAGCGTGGCAGGGAACTGCAGCTTTACGATGAGTGGAACTATGGGTGTCCGATGTTGATCTTGTTTTGAAAGGGCACGATTTCAAGCCGCGCCGTAGCGGCCACCTGAGTGACCGCGGCCTTAGCCGCAGGACGATGTTACGGTGGAAGACATCTGAGGAACGTTCATGAAACTTGCCCTTCGAGGATTCGTCCTTTATGCCGCCGTCGCTTTTCCCATCCTGTCGCTCGCCCAGGCGCGCCCCTTCCCCGGTCCCGACGTCCAGCAAATCTACCAGCGCCTGCTGCCCCAGATCGAAAAAATTCCTGCCTTCGACCACCACGCGCACCCCGGCTACGCCGACGATCCCGATGTCGACGCCATGGCCGCGCCTCCCAACGCCAGCGAACCTCTGCGCACGCGCGACGACAATACGGAACTCGCCGTCGCTGCCAAGGCCTTGTTCGGATATCCCTACACCGATCTCTCTCCCGACCATGCGAAATGGCTGCTCGCCAAAAAGACGGAACTGAAAAAGCAACTAGCTGGTCCTGCCTATTTCAGCTCGATTCTCGATAAGATCAACATCGAGAGTTCGGTGGCGAACCGCGCCATGATGCCCGACTACCTCGACCCCAAGCGCTTTCCCTGGGTCTTCTTCGCCGACTCTTTTATGTGGCCTTTCAACAATGAACACGAGACCGCGCGCAATCCCGACGAAGGCGTCTTCATTCCCCTGCAGGAAAAAATGCTGCACCGCTGGATGCAGCAGCAGAGTGTTGGCAAACTTCCCGCCACCTTCGCCGACTATCTGAAGTTCATCAGCCAGGTGCTCGAAGACAATTCCAAGCACGGCGGCATCGCCATGAAGTTTGAAGTCGCCTATTTCCGTCCCACGACTTTTGGTGACCCCTCGCGCACCCAGGCCGAAGACATTTACCAGCGCTACGTCGCCGGCGGAATCCCCAGCGAAAAGGACTACCGCACATTTCAGGATTACATTTTCCGATACCTCGTACTGGAAGGCGGACGCCTGCATCTGCCGGTACACATTCACACCGCGGTCGGCATCGGAGACTATTTCAACCTCTCGCAAAGCAACATCATGAATCTGGAGAGCGTCTTGCGCGATCCGCGCTACTCTTCCACGATTTTCGTGATGATCCACGGCGGCTACCCGCTGGAGCGCGAGGCTATCTGGCTCGCCTCCATGAAAAATGTCTATCTGGACTCATCTTTCGGCGAGCTCGCCCAGTATCCGTCCGCGTTCAAAGAGACGCTGAAAATGTGGCTGGAAACTTTTCCCGACAAGATCACTTTCGGCACCGACTGTTTCCCATACAATCAAGTGTTGGGGGCGGAAGAGAGCTACTGGCTGGGCGTGCAGTCGTCCCGCACCGCACTGGCTGCGGCCCTGGCCGAGATGGTCTCGGAAAACGAAATCACCGAGGCCCGCGCGCTGGATCTGGCCCATGCCTACCTGCACGACACGGCAGTGAAGTTGTACGAAGGCAGAGTGCACTGAAGTTGGATTCGCGTCTTTGGTTTTGAAAGGGCGCGGCTTCAAGCCGCGCCGTACGGTTGGATGAATGGAACAAGTCCCGGAGGGACGGCAGGACACTGCTAATGCCGTACATAAATCGCATGGCGAAAACGAAATCAAAACTCAACCGCCCCAAATCAAAGACCGCGAAATCCCACACCCGAGCCAAACGCGCCGTCATCAAACACGCGGCGGGCACCGCGGCTCTGCAATACATTCCCTGGCACACCATCCCACTCGAAGAACTCAACCCGCTGCTGCAACGCCAATTCGTGGTCGGCCAGGAAATCATGGTCGCCCGCGTCCTGTTGAAGAAGGGATGCATCGTCCCCGAGCACAGCCACCACAACGAGCAACTCACCTACATCCTCGACGGCGCGCTAAAGTTCTGGATTGATGGCAAAGAAATTATTGTCTACTCCGGCGAAGTCCTCTGCATCCCGGCGCACATGCCGCACAAGGCCGAGGCCATGGAAGACACCGTCGACCTCGATGTCTTCACTCCGCCTCGCGCCGATTGGATCAACAAGTCCGACCAATATCTGCGGGGACAAAAATAAATCCACCCATGCCCCCTATTTCCACTTCTGCGCCGGGCGTGCGTCAAGCGGCTTTTCGCTTCCGCTGCATCTCCTGCGGCGATCTGAGCGATACCGCGCGTCAGGATTTCCGATGTGTCCAATGCAGCGACCTGCTCGAGATCACGTACCCGCGGTGGAAAGAAGCCAGCCCCGATCCGGTGGAGCTGAAATCCACCTGGCGCAATCGCCGGCTCTCGCACCATGCCATCGACCTAAGCGGCGTGTGGCGTTTCCGCGATCTACTGCCCGCGATCGAGATGGACGAGCAAGCCATCACGCTTCGCGAGGGCAACACTCCACTCTATGAACTTCCGCAATGCGCCCGCATCACCGGTGTGCCGCGTCTGTTTGCGAAACATCAGGGACTGAATCCCACCGGCTCTTTCAAAGACGCCGGCATGACCGTCGCCGCGACCTTCGCCCGCCTGGCCGGATTTCGCTGGGTGGCTTGTGCCTCCACCGGCAATACGTCCGCGTCCATGGCCGCCTACGCCGCTCGCGGAGGCATGCGCAGCCTGGTCCTCGTTCCCGAAGGCAAAATATCCTGGAGCAAACTTTCCCAGGCTCTCGATTACGGCGCCGTCACCTGCCAGTTGCGCACCGACTTCGACGGTTGCCTCCGCCTGCTGCAAGAACTCGTTCTGCGCGCGCCCGTCTACCAGTTGAATTCGATCAATCCCTTTCGTCTGGAAGGCCAAAAAACTCTCGCCCTCGAACTGCTCGAACAACTCGATTGGCAGCCGCCCGACCACATCATCGTCCCCGGCGGCAACCTGGGAAACAGTTCCGCAATCGGCAAGGCTCTTCTCGAAATGCGTGATCTGGGCCTGATTTCGCACTTGTCCAAGTTGTCGGTGATCCAGGCCGAAGGAGCCAACGCGCTAGTGCGCACACTGCGCGAAGCCGCCGGCAAACGCCTGATCAGCGTACAGGCGGAAACCCGCGCCACAGCCATTCGTATCGGCAACCCTGCTTCGTGGAAGAAAGCGGTTCACGTTCTCGAAGCCACGGGCGGAGCCTGCGAAGAGGTGACCGAAGTCGAGATTGCTCAGGCCAAGGCCGAGATCGGCGCCGAAGGCATTGGGTGCGAGCCGGCATCCGCGGTCTCGCTAGCGGGACTAACGAAGCTGCTGAAGCGAGAGTTTGTGAAGCAAGACGAAAGCGTAGTGTTAGTGCTGACCGGTAGTCTGCTGAAAGATCCCGACTTCACCATGGACTTCCATCGTGGCGATTTATTCAAGGGCACGGCCGACGAAGCAGCGAGCGCCAGGTTGAATGCATTGCGCCGTCCGCCCATCGTTCTGGACGCCACGCTGGACGCGGTAATTCGCACGCTGGAGCAAGCCGAGAAGTAGTATTGGCTCTTGTAGCGCCGCCGTCTCGGCGGCTGTCGTGGCGGCGTCTCGCCGCCACATGCTGAAAAGCTTGAGCTTGCCGAAGCCCTTGGCTGGCACTTTACCCGAGAGAATTCCGAAGCTAGACTCCGGAACATCGAACATGCCCTCCAAACCCGCAAACCCGAAGCTCTCCCGACTCCGCCTCGCTCTCCCCGCCACCTCTGCCAACCTCGGCCCCGCTTTCGACTCCGCCGCCCTCGCCATGGATTTCTACATCAAGATCGACGCCCGCGCCGCAGAAGAATTCTCCATCGCCGCCACCGGCCGCGACCAGGAAATCTGCAGCAAACTCGAAGGTCGTGTCGAAGAGCATCTCATCCTTAATACTTACTGCGAAGTTCTGGAAGCGGCCGGTTGCCCGCCTCTCCCCCTGTCCCTCAAAGTCGCGAACGACATCCCCATCGGCAAAGGCTGTGGCTCCTCGGCCGCCGCCCGCCTGGCGGGCATTGCGCTGGCAGTGCGCTTTGGCCGCCTTCGTTGGACCGACGCCCAAATCGTCGGCGAAGCCTCTCGGCGGGAGCATCATCCCGACAACGCCTCCGCCTGCTGGATGGGCGGCCTCACAGTTGCTCGCATGTCCAGCGAGAGTGAAGCACAAGTGGTATGCGTCCACCCGAAAGGGAAGTGGCCGCTGCTGCTCGCCGTCCCCGAGCAGGCACTCTCGACCGAGGAAGCCCGTCGCGTCCTCCCTGCCCACTATTCGCGTGCAGATGCCGTCACCAACGTGCAGAATTCCATGCTGCTCCTGGCGGCCTTCACCCAAGGACGCCCCGACCTGCTCTCTGCCGCTCTCGAAGACCGCATCCACCAGCCCTATCGCGCCGCCCTCTGCCCGTTGCTGCCTTGTCTGCAGGAGTTAAAGGGAAAGGATGGCATTCTCGGTGCGGTCCTCAGCGGCGCCGGCCCTTCGGTCCTGATCTTCCTTCATCCCAGTCAAGATTCACGCGCCTCACTGCAAAAAGCGCGCAAACTCGTGGCCGATCACCTGTCGCGAAATCGGCTGACTGCCGAACTGATTCCCGCCTCGATCACCCTTCGCGGAGCGCGTTCTTCAGTAGTGAAATCTTGATCCATACCCAAAACGCTGTAGCCCGAAAGTGCCATTTACGTGTTCTCCTATAGCCTATAAGTTGAGAGTTCACCCCTGCGAAACTAATCCGTGGCTTCAGTGTTCCTACCATCGGCTGAATCGGCGAGCGCCCCGGGCAGTCACATCGGTGGGCGTTACCGGCGGTGCAGGGGTGCGGTGGAAATGAAGTCCAAGAGGCGTCAAGTTCGGGTGGGAGACCAGCGGCTGTCCGGGAACGAGCAGGTTCGCCGCGAGATTCAGAGCTTCCTACGAGCTCTCCATTCCTATCCAGAACGCTTCGCCCGCGATCCTGATATCACCTTCGAAGAGCACCGCAGCAGCTTGCTTGTGGTCATCCAGACCGACCATCGCCGCCGGGCTTAGTAGTGACACGCCGGGCGATTACCGGCTGGCGGGCGGCACAATTCCATTCATCCGCAAGTACTCCACCATCTGGCCGTAGTGGTCGAAGCCATGCCAGGCTACGGTGGTCGCCAGTCCCAGCCGCGAGACCGATCCCTCTCCGAACGGGCTCTTCACCGTCTCCACAAGGTTCTTCTCATTGATGGTCGCAATCGCCTTGTGGACATATTCGAAGGACTCTTTCAGGAACTTCAGAATGTCCGCCTTGCTGGTGATCGACGCCGGTCCGGATTCGTCGCCAATGTCCACTGGCGGCTTCTGTTCCATAATCGCGGCTCCAAGTTCGTAATTCACGGCCGCGACATGCTTGATCTGCTGGGCAAACGTACGCACGCCCTTGAACTCGCCGCCGGTGGGAGCGAATCCAAATTTCTCTTCCGGCATGGCCTCGGCGGCTGGAACGAACTCGTGCTCGAGATTGCTGACTGTGCGGTCCAACACCATCGTGACCGTGCGGCGCTCCTCCATCGGCTTGGCCGCTTGTGCCGCGGCAGCTATCGTCAGCACCAGCAAACTGCACGCAACCAATCCCAGTTGTTTCCTCATTTTTCTCCCTTGGGGCCTTAGTCCCTAACTACTGCCGGCGTCATCTTCAACTCTGCGGCCGTCAAGCGGTGCCGCCGGATACTCGCCAGTCCCACCACCATTGCCAGCGCCGACCACGCCAGAGCGGCCGGCACTCCTTGCCGCGCGGCGAGCCATCCCCAAACAGCGCTGCCCACGGCCATCCCACCCTGCAAAACCAGCAGATACATCGAGAGCGCCCGCGCCCGCATCCATGACGGACACATGGTCTGTGCCACCACGTTGAAGCACGCCAGAATGCCGATCCACGCCGCTCCCGCCGTAAACAATACCAGACACAGCGTCTCGAATACATGGGTTTGTCCGGCCAGGAACGTCATGGCGGCGAACACCACTGTCGCGCCCGCCACCAGTCCGTCCACCGAATAGCGCAGCCGCAACCGCGGCAACAATCCCGCTCCAGCCAAAGCGCCCAGCCCAAAACAGGTCAACAGGAACCCGTATCCCTGCGCCCCATGCGGCTGGCAGATCACGGGCAGCAACGCCAGCAGCGAAGTTGCCCCCACGCTGAACGCGCCAGTGCGAATCAGCACTGACCGAACCTCTGGCGCCCCGCGCACGTAGCGAAATCCCTCGGCGATCGCATCCCAGATTCCCTGCCGGGGTAACGCCTCGTGCGGAGCACTCTTCCACTTGCACAGAAAAAAGATGACCCCGAAAAACGACGCCGCATTCACCAGAAACGACCATCCCGACCCCGCCGCCGCCACCATCAATCCGCCCAGAGCGGGCCCTACGGCTCGTGCCACGTTGAATCCCGCGGAATTCAGCGCCACTGCCGACGCATGCCGCGCCGGTGACACGACATCCGGCGTAATCGCCTGCCATGCCGGATCGTTCATCACCGCACCCAGCCCCAGCAGAAACGTGAACACCAGCAGCACCCACGGATTCACAAGATGCAGCAGCGTCAACCCGCCCAAAGCCGCGGAAGCCACCACCATCCACCCTTGCGTGAACAACAAAAGCCGCCGCCGGTCGACCATGTCCGCCAGCGCTCCCGCAGGCAGCACTACCAGAAATACTGGAACCGCGGCCGCCGCCTGGACCAGACTCACCATTAAAGGCGAAGTAGTCAGCTGCGTCATCAACCAGCCCGCCCCCACATTCTGCATCCAGCTGCCGGTATAAGAGATGACCGCTGCAATCCACAGCGAGCGAAAAACGGGCTCACTCAAAGGCGACCAAGCCGCATCCGCCCGCCGAATGCCCGCACCTCCCACCACCGGAACTGAAATGTGATCAGCCAAGCGCTCCTCTGTGTTCCCCTGTGTCCTCTGTGGTTAAGCTTTTGTCCTTAAGATTTTGTTCGTAACCCCGCAAACGGCCACTCCGATTCTTTCCATGCGCGTATCAAATAAATGACGACCCCCGTTAGCAGAATGACCGCCGCATACCGCATCTCCTTCTGCCAGTTCTCCCGATTAAACAATATGAAGAGAAAACCCGCCGATGCCAGTAACGCCGGTAATGGATACAGCCACATCCGAAACGGCCGCCGCATCTCCGGCCGCGTGACCCTCAGCACCATCACCCCCACCGCCTGCACCAGAAACTGCAGGATCAGCCGGATCACCACCAGCGCCGCGATCGCATCCTTCAACCGCAGAAAACAGAACGCCGCTGCCACTACCCCCAGCGCCAGCAGCGAAACATGTGGAAACCGGTGCACCGGATGCACCCTGGCAAATGCCCTGAAATAGTTGCCGTCCTTCGCGGCCGCATACGGAACCCGCGAATATCCCAGCATCAGCGAAAAAACCGACGCAAACGCCGTTACGATCACCAGTCCCGTCACTAGCCGCGCTGCCCACGCCCCATACACCCTCTGCATGAACAACGACACAACATACAGCCCGCTGTTGTTCTGTCCCGCCTTGAGCATCTCCCGCCACGGCACCACCGCCATGACGCACACGTTCATCATGAGATATAGACAGGCCACCAGCAGAATGGAAAGCAACAGGGCCCGCGGAATATTCTTTTCCGGGTCTTTGATCTCGTCGCCCAGAAAACTTACGTTGTAATATCCCCAATAGTCGTAAGTCGCGATGAGCATGGCGCCGCCCAGCCCGGTAAAAAAGTGGCGGGAAATGGTGAATGCGCCCGGAGGAAAATCAAACGCCCGCGCTGCGTTGAAGTGGGTCAGTCCGGCGAAGATGATCCAACCCATCGTCCCCATCACGCCAAACCACAATATTTTCGACAACCGCCCGATGGCCGTGATGTTGCGGTAGAGCAGCAGCACCGTAAAGAAACAGATCAATACCGCAACCGCCGTTCCCGGCGTGACGATCCAATTCGCCTGCAGCGTTCCCGCCCATGGAATATGCAGCGCAGCTTCGTGGTGCGCGTATACCACGTCCAGCTCCGGCCAGTAATACGCCGCATAGCCCGCCAGCCCGATGCACCCGGTCGCGATGGAAAGCGGCGCCGAAAACGACACCTGCCATATAAACAGGAACGAAATCAGCCGTCCCCAGTTTTGCCGCCCGTACATCTCGCGTAAATAGCGATACGATCCGCCCGACGCCGGCAGCGCCGCGCCCAGTTCCGCCGAAACCAGACCGTCACATACGGCCAGCAGCGCGCCCGCAATCCACCCCAGCAGCGCCTGCGGCCCGCCCATGGCGCTCACCACCAGCGGCATGGTAATGAACGGCCCCACGCCGATCATGTCGATCATGTTCAGCGCAGTCGCCGACCCCAGCCCCATCCCGCGGATGAGGCCTGGAGAACTCGAGCTGCTCTGAGATGGAGATGACATTCTTGAGGAGTCGAACATCCGCCACTATGGAAGAAGCAGAACCCTCCCGCAGACCTGGCGCTGTTCAAAGGCCGCATGTGCCCGAGCGGCTTCGGCCAACGGATACGTTCGATCAATCTTGATGGAGAGCTTCCCTTGCTTTACCCAACCAACGAATAGCTCAAGGTAATGAGGATATTCCTTGATGTAAGGCAGTCCGTTGGTGCGAGTAAGAAACAGCGATCCTTTTTCCTGCAGGGTCATCAGATCGAACGGCGGCACATATCCGCTGGATTGCCCGTAAATCACGAGATACCCGCCCGGAGCCAGGCTGTCGAGATTCGCCGCGAACGTATCCTTCCCGACGCCGTCGTAGACGACCCTCACTCCTTGCCCTTCCGTGATTCTCCTCGCCTCCTTCGCAATGTCGGATTGCGTGGAAACAATGACCGCGTCCGCGCCAGCATCCTTCACGAATTTTGCTTTGTCCCCAGTTGAAGTAACACCGATAACTCGTCCGCCACGAATCTTCGCCATCTGACAAAGCAGGAGTCCGAGCCCTCCGGCCGCCGCTTGAATCAGACACCAGTCGCCTGCTTTGATCGGATAGGCAAAATGAGTGAACGCATAGGCGAGGAAGCCCTGATTCATTCCGGCCGCGGCCTGCTCAAAGCTGATTCCTTCCGGAATTCGAATCAATCGCACCGCCGGGACGACCGCACGGCTTGCATAGGATTCCCCGGCAAAACTGATTCGGTCTCCTACCGCGATATTGCTGACTTCGGGCCCGAGGGCCTCGACAACTCCAATGCCCTGACTTCCTAGCGTCGTGGGCAGATCAGGTTCGCTCCCGCTTGTGCGGTGATAGAACGCCTGCCCCACCAGTTCGCCTCGCCGCTTCTGCACATCGAGAAAGTTCACACTGGCCGCACGGACGCGAACCACCGCCTGCCCAGCGCGTGGGATCGGTGCGGGCAGTTCTTCCAACTGCATGACCTCCGGCCCGCCGTAGGCATGAATGCGAATGGCCTGCATTACGCCGGCTTGCGTTCCGCCAGCCGCGTACTGCTTGTCTGCGGTGTGCATTGATTATCTTCCAAGCTGCGAATTGAACTGAGAACTGAGAACTGTCTACTGCTTCTCATGCCCCGCGCTCAACAGATTTACGTACAGCCGCACCGCCCCCGGCACCCCCGCAGGCAACTGCCGGAAGAACGCATACCCCGTGTAGATATAAGTTCCTTTGCCGTACTGCGCCCGCAGTAGCCCGCCCTTCTGCGCGTCTTCTCCCGGGTCGTGGCACGACAGCAGAGGCGTGAAATGATCGTCCCACTTGCTCATGAAGTACAACCCGCGCTCCTGCATCCACCCGTCGAAATCGCGAGCCGTAATCGTATTGGGATAATGAAACACAGAATCCTCCGGGTCCAGAATCTCCACCGGAGCCTCCTCCACCGAAACCCGCGCCCGGCTCAGGTCTGCAGGGTAAGGAGTAAACTTCCCACTGTTAAAGTCGCCGACGCCCGTGTTGTACTGCACCACGAGCGTCGCGCCCGCGGAAACGAAATCCAGCAGTTTCGTGTTATTCGCCACAACTTCCTTTTGCGTATCGTAGGCGCGAATCCCCAGCACGATGGTCGCGTACCTGCTGAGATCTTCACCCGCTAGCTTCTCAGCTGAAATCAGGGTGACGTCCATCCCCACCTGCCGCAGCACCGTCGGGATGTCATCGCCCGCGCCCATGATGTAACCGACCTTCAAATCATGCGGCGCCTTCACATCCACGATACTCACGCGCTGCCGCGCCGGTTGGTAGTAATAAAAGCTGCCCAGATCTTCGCGCGTGACCAGCGTGTAGCCCTCGCTGTACTTCTCGCCCTCCGACTCCAGCACGGCTCGCACCGTAGCCCGGCCTTCCTGCAAACCGGTGGTGAAGACTTTGAACTCGAAGTCCTTTTTCTCTCCGCGCTTTTTCAACTCCACCGAGAACTCCGCCGGCTCTGAGCGCCAGCCCGCCGGCAATTCCAGCCGCAGCACTCCATGCACCTCGCGCATCAGATTGCCGGTCACGCCTACCGCAACGGTTGACGTCGACCCGTTGTGCGTCGAGATCACTTGCGTCCCCGGCTCCAGCATCACAGAAAACGCCGGAACGATCGCCAGAGGGCGCGCCCGCTGCTTCCCGGCGTCATCGACAAACGGAGTAACCACGACCGCCGTAATCCCATTCCGTGTTTTCCCTTCGCCCCCTCCACTCATCGAATATTCCACGCGCGCCCGCATCTCCGGAGGCGGGAAGGGAAGCGTCGCATATTTTTCGTCGTCGATGTGATTCACCGCCTCGGTGTCCGGATCATCGCGGTGCCAATAAGGCCGCGTATACCGCGCGTCCTTTGGCACCCGTAGCCGGAAATTCGCGTGCAGATCGTCTCCCGCTTTGATCGTCTCAGGTCTGGTCTTGCCGCTGATCGTGTTCCATCCCGCGGGAACTTCCAGTTTGATGTGATCGATGACCAGCGGCAGTTTCGATCCGTTGTGAAACGTTACCGCCACCAGAAACTCCTGACCCGGAGAAACCGTCGTCAACGCGTCCGCTTCTTTCAGCGGGTGGATATCGCGTTCACCGTCCGAAGAAACATAGGCAGTGAGGCTCGCACCCAAAGCTAGGTTCAACGCGGTTTCCGCCAGCTGGCGCTTCTCCTCCAGGACGCCGATTACGCCCGGCGTGCCGAGGCTGTGCACGCCCCACAATCGCAAGCGAGCCAAAAGTCGATCCAGTTCTGCGGCAGTCGCGATCAGCGGCTTTACTGCAGATTCGCCATCTTTCGCGCGGGCCACCTCAGCGACATTTCCGGCAATTCTCTGCAATCCTTCCTTCAGCCCCGGGTCTTGCAACCCCTCGATTCCGAGTCGCGCCATCAATCCCGGCAACGTCGTATCAATCCCATCAAAGAAACTCTTCTCGTGCCCATCCTTGCCCGCCGCAGACGGCACCACCGAATCCACCAGCCGGTAAAACGTAAACCGGTCTCCCGGGTCCACCGTCCAGTTCGCCGCCCCTTGCGACATCTGATGTCGCAACCCCTGCATCGCGAACTGCACGTACCCCATGCGCAGGTCCGCGTTGCGCTCGCCTGTATTCAATTTCAAAGTCCAGTCCGCATCCGGACAAGTCATCGCCCCAAATCCGCACACATTTCCAATGTAAAGCTTCTTCGCCTGCCAGGGCCTGAGTCCCTCGGCAATCTGCTCCGGAAACCGCTTCGGATCGGCCGCTGCTCGGAACGCCTCCTTCGTCAGAATGCTCGACGCCTGATGATGCCCGTGCCCATCCCGCTCCGTCCCCGAAAACCGCGCCACCAGCACATCCGGACGAAACGTTCGAATCACCCGCACCATATCGCCCAGCGCCGTGTCGTGCCCGCCCCACTTCTGAAAGGTTTCGTCGGCACTCTTCGAAAATCCAAAATCCGCCACGCGCGAAAACCGTTCCTGCACTCCGTAATACTGATCGGAGGCCAGCAACTCCTCTGCTCGCAGCACACCCAGCACGTCCGACAGGTTGCTGCCAATCTTGTTCTGCCCGCCCTCGCCGCGATTCAGCGTCATAAGCAGCGTGCTCACGCCCCGCCCACGCGCCTCCAGCGTCAGCATCCCGCCATCTTCATCATCCGGATGCGCCACCACCTGCATCAGCCGCCCCGTCGTCCCCAGCCGCAACAATTCCAACCGCAACCCCGCCATCCCCTGATCCTGCGGAATCTCCGCCGGCACGCCCTGATACAAAAGCCCTGGCGGATCGGCGTCGATCTGATCGACTGAGGCTTTCGCCGTGGTCGGATGCGCAGCGGGTGCCCCGTCCTTGCGCGCATTTTGCGCAAGGGTGGGGATCTGCGTCGTCAGAGAACAAAGGGTCATCAGACAAACAAACCGAAACCAGGAAAATTGCATGCGTTGAAGTATAAAAGAAGCGCGGCGCCGAGCGGCCCGCACCAGGCTGGCAGTTCCGGAATATCCCACACTACAAGGATGGGCCCTAACCGCGCTTTGACGCAAATTCTTTCCAGCTACATGTGCACCGGGTGCCCCATTTCTCGCGTCCTTTGCGAGAAGTTGGGATTTTCGAGCGCCGCGGAACCGACGCTCTCCCGCTCACACGTCACACAACTCCGCCGCCTTCCGCAGCGACTCCATCGCATCCCCCGCCGGCACAAATTCATGCGCCACATACCCGCGAAATCCCGCATCTGCGATCGCCCGCATCACCCCGTCCCACTGAATCTCCTGCGTCCCGTCGAGCTCATGCCGCCCCGGTACCCCGCCGGTATGAAAATGCCCAATCCACTGCATGTTCCGCCGGATCGTATCGATCAAATCGCCTTCCATAATCTGCATGTGGTAGATGTCGTAAAGCAATTTCACGTTCCGCGAATTCACTTCCTGCACCACGCGAACGCCCCACGCCGTGTGATCGCACATGTAGTCATGATGATCGCGCTTGCTGTTCAGTAATTCGAGGCAGATCGTCACCCCGTGATCTTCCGCGATCTTCTTGACGCGATTCAGCCCTGCAATCGTGTTTCGCGCACCTTCCTCATCGGGCAATCCACCACGGTTTCCCGAAAACGTAATCACATTCGGAACCCCTGCCTTCGCCGCTCGAGGAATGTTCGTGCGAAACGCCTGCTCGATCGCCGCATGATTCTCCACCCGGTTGAGAGCCTTCCCGATTTCTCCGCCGCCGGCATATCCCATCGTGCACAGCAGTCCGTAGCGGCGCGGAACTTCATACTCATCCGGCTGCAGCAGATCAACGCCCCGCAGCCCGATTTTCGCCGCGTACTCCGCCAACTGATCGAGAGGAATGTGAGGATAACACCACTGACAGACCGACTGATGAATGCTTTCCCTGGGCGCAGCCGTTCCAAGACTCACCCCAAACGCAGGAACGACCGTAGCCGCGACACCCACAACCGAAGATTTCAGCAGGGCCCGCCGCGTAACCTTCCGCATAGCATTTTCTAAGAGCCGAGGGCAAAGGGTTGGAACCGAAAGCTAGAAGCTAAAAGCTAAAAGCTGTTTTTACTGCCGACCTTCCTTCAACACCGCCTGGCAGTTACTCGCCGCCGTCAGCACTTCATTGAACGCCGTGTCCTTGCGCAGGTCCTTCAGCAGCGGATCATCCAGCAGCGCCGAGTACGCGCAATAATTCTGCTGTACCGCGGCCTTCAGCAACCGCAGTGCCGGCTCATTCTGTCCGCACGCCGCCATGAGCGCCCCCACGTGATACCACGCTTCGGCGTCCGGTTCCATCATCACCGACGCCTCGGTCTCGCGTACAATCTTCGCCATATCGGCCGGCTTCTGCGCCGCCGTGCACGCCTCCATCAACTCGCGGTGGTAGAACGACGCCTTCCCCATATTTTTAGCAGCGGCCCGCGCCTCGCCCAAATTTCCCTCCGCGAGATACACATAGGGAGTTACCCACGCCGCCCACTCCGAACCCGCATCCAGATGCACAAAGTCCATTGCCCGATCCGTCTTGCCCATCTCCAGGAACGACCACGCGCATGACCGGTATGCAAAATTTCCCGGATCGGCCGCCCGCGCCGTGTTGCACTCCTGCGTCGAGTGCTCCAGCATCCCCGCGTACCGCAGCACATAACTCAAAGCGAAGTGCGCGTCGGCGCTTTGCGGACGCCGCCGCACCAGGTCCGTCGCCGCGTCATAAGCCCGCCCCAACTCCCCGCGTTCCACCCGGTTTGTGATCAGCAGGCTCGCCGCCATCACTCGATTCGGATCGAGGCTCACCGCCCGCTCGTACGCCGAATTCGACCGCTGAAACATCGCCTCGCCGCCTCCGCCATACAACGAATCGAAGTAATACCTGTGCCCTAATTGCTCCCACGCCGGCGCATAACTCGGATCGATTCCCACCGCCCACTCCAGCATCTTGATCGCTTCCTTGTTCGGCCCCGGATCGTGTGGCACCGCCACGCTTCGCAAATAGAAGTCATACGCCTGCTGGTTCTTCGGACGCGATGCCGCCGCGTCCACCGTTCCGGTTGCCCCACCCAGAATCGGCAACAACCCATGCTGTACCTGCGTCGTCAGTCGTTCCTGCAATCCGATCAAGTCGTCGGCTTTTGCGAAAACCGTGGCCTGCCACAGTAGGCGGTCGGTCGGTACGTCGATCGCCTCCAGCGTCACCGTCAACTGATCTCCCTGCTTCATGAAGTGCCCTTGCAGCAGCCGCCCCACCCGCAGTTCCTTCCCTACAACTTTGGGATCCACATCCAGCGCCACGTACTTCCGCGTGACCGACGAAGGCCGCACCTCCAGCGATCGCGAATACGTCAACACGCTCGAGAGTTCATCGGCCAGCGCGAACCGCAAATAGTCGATGTTGAAATCTCCGTTCATGTTCTGCAACGGCAGCACCGCGATCGCGTTCCGCTGCTCCGCGTTCGCCACTTCCCGGTGCTTGTACCACCACGCGCCCACCGAAGCCAGCACGGTAACCAGCAGCGCCGCCATCCCCAGAAGCAGATAGGTCTGCACGTGCGAATTCCTGCCAAAGGTTCTCGTCGCCGCCCGCAGTTTCGCCGTGTTACTGCCGCTCTTGATCGTTCCCGACTCGGTCTCACGCTTCAGCAGCGCCAGGTCCGACCGCATCTCCGCCGCGCTCTGGTAGCGGCGGTTGCGGTCCTTCTCCATCGCCTTGCCAATGATCCCTTCCAGCTCGATCGGAACCTTCGGATTCAAATCCTTGGGCGGGACCGGCTTCTGATGCAGCACCGCATCCAGCGTGACCAGAGAGTTATTCCCCGAAAACGGCTTCTTCCCCGTGGACATCTCGTACAGGACCACGCCAAACGAAAACAGGTCGCTGCGGGCGTCGATGGTCTCGCTGCGCGCCTGCTCCGGCGACATATAAACCGCCGTCCCCGGAATCACTCCCACCGCGGTCAGCGATTGGTCGCCCCCATCTTCTTCGCTGTGTACGAGCTTTGCCAGGCCGAAGTCGAGCACCTTCACTTGCCCGCTCGGAGTCATAAAAATGTTGGCCGGCTTGATGTCGCGGTGCACAATCCCCTTGGTGTGCGACGCCACCAGCGCATCCGCCACCTGCACCCCCACGTCGAGCACTTCCTCGAGCACCATTGCGTTCCCCGAGATGTGTTGCTTCAGGCTTTCACCGTCGAGCTTCTCCATCACGATGAAGGGATGCCCGTTGTTGTCTTCAATGCCGTGGATGGTGCAGATATTGGGATGGTTGAGCTGCGATGCCGCCCGCGCCTCGCGCGTGAACCGCTCCAGCGACTTGGGGTCGTGGGCCAGGTTTTCCGGAATGAACTTCAGTGCGACATGCCGCCCCAGCTTGAGGTCTTCCGCCTCGTAGACAACGCCCATACCACCGCCCCCAAGTTTGCCAAGGATGCGGTAATGGGATACTTGCTGGCCGATCATGAGAACGCGCGACCTTGCTCGGCGGTAATGTTAGGCCCCCAGCGGAGTCCGGTCAACTCCCTTATCTCCCAAGACCTGCAGCCCGCCGGAGAAATTTCGGGGACGCGCCGCCGATGCGTGCTCCGGACACGCGCGCCGCCGACGCGTGGTGCGCCCGGCACCCACGCGCCGCAGGCATGGTGCGTCTGCCATGCTCTGCCGATGCCGCGCACCCACCGCCGATGGGTGGTGCGCGGGACAAACGCTGCTGCCGTGCCGTAGGCACGTCTGAAAATAGCCCGGCGTTTTCAACAACGGGTACGCCGGAGGGAATTGGACCGGCGTCCCGGAGAGCCTGCCCTGAGCGAAGTCGAAGGGGACGCCTGAACTGCTGCCCCGATAAAACTCTGGAGACCTCACACAAGGTCGCCGCGAGACTCCTTGTTTGAACCCCGCACTCCCCCTCCCAAACTTGACGTCACCTGCGTCCTAACGATCAGATGCCCGCCACCACAAACGCGGTTTACCCGAATATTATGAAAGAAATAGGTCAAAGTGCCGGCAATATCCTCACTGAACTGCATGCACCGTTCAATAAGCTCCCAGAGCCGTTGCAGAAAGAACATCTTTGGCTGGAACAACATTTCTTCCAAACTTTAGACTTCAAGAAGGGACCGGCGATGATGGAGTCTTGGCGATCATCCTGACTCGAGAGCCGTCAACGAGGTTCTGACTGCAGCAGTCGGTGACAGCCAGATCGTCTAGTCCCGCGATTCCGGAATGGTGCGGGTAACTCGGGAATGTCAACGGCGCCCGCACTCTTGCAGCCCTCGCCCGCCGGACTGGAAATCCATCGTCTAACTCATCCTTCTCAACACGCCAGAGTAGGCCAATGTGTCTTTCATCGGGTAAGATACTTCGGCTGCGGGCCGAGACGTTGCGAGCAACGTCTCTACGAATGCATCGCTGATGCTCTTCTAATTCACGATGAATCGCGAATATCACAAGGCTTATAGCCAGGAACTGCACCGGGACATGGAGGCGCTGGTCTTCGGGCACGCCGGGATGCCGCTGGTCGTGTTCCCGACCTCGATGGGGAAATTCTTCGAGCATGAAGACCGGGGGATGATTGGAGTGCTGGCGCCGAAGATCGAGCGCGGCGAGTTGCAGATATTTTGTCCGGACGCCGTGGATACGGAGAGCTGGTACAACAAGGACGTGCATCCGCGGGTGCGGGTGCTGCGGCACTTGCAGTACGAGCGCTACATGCTGCATGAGTTCCTGCCATTCCTCCGCTGGAAAAATCAGGCCCGGCAACTGGCGGTGACGGGGTGCAGCTTTGGCGGATACCACGCGGTGAATTTTGCGCTGAAACATCCGGATGTGGTGACGCATTGCGTGAGCATGAGCGGGGCATTCGACATTCACCAGTTCCTGGATGGGTATTACGATGACAATTGCTATTTCAATAATCCTCCCGACTTTTTGCCGAACATGACGGATGACTGGTTTTTGAGCCGTTACCGGCAGATGAAGATTGTGCTGGGGTCGGCAGACTGGGATATTTGCCTGGACGCCAATATCAAGTTCTCGGCGATTTTGAATGGGAAGGCGATTCCGCACTGGCTCGACGTTTGGGCGGATAACTCGAAGCATGACTGGCCGCTTTGGCTGAGGATGGCGGGGAAGTATTTTTAGCGGGTGCGATGCGGACGAATAGAGGCTTTCGGCCCCGACCCTTTATTAAGGAGTTCATAAGTAGCTATACATAGATTGCGATTTAAGCCGACGCATACTGAGTGTCTGGCGTAAGAAAGAACATGCGGATGGTCCAGGGTAGCCGTTGCAGCGAGCGAAGACGTGCCAGGACATACTTTCT
>WNGK01002029.1_pt1 | contig 30114 bp, 28 predicted proteins | sample 5400601 | NCBI WGS metagenome assembly WNGK01 (sample SAMN13153376, study PRJNA577476) | soil metagenome | isolation source: 60 cm soil or saprolite under Garry oak tree replicate 1 | place: USA:California | collected 2016-06-15 | reverse complement strand
ACACTAGAAGTCATCTAATTCTCTTCCGCGGATTCACGCCGATCAACACGCCCCAGATGAAAAGGCCGCGACCAGAATCGCGGCTTTTCCTTTTGCATCCATCACTTATGAAAGGGACGCCTGTGTCCGACGTAATTCTCAAGCGCTTTGAGCACCCCGATGAAGTGCGAACTTTTGACAAAGGAAAATTCGAATTGGTTAATCTTGGCGGTATGACCATTGGCCGCGCCAGTTACGAGCCCGGATGGAAGTGGTCGGTCCACGTCGGAAAATTGGCAGGCGCGAAAAGTTGCATAGTGGAACATGTCGGGCTGGTGCTCTCGGGCCGGGCGACCGCAGCGATGGATGACGGCCGTATTATCGAAATGAAGGCCGGCGATCTCTTCCACATTGCGCCCGGACACGACAGTTGGGTGATTGGCGATGAGCCCTATATGTCCTTACACTTCCTGGGTGCCGGCGATTACGCGAAGCAGAAGTGATCCCGCGGCTAGCTCGCGGTACTCACCCAACACCCGACCCGCGACGCTTCGGCAGAATCTCGCCAATTCTGCGAATCTGCGCGCCCACGGCGCGTAGTTTCTCTTCAATGTTTTCGTAGCCGCGGTCAATGTGATACACGCGGTCAATAATGATCTCGCCATCCGCCACCAGCGCAGCCAGCACCAGCGAGGCCGAAGCGCGCAGATCGGATGCCAGCACCGCCGCCGAACTCAACGGAGTCTTGCCGCGGACCACCGCCCGACTGCCTTCAATCTTGATATTCGCTCCCATGCGCACCATTTCCAGCGCGTGCATGAACCTATTCTCAAAAATATTTTCAGTGATTGTTGACGTGCCCTCCGCTTGAGTGGCCAGTGCCATATATTGCGCCTGAATGTCGGTGGGAAAGCCAGGGAACTCCTCGGTGATCACGTCGGCGGCGTTTAAATTATCATTGCCCTCAACCCGGACCGAGTCGCCGCGGCACGAGGTCTTAACTCCAACTTCGTGCAGCTTTTCGAGCAGCGCATCCAGGTGTTGAGGGTCGCAGCCGGCAACGTTCAAGTCGCCGCCGGTGATTGCGCCCGCAAGAATGAATGTAGCTGCCTCAATGCGGTCGGGAATTATGCGGTGCTTCGTTCCGTGGAGTTTTTCCACTCCCCTGACCCGAATTTTTGCCGTGCCCGCACCCTCGATCTGCGCCCCCATCTTGTTGAGCAGGTCGGCGAGGTCGGCGATTTCGGGTTCGCGCGCGCAATTCTGCATCACGGTTTCACCCTCGGCCAGCGTCGCCGCCATCAGCAAATCTTCGGTGCCGGTCACGGTGATTTTGTCGAAGACAATCTCCGCACCTCTAAGCCGCTCGGCGGATGCTTCTACGTATCCGTGTTCCTGGTTGATTTTCGCGCCCAGAAGTTCGAGTCCCTTGATGTGCAAATCAATCGGACGTGCGCCGATCGCGCAACCTCCAGGCAGGGAGACTCGGGCGTTCCCACAGCGCGCGACTAGCGGCCCTAGCACCAGCGTAGAAGCTCGCATCGTCTTGACCAGTTCGTAAGAGGCTTCGGGTGAAGCCAGATTGCGGCAGCAAATCGTGGTGCGATGCTGCGCCCGTCCATAACCCAGTTCGACTTCCGCGCCCATCGCGGCCAGAAGTTTGCGCGTGGTTTCAATGTCGCGCACCTGCGGAATATTCTCCAGAATCACCGGCTCTTCGGTGAGCAGAGCCGCCGCCATAGCAGGCAGAGCGGCATTCTTGGCTCCGCTGATGCGAACTGTTCCCAGCAAAGGGTTGCCGCCGCGAATTACGAATTTATCCATGTCGATCCCAGCCGAACTTGATTCTATCTGGGATTGCTATTTTTGCGTCGCAACAACCTTGTGGATCGGACCAAAGTGCCGACACACACGTTCACTGCATTTGGCCGGCAAGCATAATCGCCTTCCGAACCTGCCCGTGCGCGGCCGCTAGCGCCTGATCGGCAAGCTCTTTTCTCACGCCTGCAGAATGCATCACAATCGCGGTCGGCACACTATTCGCCGCCGACCGCAAAAGTTTCCGCGCTTGATTCCGATCAACTGCCAACGCCCTTTCAACAATCGTCACCGCCCGCTGCGCCAACTTACTGTTTTTCTGATGCAGGTTCACCATCAGATTGCCGTACACATATCCCAACTGCACCATGGCTCCCGTTGAAAGCATGTTCAGCACCATTTTTTCCGCGGTGCCTGCCTTCATGCGCGTAGAGCCGGAGACCACTTCAGGCCCAGTTTCAACCACGATCGCCAGATCTGCGGCCATTTCCAGAGACGAGCCGGGATTGCAGGTGACGGCAATAGTCCTCGCCCCCGCGCGCCGCGCCCACTCGATCGCCGCAATGGTGAACGGAGTGCGTCCACTGGCCGCTATGCCGACGACGACATCTTCCTTGACCGGCCGCTTCTTGCGAATCTCACGAATCCCCAGCTTCTGCGAGTCTTCATCCGCTTCGACGGCGGCGCCCAGCGCTTTCCGGCCCCCAGCCATCACAAACTGGATTAGCCTCGGATCAGTACCGAAGGTTGGAGGACACTCTGAAGCGTCCAGGGCCGCAATCCTTCCGCTGGTGCCGGTGCCAACGTAAATCAGCCTGCCTCCTCCGGCGAGAGCTTTAGCGATCCAGTCAATGGCCTGCGCAATCTGCGGCAGCGCTCGCTTGATAGCCGAAGCAACCTTTGCGTCTTCGGCATTTATGATTCGTGCAATTTCGATCGCGGGTTTCTGATCCAAGCCAGCGGAAGCCGGATTCGGCTGTTCGGTAGCCAGTTGGTCTAGCTCAGACCTTGAGGCCTTCCTCATCGGGCAACTCCGACCGCTTCCACTACCGCATCGTGAAAACGTGGACGGACTTGCTGAATCGCTTGGTTCGAGCAATCCGGCCAGGTCCGGTTGGTAAGCAGAGTCACCGAAAGCTGACGCTCAGGATCAATCCACAACGAAGCGCCGGTGTAGCCGAGATGTCCAAACGACGACGGCGAAAAATATTTGCCTGATTGTGATGGCGTCGACGGCGTGTCCCACCCTAAAGCGCGCGAAGGTCCCGGCGGAGATCCCTCGCGCCGGGTAAACAGCGCCAAAGTCTCCCTCCGGAGAATCGGTGATCCTCCGCTGAGCATAGCGTGCGCAAAGGCCGCGATGTCGGCAGCAGTGGAAAACAGTCCGGCGTGACCGGCAACGCCGCCCAGCACACTGGCATTTTCGTCCTGCACTTCGCCCTGAATGATTCGCTTGCGGAATGTTTGATCGTCGGCGGTGGGAGGAATCTGCGGTTTCCATGTGGGTGGCGGATTGAACGCCGTGTGCAGCAGTGCTAGCGGCCCAAATACCTCATGCAGACAGAAGCGGTCGAGCGATTCTTCGGCGATTCGCTCAAGCGCCAGACCCAGCAGGATAAATCCAATATCGCTGTATTCAGCATGCGTTGCGGGAGCGTATTTCAGTGGAACAAAGAATGCCTCACGCAGGAACTCGTCTTTTGATGTTGCACGCAGGAAGAGCTTCTCGTAAGCCGGCAATCCCGAACTATGCGCCAGCAGCATGTGGAACGTGACCTCCTGGCGGCGAGGGTCGTCTCCAGCAAATTCCGGAAGCACTCCGGCAACTGGCATTTCCAGATCGAGCAGTCCGCGTTCGTACAGAATCATCGCCATGCTGGTAGTAGCGACAACTTTGGTGACCGAGGCCAGGTCGAAAATGCTGTCCACGGTGACTTCCGGCGAACTTTCGTCATACGTAGAGTGTCCCAAGGTCTTCAACGCAACCAGTTTCCCTGCATGCGTGATCGCGACCGATGCCCCGGGGAATGCCCGGTCAGCGATAGCCTGCCGCAAGACGGAAAACCCGGCCACGAAGAATGTATCCTGGTCGTCCAACGCAGCAGACGTGAAATTCGCGTGGGATCGGATTGAGGTGCTCAAAGGAGTTTGGATGCTTGGGTTATAGCAAACTTTGAGCGCACCGTAAACCACACCTGCTGGAAATGCGAATTCTGACCCGAAATCACAGGAGTTGGGACATTCCAATTACGTCCAACCGGCCCGGCAGTGCGTGTCCATCCCGTGTATTTGGCTCCGCACCCTTGGTGATCTGTGCGCCGCGACGGGTCCGGCTTTGACTCCTTTCTAGCCACTTCAGACCGAGCACACAAATCCAAATTGGAGACCCTCATGAAGAAGCTGCTCACTAGTCTGACCGCCGCCGCTCTGCTCTGCTGTTCCAGCATAGCCTTAGCACAAAGCTCAAAAGCCACGGCGCAGGTCACCACCGTGACCGTTTGTGCTAACTCTAACAGTCTTGTTCCGTGTCTAGTACAAGGTTCGCAAACCATCCCCACTGGGGTTTGGCACAACATCATGTCCACCACAATCAAGACCTCAAACGTCGCTGATCTGTTTGTGGATACGTCGTTAGTGACGGGGCTTTACACCTCCACGCAGGTCAAAGGCAATGGCAGCGGCAGCACTAGTACCGCCAGCGCCATGGGTGGAGTGCAGGTCAGGGCCGTCATGGACCCGCAGTTCGATGGCAGCGGAAATGTCGTAGGTGGGACTTATGCGTATCCGGACGATCTGGGCACAGGTGTGACCTTCGACCAGAGAATCCAGACCTTAACCGCCAATCTTGGCAATATTTTCACTGATTGCTTCGCTAAGGGCGGGAACACAGGAACCGGATGCGCGTTGACCCAGGAGCAGATTACTTTGGCTCTCGACACCACCAGCGCTCAAGTTACAACTTCATATTGCTGAATGTTGGCACCGGGACGCACGCCCTTCTGGTCCAGGCACAGGTGAACACCAACGCCACTGGCAGTAACGGTGGCGTGGCCATCTCGAATGCCATGTTTGGATTGGGATCGGTAACCGTTGAATCGGTAAGGCTGGTCAATAGCTTCTCGTTCTAGATGCAAACCTAACCGGGCGCCATCTGTGGCCAATCCCACGGCGCCCGGTACACAAATGGGCACTCTTTTCGCTTTGTTGGGCGTCGTCGCCGGGGGTGTTGTAAATTCGTTGCATCGTTTCCTTTCCCGCAAATCCGTTTCTCTCTCGCGCAGTTCCGCTGGCGGTGTTGCTCGCTTGCGGCACTGCTTGGGCCGCTATGCCGGCTAACAGCCAGTCGTCCACTTCGGACCTCGACGTTCTCGATCCCATAATTCAGACCGCCATTCAGAATCACGAAGTCCCCGGCGCGGTGTTGCTGGTCGGGCATGACGGACGGGTGATTTATCGCAAGGCGTTCGGCAGTCGCTCGCTCGAACCCACCCGCACGCCGATGACGGTGGACACCGTCTTCGACATCGCATCGCTGACCAAGGTCGTGGCTACAACCACCGCCGTGATGCAGCTTGTTGAAAAAGGTAAAATCCGGCTCAACGATCCAGTCGTAAAGTACATTGCGGAATTTGGACAAAACGGGAAGACCGACATTACCGTGCGCGATCTGCTTACGCACTACTCGGGGCTGCCGCCCGATCTCGATCTCACGCATCCCTGGACCGGGCACGATGTGGCGTACACCATGGCGTTTGCCTCCACGCCGATTTCGCCGCCGGGGGCAAGGTTCGTCTACAGCGACATCAATTTCATTATGCTGGCCGCGCTGATCGAGCGAGTGAGCGGACTGCCACTCGACTCCTACTGCACGCAGAATGTTTTCTCTCCGCTGGGGATGTCGCATACGCGCTTTCATCCACCCGCGGACTGGCGGCCGCAGATTGCTCCTACCGAGTACGACGAGCGTGGGCTGATGCTCCACGGGGTCGTGCACGACCCAACCGTCCGCCGCATGGGAGGTGTATCCGGACAAGCCGGACTGTTTTCCACCGCCGATGATCTAGCCAAGTTTGCTCAGGCCCTGCTCGACGGCCGCTCAATCCTTTCCCCACTTGCCATCGAGAAGATGACAACTCCACAACAGCCGCCTGCGGCAATCGCGTTGCGCGGCCTCGGCTGGGACATTGATTCGCCGTTCTCGTCGAACCGAGGCGAATTGCTTCCCGTGGGCTCGTTCGGCCATACCGGATTCACCGGCACTTCGCTCTGGATTGACCCCACGACGCGCACCTACATAATTCTTCTGACCAACGCCGTCCATCCGCGCGGCCAAGGTTCAGCAATTTCGCTGCGCGCCAAAGTCGCGACCGCTGTTGCTGCGGCCATTCGGCTCACCGTCCCCGAGCAGGAGACGCTGCGCTGGAAGAGCATCACTGGCTATAACGAGGCGATGACAGCAGAGCATCACCTCGCCGGACGCAACGGCTCGGTGTTAACCGGTATCGACGCTCTCGAATCCCAGGCATTTGCTCCCGTGCGGGGTAGGCGGATCGGTCTGCTCACCAATCAAACTGGAGTTGATTCCGCTGGTCATCGCACCATTGACCTGCTGGCACACGCTCCGGAAGTTCAGCTCAACGCAATTTTTAGTCCTGAGCACGGCGTGGCCGGCGCGCTCGATACAACCAAGGTCGGCAACTCTCGCGACCCAGAAACTGGAATTATGGTTTACAGCGTGTATGGCGCGACCGACGAATCCCGGCGCCCGCCGCTGGACGTGCTTAAACAGCTCGATGCGGTTGTTATTGACCTGCAAGACGCGGGGGCTCGCTTTTACACCTACGAAACTACAGTCGGTTACTTTCTCGAAGCCGCGGCCAAGGCCGGGATCGCAGTCATCCTGCTCGATCGCCCGAATCCCATTAACGGAGCTTTTATTCAAGGCCCGCTCTCGGAACCGGGGCGAGAGAACTTCACCAACTATGGCCCGGTTCCCGTGCGCCACGGCATGACGGTTGGCGAACTGGCGCAGATGTTCAATGCGGAGCACAACCTTCGTGCCAAACTGACCGTGATCGCCATGCAGGGCTGGATGCGCGGCGATTGGTACGACTCAACCGGCCTGGAGTGGTCGAATCCGTCGCCGAACCTGCGCAGTCTGACCGAGTCGACCCTCTATCCCGGAGTGGCGCTGGTTGAGGGCACGAACGTTTCCGTGGGTCGCGGCACCGACACGCCTTTCGAAGTGCTCGGCGCCCCCTGGATTAACAGCCGCGAGTTGGCGCAGTCTCTAAATGCCCGCCAAATTCCCGGAGTCCGTTTCGTCCCGGTGACCTTCACTCCATTCTCCAGCAACTTCGCGGGACAACTGTGTCGCGGAGTGAACCTAGTGCTGACCGATCGCGACTTGCTCGATTCCCCCGAACTGGGGATCGAACTCGCCTCCGCCCTGCTCAAGCTCTACCCCGAGCAGTTCCGCGCAGAGAAGATGATCGACATCCTGGCCAGCCAGGCTGTGTATAACGCAATCGCGAAAGGCGAAGACCCGCGCCGCATTGCGCTCGACTGGCAGGACGACATCCTTAAGTTTCAGCAGCTTCGGCAGAAATATCTGATCTACAAGTGATGGACGAGACAAACCTGTTTACCTCGCCGTAATTCCCGCTAGAATAGGTGAACTCCGCGAGGAGCAGTTCACTCCCTTGAAGCTCAGTAATCTCAAGAACCCAGTCGCGAGCCCCTTTTATCGCTGTGCCGGCCCCAACTGTGGAATCCTGAAGCAGAGTTCCGACCGCTGGTGGCTGATGTGGACATCCAGCGAGCATGTTGACCAGCCGGCGCTTTACCTGTGCGCCTGGGATGAAGACATCGCCAACCGCGAAGGGACGCTCCACGTCTGCGGCGAGCTTTGCGCCCAGCAGCTGCAATCGCAGTTCATGGGTAACATTCGGGAAAACCATCTCCGCAGAGTAAATGGGGGAAGATAGGTTCTCCCGGCGAATTGGATGCAGGCAATCCCGAAAAGTAGCTTCAGAGCGCGGCTGCTCCGACGCAAGACGACAAAACTCCCCTAACTTGCATCGTACTTTCATTGTTGCCATTTTCCTGTCATCCTATGTGTCAGCAAAGGGAGGTTTCTATGCGCCTTCTGATCGCGTTGGTTCTGTTAAGTGGGTTTGCCGTTGCTCAAGAGGCCACTAAGCCCGACTCGCCGCCGGCCCTTGCGCCGGCCGCCTCGCATGTCGTCGCCAATGAAGTCACCATTCCTGCAGGAACCAGGATTCCTGTAGCGATTAAGAACGCCGTCTCCACCAAGAGCAGTCACGAGGGCGATCCGATTTATGCCCAGAGCACGTTTCCTGTCGTGGTCAACGACCGCATAGTAGTTCCGGCGGGGACTTACGTGCAGGGCAAGATCAGCCAGATCAAGCCGGCCGGACGCCTCAAGGGCCGCGCCGAAGTTCTGGTGCACTTCACGACTACTGCGGGAACCATCGCTGGCCCGGCCGCCGAGGGAGGGCTAATAGGCGCGGTCACCCACGGTGGCGAAGGAGCCTTGATAGGAGCTGGCATCGGAGGCGCGATCGGGACTACCATTGCCGCGCTCAGCCACGGCAACGAAGTCCGCATGGGTCCGGGAACGACGCTAGAAGTCGTGCTGCAGCGCGACGTGCCCGTGGACGCGCACCGGATCAGGGCCATCGGCCGCGATATTGACCGCGATCGCGACCGGGACTAGAGGCGCTGTCAATTCGGGCGGTTTCACGCGAAGATTTCCGGATCCAACTCCGAGAAGAACGCCTTGTGCAGGCGCTGCACGACGCTCGGGACTTGGTCCTCATCAATCACAAAAGTCAGATTGATTTCCGAAGCGCCCTGGGAAATCATGCGGATTTTCACGTCCGAGAGTTCGCCAAACACGTGCCCAGCGATGCCTGGAATCTCACGCAAGTTCTCTCCCACCAGGCAGACAATCGCTTTTCGGCCTTCGTATTTCACATCCGCGAGTTGGGCCAAATCGGCCGCGAGCGCGGGAATCGATTCGTTGGAATCCACGGTGAGTGAGACACTGACCTCCGAAGTTGAGACCACGTCCACAGGAATGCGGTGCCGGTCAAAGGCCTCGAAGATCGCCTTCAGGAAGCCATGCGCCAGCAACATGCGGGGGGCAGCGACATCAACAATGGTGATTCGCTTCTTGGCGGCAATGGCCTTGAAGAAATTCTTGCAGTTCGGCGCGCGGGCGGCGATGCGTGTCCCTTCACAGGCGGGGTTGCGCGAGTTCAGAATATAGACCGGAATATTTTTCTGGATGGCCGGAAGCACCGTTGCCGGATGCAGTACCTTGGCCCCGAAATAGGCAAGCTCGGCCGCTTCGTCAAAGCTAATGACTTTGATGCGGCGGGCGTCGGGACAGAGATTCGGGTCGGTGGTCATCATACCGTCCACGTCGGTCCAGATTTCGATCCTTTCCGCGCCCAGCCCGGCCCCGACAATGGCAGCGGAAAAGTCCGATCCACCGCGGCCGATCGTGGTCGTGATCCCCGTCCGCGTGGCTCCGATGAACCCGCCCATCACCGGCACTTGGCCTTGTTCAAGAAGCGGCAGCAGCAGTGCACGAATCTGTGCATTGGTGTCTTCGAAAAGAGGTGCGGCGCGAGTGAAGGCCTCGTCGGTGACGATGCACTCGCGAGAATCCACCAGGGTAGATTCAATGCCGTGGGCTGAGAATGCCGCAGCCACCAGCTTGCTGGACAGCGCCTCGCCAAAAGCCGCAACGTGGTCCGTAGTCCGCGGAGTTAGTTCGCCCACGGCAGAGATGCCGCGCAGCAGTTCTTCCAATTCTTCAAATTCAGCGCCCAAGTCGCTGTGAAACTGGGTAAAAAGCGCGGTGCCGAGCAGTTCACCGGCGGTATTGTAGTGGCGTTCGCGCAGTTCGCGTGCGAGCGTCAACGCCGTCTTGCGATCACCGGATCCGGCGGCGCGGGCCATTTGCAGCAACTGGTCCGTGACCCGCGCCATCGCGCTGACAACGACAACGGGTCCTTGCGAGCGGCGTTCGCGAACGATGGCGGCGACGCACTGGATGGCTTTGGCGTCACCCACTGAGGTGCCGCCGAATTTCATTACGATGCAGCTTCTAGCCATTAGCTGTTAGCTTAAACCAGAGCCAGGTTTTGCCAGGAGCTAAAGGCTAAAGCGCTAACCTCGGATTCTCCATGCGCAACTATTGCGGCCTTTCCCAGGCTCTCAGGCGCGGCCACCAGCGCCTTACGTTCCGGCGGTACTCGATGTAGTCCACCCCGAACTTCTTGTGCAATGTCGGTTCTTCATAGAAGACCACAAACAGATGTATGCCGAGGGCAACGGCCGCCACGGACGCGATTGCCACCGGGTTGGCGTGTCCGAAGACGACCCACAGTCCGATCCATCCGGCGGCAAACCCCACGTACATCGGGTTCCGTACGTAGCGGTAAAAACCTACCATCACCAAATTTTTCGGCGGAGCGACCGGCGCTGGCGTGCCCTGTCCTGTCCACCCGAAGTCCCAAACGCAGCGTAGCGCAACTGCGAATCCCAGCACTGATGGAACCGCCGCCAGCCATCGCCACCGCGCCGTACCCCCTGTTTCTACTCGGAAGCCGAGCCACTGCGGCAGCAGCCAGAACCATAGCCCAAAGAACGCAGCGCCCAACGTTAGCGCCGCCACCGTCGCCGGCCATCGTTCTCCGCGCGCGCCCGCAGGAGCGCTTCCAGATTGTCCAACCGGCACACGCCCTCCAGTCGTGCACATTTTATTTCTACATTATTATTTCTACGCTGCTTGGGAGAGAATCACCGCAGGTGTCCCTGGTCCTTCAGCAACTCCGCATTCAGCAGCGCTGCCCCGGCGGCTCCGCGAATGGTATTGTGCGAGAGCACAGTGAACTTCCAGTCGAGTACCCCGCAGGGGCGCAGTCGGCCTACGGTCGTGGTCATGCCGTGCCCGTATTCCACGTCAAAGCGGGGCTGTGGGCGGTCTTTCGACTCCGCATAATGGACTGGGATTTCGGGAGCGCTGGGAAGATTTCGCTCCTGGGGAACACCGCGAAATTCAGCCCAAGTTTCCAGAATCTCGGCGGCGTCGGCTTTGTTCTTGAACTTCAACGAAACCGATTCGGTGTGGCCGTCCTCGACCGCGACCCTATTGCATTGCGCGCTCATCTTGAAAGCAGCTGGAACAATTCCAGCGCCATTGAGCGTGCCCAGAAGTTTGCGGGTCTCCTCTTCCATCTTTTCTTCTTCGTTGGCAATGTAAGGGATCACATTGCCGAGAATATCGAGTGAGGCGACTCCCGGATATCCTGCGCCACTCACCGCCTGCATAGTCACGACCATCACCGTCTCGATCTGAAAGCGCCAGTGCAATGGCGCTAGGGCGAGCACGAGTCCGATGGCAGAGCAATTGGGATTGGTGACCACGAAGCCGCCATTCTTCCGCCGCCAGCCCTGGCACTCAATCAGCTTAGTGTGATCGGGATTCACCTCAGGAATGACCAGAGGAACATCCTTCACCATGCGCAATGCGCTCGAGTTGCTGATCACCGCGCAACCAGCTTCGGCGAAGCGAGGCTCGAGTTCCGCCGCAATCGAGGAATCGAGAGCGGCAAAAATCACTTTGGGCGCGCCCTCAGGCGTTGCCGGTGAAACCCGCATCTTCGCGACTGAGGGAGGAATTGCCGTCTTCAGGCGCCAGCGCGCTGCAGCGGCATATTCTCTTCCTTCCGAGCGGTCAGACGCCGCCAGCCATACCGCTTCGAACCAGGGATGGCGCTCCAGCATCTGGATCAAGCGCTGGCCGACGATGCCCGTGGCACCCAGAATTCCTACTGGGATTTTGCTTTTCATAAAAGAGGCTATTGAAATTCTACAACAGGCAGATCGCCGTAGAGGATTTTGCGTTGGTAGGATACTTTCAGCGGACCTTCACCAACCATGGAAACTTTTTCGCTCTACGACCTCTTTTGCAGTGTGAAGATCACGAAGCTGTACTCCAACTCGTACTGTTCCCAGCGAATGGGTTTTTCCTCGCATTCCAAGTCAATCTCACCCGTAAGTTGCAGTCCGAGGTCCTGGGCCAGGGTCAGAGCAGCCAGAATTTCCGGCTTGGAGAAGATTTTGATCGCACACCCATGAGCATTCAGTCCGTGAGTGTTGATGGGAGTGGGATAGTAATCCGTCGAGGTAATGAGCAGCCCCCCAGGCCTCAGTAGGCGGTGCATTTCCCGGAAGTAGTCTCCCAGAGGCACGCCATGCTCGATTACACTCAGGCAGGTGATGGCGTCAAAAAAGTCGCTGGGGAACGGAGTTCGAGTCAGATCGCCGGGCAGGTAGCGAATCGGGCCCCGGCGAGCTGGGTCGGTGAATGAGAGATTGATTCCGTGCAGATCGCGGTAACCATAAACAAACAGCGCAGGCAGAACATTGCTATAAAATTCCGCCCCGGCATCGAGAATGCGAGCAGAAGGAGAAGTCCGCGCCAGGATGATAGATACGGCGGCAAGATGGTCCCAGTTTTTCTCTGGCGTGCGGTGGAGCGGCACGTGGAGCTTCCGTGCCTTTTCGAAGGCCTCGCGCCACTCGGCGCGGTTCTTCAGCGTTCCGTTGGCGATAGCGGGACCGGGGCTAAGGGCACGGCGCGCCGTCCCAAATTTCACCCTGAGACAAAGCCGGTAGAGTGCGTCCCAGCGGAGAATGGCGCTCTTCATCCGCCGCAAGAATCGCCTCGATGACGGGATGCCGCCCACCACGGTCCGCCGCGCAGGCGCAGCTTCAGCCATGAGGTTGTACGATAGCCGCCCCGACAAGAGGTTTGCAACCGAGGTGTCCCGGGCGGGCAGGTCGGAGGGAATCATCTTGATATGATCTCCGGCTTGCTAAACTATCTTTAACAGCGTCGGAGCCGCCATAATCGTATTAGATGGCACGTCCATGCGAGGGGGCTTTTCGACAGCCACCGCTGGCGCGGGAAACTGGGTGTCATCGCTCGAATCCAGTCCAGATCTCGGAACTATCACTGGAGGTGCATGAGCATGTCGGCGGTAAGCGTAGCGTCCACGGTACTCAACGAAGTTCAGGACATCGACCGGTTGGTAACCAGCCTGATGCAGCAGACGCTTGCACCTTCTGAAGTGATCATCGTGGATGGCGGTTCTACCGACGGCACCTGGGAAAGGCTACTGGCCGCAAAAGCCAAATACGCGAACCTCATTCCCATTCGCGACGAAAGCTGCAGGCTGCCGGCATCTCCAGGGCCAATCGCACGCGGACGGAACGAAGCAATTCGTGCGGCCTCCTCTGAGGTGGTGGCCTGTGCGGACGCGGGCTGTGGCTATGCTCCAGATTGGCTGGAGAGGCTCACTGTTTCAATTCGGAACGGAGAAGCCGAGTACGCAGTTGGGGGATCGTGCATTGACCTGGAGCATCGCACTATCTGGGATATTGCCTCCGCGCCCTTTTTCGGAATCAAACTGAGCCCTGATGCCCGGACTAAATCGTGCACTGCCCGGTCCATGGCTTTCCGCAAGGAGTTATGGCAGCGAGTGGGCGGATTTCCGGAAGACATTTTTTTCGGAGAAGATACGGTATTCGATTTGAAGGTGCGCGCTCTGGTCACGCCAGCCTTCGCGGAGCGCGCGAAGGCGTTTTACCGGCCCGGCCACACCCTCAGATCGGCCTTCCACCAACTGGCCAGCTACTCTATTAGTGATGGTGTTTCCGGCTCCCGGCCCGCTCGCCTGGTTCGCAACCTGGAGCGCTGCGTGTTGGAGATATTCGCGGCTATCGCCCTGATTCGCACGCCAATCCCGTTGCTCTGCGTGCTTCTGTTGGAGACTTATTTTGCCTTTCGGCTGGACTGGCGCAGCCTGCGTGGCAGCTCCTTACGGGTTTTAGCTGCCAGGTTGTTCTTTTCGCTGCTGGTGCCGTGGGTGGTCTCGTGGAATCACATTCGGGGCGGCATCACAAAGCAGAATCGCGCCAACCGACAGAATGCCAGCTAATTCCCGCGGCTTGGCCAAGGCTCATTTCCGAGGCGTAGTTTCAGTTAAAAACGAGTATTCGTTCAGCGGGCCAAATCGCCGCTTTTCGGCATACATGCGCCAGCGCCTCCAGACGATACGCAAGCTGGCCATGACCGGAATCGAAAGATAGACGCCTAGCACTCCGGCAATTTCTCCGCCCGCAAGTACTCCGAAAATAGCACCGAGTGGATGCAATTCCATGCTTTTGCCCATGATGCGCGGAGAAACCACGTAATCCTGCACCATGCGCCAGGCAATCAAAAACGCGAGAGCAATCACCCAATGGCTATAGCCGGTCAGCAGCGCGACGCTGAGTATCAACACCGCGGCAACCAGAGGTCCAACCACCGGAATAAATTCCAGAAGTCCACCGGCGGTGCCCAGCATCAGCGTATACTGCGCCCCGGTGAGCCAAAGAAACAGGCAATAAGCGATCCAGGAGAGTGCAGCCAGAATGATCTGAGCGCGAATGAACTGTGCCAGCATCTGATTCATGTCGCTGAGTACCCCTTGCAGGAACTCGCGCTGCGGCTTGGTGTGGACAAACGAGAGCGCCACCTGGCTAAAAGTCCGCCCATCTTTGAGAAAAAATGCTGCCAGAACGGGGACCACGATCAGTAGCCAAGACTGCTGTGCGGCTTCGGCGACCCGCAGCCCGGCCCTTTGCGCCAGGCTGAGCAGATCTCCGCGATGAGAACTCAGGAAGTTGCTCAACTCCCGGCGAGTCGCCTTGCTCAAACCATGTTCCGCGCCGAGTTGTTCGGCGATTTGGCCGCTGCCAACCTTTTCCAGCAGCGCGGGAAGAGATTCAGTGAGCTTCTGGGCTTCGTGACCGATCTTCGGACCCACGAAAAAGAAAAATGTTCCCAGGAAAGTCACGATCAGCAGATAAATAACGGCGATGGAACTGCCCCTGCCCTTGGTCCATCTTTCTACCCAGGAGACCGCGGGATCCACCAGATAAGCGAAAAACACCGCAAAAAGAAACGCGATCAGCGTTCGCCGTGCCACGTAGAGAAACCCCAGACCCATGGCGAAGATGAACACCGTAAAGAGTACGCGCGCCGTGCGTCCGTCTATGAGCGACATATCGGTATTCGATCTCCGGCCAGAGCGTACAGCGCCGGTTGCATCCTAGTCCCGAAGCACCTCGGTCCCATTATCGGCCAGTAATCGCACTAGCTTGAACTGGTCGTCCAGCCAAAACGTCCAATCACCATTTTCCGAGCGCAGAACGAAACGGCTGGATTCGTGTTCGGTGCCACGGATCGTGAGTTTTTCCGTCCCGGCGAATTCGATGCTCACGGCCATAGAGCTGCGTTCGTGGGGGTTCAAAGTTCCAAACAGAGTTTTTTGATTCGGCGGACACTGCAGACCGCTCTTGGCCTTGCGGCACGCGGTCGCCAGGTATTTCCAGGCCAAAACTTCGCGCTGAATGAAGAAATAGTCATCGAGAATGCTAGTGGAAGCGGGCAACAGAAAATTCTGCTCCTGCGGCTTTTCACCTGGGGTGCCAAAACGCTCCACCAGAAAAGTGTCAGATGGCTCGACCGCCGCTTCGATTTTCTCCGGAAGCGATTCCTTCCATGAATAACGGCGCAGTTCGACTGAAGGAGTGAGGTCGAGCTCGGACGACTGCGCGGCTTTCTGTTCGCCTTGCTCTGACTTGAATTCCGAAGCTACGACACTACCTTCCGGTTCGGGCCGTATGGAGAAAGTCTCAGTGGCCACGCGGTGTCCGGCGGTGTAAACGCCAAACGAGCCGGAATCCACTGCCTCTGCCGGCTGCTTTTGGTCCTTAGCTTTCTCTTTAGCCCATGCCATAAACGGCAAGATCAGAATGGCGCAGAGAGAGATGACCGCCAAGCCGGACACTTTTAAACTGAACCGCCATAAGCCACGACGGACGGTGGGGAAACGCCTCACTCGCATACTCCTGACCCCGGATGTGATCTCGGAACGAGGCCCAGTGCTGAGATGATCTCTTCGACCACCGTGGAAACTGCCTTACCCCCGGTTTCGATGCGTAGTTCAGCCTCCAGATAGGCCGGCAGCCGCAGCTCGCAGAGCTCGTAGAACTGTTCGCGATCACGGCGGAGGGGACGAACTACATCGGGCTGTTCCGAGCGGCGGAAAAGCTCTTCGACCGGAGCATCAAGAAACACCGTCGGGATTTTCGCATCCCGCAAGGCGTGCTGCACTGGCTCTAAGAGAAAAGCACCGCCGCCGAGAGCGAGCACCATGGGCGATGACTTCGCCGTCGTCAGAAGTTCGTGCACCAGCAAGTGTTCCAAGTCCCGGAAAGCCAACTCGCCCTGCTGTTGGAAGATTTGTTCGATGCTGCGTCCTTCACGCGCCTGGATCAGATCGTCCAGGTCTTCAAAGCGCCAGCCTAGCCGCGTCGCCAGTGCGCGGCCGACTGTGGTCTTGCCCGCACCCATAAAGCCGACCAGTGAGACCGCCAGCACCTCAGGGAGACCATCGCGCGCTGGGTTAAATAAATTCCTGGGGCCGCCTTTTTCAGCGGGCGGGCGGGAGAACCCAATCTCATCTGTCATTCGCGGCAAATTCAAGCCTGCTGGAAACGCAAGCTAGTTCTGGCGTTTCTTCAGGTGGATTTTACCACTGAAAGAAAACAGGCTGACCGAAGAAGCCGCCTTTCCCATGGTACCGTGGAAGGCACTCCCAACGGCGGCGACGAAAGGCGTGTGTTTGGGCTCAAGGGAAAAATCACTTTGCACCAGACCATTCGAGGACCGCGCCAGCACATCAATGGACGCGTACGCTGGTGCCACAGCTTCAATGTTGCCGGTGTGGCTGGAGAAATCGTATTCCCCTTCGACGCCAAAATCGCCGTCATACTGGATCTTCCCGCTGTTGGAATTCACTTTCACGAAAGGTCCGGTGACGCCATTCATGGTCACATCCCCGCCCATGGACACGATTTCGATATGACCGTTGTGAATGTTGGTCAAGGTAACCGCCCCGTTCAGGGTCTTGACATGTACGTGGCCGTCGGCGCAGTCCAGGGCGTCAATCGCTGCATTGCTGCCTTCCATGGCAACATCGCCGCGCAGTTTTTCTACGTGAATGGGGCCGCTTTGGGATTGCAGCGTAACATTCGCGTCCACCGGGACTTGGATTTCATATTCGACAATCCCGCTAGTTTGGTCCGCGCCCGGCAGCAGATGAGACAACAGGCCAATGCGATTGCCGCTCTTGCTCTGATCGAGTTCCACCTTGTCCGAATGAAGAATTGCGGTAACCACTACCTGGTGAGCAGCGCCGGCTTTCACCGAAATCGGCCCGTATTGGTTGTTAACCGACACCATCGGGTGCTTGCCAACTTTGAAGCGCAGGTCCTTGCGCGCAGCCCCGGCGCCCAGGGCTGCGCCTGCCAGTGCCAGCACGATCACGATTCTTGCCGCGCATTTGCCTGTATCCATGCCCATTTCCCCCAACTAGCTACTGTTCGCCGGTCCGGTCCACCGCGAGATCATAGAGCATTTGCTTCTGTTCGTATGCGTTAATCAACAACTGCTGCGAGTAAACATCGTTAGGGTCGTTCTTAATAGATTGCTCTGCGTCGCGGATATAAGAATTGGCTTCGTCCAAATTCTTTCTGTACTTGGCTTGCTGGGAAGGAAATCGCGAAGCCATTGTGTTCAGGACTTGCTGGTCCTCGCTCGATACGACACTCGAGACGGCCGGTGTTACCGGCGCTGGAGAAGAAGTTCGCGCCACCGGACTGGTGTCACCGGCTCCGGCTGGACGGTAAAGTTTCAGTCCGGCAGCTATAAGCACGGCCGCCGCTACCGGAACCAGCCAAGCCGCGCGGTGCCTGCGAAAAAAGTCAGCCCCTGAAAGACGAGCCCATCCGGCTTGGCGAATTCTACCGCCCTGGATCAGTCCCTCGCGCCGAAGTTGGGCTTCCAGCGCGTTCCAAACCGCCGGGCTTGGATCTTCAGAAGCCTGCAACTGACGGGCCTGGGAGGAAATAACATTCAGATCGGCCAGGAGGCCGGCGCAATCGGGACACGAATTCAAATGCGCCTGCTGCTCGGGGGTGTAGCTACCCTCCAAGTAGTCCGGCAAAACGCGCTCAAATTCAAGGCAGTTCATACAGCCTCTCCCCCCGATACCGCAATCCGGCTCCCCATCTTCTTCCGGGTTAGCTCTTTTTGCTTCGCCCGGTGGCGGCCTTTTCGGCTCTGTTCATCCGGAGGAGCTCTCGCAATTTTATCCGTGCCTTGTGCAACTGGGACTTGCTGTTTCCAATAGAACAGCCGACAATTCCCGCAATCTCATTGTGCTCGTACCCTTCCACGTCGTGCAAAACAAAGATCGTACGATAACCAGGCGGTAGTTCGTCAACCGCTCGCTGTAACTGCAGCCGGTCAATCGCACCTGCCAGCCGCTCATCCGGGGCACCCGGCTCTTTCCTGACTACACCCTCTTCTTCGCCTTCCATGGTTTCGTCAATCGGAACCACGGGCAGACTTTTTTTCCTGAGCTGCATCAGGACGACATTCACCGACATCCGGTGCAACCAGGTGGAAAAGGCGGATTCTCCGCGAAAGGTGCTGATCTTGCGAAACAACTGCAGGAAAGCTTCCTGGGTCAGGTCTTCCGCCGAAGCTGTGTTGCCGGTCATCCGCAGGCAGAGCGAATAAACCCGGCGTTTGTGCAGGTTGTAGAGGAACTGAAATGCCTCTCCGTCCCCCTGCTTGGCCCGCTCGATGGCCTGTGCTTCAGTAAGCTTGTCGCCCTGTAGTTTTTTCGCGTCCGTCAAGTCGCCTTTTCCGGCCGCAATCAGTCTGATGCGGCGTAAACCTCTTTTCGTTGTACTGCTTGCGGAGGCTCCAGGTGAATCCGAAGTTACCCTGGTTCGCAGCCTAAAGGGTAAGGCGAACCGCGTCAACAGACTCCCATTCCCAGGTTTCTTCGACATGCTGGGTTAAACCCGGGTTCCGGAGGTTTTATTCCTCAGGAATTGAACCCGGTCGCAGACGCTTCAAGATACCCCGGACATCAGGCGCTTGGTCGGCTTTACCAGCAGGGCCAGCGCCAATGCGGCAAGCAAAGCGACGGCCGCGCCTATCCCGAAGAGTTTGGGGAGAGGCATGGATTCGTAGAGGGAACCCGCCCTTCCGGCAAGCCAGTCTCCGATACTGATGGAAAGGAACCACACTCCCATCACGAATCCAACCGCGCGCACTGGAGCCAGCTTGGTCATCGCGCTCAATCCCACCGGGCTAAGGCAGAGTTCTCCGACCACACTGAGAAAATAGGACGCGTTGAGCCAATTCGGAGACACGTGCATGCCGGATGCAGCCGGGACAAGAACCAGAAAACTCAATCCCACAAACAAAAGGCCAATGGAGAACTTTGCTGGGCTCGAAGGCTCGCGGCGGCCGAGCCGGACCCAAAGCCAGGCATAAAGAGGCGCAAGGAGAATCACAAAGATCGGCTGAACGTTCTGGAACCAACTCGCGGGGAACTCATAACCTAGCACCACGCGATTCGTATTGCGCTCTGCGAAGAGGCTCAGAGACGACCCCGCTTGCTCATATACTGCCCAGAAGATGGCGGAGGCGATGAACAGCACCAGGATCGCTCCCGCGCGCTTGCGTTCCTGGGTGGACCAGCCCTTGCCCAGGATCATCCAAGAAAATACCGCGCCAGCAATGACGATCAGAACCCAGCCCAAGGCGTCGGAAATCCCTTCTGCCGTAACCGTGATAATTCCCGTGGAAGCCAGGATGGCCAGCACCACTAGCGCCAACAGGCAGCCAGCCACTGCAATCGAGCCTTTTCGCTTCTGCTCACGATCACGGTCCGGGTTGCCGGAACTTGAGGGATGCAACCCCGCGTCGCGCAAATACTTGGCCGTCCAAAGATACTGGACCACGCCAATCAGCATGCCGATGGCGGAAGTCGCGAATCCCAGCCTCCAATTGACCTTCTCTCCAACCCATCCCACAATCACTGGCGAGAGCGCACCAAGATTGATGCCCATGTAAAAAATGGAAAACCCAGCGTCACGGCGGTGATCTTCGGGAGAATAAAGTTGACCGACAATGGTGCTGACGTTCGGTTTCAACATGCCGGTCCCCAGCATCAACAGGGCAAGGCCACTATAGAACGCCGTAAGGCTGGGCGAGGCCAAGCAAAAATTGCCGGCGGAGATCAGGATGCCCCCGTAGAGCACCGCGCGACGCTGTCCGATAATGCGATCTGCCACCCAGCCGCCGGGCAGGCTTAGCAGATACACCATCGCTGTATAGAAGCCGTAAATCGCCCCGGACTTCATCACCGAAAATCCCAGGCCGCCGGTTTGCGTTGCGGCCGTCATGTAAAGAATGAGCAGCGCTCGCGTGCCGTAATAACTGTACCGCTCCCACATTTCGGTAAAGAAAAGCGTGGCCAGGCCGCGAGGATGGCCAAAAAAACTGGTGTCGGTTTGCACCATTGTGGCGGCTAGACTCGGTTCCATGGCGAGGGACAATTGATCCGCACCGTGGAAGATAGCAGAGAGAGCAATATTTCGCACGTTTGTAAAACCCGGCGAGCATTTCGTTACCGGACCCTGAATCTACCGGGAACCCCTGATTACGCCGGACATGTACCAACGGAATCTTCAAAAGGTCCATCCCCGAACGCAAAATGGTGACGGCTGCCCAATGGTTGCCGGGGGAACCAAAATGCGATTGCGATATTTGTTAGTCGTTGCGCTGCTTGCGGCCGTGGCCCAGGCGAAAGAGCCAAAGCATTACCAGAGCGGTAAATTGTTGAAGATGGAATCCGTTAAGTGCGGAACCGATGAAAAAAATGGAAAAAGCCTTGCCGGTGAGATGATTGGCACCGATTCCTCGCACATGAAAACCCGTGAAATGCTTTGCCAGCAATACCAGCTGGAGACGGAAACCGTGATGTACACGATCCGCCCGAAAGATGAAAAGCATCCCGTACTGCTGCCGATCGGCGAGAAAGCGCAGTTCCGCATGGACAAGGACAAGATTGTCCTGCGCGTCGAGGATTTGGACGACAAAGAGCGCGAATACGAAGTGGTCTCGATGGTGCCGACGGCTTCCGCCGACGCTACTGCGAAGTAGTCGCGGGGGTTGTCAGGCAAGTGAATACCTTCAAACTTCCAGCGCAGAACCCCGGCCTGTGGCTCTGGGCTAGGCTGTGCTTTTGTTTCGCCCTTTCTTCCGGCAAAGTGTTGAAACAGAGTTGGCTAACAGCACCTTAGGAAACCCAACCTGCCTCCGGCCGACCGCATCTTAATTTCACGCCCGCTTCTCGCCAGGCCCAGCCCCGGCAAGAAGCGGATGAGGAACCCAATCTTTGTAGGAAGAGGTATCGAATGAACCGCTGTTTTAGGTTGGCCATCGTAGGTATTTTTCTCGCGGCACCGGCATGGCTCCTGGCACAGGAGAGGGGTGGAGATTACAACCACGCTTCGGTGGGAATATTCGCAGATTACTTCCGCTTCGACGCGACATCAAAACCAGTCAATTTTGTTGGATTCGGTGCGCGGACAGCCTTCAATGTGAGCCATCATACCCAGCTCGAAGCTGAGATGGCCTACGATTTTCAGCGCAGCTTCACCACCAACTGCAGTGGGAATTGCGTACCAGGCGTCACCTTCGTTACCAGCAAGGTGCGTCCCTTGACGGGACTTTTTGGACCGAAGTTCGAGACTTCCGGCCCGTTTAAGTTCTTTGTCACCGGCAAAGTAGGATTCATTCGATTTAGTGAATCCTCATCGGCGGTGACTCTAGGTAACTTTGGCAACGCTGTTTCCGGCGTAGGAAATCCAGGCACTCACCTCGCCTTGTATCCAGGAGCGGGTTTTGAGGGTTTCTGGGGGCCGTTCGGACTGCGGCTGGAAGCAGGCGATGAGGTCTACTTAAACAACGGAACCTTTAATAATCTGCGAGTGACCTTCGGACCTCAGATTCGGTTCTAAGGAAGTCGAGCATTGCATCTAGCGGGGCACACCTAGCGGACTGCCCCGTTTTGTTGTGTTTCATCTTATGTTTCATCGGAGCGTTACCTGCATCTTGCGTTTGTCGCAATTCACCTGCAAGACATGTTCCGATCCCGGCGACAGATCGGCGTCGAGCGTCTCAATCTGATCATAAGTGCTCGCCGGTGACACGACGCGGATCTGGACCAGGTGTTTTCCCGAAGCGAACTGGAAGCTGGTGGTCTGGTTCATCTCCACACTGCGGAAGAGCGGGTGACGCCCACTGTTTCCATGCAGTTTCTGTTCATAAACAAGCTGATCATCCAGCCAGATCGAAGCCTTGCCGTCGCTGAAGTGATGCAGAATTTCGACCTGCACGTCGGCGGTGCCGGCTGGAGTCACGGTGACTTGCGCAGCCGGCTTCCCGGGCTTTGCCGCCGCTGGTAGACGCTGGAAATGGCCGGCGATGGGGTGAGTTTTTTGTACCGCTGGAGCACGCAGAACCGGGGCTGATGGCGGCTGAATCGCCGCCGCGCTGCGGATGTCTTCCGTCCCTCGCCACACCGTTCCTATTCCAAACACAGCAATGGCGATGATCAATGAGCCCCAAGACAATCTCTTGCTCAGCTGGAGTTTGCGGGTCCATTGCGCGGAGGCCGCCGCTGCATCTTTCTCGATCACCTTGGCAAAGAAGCCGGTCGTGTCCGCCGCGAAAGTCATTTTGTCGCGGAAGCTCTGGATCTGCTGCGCCATCTCCGCGCCGCTTTGGTAGCGGTGCTCGGGATCCTTGGCAATCGCCCGCGCCATGACGGCGTCCAACTCCGCCGGGACATCGTGCTGAAAACTGGTGACCGGCACCGGTTCGATGTTCACTACCTTGAAGCACACGGTCTCTGCGCTGTTTCCCTGAAACGGCCGAAATCCCGTGATCATGCTGTAAAGCAGTACTCCCAGCGAGAACAAGTCGGAGCGCGCATCGGCGACGCCCCCGCTCAATTGCTCAGGAGCCATGTAAGCTGGGCTGCCGAAAATCTGTCCGTTGTGCGTGACTAAGGCATGATTCAGCCGCGCCACTCCGAAGTCGGCGATCTTGGCGCGGCCTTCTTCGGTGATCAGAATATTCGCCGGCTTGATGTCACGATGAATAACACCCTGTGAATGCGCGTAATCAAGCGCATCGGCAATTTCATAGGTGAACTGAAGAGCGTCGGACAAAGGGAGCTTGTGATCGGTTTCCGACAGAATCTTGCTCAAAGGCTCGCCCGGCACGTACTCCATTACAAGATAGTGTTCGTGACTATCAGGATCTTCGCCAGCGTCGAAGATCGCCACGATGCCAGGATGAGAAAGCCGGCCGGCCGCGCGCGCCTCTTGCACAAAGCGTTCGCGGTATGCCTGCTCTTCTTCGGGTTCCTGTCCGGCAAGCGAAATGGTCTTGATCGCAACCAGGCGGTCAATCTTGGGGTCGCGAGCGCGATACACTACTCCCATGGCGCCGCGACCGATTTCGGCCTCGATCTGGTATCGGCCTAATGTCTGAGGAGTCCGGGATCTCACACGTATCTAAATGGTATTTTTTTTCCCGAAAATCGTCAGTACGACACGGGACGCCGAGGTTACGGGAGTAACCGCGTTTAGTGGTTCTGATCTTCCGGCCGGTGACGGAGGATCACCTTCCCCGGCTCTGGCGGAAGAGCGAAAGGGATCTCCACGATCACATTTTCCACCGGTAGCCGCAGAACGAATTGCTCTGGGCGACGCCAGGGGCCGATCCACTTATTCTTTATGCTGAAGAATACCCAGCCGCTGGCCGAGGAATTCGATCCGTCCAGAGTCATGGGCCGCAGAGCGCGTGTACTTATGAAGTCCATCATCTCCGTGTAGTCTTTGAGCCGCGACTGCAGTTCCGTTTCCTTTTGCTCTTTCTGTGCGGGATGTTTCTTAATCTGGTGACGTTCGACCTCGTCGGTCAGATCATCAACATTTTCCTGGAGCGTTTTGAGCAAGTCGTCGGGATCAAGCGAAGTCTGCACGATCTGGAAATGTTTGGTGAATTCCAGCGTGAACCGGTTCTGCTGTACCTCAAACTCCTGTCCACCCTTATAGTGAAAAGTCAGAAAGACTCCTAGCATGGGCCTGGCTCGGTGCGGAATTTTTTCCAGTTCCTGACGGTCTACAACCAGCGTGAGTTCGAAGTCACCGGACGCGAGGCCGTAATAGGAGCGGCCATCGTCGCCCTCGCGAAAGGTGCAGTTCCCTGTTCCGGCAGTCCAACGCAGGCTAGGCATCGGGGGTTGGCTGCCGGCGAGACCAAAGGGGCACAGCATCATCACCAGGAAAGCCGTCCCCATGACGTTCCGCAGACTATTCACAGCGTCAGTATAGGGCACGCGGTTGGCTGGATCATGTTTCAAGATATTACCTCCGGATGGCGTTCGCCACCTCCGTAAGGCACACGCGAGTAAACGCAACATTTTTCCTGCACGAACTCATCCCGCGATGTTTTTCGTAAGTGCTGACCTCATCAGTAGGGAACTTGCGGGGCACCTACCGCACAAGTAGAATCATTGCGACGTCGAATCCCGCAGCATCGCGGGAGCGGGGGACCCTCACCGGAAGAAGATTCCGCGGGGCGTATCCGTCAGGCCGGCCCAACCGGCTCACGGTAGGACACCTTTCAGTCCGAGCCCGTCAGCTAACCTCGCAGACGCAGAAAGGAGTGTGTCGCGAAGATTCAACGCGGCGCAATTCTCGTGCAATTTTCCGAAGGAAAGTCCAAGCGGCGGGGCCTGAACCCTTCCGCAGCTCGGGTGCTGGTCGCTTCGAGCGCCATGCTCGCTTTCATATCTTTCTGGCGAGTCGCCGCCATCGTACTTAATGACATGGGCTCGTCGGCGTTTTACGCCGGAGCTATTTCTGAGAAGTTCATTGGCAAGACAGCACCCTGGTTCATCCTCGCTATCATGCTGCTCGCCGGCACCGTAGCCGCGCTCTACATCGAGAGCTGCGGCATGTTTGTGCGCGGCGGCGTGTACCGGGTGGTGAAAGAAGCCATGGGTTCGACCCTGGCGAAGTTCTCGGTTTCGGCATTGATGTTTGATTACATCCTGACAGGGCCAATCAGTGGCGTCTCCGCCGGGCAATATTTAGTTGGTCTGTTGAACGAGCTCTTGCAGTACGCGCATTCCAATATTGTTTTGCCGCAGAACGGGGCTGCTGCAGTTTTCGCTGTGTTGGTCACCATCTACTTTTGGTGGGAGAACATTAAGGGCATTCCCGAATCGAGCGAGAAAGCGCTGCGCATCATGTACGTGACCACCGTGATGGTGGTCCTGATGGTTCTCTGGTGTTGCTACACCCTCTGGGTGCGAGGCGCTCACCTTCCTCCCTGGCCGCATCTCTCGAACCTGGTTTATGCAGGCGGAGAGCATGGTGGCGCCCTGGGATGGTTGCGCAATTCGTCTTTGCCTCACAAGATCGCACTCATTGGCATCTTGATTGGCCTGGGGCATTCGGTTCTCGCCATGAGCGGCGAAGAAACTATGGCCCAAGTTTACCGCGAGATCGAGCATCCCAAGCTCCCCAACTTGAAGAAGGCCGCCTTAGTTATTTTTCTGTACAGCCTGATTTTTACGGCCGGGGTCACATTCTTCACCGTGATGATCGTCCCGGATTCGGTGCGCCCCGGCTACGCCGAGAATCCGATCGGCGGCCTCGCCATGAATCTTGTCGGGCCTTTTGGCCTCCGGCTCGCATTCCGCGCTTTCGTGGTGGTGGTTGGCTTCCTGATGCTGGCAGGGGCAGTCAACACCGCAATCGTGGGCTCCAACGGCGTCCTGAATCGGGTTTCTGAGGACGGAATTCTGCCGCAGTGGTTTCGCAAACCGCATCGCCGCTTCGGTACCTCTTATCGCATCCTGAACCTGGTGGTCACCCTTCAACTCGCCACAATCGTCTTGAGCCGTGGAGACGTCTTCGTACTGGGCGAGGCCTACGCCTTCGGTGTGATGTGGAGCTTCGCTATGAAGGGCCTCGCGGTGCTTGTGCTCCGCTACAAAGAGCCAGGCAAGCGGGAATTCCGCGTGCCCTTGAATTTTAAAATCGGCAACACTGAGATTCCGGTCGGTCTCGCGCTCATCACTCTCACCTTAATTGCTCTTTGCCTGATCAATCTTTTCACCAAGGAAGTGGCCACGATTTCCGGAGTTGCATTCACGCTCATCTTCTTCGCAGTGTTCGAAATTTCCGAAAAGATTACCAAGAAGCAGCAGACGGCGGATCACGGTCTCGACCAATTCAACGTGGATCCGGGCGAAGATCTCACCCCTGCCGCGCTCGGGGTTCGGCCGGGAAACGTCTTGGTGATGGTGCGCAACTACAACACGCTTTACAATCTGGGTGCGGTTTTGGATCGGGTTGATGCTCGCAAGCAGGACGTCGTAGTGCTCCATCTCCGCTTTCTCACGCGCGCCGCTTCGGGTGAATCCGAACTGGCCCCGGAACAGCTTTTCAGCACCGAAGAACAAGACCTTTTCACTCGCGCATTGGGACTGGCAGAAAAAAAGGGGAAGACGATCCATCTGGCGGTAGCTGCCGCTACCGAAAAGTGGGATGCCATTTTGCGCGCCGCCCAGAGCCTCCAGTCATCGGTGGTGGTCTTAGGACTTTCTCCCACCCGGCCAGTTACGGAAGAGGCCTACCTTGCAGGGCTTGCCTGGGAACGGTTGTCCGACCCCAAACCGCAACTGACTCTGGAGATTTATTTTCCCAGTGGGCAGGAGCACATCTTCTATCTAGGGCCGCATGCGCCACACCTCACGCCCAAAGAGATTGATCTGCTGCACAGCCTCTGGCTTGAAATCAGCAACGAGGTCGCTCCCGAGGAAATACATCACCATGACGTGGTGCATTTTGCGCTAGAAGAGCTTCGCGAAGATCTCAGCAACTCGCGGCGCCAAGAAGTCCTTCATCGGTTGCGGCATCATCTCCAGGAAATCAAAGATCGCCGCAACCCGTACGCCTGACCACGTCTCCGTATCGTGGCGATCGAAGCTACCCCTCGCGCCCCTGTTTTTCCTCGTCGCGTCGAACCTACCTAGCTAACAATTGTGCAAAATTACTCTGCTAAGGTTAGGCCAACGCGTCTCAAAATCAGACTGAGACAGTCTGCCGGGGAGGTATGCGAATGCCGACTTACGTCCGCGCAAGTTCCGTTGTTTCCCGCGTAATCGCCGGCGAGACGTTGATTGTACCGGTGCGCGGGGGCGTGGGTGACCTCGCTTCTATCTACACCTTGAACGAAGTCGCCAGCTCGATTTGGACCGCAATTGCCCAGCCTTGCAGCAAGGATGAAATCGTCGACCACATAGCAGAAGAGTTCGTTGGCGAACGCCACCAAGTTGAGCACGACGTCCAATCTTTTCTGATCGAGATGCAGTCGGCAGGTCTGGTCAGCGAGGTAGGAGTGCCGGCATGACCGTGAACGCGGTTTCCTACGGCGAGTTCAGCCTCGCGCTGCATGAGAAATTTACCGACAAGCGTGCCCCCATCGACGCAACCCTGGAAGTTACGCGGCGTTGTCCTCTGGAGTGCCAGCATTGCTACAACAATCTTGCCATGGGCGATTTGGCCGCACGCAGCCGGGAACTGAGCAAGGAAGAGTATTTTGCATTGCTCACCGATCTCGCCGACATGGGGGTCATATGGCTCCTGTTCACCGGAGGCGAGATTTTCGCGCGCAAAGACTTTCTGGAAATCTACACCTTCGCAAAGCAAAAAGGATTCTTGGTCACACTGTTCACCAACGGGATCCTGATCAACGAAAAGATCGCCGACTACTTGCGCGAGTTTCCACCTTTTAAGATCGAGATCACCCTGTATGGGCGGACGAAAGAGACCTACGAAGCGCTTACCCAGATGCCGGGGAGCTATGACCGCTGCATGCGCGGTATCCGGTTGCTGCTGGATCGCGAGCTGCCGCTCAAGCTAAAAACAGTCGGCACGAAAATCAACCGGCACGAAGTTGCTTCCATGAAAGAGTTTGCAGAGCAGGAGTTGGGAGTCGAATTTATGTTTGACTCGCTGATGAGCCCGCGTATCGATTGTTCGCAAGCGCCTCTGAATGTTCGGCTGTCTGCGGAAGACGTGGTTGCACTGGATATGCACTGGCCCAAGATTGCGAATGAGCACCGCAAGATGCTGGCGAGAGAAATTGAGAAGCCTCCGGTCCACCCAGGTACGGTGTACTCCTGCGGCGGCGGCGTGAAGAGTTTTGCCATTGACCCGTACGGGCACATGAGTATCTGCGTGCTCTCGCACCAGGACTCTTATGACATCCGCACCGGAGGTGCACGCGCTGGCTGGGACCATTTTCTGCTAAGTGTTCGCCAGCGGAAGGCAACGCGTCCTACAAAATGCACAAACTGCCACTTACACTCAGTGTGCAGCATGTGTCCGGCGAATGGCGAACTCGAGAACGGTGATCCGGAGTCACCGGTTGAGTTCTTGTGTGAAGTCGCCCATTTGCGGGCCTTGGCAATGGGTTTTGAAATTCCGAAGCACGGAGACTGCGAGTTCTGCGCCGATCCAGAGCGGCACGCCGCACTAAGGGATTCCGCGCATCGGATCACCTCGCACGAGGTCACCCCCGCCGCATGGACAGAGCCGCAATCCATTCTTCCGATTCTGAACAATTCGCAAGCTGCGGCTGGCTGCGGCGGCTGCGGGTCATTTCATTGAAGCTTTTGCACGCAGCGGTTTTCAACCACGGAGGCGGTGCATTCCATGAATGATCAAAACGGGTCTCGACAAAAACAGAGGTATGAGGCGCCGAAAGTTACCGTAATCAGCTTGCGTCCAGAGGAGGCTGTTCTGGGGCACTGCAAGAACGCTGTTACAGGTGGCCCGGGCGGCAGCGGTTGCACACACGTTAGCCCCTGCAACGTCCAAGGTTCTTAGCCGCATATGCTCGCCGAAGCAGCATCTAGAATTGATGGAGGGCGGATCGCGTACCTTTACAAGAGTTGTGTGCGCACCGGCGGAGTCTCACTGGCGCTCAGGGGCGCTGCTTCAGACGACGTTCGTTTGAGCCGGGAATTAGAAATGTTTCAGGACGACTATGAAATTCCCAATATCGAAGTCCAAGTTGAGTGGGCCGAGAGATTGCAGCCTTGGCGGGGTGAAACAGTTTTCGACTCGGGTGCGCTATGGATCCTCTTTCGCGATGGCCCGGAATTCATTTTCGATTTCACCAGCCCGGCGTTTGGCCCCTGGCCGTATAAACGCCTGCGCGCCGATCGAGATTTTCGCGGCGCGCAACTGATTCTCAGCCGCGAGGCTCTGGGAAACCACCGGCCGGTTTTCCCGCTCGAGTATCCCGCCGACGAACTGCTGATCACCAACTACTTGTCTTCCGGCCTGGGCGTCGAGGTCCACGGCTGTGGCTTGGTTGACGCCGAAACTGGCGGACATCTCTTCCTGGGGCACTCGGGAGCGGGCAAGAGCACAACCACTATGCTCTGGAAATCGGCTCGCAATCCCGAAATTCTCAGCGACGACCGCATCATTCTGCGGTTGCACGATGGCGAATTGTGGATGTACGGAACACCCTGGCATGGCGAGGCGGCTTTTGCCACAGCAGGGAAGGCCCGAATCAGCCGCATCTTTATTCTTGAGCACGGCGGACAGAATGAGATCACGCCCCTGACCCGTTCGCGTGTGGTGGGTGAATTGTTTGCACGCAGTTTTCCGCCCTTTCATAGCGCTGAGGCGCTGGAGCGAACCCTAGAATTTCTGAACCAGGTTCTCGACACGGCTCCCTGTTACCAGTTCGGGTTTGTTCCAAACGCCAGCGCGGTGCGCACCATACTCGAATTCAATGATTGAGCAGAGAACGGAGTCCAAGACATTCGGTGCACTGGCAGATGAGTTGCTGGCCACTGGTCTCGGATTTCGCTTTCAGGCCACGGGTCGAAGCATGCTACCGCTCATCAACGACGGCGAAATGCTGCATGTTCAGCGGGTAAATGCAACTAGGCTTAAAGTGGGCGACATCGTGTTGTTCAAGCAAGACGCAAAGTTCAAGGCGCACAGAATCATTCGTAAGGAGCAAGACCAGTTCGTGACGCGCGGGGACGCGGGCCGGGAAACGGACAGCGCCATCACGGGAGCTCAAATCGTGGGCAGAATCGTAGCAAAGCAATGCGCAAAAACGGGCAACATGGTCCTTCTAGAAGGACCCGCGCAGCGGCTCAGATTCCTGGCGGCGGAGACGCGCAGGCG
>WNGK01000992.1_pt1 | contig 30151 bp, 25 predicted proteins | sample 5400601 | NCBI WGS metagenome assembly WNGK01 (sample SAMN13153376, study PRJNA577476) | soil metagenome | isolation source: 60 cm soil or saprolite under Garry oak tree replicate 1 | place: USA:California | collected 2016-06-15 | reverse complement strand
AGAGGTACTCGCCTGGGCAAGTGCATTCTCGTCCGAGTCCTGACAAAATAGGTAATGTTGCGGAGACTGATTTTAGGATCAGGATAAGCATTATTGTGATTGCGTCAGGTAAAACCGGCGTGACGGCCGCGAGCGCGATCCAGCGTTGCATCGAACCGAAGTGCGGGGCGAGTTACGGGATCAACGAGTGGTTGTACGTCTGCCCGCGCTGCGGCGGGTTGCTCGATGTCGAGAAGCGACCCGAAAGCATCGGAGACGCGAGTACTCTGCGCGAGTTGTGGGCCGTGCGGCTGAGCTCGTTCGATCCAAAAGACCGCAGTGGCGTGTGGCGTTATCGCGAGCTGTTACCGTTTGCGGACGATGCGCCGATGGTCTCGCTCACCGAAGGCAATACGCCTCTTTACGAAGCGCCGCGTTCGGCTCGCTATTGCGGACTCGATTCGCTGAAACTCAAACACCAGGGCTGCAATCCTACAGGCTCATTCAAAGACACGGGCATGACCACGGCGGTTACCCAGGCGCGAATCCTGGGCGCGCGCGTAGTCGTATGCGCCAGCACCGGTAACACGGCCGCCAGTCTCGCGGCTTATGCCGCGCGTGCCGATCTGCCCTGCGCGATCCTCGTCCCGCGCGGTCAAGTCAGTCATGCAAAACTGGCTCAGAGTCTCGATTACGGCGCGACGGTGCTCGAGCTTGATGGCAATTTTGACGACGCCATGCGCGTGATTCGCGAGTTGACCCAGGACGAATCGATCTACCTCGTCAACTCGATCAATCCTTTTCGCATTGAAGGACAGAAGACGGTCGCCGCCGAACTCCTGCAACAACTCGATTGGCAGGTTCCCGATCACATGGTTGTACCCGGAGGGAATCTGGGAAACAGCTCAGCGTTCGGCAAAGGCTTCGTGGAATTGTTTGAACTCGGCCTGATCGATCGCCTGCCGCGGCTGATCGTCGTCCAGGCAGAAGGCGCAGCGCCGTTCGCGCATTTTTTCGCGCGTCACGAGGAGGATTTGTTGAACGAAGAGTCGCCGTTAGACTTTGCCGTCGTAGATCATCCTGAAACGCTCGCGTCGGCAATCAAGATCGGCGCGCCGGTGTCGTGGCAGAAGGCCTGGCGCGCACTAAGATGGACCAATGGCCGCGTCCTGACAGTGAGCGAGCAGGAAATTGCCGACGCCAAAGCAATCATCGGTCGCGACGGGATCGGTTGCGAGCCTGCTTCGGCAACTACGGTCGCCGGCACCAAACAGTTGGTGGCGAGCGGTTTGATTCGTAATGATGAAGTCGTGGTTGCGGTGTTGACCGGTCATCTATTGAAGGACACAGATTATGTGATCAACTATCACAGCGAAACGCTCTACGCCAGGGAAGGCGACGAGACTGAAGGCGCCGGAATTATTGCCAGGTACAGCAATCATCCAAAACGCGTGAAGGCCGCCAAGCACGCCGTTCTCGCCGCGTTGCCCGGTTGATTTCTGATTTCCATGAGCCAACGACCCAACACGGCGAAACAGAACCAGTCGCGAAAGACGAATGCCCGAGCGTTTGAAGTGCGCGTTCCCGCTTCGACTTCCAATTTGGGCGCCGGCTTCGATTGTTTCGGTCTGGCGCTGCAACTTTATTTAACTGTGAGCGCCACCGTGGCCGAGGATTCAAACCTCAAATGTAACGTTCGATTCAGCACCGGCAGGGAGAATGTGAATCTTCCGCAAACGGCGGAGAACTTGATCTATCGCGCGATGTCTTACGCAGCGCGCCGCGAGGGACTGACGTTGCCGAAAGTGGATCTCCTGATCGATAACGAGATTCCCATCAGTCGTGGTCTCGGCAGTAGCGCGGCGGCGATTGTCGCGGGAATCAAACTTTGCGAACTACTCTGTCAGCGCCCGCTATCGAACGACAAGGTGCTTCACTACGCCACTGAATTTGAAGGTCATGCGGACAACGTCGCCGCATCCTTGTTGGGCGGTTTTGTCGTGACTTGTATTTCTCGAAACGGAGAGATCGTTGTCGTCAGGAAAGATTGGCCACCGGATATCCACGTCGTGGTCGTTGCGCCAAACTCGCCGCTCGCAACACGGCTCGCGCGCGCAGCGTTGCCAGAGCATGTCAATCACGTCGACGCGGTTTTCAATCTGCAACGCGCCGCCTTGTTCAATGCCGCACTCACGGAGCATCGCTATGATCTTCTGTGGGAAGCGATGCAAGATCGTCTGCACCAGGAGAAACGCCAGTCATTGGTGCCCGGCCTGGCCGAAGCTCTCGCCACACCGCGGATGCCGGGACTGCTCGGCCTGGCTTTGAGTGGCGCTGGCCCAAGCGTGCTCGCTCTTGCAGAAAAGAATCTCGAACAGATCGGAGAGTCGATAGCTCGATGTTTTCGGCTACGGCGCATCGACACGACTGTGAGACAACTCGAGATTGATACGGTGGGTTGCCAAAGCCGTTTGCTGCACGGATTCTCCACCGAGGCCCGAAGGGCCGGGAGTTAATAGCTGCGCGCCCAGTGTCGGCCCTCCGGTCCTCCGCGTGTCATATCCACTCCAGTTACGCGGTCCTCAATATCCTAATCGCGCGAAACACCGGATAACTTGCCGCCAGCAGCAGCACGGCATAGATGCTGTCGCGGGATCCGCTTTTCAGATCGCTTGCCACCGCGCCAAACAGAAACGCCACGGATCCGATCAACGCGAGCCCGGTCGTCAATGGATAACCCCAGGCGCGATACGGTCGTGGCTTGTCAGGTTCGCGCCAGCGCAAAACAAAAACGGAAGTGAACGACAGCGCGTAGTTGGCGACAAAGAAGAACGCGAGAATGGAGATGACTTTGGCAAAGGTCTTGCCGAACACGATAAAAAGCAAAGCAACCACTGCGCTCATCAGCAGCGCGATCGTCGGCGTGCCGCCTTTGTTGACAGTCGCCGCTTGCTTCAGGAAGAGCCCATCGCGGCTCACGGCAAACAACACCCGTGACGCCATCAACGTGCAGGCGTTAACCCCGCTGAGCATCGAGAGGATTGTGAGTGAGCGAAAGATCGTGTCGCCATGTTTGCCGAAGATCACTTCCGCGGCCACGCCTGGAGCAAATTCCTGGCCCGCGATTTTAGAGATCGGCAGCACGTAGAGCAGCGCCAGATTCACGAGGAGATAAATGCCAATGATCAGCAGCACGCCGCCAAACAATGATCGAGGAATATCTCTTCCGGGATCTTTTACTTCTTCAGAAAAATAGACCACCCCGGTCCAGCCGTCGTAAGTGTAAATCACCGATTGCAGCGACAGGATCACAGCCACCAACAACGCCGGGCCAGTGGCAATGGTAACGACGGTTGCGGGCGCCGACGGACCTTTGCCGCCCAGAATGAAAGCGGCGGCGATGAGTGCGACAAAGGCCAGCGTCTTTAGCAAGCTCGTCAGGTTTTGCACCTGACTGCCCAGCACAATGCCGCGCCATTGCAGGATCGCAAAAAAGATCGCGACTGCAGCGGCAATCTCCAGCTTCTTGCCTACCAGGACCGAAAACAAACCGCCGGAAAACTCGCCAATAACGATTGCGATCAAAGAAACGCTGCCGCAGGTCGAGATCCAATCACTCCACCCAACAATAAACCCGGCATACTCGCCCAGCGCGTAACGCGCGAATACATACTGGCCACCCGAGCGTGGCAGCATCGTGCCGAGTTCCGCGATCGAAATGGCGCCGAGCAGCGCGTACAGTCCACCCACAACCCAAACGCCGAGAAAGAGCCAGACATTCGGCAAGTGTCCGGCGATTTCGCCGGGCGCGCGAAAGATGCCCGCGCCAATCGTGTTCCCGATGATCACGGCAAGACCAAAGCCGACGCCGAGTACTTTTAACAATCGACCGCGTCGTTCGGCCGGCGAAACGGGTTCGGGTGTGGTTTGCAAGTAGGGATTACCTCATCGGAAACGAAGAATTGAAACGCAAAGGACGCGAAGTTCTTGCGCAAAGGCCGCAAGGGAATCTTCTTGGCGTCCTTCGCGAATTAAGTTGGCGTCCTTTGCGTTTCAATCTTGCGCGCCAGCCTGGAGGCCAGCTTTCAGATCGGAATAAAGCAGCCGATGAAACAGATGCTCGCCTGCCTCGCGACGCACTGATAATCGTCCGGCTTTGTATGCTCGCGAATTCAAACCGCGTTGCACCGATTTGCAGATCGCCTCATCTTCATCTTGAATTCGCTGACCTACGTCGATGCTCGCGCGATTGCGTTCGCGCGCTGCTTCGGAAACGTCTGGAAAGTAAAAATCGAAGATCACTTCCGTCTTATCTACGCCGTGTGGAAGCACGAGGTTCGTATCCATAGCGCCGTCATACCAGTTGATCATGACGTTGGGGTAAATCCAGTAATAGAGCGCTCGCTCGCCCTTACGTACGGCGCCCGTCAGCCTTTCGGCGCCTTCAGTAACCATCGGGCTCCACTGCAAGCAGAAGTGCTCGCCGTTTTCGATCATGTACCTGCTGTAGTCGAGCACGCTGTCGAGTCCTTTGTGCAGATGCGGCACGTGATAGCCGCCGTCGAGATAGTTATCCACAAAGACTTTCCAGTTGCAGTCAAAGATGTAATGGCGGCGTTCCATCCAGTGAAGGTTGCCCAGATCAAGCGGACGAATTTGATCGATCAACTCGGCGCCAAGAAAGTTTTCAAGGGCGTCTTTTCCATGAAGCGGTTCGGCGCCCGAGCATTCCAATCTGACGAACACCCACTTCTCCCACACCGCAGTCTCCACCGGCACGAGACCATTAGCCGCTCGATCAAAGTTGCAGACACCAGCGAAATCAGGAGTGCCTTTCAACTCGCCTTCCAACGAATAAGTCCAACCATGATAGGGACAACGGAGTTGGTGTGCGTGTCCTTCGGGTTCAGTCATGACGGCGGCCGCATGATGGCGACAGACGTTAAAAAAGCCGCGCAAAGCATTGTCGTTTCCCCGAATGGCGACAATCGGTTCGCCGGCGATCTCGGCGGTAATGTATTGTCCTGGTTCTGATAGCTGATCGACACGACCGACAAGCTGCCACGAATGCGCGAAGACAGTCCGCCGCTCAAGCTCCATTACCCGCTCATCGACATACCATGGCGCCGGAATGGTCCACGCGACTTCAAGTGGCGCATTCGGGTCGTAGCTGTCGATGATTTGTCGAAGAGTGTCCAAGGTCACGCTAGAAGTTCAGGGTTTTGTCTTTCTTTGCGTGCTTTGCGCCTTTGCGAGAAACTTTCTTATTTGCTCGCTTATCAGAATCTCTCGCAAGGTCGCAAAGCACGCAAAGAAGAAAAGAGTTCGCCGGCTAACTCAGAACTCGAAACTTTAGTCCACCGGCGTCGCTGTCTTTCGTTTCGGATTGAAGAACGGCGTCTTCACTACGCTCGCGCCCACGCGATGGCGCACTGACTCAACGGTGATTTCAAACTGTAGTTTCGTTCCCGGTTTCGTGAACTCGCGCTTCAGCGTTGCCAGCGCAATCATCTTCTTCAAGGTCGGCGACCACGTGCTTGATGTCGCCTTGCCCACTTGTGTTCCATCCTTGTAGACCGGCACCGCGACGCGCGAGGCAATGGCTGATACAGCAGGCGGCAACCCAACGTCTTCGTAAAGTTTCTCTACTTCGGTCCAGTCAATCTCCAGGCCCACAATCTCGCGCGCCTGCCCGCGTTTCTGTTCTTCGATCAAGGCTTTCTGCCCGACAAAGCGATTTTTGTCCGTGTTAACCAGCCGGCCCAGGCCCATTTCAAAAGGGGAATACTTCTGCTCTTCAATCAGCGACTTCTTGCTGCTGTTAAAGTCGATATCGATCAAGAGCAATCCGGCTTCTATGCGCGCGACGTCCAATGCCAGCATCCCTGCCGGATGAATATCAAACGCGCGTCCGGCATCCATCAAGGCATCCCAAACTTGCAACGCCTCATCGGACGCCACCCAGATCTCGTAACCGAGATCACCTGTGTAACCCGTGCGCGAAATCTCGACCGGGACGCCGGCGACTCTTCCCGTCGTCACGCGAAAGTATTTCAGATTTTCAATGTCCGTCTCTTCGGCAAGCTTCTTCAATAGTCGTCCTGATGTCGGTCCCTGCAACGCGAGCGCCGCGACCGTTTCCGAGATGTCCTCGATTTGAACATCGAGACCCGTGGCGTTCTGGGTAAACCACCGCAAGCTCGGATCGGCCGCGGTCCAGCGGTAGGTGTTTTCCGCGAGACGCGAAACTGTCCCGTCATCGATTACTTTGCCACGCTCGTCGCACCAGGGCGTGTAGATCACCTGGCCCACCGACACCTTGCGCATGTCGCGCGTAATGATGCGATCGACAAGCCGGGTCGCATCTTTGCCGGTAAGCCGGTATTTGAAAAGCGGCGAGATGTCGATCAAAGCCGCCGCGTTGCGAATCGCGTTGTACTCATGCTCGTGATGTGGCTCGTAAGCGCTGACTGCGTAATACCCGGACCACTCGCGATAGTTCAGACTCTCGCAGAGCGCAAACGTTCTTTCGTGAAAAGCGGTTCCTATGGGCATGAATTCAGAATTTGCCAGCTTGTGATTTCAAGCGTGCGATTATGGGTATGTCCGTCGCGGGTCAGCAATAGCGCGGCGCAATCTGTTGTTTTAGTCAAACTCTTCGTCGTCGTTTGGTGGACTTATCTCTTGAGCCACCAGCACCCGCCACGTGTTCATTTCTTCTCCGGTCGCGCCAAGTGTTTTCAGCGCCTCGCCAACCGCGCCAGATTCGCTTTTCAATTCAGGAAACGTCAAAAGCATCATCGCGATATCTCGCCAATCCGTGCCCGCTTTCGGCTTCCCCCGGCGCGAGTAATAGGAGATTACTTTTTGCGCGACTAGTTCCGGCGGCGACGCTATCAGGATGTCTTCCACTGATTGAGCCTTCGGCAAAGATTCCACCGCGCGCACGTCCACCAGATGGCGATTGCCGCTCTTTTGAGTCTGAAATAGGCGATAACCCTTTCCCTTCGCAATCACCTGAACGCGAATGTCAATGTGGAAACGCTCCGCGAGATACAGACGCAACTCTTCAGCAAATTCAGGCGCATGCATAGACATGAGATCGATGTCCTGCGTCATGCGTGGCTCAGCTACATAGGCATTAACGGCCGTGGCGCCAAACACAACTACATCATCGCGCCCGCCCAAGAAGTTGAGCACGGCCTCGTGTATCGTCGCCAGCGGCAGCGGTTCGCGCATGGCAAACTCCTTGAATGTGAGTACTCCTGCGTTCAACATCGCTCCAAATCATACGCCCTTCTTTGGTCTCCGCAAAGATTCCTTGTAGCTCGTCGAGGATCTAGATCAATTGATTCGGCATCATTTGTCAGGGCGGGCGATTATAAGTATGCTAGCGAGTCTTCAGCAAGCGCAATACCGGCCAATGCATGAATAACAAATACGACGTCGTCGTCATTGGCGGCGGACACAACGGATTGGTTAACGCTGCGTATCTCGCGCGCGCGGGCAAACGTGTGCTGGTGCTCGAGCGCCGGCACGTGCTTGGCGGCGCAGCGGTGACGGAAGAAGTTTTTCCCGGCTTCAAGTTCTCAGTCTGTTCGTACGTCGTTTCGTTGCTGCGCCCGGAAATAATTCGCGAACTGGATCTACCACGTCATGGTCTTGAAATTCTGCCGCTTGATGGCACGTTCACTCCCATGCCAGGTGGCGATTATCTCTGGCGGGTTAACGACCACGCGAAGACGCGGCGCGAGATTGCGCGCCATTCGAAACTCGATGCCGAAGCCTACGATGAATACGGCAAGGCAATGATCGAGATGGCCCACTTCGTCAAGCCCATCATGAGCATGACGCCGCCCGATCCGACGTCGCTCAATCCCAAAGGCCTGATGGATCTGTTGTTCCTTGGCCGCCGGTTTCAGCATCTGCCGGCGGAGGACAAATACAATCAGGTACAGTTGATGACGATGAGCGCCGTCGATTTTCTCGATCAATGGTTCGAGACCGACGTGCTCAAAGCGACGATGTCGGCGTCGGGGATCATCGGGACCTTCCTCGGCGTGCGTTCGCCGGGCACTGCTTACGTCTTGTTGCATCATTACATGGGCGAGATTGACGGCGCGTTTCGTTCGTGGGGTCTTTCGCGCGGCGGCACAGGCGCGATCTCCAATGCCATTGGCGATGCCGCGCGCGAAGCCGGCGCGGAAATCCGCACTGAAGCGCCGATTGCGAAGATCATTTTGAAGAACGGACAGGCAAAAGGTGTCGTGCTCGCAAACGGCGACGAGATCCATGCGGACGTCGTTTCTTCGAGCGTCGATCCACGATTGACGTTTATGAAGATGGTTGGCGAGGAACACTTGCCGGAAGACTTTGCCGACGATCTCAAACGCTATAAGTATCGCGGCTCATCCGGAAAAGTGAACCTCGCCCTGGATGGTCTGCCTGATTTCAAATCCCTGCCCGGCCCGGGCGCGCATCTGCGTGGCGCGATTTCTATCTCGCCGAGTGTCGAATACATGGAACGCGCTTACGACGATGCCAAGTACGGTCGCTACTCGCGCCGCCCGTACATCGACATCGTCATTCCCAGCTTGACTGACCCATCAGTCGCGCCACCCGGCAAACACGTTATGTCGTGCTTCGTGCAGTATGCGCCTTACAATTTGAAGGAAGGAGCGTGGGACGAGCAGCGCGAAGAGTTTGGCGATACTGTTGTCGATACGATCGCCGAGCACGCGCCGAACATTAAAGATTTGATCCTGCACCGGCAAGTATTGACGCCGCTCGATCTCGAACGCGAGTTTGGTTTGTCGGAAGGCAACATCTTTCAAGGCGAACTGACGCTCGAACAACTTTTCTTTCTGCGGCCGGCGCCGGGTTGGGCGCAATACCGCACGCCAATTCGCAATCTCTACATGTGTGGCTCGGCGACGCATCCCGGTGGCGGCGTTATGGGAGCACCGGGACGTAATGCGGCGATGCAACTCTTGAAAGACTGGAAGCGGGGAAGAGTTTAGTAACGCGGCTCCGCCACCCCCCAGTGCGGTAAGGTTCCACCTTACCGGAGCCATGGCCTTTAAATACAGGAGGCTGCGCCTCGGATCCGCCTGGGTCGAGGCGTAGCCTCTCCCAAGCGGTTAGTGAAGTCGCTCGGAAAGGCGCAGCCTTTCCGCACTGGACAGTGGCAGAGCCGCGAAAGGCGAATCGTCGATGTCGGCACAACACTACGACATCATCATCATCGGTGGCGGCCACAATGGTCTCGTTACCGCCTGTTATCTGGCCAAGGCGGGACTGAAGACGCTCGTGCTCGAGCGGCGAGAGATCATCGGCGGCGCGGCGGTCACCGAAGAGATCCTTCCCGGCTTTCGTTGCTCGACACTGGCGCACTCCGCCGGACCGTTACGGCCGGGGATCGTGACAGACCTGCAGTTGGAGCAACATGGTCTGGGGATCATCAGGCCTGAAGAGCGCGTGCTTGCTCTCAATAGAGAGGGACATTCGCTCTGCATCTACAACGACTCGGCACGGACTGCGAGCGAGCTGGAAAAGATCTCCGCGCACGACGCGAAGAGCTATCCGGAGTTTGAAAAGAGCTTCGCGCGCATCGGCCGCGTATTGGCGCCATTGCTCGAGATGACGCCACCGACGATTGAGAAACCGGCGGCTGGTGAGTTGTGGAACCTCGGCAAAGTTGGTTTAGCGTTTCGTGGGTTAGGCAAGAAAGACTCGTTCAGGTTGTTGCGCTGGGGCCCGATGGCGGTCGCCGATCTCGTTGCGGAATGGTTTGAAACGGAACTCTTGCGGGCCGCTATCGCGGCGCGCGGCATCTTTGGCGCGTTTGCCGGGCCCTGGTCCGCCGGCACGAGCGCCGGTTTGCTGTGGCAAGCAGCATCCGATGGTCACGCGGCGGGGCCGGCGACGTTTGTTAAAGGCGGCATGGGCGCGCTGACGCAGGCATTGGCGAAGGTCGCGCAGGAAGCAGGCGTTCAGATTCGAACAGGCGTCGAGGTTGCGGCGATCAAGATCAACGAAGGCCGGGCAAGCGGCGTGGTTCTCTCAAGCGGGGAAGAAGTTTTGGCGCGCGCCGTTGTTTCGAACGCTGATCCAAAAACTACTTTTCTGAAACTGCTGGATCCGATCGATCTCGATCCGGACTTTCTCAGCAAGATTCGCAACTATCGTTCAACCGGCAGTGCGGCGAAAGTGAACCTCGCGCTGTCTGGTCTGCCGACATTTCCAGGGCTCAACGGTTCAGGCAAAGCGGCGAAACTCTCAGGCAGGATTCACATCGGGCCGGACATCGACTATCTCGAGCGTGCCTTTGATGCGGCGAAGTATGGTGGCTACTCACCTCAGCCTTATCTGGACGTGACGATCCCTTCAATCGGTGATCCAACATTAGCGCCTGACGGCGCACACGTGATGTCGATCTTCGCTCAGTTTGCGCCGTACAATTTGAAGGATGGCGATTGGCAATCGCGCCGCGAAGAGTTTGGCGATACGGTGGTTAACTTGCTATGCGACTATGCGCCGAATCTGAAGGAGCTGATTGTGGCGCGGCAAGTAATCACGCCGCTCGATCTTGAACAGAAATATGGACTCAGTGGCGGCCACATTATGCATGGCGAGCAGTCGCTCGATCAGCTCTTTGCTTTTCGGCCGTTGATCGGTTGGGCACAGTACCGCACGCCGATCAATGGACTCTATTTGTGCGGCGCGGGAACGCATCCGGGCGGCGGCGTGACCGGAGGGCCCGGTAGCAATGCTGCACGCGAGATTATCAAAGACTTCAAGAGATTTCCGTAAGCTCGAATGGATGAGCAATCTGGTATGAAGAACCGCACCAAACCAAGCCGCAGCTTTGCCAGCGATAACAATGCCGGCGTTCATCCCAGAATTCTGAGGGCGATCGCCGCCGCGAATAAGGGCCACGTCGTAGCTTATGGCGATGATGGGTACACGCAGGCAGCGGTCAAAAAGTTTCGCGAACACCTGGGCAAAGATGTTGCCGTGTTCTTCGTCTTTGGCGGCACGGGCGCGAATGTACTGGGGCTAAAGGCGGTAACTCAACCGTATCACGCTATCGTTTGCGCTGAGACTGCGCACATCAACGTCGATGAGTGCGGCGCGCCTGAAAAGTTTACCGGCTGCAAGCTGCTTTCAGTGCTGACAAAGGACGGTAAGATCACAGTCGATCAGATTAAGCCATTCCTCCACGGTGTAGGTTTCGAGCATCACGTACAACCGCGCGTCATCTCGATTTCGCAATCAACTGAGATGGGCACGGTCTACACTCCAGGCGAAATCAAAACGCTCGCGGACTTTGCTCATAAACACAAGATGCTGCTGCATGTCGACGGCGCGCGCATCGCCAATGCCTCGGTAAGTCTTAAGGCAGATCTAAAACAGATCACAGCTGATGTCGGCGTGGACATCATGTCGTTTGGTGGCGCGAAGAACGGAATGATGTATGGCGAGGCAGTTGTTTTTTTCGATCAGACGCTGGCCAAAGATTTCAAGTACATTCGCAAACAGGGAACACATCTCGCTTCAAAGATGCGCTTTATCTCGGCGCAATTCGAGGCTCTTCTTTCGGACCATCTGTGGCGGAAGAACGCCGCACATGCCAACCGCATGGCCCGGATCCTGGCGCGTGAGCTGGCAAAGATTCCCCGAATCAAAATCACGCAAAAAGTTGAGGCCAACGGCGTGTTTGCGATTGTGCCGAAGCGGTACGTGGCGCCGTTGCAGAAGAAATACTTTTTCTACGTTTGGAATGAAGAAACTTCTGAAGTGCGCTTCATGACTTCGTTCGATACGACGGAAGATGACATCAGGGACTTTGTCGCTCTGGTAAAGAAGACGGTGAGGTAAGGTTGTAGGGGCGGACCTGTGTGTCCGCCCTTTTCGAATTCTCGGACGCCACCAGGGCGGACACGCAGGTCCGCCCCTACATCAACCCAGCAATATCTTCAACAACCCTCCCGCCGAAGCAATTCCGGTCGCGCGGTGATCGTCATCCACTCCAAAGATCGATGCGTGCCGCATGTCGTCAGCAAGTCGCTCTTGTTGCAACTGCCGGCGTGCCTCTTCAATTTCGGCTTTCTCCTTTGAACGGGATACATCGAGTCCCCCACCGCGTACAAACTCAACAATCTGGCTCAGCTCGTCGCGATCGAACCACGTCCCATGACCCTTACAGACATCAACGATCACGCCCGAGCACTTCGCGAAATTCACACGGTTCATCAACTGCCCGCATTCCGGGCAAGGCACGTAGCTGACCTTGTTCGTTGTACTGGCCGGGTGCACCGGTGTGAGCGAGGCTGTGCCTAGCATCACGGCTTGCTGTTCGCGATCGGCGCAGATTCTTTCAAACGAGGTCACGTCAACCCAGAGGCCTTCACACTGGGCGCACTCGCGCACCTGCGTCGCTCCGATCACGAGCGATTGCATTTCAACACGACACCGCGGGCACTTAAGAGTCGGCAAATCGGCGGCTACCGTTTCGGCGGCTGCGGCGCCACAGCGCGGGCAATGCTTGCTGCCGATGAACATCAGCGCAAAACACGAAGGACACGCGACTGTCGCAAGTCGCGAGCTGCAGTACTGGCACTGTGGCGCGTCCGATGAAACAGCCGCGCCGCAGTTGGGACATTTAAGAGTTTCGGCCTGCATGGTTGGGATTCTATCAGTTCCGAAACTGGCTGGACTATGTGGCGCTTGCTGTGCGATGCTGACAACGAAAACCATCAAGGAGACATAGTCTTATGTACAAACGATTCGGCTTATTGTTTGTTCTTCTCGCGGCCTTCGCGGGTCCGGTTGCGATCTCGCCAGTTGCTGCATCCGTTAATCGCTTTCAAGATCAGGAAAACCAGAACAAACGGGTCTTGAACGTGCCGCACCGGCGGCGACGACGCGGAACCGACGTGCGACGGCATCGCGGCATCGGATACAGTTACGGAAACGCAGGCAAAAGCGCCGGACGCGGCGGCAAACGCTTTGGCAAAAACATTGCGCACGGCAAGCCGGGGAAAGGCGGAAAAGAATTCGGCAAAGGCATGGGCGGCTTTGGCAAAGGCGTCGGCAAAGGCACAAGCAAAACTGGAAAGAAAGTCGGCAGGAAGATCAAGCATGCGGTCACGCCTTAGCGTCAGCCTGCTGCGAATCAAGCTCGGCTGTTGTCGTTGAGTTGGCAATCTACCGTTGGTCTTTCTTTCGGTCGCGCGCAACGCGCAGTCCTAGAAAACCGGAGCACTCGCATGAGCAGCGTGCTCGACGAGGTTTTTGAGACTTTCGAACCATCGCCTGAGTTTGTCTCCGTGATGGCCGCGTCGAAACCTGCGGTCGCGCTGAGCCTGGACATTGGCACCTCTGGCGTGCGCGCGGCGCTGTTTGATGAGCGAGGCCGCGAGATCGATGGCGCCAGCGCGCGCACACATCGGATCCTGCCGGCTTCCATCGATCTCGATGAGTTGGATGCGGACGAGCTGGTCCAACAAGTCGCGCGTACGATCGACGCGCTCTTTGCCAGGTCTTATCAGGCGAGCGTTCGCATCGAGCTGGTAGCGATCTCCTGTTTCTGGCACAGTCTGGTTGGCATCAACTCTGAAGGAAAGGCAACCACACCGGTTCTTGGTTGGGCCGAAACGCGCGCGGCGCAGGCTGCCGAAGAGTTGCGTTCGCGTTTCAATGAAACCGAGATTCACGCGCGCACTGGTTGCCGCTTTCATCCCAGCTATTGGCCCGCCAAACTTCTCTGGCTGAGTAAAGAACGTCCGAGTGTTTTTGCATCGACCAAGCGCTGGCTGTCATTCGCCGACTATCTCACGCTGAGGTTGTTCGGTGAGACGACAACGAGTTTGTCGCTCGCTTCCGGCACGGGACTGCTGGACCAGCGCACGTGCGCCTGGGACAACAATCTCGCTCGCGCTTTGGATATCTCAGTCGAAAGTCTGCCAGAGATTGCCTCGCCCGATCACAGATTCATCGGACTCGCTAACGAGTACGCGTTGCGTTGGCCGCAGTTGAGCTTCGCGCGATTCTTTCCCGCCATCGCCGACGGCGCCGCAAACAATATCGGCGCCGGCTGTGTCAGTGTGAATAGAGCGGCGTTGATGATCGGAACTTCCGGAGCGATGCGCGTGCTGTACGAAGGCGAGCCGCCGGCGGAGCTGCCTTCGGAGTTGTGGTGTTATCGCGCCGACCGCGCCCGAGTTGTCGTTGGTGGCGCGCTGTCAGATGGCGGCGGCCTGTATGCCTGGATGAAAGAATCGCTGGCTCTCAACGATCTTGACGAATCAATCGAGCGCGCGCTGGGCGAGATCGAGCCCGACTCACACGGCCTGACGGTCTTGCCTTTCTGGGCTGGTGAACGGAGCAGCGGCTGGTCCACCAGAGCGCGTGGTGCAATTCTGGGCTTGACATCACGCACGCGCCCCATCGAGATCCTGCGCGCATCAATGGAAGCCGTCGCATATCGATTTGCCTTGATCGCCGGCGCACTGGATCGAATCGCGCCAGATGCAACGGTCGTCGCATCCGGCAATGCGCTGCGCGCGTCTCCTGTCTGGACGCAGATGATTGCCGACGTGCTGTCGCGCCCGGTCAGTCTCTGTTCTTTGTCGGAAGCGTCGACGCGCGGTGCGGCCTTGATCGCGCTCGAAGCAGCAGGCAAGATAGACAACATCGAAGCTGTTGCGATTCCATTCGAGCGGGTTTATGAACCTGACGCGCGGCGCCACGCGCGCTACCGTGAGGGACTCGAACGACAACAAAAGATTTACGAACTTATGATTAGCCACAGAGACACAGAGTCACGGAGTAAGTAAGGGAGCAGAGTAAATCACGGCCTTTGTATCTGAGTTTGTCTTATAAGTCTCTGTGACTCTGTGGCAGATTGAGGATTGAGAATGAGCGCTATAATGAAAGAAAAATCAGACGTCACACCCGACCTCGATCAGCTTTGCATCAACACCATCCGAGCACTCGCAATTGACGCCGTTCAGCAGGCAGAGTCAGGACATCCCGGTCTGCCGCTGGGCACGGCGCCGCTGGCCTATGTTTTGTGGACGCGTTTTCTGCGCCATAATCCAAAGAATCCAAAATGGGAGAATCGGGATCGCTTTCTGCTGTCAGCCGGTCACGGCTCGATGCTGCTCTACTCGCTGCTCTATTTATCCGGCTACGATCTTTCACTCGACGAGATCAAGCGCTTTCGCCAGTGGGGCTCGAAAACGCCTGGCCATCCTGAGTATGGCTTAACGCCCGGTGTGGAAATCACGACCGGACCACTGGGCCAGGGTCTCGCCAACGGCGTGGGCATGGCGATAGGCGCAGCGCATCTCGCGGCCCAATTCAATAAAGACGAGTTTCCGGTCATCGATCACAATGTCTACGCCATTGTCTCGGACGGCGATCTGATGGAAGGTGTCGCGTCTGAGGCGGCGTCGCTCGCCGGTCATCTGAAACTCGGGAAACTAATCTATCTCTACGACGACAATCACGTGACGATCGAGGGCTTTACCGATCTCGCCTTCAGCGAGAGTGTGTCGCAGCGTTTCGAAAGCTATGGCTGGCACACATTGACCGTAGAAGACGGGAACGATCTCGAGGCAATCGAGGCCGCGATTCGTGAGGCGCAGTCAGTCGGCTCCAAACCTTCATTGATTTCCGTCAAAACAACAATCGGCTACGGCATGCCGACCGCCGGTACCCGCAAGGCCCACAGCGATGCGCCGGGTGAAGAGGCCGTGCGCGAAACGAAACGCCATCTCGGCTGGCCTGAAGAAAAACAGTTCTATGTGCCCGACGAAGCGCTCGCCCATTTTCGCCGAAGCATTGAACGCGGTGTGCAACAGGAGGCTGAATGGAATGCGCTCGTTAGTAAGTATGAAGCGAAATTTCCGGAGTTGGGCCGGCAGTGGCGCGTGATGATGAGTGGCGAGCTGCCCGAAGGATGGGAGAGTCATCTGCCAACCTTTGAGAACGCGAAACCGATGGCGACGCGAGCGGCGAGCGGCGAAGTGATCAATGCGCTCGCGCCGCATTTGCCGATGCTGATCGGCGGTTCAGCCGATCTTGGCCCATCGAACAATACGGACATTAAAGACAGCGGCAGCTTCGAAGCCGGCTCATACGGTGGACGCATTTTGCACTGGGGCATACGCGAGCATGCGATGGGTTCGACCTTGACGGGCATCAGCCTCAACGGCGGCCTGATTCCTTTCGGCGGCACGTTCATGTGCTTCTCAGATTACATGCGCCCGGCGATTCGTCTTGCTGCGCTTTCGGAAGTCCAGGTGATCTACGTTTTCACTCACGACTCGATCGGTCTTGGCGAGGATGGACCAACACATCAGCCGATCGAGCATCTTGCCGCTTTGCGCGCCATACCGCATGTGTTTGTGATTCGGCCGGCGGATCCACACGAAGTGCGCGAAGCCTGGCGCATCGCGATCCTGCGCCGTCATGCGCCAACAGCACTCGCGCTGACGCGACAGAAACTGTCTTTGATCGATCGCAGCGTTTACGCTTCAGCCGAAGGTCTGCGCCGCGGGGCGTACATTCTCGCCGAGTCAGACGATTTCAGAACCGCGAGCCGTAGCGAGCGGGTTGCGGTCGGGCAGCAAGCTCAACTAATCCTGATCGCCACCGGCTCAGAAGTCTCCCTTGCGTTGGAGGCACACGAAGCGTTGCAGAAAGAAAGCATCGCAACGCGCGTCGTCTCTATGCCCTGTTGGGAGTTGTTCGAGGAACAACCGGAAGGCTATCGCAATCAGGTGTTACCGCCTGCGGTGACTGCGCGACTGGCTGTTGAGGCTGGCGTGCGTCAGGGTTGGGACCGCTATGTTGGACCCAGCGGCGATGTGATCTGCCTCGATCGCTTCGGCGCTTCGGCGCCGGGCGATGTCGCGATGCGTGAGTTGGGATTCAATGTCGACAACGTGCTGAAGCACGCGAGGCGGTTGTTGTGAAATCAGATTGACGTTACAGTCCGTTCTACTGGCGGGATCGAACTTGAGTTTGTCCATGGAATATTAACCGAAACCCGCTCTGCATGCCGGCCAACGTTCAAATCAAACAGTTTGAGTTGTCCGAGCAAGAGGCGCTGCTTTCGTTTCTGCGCGCTGCTTACACGGAAGAGCCGCGCAAGAGCGATCCGGCCTTTTGGAGATGGCATTTTCTCGAGGGTCCGTATGTTCACGCCGATGATATTCCCTTGTGGATTGCCAAGGCCGGAGAGGAAGTGGTGGGCCAACTGGGGGCAATCCCCATTCGCCTTAAAGTCGGAGATGAAGAGCAGCGCTCGATCTGGTATCAGGATTTCAATGTACACTCAGATTATCGCAAGCGAGGATTGGGCAAGCGCCTGGTCCAGGCGTCGCTTAAGTCCTATCCTACCGCGCTCGGAATCGGCTTCACTGATCAGGCCGTGCCTGTTTTTCGCGGTCTGAAGTGGAAGACGCTCGGAGAAAGTCACCGCTATCAAAGACTCCTCTTTCCGGGCGACGCCGTGAAAGAGATTGCTCGCTTTGCTCCGCTCAGAAAACTTTTCAATTTCTGTTACGCTCCGTTCCGTCCCGGAATCTCGCAAAGTTCGGGCCGGTACACCGTGCGTGAGATCACTGGCTTCGATGAGTCCTTCGACGATCTTTGGCGACGGGCCAGCCGGCAATGGTCATGCGCGATGATCCGCAGTTCGGGCTATCTGGATTGGCAGTTCATGCGCCAGCCCGGCAAGAAGTTTGACGCGTTTGCGATCTATGAACAGGATCGTCTGGTGGGCTACGCCGTCCTTTTTTTTCGTAAGCCGCAGCGTGACGGCGCGGCCCCGGCAAAAGCAGCCATCTCGGATTTGTGTTACGACGGCGCGGCGGTGATAGATGAACTCTTGCAAGCGAGCTTGCGCCTGGCGCTCGAACGGCGTGTCGGGAGCTTGGTGACGGATGTTCTCGATCCGCTGGTCGAAGAGCGACTGCGCCACCTGGGATTCTGGCGCATCAAGCGGGCGCCGCAATTCATGGTGAATGGCTCTGAAGACTTGCTCTATGAGCCGCGCAACTGGTTCTTAACCCGCGCCGATTGCGATATCACTATCAACGAAGGCGCAAACCTCTAGGAGCAGACTACTTTTCTCAGGCCATGAATGTCCCCATAATTTTTTATCACAAGATCGACAAGCCCGCGGCGGACTCGCTAGTGCGCGGAGGATTCACGCCGCCGCGTCGATTCGCGCGCCAAATAGCGTATCTGAAGGAGAATGGATTTGGGTTCTACACCGCCGCGGAAATGATTGGGCATTTCCGGCAGCACGGAGAGTTTCCCGCAAACGGAATCGCCCTGACATTCGACGATGGCTGGCAAGACAACTACACGAATGCCTTTCCCATCCTGCGACGCTTCGGCATCAAAGCTACGATCTTTCTCGTTGCCGGTTGTATTGGCGAGATGTCAGTGAAAGCGGCGGCCGCCGGCGAGGGACCACGTGCGCATCTGTCCCGCAAGCAGATTTTGGAAATGTCGCGTGAGGGCATTGAATTTGGCTCCCATTCTCTGAATCACCGGTTGTTGCCTGAGCTGCCGCCGGAAGAGGTAAGGCTCGAAGTCAACGAAGCGAAGCGCCGCATCGAGGAGTTGACTCAGAAACCCTGCCACACGTTTACCTATCCTGCAGGTTACTATTCGGAGGCTGCGAAAACCATAGTCAAAGAAGCTGGGCACATCGCGGCGTTTTCTTCCGTTTATGGTCCGTCGGATCATCTCGACCTTTACGCGATTAATCGCACCGAGATTCTGCGCCGCGATCGCTTTTTGTTTCAGTTTGCGCGAAAGGTACAGGACTTCAGATGAAGACGATGCGCCGCGATGTCCGACAAACTTCAGTTTGTCGTTGACTTCCCCGATGGGCTTGTTTCTCGCCGCCACGACAAAACCAAGTCCGTGTTGCGGGTCGGCAGTACCGCGAAGCAACTGTGTTGCTTCGCGGTAGGCGGTAGGCGCTATCCGTTAAAACATCAAACTTGATCAGAGTTTCCTAAAGCTTTCCGGACACGACAAATCTCAAGGCGCCCGGCAAAATGCGAAACTCGGCCGGCGTGCAGCCGCGCAGGTTGCCATCAACTTCGATCGGCAACGCGTCCTCCGGCGCAAAAGTTTCGATTCGTGCCGTTTGGCCCTGCGTGATTCTTACTTTCGGATTCGCCACATGACCACCGGTGTGGATGCGCGGTAACTCTCGCATCACCACGCTCCGAGTCAGCCCACACGCCGTCACCACATCGAGTCTCCCGTCATCAATCTTCGCCTGCGGTGAGAACATCATCCCTCCGCCCGCATATTTGTTGTTCGCGACCGCGATCAAATTCATCGGACACTCAATCACGTTTTTGTCATCAATCGACACGCGCACGGGCCGTTCGCGCCATGCAGCCAGGGCGCCGACGGCTGCCACGACAAAACGGACTTCTCCCGAAAGTTTCCGCATCAGATTTCCCTGCCCCGCAACGCGTGCCGCTGTCTCGCCTCCAATGCCCAACGTCGAAGCGTTTAGACAGATGAAGGGCTTCTGGTAATCGTCGGCGCGGCCTTGAATCACGTCAATCAGTCGCGTGCTCTTCTCGGTTCGTTCGCGGCAGTGCGCGATCATTGTCTCGATCCAATGATCGAGGGGCGCGCGTTGGCCCATTAGTCCGCGCGCAAAGTCGTCGCCAGTGCCCGCCGGAAGAATGGCGAGCGCCGCTTCCGGGTTAATTGCCAGAGGAGCTTCCACATGTGGCCTATCCATTGACTCGCTGAATTCGAAAAATCCAGCGGCAGCTTCGCTCAAGGTGCCGTCGCCGCCAACCACCGCGATGAGTTGATAACCTGTCTTCAGGGCGGCGCTCGTCTGTGTCGTCGCGTCGCCGGCAAATCTTGTCTCGTGCAGCGTGTAGTTAACGCTGCTGTCACTTAGTCGCGCCTCGATCACGGGCCACGCTCGTCGCGCTCGCGCGGCAACATTGTTGACGATGATCAGCGTGCGGGGCTGAGAGAGCATGCGACGATGGTAAATCGTGAATGGTGAATGGTAAATGGGAAATAGTTAGCCGTGGCTGCTCTTCAGAACCATTTTCCCTTTGCCGCTTGACATTTGTGGGTCCAAGTTTTGAAGTGCAACACAACGTTTTTGGAAACGCCTAGGTAGTCTTCTGACTTGAACTGCTTCACCGCAAAGCGGTGGTGTCTCAGAGCCCAGGGTTGACGCGGCAACCCTGGGTTACAGAATTTAATAGCCAATTCAACCGCAACGCGGTTGCGTCCAACTGGCGCAACTCGTTCCGGGTTGATAACGATGTGCACTTGCTTACCCAGGGTTGAAACAACCCTGGGCTTTAAGACATAACCGCTTCGCGGTACCACTGTCTCTCGTATTGTCTACGAGAGTTGCACTCAAACTTGAATCCCCGATTTCTCATTTACCATTTGTCGCTCACCATTTACCATTCACTCATGAAAGCGGCAACGATTGTTTCCCACGGTGGCGTTGAAGGTCTCGAGGTCCGCGAGGTTGAAATGCCCGCAAGCCCGACAGCCGATCGCGTGCGCGTGCGCGTCCATGCCGCGGCGTTGAACCGGGCGGACATTCTGCAACGCCAGGGTCGTTATCCTGCGCCACCGGGCGTGCCGCAAGATATTCCCGGACTTGAATTCGCGGGCGAAGTGGACGAGGTGGGTAAGGACGTGCGTGCGTGGGAGCCGGGCCAGCGCGTCTTCGGCATTATAGCCGGTGGCGCACAGGCCGAATACGTCGTGGTCCCGGAAAATACGCTTGCGGAGATTCCGGCGAACCTGGATTGGGCCGCGGCAGCCGCGGTGCCCGAAGCTTTTATCACCGCGCATGACGCACTATTCACTCAGGCGGAACTCCAAATCGGCGACAGTGTGTTGATCCACGCGGCGGGCTCGGGCGTCGGGACTGCGGCGATACAGCTTGCGCGCGCAACCGGTGCGCGTGTCTACGGCACCTCGCGCGCGACGGACAAGCTCGAAAGAGCGAAGTCATTCGGATTGGACAACGCAGTTGTCGTAAATAATCCGAATGACTTTGTTGATGCTGTTCGTCAGTGGACCAACGGACAAGGCGTTAACATCATACTCGATCTTGTTGGCGGAGCTTATTTCGAAGCAAACGTCAGCGCGCTGGCGCCAAAGGGCCGCCTGATGTTGATCGGGACGACTTCGGGGTCGCAGGCTACGCTCGATTTTTCAACTGTGATGCGAAAGAGACTGCGCATCACGGGAACGGTCTTGCGCAATCGGTCGCCGGAGGAAAAGGCAGCGGCTACGCGGCTCTTCGTAAATCACGTCGTTCCGCTGCTGGCCAGTGGCGCAGTGCAGCCAACCATCGACAGCACCTACAGCCTCGACGAAATCCGCGCAGCACACGCGCGTCTTGAATCAAATAAAACTTTCGGAAAAGTTGTGCTGATGATCGACTGAAGGCAGGCAATGCAAGGGTGTTCGGGTTTAGAGGCGGGCGTTGCCCGCCGGTTCACTTTGGATGAAATCGAACGCTGCGATTGGAATCAACCTCGAACCGGCGGGCAACGCCCGCCTCTAAACGATCGAGGAAGAAGCTAGGATCGCGGATGCGCGCGCAGCGCTGCCAGCGCGAGTTCACGCGCGCGGGGCATCACCTCGATCGCGCGGGCGATCTGCGGGTCGTCGGTGTATAAAACCTGCTGGGCTGCCGTGTATCCAAAGGCTGCGGTTGCCAGATCAAACCGCAAATCCTTCTCGACGAACTGACGTTCTTGATTGAGTTGTTCGCCGGAAACCTTGAACGTCGGTTTGGTCGCGACAAAATCCTTCAGCGCTTTGAACAAGGCATCGGTGACGGGAAAGTCCGTCGCTTGCACATCGTGCCCGTACGTGATCGGTCGCTGAATAACGTATTTGTCGAACCCCGGAATGTGACCGCTGGTAAGTTCAAGCGAAAACGCGAAGATGGGATCCTGCAGACGCACCTGGACGCGGTTGCCCGCGTTCGGCTTTACCACTTCGTCAGGCGTAATGCCGCCACCGCCGTAAACCTTTCTACCCGTGTCCGTGAGGCTCTCAGGACCGAGCGGCTGGGTCTGGGGCTTGCCGTCTTTAACCGATCCGCCGTGCGTGTAATAGTCGTAGAAACCGCCGTTTGAGTAATCGCGCTGAATTAATCTTCCCGACGGAGTGAAATACTTCGCGACCGTGAGGAGTAACGCCGATTCGTATTTAAGCGAATAGGGGTACTGCACCAGGCCTTTACCAAAAGTAGTTTCACCAACGATCAGCGCGCGGTCGTGGTCCTGCAGCGCACCGGCGACAATCTCGGCAGCCGACGCGGTCTGGTCGTTCACGAGCACTACGAGAGGAGTCGTGTCCGGATCCTCATTGAGAGCCGTAAAAGTGTCGGAGCTTCCCTGGATCCTGCCTTTTTGCGTGACGATCAACTGGCCGCGTTGCAGAAACTGGTCGGCGACGCGCACGGCTTGAATCAGCAGGCCCCCGCGGTTTCCACGCAGATCGAGCACCAATTGATTCATGCCCTTAGAGTGCAAGTCAGTCAGTGCGGTCTTGAATTCGTCCGCCGTAGTCAGATTGAAGCCGCCGGTCATCGCCACATAGCCGACACCGGGTTTGACCATGTAAGCCTGCGGAATAGAAGGCAGCGACACCGCGTCGCGAGTAATCTCAACGGTCTCGACCTTGCCGGTCGCCGCGTGCTGGACCGTAACTTTTACTTTTGTGCCGCGCGGTCCGATCAAAAACTTACGAACTTCCGGATACGTCTTGCCGCGCATCGACTGGCCGTCAACTTCCAGAATGCGATCGCCAAAGCGAAGTCCGGCGCGCGCCGCCGGAGCGTCCTGGAACGTCGCGCGAATGTAGGTATTGACTGAGTCGTCCTGACGCAGGTCGCCAATGGTTGCTCCGATGCCGAAGTACTCCGAACGTTGCTCGGTCTTGAACGCGGCGAATTCTACAGGATCGAAATAGGTTGAATGGGGATCAAGCACGCTTAGCATGCCGTTGATCGACGTTTTAAAGACCGAGTTGTAATCCAGTTTCTGACCGTCGATGTAATTCTCTTGAATTATTGACAGCGCTTCGCCGAGGTCGTTCTTCACCACTGCAGCAGTGACGGATTTGCCGCCCGGCGCGGTCTTACTGCCCGCCGGGCGTTCGGGAGAGCCGGCGCGGGTGGCGGATTTGCCCTGTTGTGAATAGATAATTGCGGGGAGCGAAAGAGCGATAAAAAGGAACAAAATACCCGCTAATGCTGATCTGTTTCTCACGCAACCTCCTGAATGGCCGGTCTGATTGATTGATCGAATTGGCCGCAGCTCCCGGCCAAGCCGGGTTCAACGGGCCGCCAGAATAACACGGAAGCCGCCGCCAGTTGAAACTTACGAAGCGCAATGCACTGAAGTTTCTTTATCGAAATTTCGCGGCTGCGTCGACTTGAACCGCCTCTTTGAAGCGAAAAGCGGTTCTGGTGTTGCTCAGGCGCGGTTAAGTTTTGATTCTCCGTGCAACCCGCCTGAGAAGGCCCAGGGAAAGTTCGATTCGAAACGCGCGTCTCGTGCCCTTGCCGTGTTAACATGCTCAATCCGTTCTTAGCTTTCCATAAAACATTTCGGAGGATTTCGCGAATGACATCAGGAATGACCCGTGACCAGCTCGTCTCGTTTGCCAACAGCCATCGCGACGAGTTTGAAGATCTGTTGCGCAGGTTTGTCGAGACACCAACGGTCTCGGTAGATCCCGCACACTTGGGAGATATTCAAAACTGTCTTCATCTAGTCGTTGAGACCATTAATAAGTTCGGTGGCCGCGCTGAGGTCTATCAAGCGGCAAAAGGAAATCCGACCGTCCACGGCGTATTCGATTCGGGCAACAACCGTCCCACGGTGACGGTCTATAACCACATGGATGTGCAGCCTGCTTCGCGCGAGACGGAGCCCTGGGACACCGATCCTTTTGTCATGGTCACGAAGGGCGACACTTATTACGGTCGCGGCACAACCGATGACAAGGGTCCGGCGCTCTCGGCGCTTTACGGCGCGCGCGCCGCACTCGACGCAGGCGTGCCAGTGAACATTCGCTTTCTCTGGGAGTTTGAAGAAGAGATCGGCTCGCCAAATTTTGAAGAGATTATTACTAAAGCCGCGCCCCACCTGCGCACCGATTCCGTAGTTGTGTCCGACACGGTCTGGGTATCGCGGCAAAGGCCGGCCAGCTCTGCCGGTTTGCGCGGGCTGCTGGGATTCATTCTAACTTTGGAAACGGCAACAACCGATAACCACTCGGGTGAAGTTGGCGGCGCCGCGCGTAATCCGCTCGGCGAACTGATGAAGCTCGTCTGCGAGCTGTATGACCCGACGACGGGCCGGGTGAAGATCAAAGGTTTCTACGACGATATGATCGCGCCCACAAAGAAAGAGTTGAACGATTGGGTCAACTCCGGCTTTACCGTCAGCGGTTACAAGAGAGCGCACAAGCTGAAGTTGATGCGCACGACGGACACGCTTGCAGTGATGAAGCGCATCTGGGGCCAGCCGACGATGGAGATCCACGGCGTCGCCGGCGGTTACCAGGGGCCGGGCTTGAAATCGATCGTGCCGCCGCGGGCGGAGGTGAAAGCGTCTTGCCGTCTGGTTCCAGGGCAGGACCCACAAAAGATCGCCCGCCAAATCAAACAAACGGTGAAAGAGAAAAACCCGGACGTGAAGGTTCAGTTTGAATCGATGGCCCCCGCCTTTCGCACCGTGACGGATGGTCCACTGCCGGAAGCGCTCAAGCGAGCGGTCAAGTTTGCGTTCAAACGCGATGCAGTTTTCGTCCGTGACGGCGGTACCATTGGCGCCATGACGAGTATTGAAAAAGTGTTGAAGTGTCCGGTGTTGTTCCTTGGTCTGTCTCTACCCGAGCATGGCTACCACGCGCCGAACGAAAACTTCGACTGGCAACAAGCCTCAGGCGGCATGGTGGCGTTCGCAAAATATTTCGAAGAGATCGCGAACCTGGCGCGATAGATCGCTGATTTGATCATTTCGCTGCGTACCAAGGCTCCAACTTCTTTTTTTGACAAAGTCCCTGCGGCCTCGGGTTTAGGTAGATCGCGGCAGTAGCCCGACCGTAAAGGAGGGCGTCGTGCCAGCGCCCTACTCCCCCGCAAATGCCGCGACGCCCTCCCTTACGGTCGGGCTACTGCCCCGACGTTCGTCGCCGCCGAATGTGCGACTAGCAGTCGCGCTACTGTCTCTGCGGTGAATATCCTATCCCGAAATTCACCCACGCCCAGCGAATAGCAGTAATATCAAGCCGACAAACACCCCGCCGCCTACGCCTGCGCTGATCCCCACAGTTTTCGCAGTTGAATGCCCTCTGTGGCCATCCACCTTCGCCACGTCAGCGTAGCGGATCGTAGTGGCGTTATCGGTTTTCCGATCGCGCATCACGAAGTCATCGTCCCCGGCCCGCGCAACGTATCCTTTGCTTTTGGCGCCATCTTTGAGCGTAATTGTCGCTCGGGCTTTCTCGCCCAGCCCCAGCTTCGCAACCTGAGCTTTGACACTTTCCACAGTGGTTGTTTCCTTGTCTCCATTCTGGTTGGCGGCTACCAACTGAGAGGCCGGACCCAGCAATAGCAAACCTGCGATTGACCAGGTCAGATGTTTTTTCAGCATAGTAATCTCCTCGATTCCGAAGCTGCGTATTTCAGAGTTGCGGCACCAAGCGAATCGAGATACCGCCCATCGCAGTCATTCTTTATGATTAGTAAATCGAGGAACCTGAGTGCAACCACGATGCCATGCTAATCCGGACGGATGATCGCGGAAAGAACATCGCTTGTTATCCACTTGACGCAAGATAACAACCTAATGATGATTGCTTCAAATTCTGACAGTTGTCGGAATAGTATCTGGGGCGGTTTCCAGTCTTGGAGGACAGTTTATGCCAAATCGACGATCATTTCTCAGCAAAGGCGCTCACCTTTGTGCCGGCGCACTCGCAGGAAGTGCGATGAGCATGACAGCTACAGCAGACAGCGGTGCTGCGGAGGGGCAAAAGTTTCTTTTGATCGGACTGGTGGGATCAGAGAACCCCACGCGCGCCAATTTCCCGTTTGTCTGGGCCGCCGCCTTACGCGAAGCGGGAAATGAAGTGCGCATCGAGCTAGCCGGAGATGCGACTGTGCTCATGCGCACTGCCGTTTCCAACAGCGTCACGCCAGTTGGGTGGCCGCCTTTCAGCCAGGCGCTGGCCAAAGTAATCGAACTCAAAATTCCAATCTTTATTTGAAAGGCCTGTGCAACTGCCCGTGGGGTAGGCGAAGAAGACTTTGTCGGCAAGAATGCTCAGTTTACCAATCCTAAGATTACGGCAGCAACTATGGCCTGGGCGACGAAAATTCTTGTCGTTTGAATGTTACCAATAGCGACGCATTGTCTTTCGGATTACGCTATCTTTTTTGCCGTGGCAGGTCAGAACCGCCTGCGGTAGCGGGCGGTTGAACCTTCCGCGTCCAATGCTTGATAACCCCAGTTCAACCGCCCGCTACCGCAGGCGGTTCTGACCCGTTCAAATCACACACGCCAAACGCTCCTCATTCAACGGTACAAACCCCAGTTTCTCATAAAAGCGTCGCGCTTCCGGATTCTCGAGGTGCACGGCGACATCGATGCGCATCACTGAGTGCCGCTTCAATTCCTGTTTCAGTTGCTCGATCATTGCCGTACCGACACCTTTCCCGCGCCGGTCAGCTTTGACGGAAACGTCGTCGAGCTTTGCCACCAGCGTGCCGAGCGAGGTCGAGATCGCATAACAGACCACGCAAATACCCGCGATACCGTCATCGTCGTAGGCCACCCACACGAAACCCAGTTCGGGCCGTTCGAGAAACAGATAGAGCCCGTCATTCAAGCCACGCATGCCGCGATCTCCGTAAGCCTGACTGCTGGCGAGATAGTGCTCGTCTGCGGTGAGAAAGCTGCTCAACATCTCGAAAGACTCGCGCGCATCGGCGGCGGTCATCTTGCGGCAGGTGATCAAATCCGAAACCTCCTCGGGCGTCAATTCAAGATTGCCTGACACAATCCCGCATCCCATACCCGACCTCTTCAACCAGCTTTTTAATTGGGATTGATTTTCTCAATCTCTTTGTCAATCAACGGCAGTAAGCGCTGCCGGAGTCTGAAAACCATCGAATCAGCTTGCTTCACGTCATCTTCAAGCCGGACGCGGCTTTGAGAAGTTTGATTCACAAGGTTTTCGACTCCCCTGCGCTCGTTTTCCAAAATCCGGCGGCGAACGTCGCGCAGCTCGGCAGTGCGGGTTGAGCCGTTCAGACTGATAAAGCGTTCGATACTCTCGGGACGCATATCTTCGTCAATCTGAACCAGACGGCTTTTGAAAGATGTTTCTTTTTCGATCAATTCAATAAGCTGTTTTCGCATGATTTCGGCGCGTTGTTCGGCGCGGGTTAGCAGATCCAAGTTGGCCGCAATGCTATTTTGTTTGTCGTTCGCTGAGCCCCTTTGGTTTGAATCGGACGTGAGAACTCTTTCGCTTATCTCGCGCAACCTGGTGTTCAAAGTTTGCAGCGACTTGCGCAGGAGCCCGATTTCATTTGCCACTATGTCGAGGGAAGTGGCATTCGGCGGCAGGTTCGGCAACTGTTCCTGGGCTTGAGGCGTCGAATTTGTCTGGCGACGTTCGGGGGTTTGAGCAAATGATGGAACGCTGCAAAGTATCACGACGCAAACCGCAACCTGAAAATATCTTGCTGGCATTTTCATTGGTGGGGTCCTTTCTGTTTTGAAAGTTCTGGTATGGCCATTATCACGCGTTATCATGTTAAGGGTTCCTTATATACGCAGAGTCAACACACATCTCCTTTACAAGTCGATGACCGCTCAGAAGTTTAGGGCACAGGTTCACGCAGATTCGGAGCCTGCTGCGCGCGAAATTGAAAACATACTGCTCCGATGGGCGGCAGACTCAAAACGTCAATGACATCTGCTTCCTCACCTACCGAAAAAGCCGGGGTCCATCAAATACCAGTTAATCAATCCGGCTACCAAACCAATTCCAAACACTATCAGTCCGATGATCTTTTCCCTGGCAGTGGTGGGCTTTCCTCCCTTCGAGGGAAATATCAGGAGATAGATTCCGCCTATTCCCACGACGGGGCCAAACGCCGCCAGTTTCATCGAGTAACGGCCTTCCTGTAAGAGTTGATGCCAGTTGAAATAGATGAGGCCAATCGAAACAAGAATCAGCCCTACGGCAAAAATGCGCGCTTTGAAGTAATGCATATCATCTCCTCCTGCGTAAAGTCTGAAGACACTGGGCTGTTAGACCCTTTCAGAATCTGCAAACATGACTTGCTTTCAGCGGTAAATAAATTTGTCTGCGGCAAAATTCTCAGGACTCGTGTTCCACGACTTAAGTATTGATTCCTGCATTCTTGAGGCAAGCGCGTGGGAGCGGGCACCTATCTCGACTTCATCACAGCTTTCAGTCCTATCCACGCAATTACCGAATGCTACCATCGCGCCTGAAACTTCTTTACTCTCCACCATAATTAATGGGCCCTCATAAAGTCGCCAGAAATCATTGATTGCCTTCTTTCGTTCTACCGGATCGGTTGAACGAGAAACTGTTGCCGCCGCCCCCGAGGCTTGTAAATACAATGACAACTGATTTTGGAGCAAGGGTTTCATAAATTCTCGTTGGGCTGTCTCGGTATCCTTTTTAGATTGAATCTCCCTCGCTTCTCTATCTTTCCTTGATTGTTCTGCCTGTGCGTCTCTATTAGCTTGCTGCTGCGCTCTGTACTGATAAACGCCGAAACCAAAGCCCGCAATTGTTACCAAGAGTGTAATCAAAGGAAGGTAAGCTACGAAGGAGCTTAGCCCCTTACCTCTTCTTAAATTTTCCAACTCGAATCCCAACTTTTCATTTTCGAGCCTGAGCTTTTCAAGTTGGGCAGTCACCAGGAGAGCATTTTGGTCATCGGAATCTCGTTTAGAATCAGTCATATGTTTTTCACCTCGCGAACTCAGTGTTTTTTTATATTTTATTTCAAGTAAAGGCGCCCGAACGATCGATTATTCCAGCCAGGATGTCATGTAACGCGTTTCGTTGCGGTCAACGCCGCGGATCAACCGTCATGCTTTTTTGCTGTCTATCACATAAATAGCTGCAACCTTCCACTCACCATCCTCTTTCACCCAAATGTCAGCCCAGGTATAAAACCATGTCGTCGGAACCCCCTTTTCATCTTTTTCCTTGACAATGTTTCGATAAGTCAATAAAGCACTGTCACCAAAGAATTGTAGGACCAGATTTTCATATCGAACATCTGAAATGGTCCATGTTGCGTTAACACGGTTCCGAATGTAGTCTTCCCTGCTTCCCAGAAACTCATTCTCCCCGCGGGCAATAAAGTCCCCTGCGAGCCAGCTATTGAACAAAGCCGCATCATGTTTCTGCATTGCCAGTGGCATATCCTTTTTGCGGCGCATTACGGCTTCAGCGTCCTTGCGCTGCGCCTCGAGATCATCGGTGATTAAAGTATATTCGCTTATGCCTACGGTCGGAATAACGTAATCAACCTTGAGCACTACTTGAGAAAACTTTTTACCACTCCCTTTTTGTTTGGATGAATCAGTTTGCTGATTAGCAGATTGTTTATTAGTTTGACAGCCCGAATAAACAGCTACTGTACAGAGCATCGTTATTATCAACGCCTCAATGCGTATAAGTGACTTAGTGTCTTTCATAATTTCTTCCTCTCATACATGTTTCCTTATTTCATGTCTCAATGCAGCCTGCCACACAACGAAGAAGCCCAACGTCAGTTGACCAGGCACGGCGATAGTTGTTGGGAAGCCTCTATCAAGTTGAAGCGAACTGCGCGAAAGTCAGCCAAAACCGGTTGACGTCGCGGATAATAAATTCGCGCATTCCGTAAAAGGTGTCATGAAGGCCCTTCACAATCTCCACTCGATCCTTCAGACTCCGGTAAAGATCGTCAACGTTGTCCACATAGACGTACAGGTCGACTTCGCGACGGTTCTGGTTGCTTGGTTGGCCGCCCGAACTGAACATGACCTCGCTACTACCGAACGAT
>WNGK01000991.1_pt1 | contig 30158 bp, 27 predicted proteins | sample 5400601 | NCBI WGS metagenome assembly WNGK01 (sample SAMN13153376, study PRJNA577476) | soil metagenome | isolation source: 60 cm soil or saprolite under Garry oak tree replicate 1 | place: USA:California | collected 2016-06-15 | reverse complement strand
TTATCAGTCGCATGTCGTCGGCTCGGGACCATGCTTCGATCAAGGTAAAGAAACCGCATCCGACTCGTCCACTGCATCGGTTGTCGAAAGCATGGAATGCGATCCGGCTCGCGCTGCATCTCTTGAATCTCTTGTCCTCCACCGTGCGTTGACTGCGAGCAATACTGGTCCACCCGGCCAGGAGACCCACGAGCCTGCAGAACCGATGGGCCTTTGGCGAGTTGCCCTCAAGCCGGCAACTCAAACCAACGCCATCGAGCAACCTTCTCCACAATTTACTGACTTTCGACCGCCGAATTAAAAATCGGGGTTCCGCAACAGGCTTTAGCTAGTGGTTATCCGGCTTTTCGGATCACAGAGGAGCACAGAGGGAACTGATTCCTATGCCCAAAATAATCGTGCCGTTTGTCGTCTTTCTCTCTTTCTCCGGTTTCGCCCAAACCAATCCTTCTCTCGCCCAGCGCCGCTCCGCGCATCTTCGCCACGGCATCAACCTGAGCGAGTGGTTCGCGCAGGTTTACGATCCTAAGGGATACACCAAAGAGCATCTCGAAACTTGGGTCACAGCCGAAGACATTGCGCTGATCAAATCCATGGGGTTCGATCATGTGCGGCTCAGTGTCAATCCGGAGCCGATGATGCGCCACAATCAGGCCGACCAACTGCCACCGGAGTATCTAGGCTACCTCGATTCCGCGGTAAAGATGATTCTCGATCACGGCCTCGCAGTGATTATTGACATGCATCCGGAGAGTGAATTCAAAGTGCGCCTGGTGCAGCATGACGATGTTGTCGAAGAATTCTCCGACTACTGGCGGGCGATAGCGCGGCACTACTCAAGCTACGATCCCGAAATGGTTTTCTTCGAAGTCTTGAATGAGCCGGAGTTCCGCGACCGTTATCGCTGGGCGGGAGTGCAGGCCAAGCTTGCGGCCGCGATTCGCGAAGGCGCGCCGCAGCACACCATCATTGCAGCGGGAGCGAACTGGTCGGATGTTGAGGACCTGCTTCCACTGACGCCACTTTCTGATGCGAACGTGATTTACAATTTTCATTTCTACGACCCGCATGTCTTCACTCACCAGGGGGCGACGTGGGGCGCGAACTACTGGCACTTTGAAAGCAAGCTAGCGTACCCGGCGAGCATGGAAACAGCACAGAAGGTCGCCGCTGCCGAGCCCGACGCTTTCAACCGGTTGCAGGTCCTGCGTTACGGACTTGACCATTGGGATGCAAACCGTATCGCCGTCGAAATCGGGCAGGCCGCCGAGTGGGGCAAGCATTGGAACGTTCCTCTCACTTGCAATGAGTTCGGCGTCTTCCGCAGAGCCTCTGACCCGCAGGACCGTGCCCGCTGGCTGCACGACGTACGCGCAACTCTGGAGCGCGACGGCATTGGCTGGAACATGTGGGACTTTGGCGGGCGCGACGGCGGCAAGGGTTTTGGCGTCGTCAATGGACCCAGGGAAGGGCCGAACATGCCGGATGATGTGACAGTGGAAGCGCTCGGGCTGAAGCACTAGCCTCTTCGAATTTGAAAATGGTTGAGGGTGGAGCAGCGCTTCAGCGCTGCGTTACGAGCTGCGGCGATGCGGGCTTCAGCCTTGAACCGCAGCGGCTAAAGCCGAATCTTAAAACAGACTTGATATGCAGGCCTAAAGGCCTGCTCCTCCCTACTCAACCGCTGTAATCTGCCGTCGCCCTCGCATCGTCCGCTTTCGCTCCAGCAGCGTTTCCAGCGCTTGCCGCGTTTCGGGCGAGAGGTGATAGGACTCGTTGTCCGCCGGATATTGCCGTGACAACACGTCCGCCCGATATGCCTGCACAGCATGCGTGATCTCGGCAGCGGCGTCGCCATATCGCCGAACGAATTTTGCCGGAGGGCCGAAGGTCAGGTTCAGGATGTCGTGGAAGACGAGTACCTGGCCGTCGCAGCCGGGGCCCGCGCCGATACCGATTGTGGGAGCAGAGATTTCGCTGGTGATCAAGTCCGCGACTTCTCGCGGAATTCCTTCCAGGAAAATACAGGCTACGCCGGCGCGGTCGAGGGCCGTGGCGTCGCGCATGAGTTGCTCGATGTCGGACAAAGACTTGCCCTGGACTTTGTATCCGCCCATGCGGTTCACGGATTGCGGAGTCAGGCCAATGTGACCAGCGACCGGAACTTCGGCGTCAATTATTTGGCGGATCAGATCAGCGCGTTTCTCACCGCCTTCGAGCTTCACGATCTCCGCGCCTCCCTCCTTAACGAAACGAGTGGCATTGCGAACGGCTTCTTTCGCATCCACGTGAAAGGAGCCATAAGGCATGTCAGCGATCAGCAAAGCGTCCTTGACTCCCCGCCGCGCGGCGCGAACGTGATGCAGCATTTCGTCCATGGTCAGAGAGAGTGTGTTCTCGTGGCCAAGCATGGTCATGGCCAGCGAGTCGCCGACCAGAACCATGTCAATGCCCGCTTCATCTACCAGCCGGGCGCTGGAATAGTCGTAGGCGGTGAGGCAGGTTATAGGCTCGTGTTGAGCTTTTTTTTCGCGCAGAGATGAAACACTGATTTTGTGGCGCGGAGCGCCAATCGGGGTGAGACTCACGATGTCCTCCAGTGCCCCTCCGCAACCCGCGGATAGAGCCTGTACGCGGTATTAGATGCCGCTGGAAGAGATTGTAGTCCGGAAGCTATCTACTGGTCTATAGAGTTAGTCAACGACGGTCCTAAGTGACTGGCGGCTTCATTCGATGCGGGGCTTTTGCTTTGCCAACGCGGCAAGTGCACCGCGATAGCGCGACATAATCTCCATCGCCTTCTGCATTTGCTCTGTCTCCTCGGACTCTGGATTGTCGCGCGTAGCTCCGGTCAAGTAATCTGATTGACCCTCTCCCAATCCTTGAGCAAAGCGTCCTTGCGGACGTGATGGTGATTTCTTTGCAGCAGCTCAATCATCGACTGCAGTCCTGCCTCCACGGCATCAGCGAGGAACCTCTTTTAATCTTTACCTCTTTTGCCGCCACCAACCCTCAGGCACACCAATTTCAACTTCGAGCCAATCGGACTTCCGCTTTGCTTTTTGGGCGCCTTCAATGTTCCAGATCTTGGTGTACGCATGAATGTCCCCATCAACCCTGAGTAGGAATGCAAATTCTCTGATCGCGCTGGAGTAGTTGCCCGTCCAATGGTTCATCAAGTCTCGGAGTTGTTGTTCCTCGCTGAGGACTTCCGCGGGAACAAAGCCGCCAATTTGAGTACCCAAACTGAAGGAGTTCGTTTTCTTTGCGCGGCTGGGCATTCTTAGATGATTGTAAACGTAGTGCCCCGCACTCAAGACAATCTACGCGCTGGCCGCTTCCTGGCCTCCCAATGGCAAGAAATACTGCGTCCCCTTGATCGGCGCCGACACCTTGCGCAGCAGCTCCTGCAAATCTTCGTTGCGCTCGACAAAATCAATTTCCGAGGTGTTCACGATCAGCAGGTCAGACGACGTGTAGTGAAAGAAGAAGTGTTCGTAGGCTTTGACTACTTCTTCCAAATATTCTTCGCTGATTGCCTTTTCGCCGGGAGCGTTTTTCTTTTTGAGGCGTTTCTTCAGCACTTCGGGCGTGGCTTGCAGATAAATCACCAGGTCAGGCGTGGGAAGCTGTTCGCGGAAGTAGTTGTAATAGCGGTTGTAGGTGTCGAGTTCCTGATCGTTCAGGTTGAGGTAGGCAAAAATTTTGTCTTTCTCGAAGATAAAATCTGAGACAACGGCCTTTTGTGAACTTCCCCCCAAGTCCAGAGCATGCAACTGTTCGAAGCGCCTGACCAGAAAGGTGAACTGGGCCTGAAAAGCGGCACCGGGATCGCCGTCGTAGAAGGCGCCGAGAAAGGAATTGTCTTCGGGATCGGTAACCCGTTGGGCATTCAGCCGTGCGGCCATGATATTAGACAGCGTGCTTTTGCCGACTCGTATGGGACCTTCTACTGCAATGTACCGGGGTAGATCGAAGAGCTTGGCCATGAAGGTGAGGATCGCATTCGAGAATATCCCGAGCGCGGCGCGGACGCAATTGAGGAAGAAGTTAACAGGGCGGGCTCAGCCGTCCGGCTTCGGGGTTCAGGCGCTCGGTTTCAGGCTTTAGGCTCCAGATTCGGGCTCTCGCTTCAGCTGACGTGTTCTGCAACGAATGTCGGGCGGTTGACAGCGCCCCAGCTTTCTTTTGCACTCTCCGGGTTACGGCAGTTTAAGATTTCATCTCATGCTTGGTCTGGACATCGCTGCGGGCGCAGCTGTGATTTCGCTGGGCTATCAATCCATGGCGCCTACTGGGGGCTGGTTTGGGCAGGCGTTTCATGGATTGCCGCATGGATCGAAGCAAATTGCGCTTACGTTCGACGATGGGCCGAACGATCCCCCCACTTTGAAATTACTGGATGTTCTCTCTAAACACGACATTCGCGCAACGTTTTTCCTGATCGGAAAGTACGTGCGCCAGCGGCCCGACATCGTGCAACAGATTGTGGAGCGAGGGCACGCTGTCGGAAACCATACGTTTACTCATCCTTTGCTGATCTTCCAATCCAGTTCGCGAATCCGACGCGAAGTCCTGGAGTGCCAAGATGCGATCCGCGACGCCGTTGGCGAGCGTTCGAATCTGTTCCGTCCGCCCTGGGGTGGCAGGCGGCCTGGATTATTCCGGATTGTGCGGCATGTGGGGCTCGAGCCCGTGATGTGGAATGTGACTGGATACGACTGGAATGCGCCCTCAGCCGGGTACATCGAGCAAAGAGTCACAAGAAGAATTCGCGGCGGGAATGTGGTTTTGTTGCATGACGGCAGCCACGCTACATTTGGGGCAGATCGGTCGAAGACTGTCGAGGCTACGGATGGCTTGGTTTCGCGCTACAAGTCCGAGGGCTTGGAGTTCGTGACCATCCCAGAGATGATGCTGCCAAATCGATTGTCATCCCGAACACGGTCTCCAGAGGAGGCCGGGAGAGGGACCTAACGATGCGAAGTATTAGCCAAGGACGTGTGTGCCATTCGGCGTTGCGCGGTTGCCGCACTGCATCCATGGAACAATGTTGATGTCAGGTCCTCTCGCGCTTTCAGCGCGTTCGGGATGACAACTTGAATAGGTTATCGACAGTGAACTGCTACACTGACGAGTTTCTTCGAGAGATCCCAATTGAAAAATAACCCGGTCCTACTCGTTCACGGCGGCGCGTGGGCGATTCCTGACGACATGATTGAAGCGCACTTGAGCGGCGCTCGCAACGCGATCGCCGCGGGTTGGCGGGTGCTCGAGAATGGTGGCGCGGCCCTCGATGCAGTGGAAGAGGCCGTTATCGTCATGGAAGATGACGAAGCTTTCGATGCAGGCCGAGGCAGCTTTCTTAATCGCGAAGGAAAAGTACAACTCGATGCGCTCATCATGGATGGAGCTACGCTTCGCGCCGGCGGCGTGGGATGTGTGGAGCGTATTGCCAATCCGGTTCGCGCGGCCCGTAAGGTGCTGAGCGAGAGCCCGCATGCATATTTCGTCGCTGAAGGCGCGGAATGCTTTGCGCAGGAACATGGGATTCCGCTGTGCAGGAACGAAGAACTGATCATTCCTAGAGAAGTCGAGCGGCTTCGGGCTTTTCAAGCCGGCGCATCGGGAAAACAAGAGTTGTTTGCGCCGGCCATCTCCCACGACACCGTGGGAGCAGTTGCACTAGATCGCGAAGGCAATATTGCTGCAGCGACCTCAACCGGCGGAACCCTCAACAAGGCTCCCGGACGTTTGGGCGACTCATCCCTAATCGGCTGCGGTTGCTACGCCGATAATCAAAGGGCCGCCGTATCCACAACTGGATGGGGCGAGCCGATTATGAAGTTAGTCTTGGCCAAATGGGCGGCGGACCGTGTGGCTTCCGGCAACATGCCGCAATGGGCCGCGGAGGAAGCTATGAATTATCTGAAAGATCGCGTTGATGGTCATGGAGGAATTATTCTGCTCGATTCTTGTGGACGCTTTGGCATCGCCCACAATACTCCGCGTATGGCCTGGGCGCTGCGCACCGCTGACCATCAAGAATCGGGCGTCGAGCGGAAATAACTGCCTAACTCGCGTGCTAGCCTCTACGGACTAAACAGCCAACCGCGGTTCTTGCTTGCTTTCCGTCCATAAAGTGATGTAAAACCAGCCGAACTTTCGCTTCCACAAAAATTCGTGCTTCACCCACTCCGGACAGGCCAGGATGCCCGCCCGGAGAATTCTCGCGTCGGAGAAGCTCTATGCGAACCCTCAGAGTGTGCCTGGTATTATCACTTGTCATCGTTCTTCCTTCTCTGCTTTATGGACAGGGCGTCGCTACCGGCGATCTGCACGTGACCGTTAAGGACCCGCAGGGGAGCCTGGTCACCAGTGCCGCGGTTACGGTGCGGGATGAGGCAAAAGGAATCGAGCGATCTGCAGCGGGCAACGGCTCGGGGGGATACAGTGCGCTGGCACTTCCTCCGGCGTCGTACACGGTGACGGTCAATGCCTCGGGGTTCGCGCCCGCCACCGCGCCTGGAGTTGTGATTACCGTTGGCGGAGTGGAAGAGCTGCCTGTCACGCTCGGCGTGGCGGGCGGAGTCGAAAAAGTCGAGGTAAGCTCGACCGCCGAATTGATAGAAACCACCCGCACCGGCGTGGTGGATACCGTAGACCAGCGCCGTATTGACAATCTGCCGATCAACGGACGCAACTACATCAACTTCACACTGACGGATTCCCAAGTAGTCCGCGACAACGCCCCCAATACCGGAGCAGCGCCCACCTCGGGCCTTAACATGAGCGGACAGCGCGGCCGGTCGAATCTAGTGAACATAGATGGCGCCGACGCCACCGACAATTCCATCAATGGCGTGCGCTCCACCGTCTCGCAAGAAGCGGTGCAGGAATTCCAGATCATTACCAACAGTTACCAGCCGGAATATGGTCGAGCCTCTGGCGGAGTGGTGAACATCGTCACCAAGTCGGGAGCCAACGATTTTCACGGCGACATTTTCGGGTTTCTGCGCAATCGCAGTTTTCAGGCGGTGAACCCGTTCGCCGTCTGTCTCACTCCGCCATGTTCCAAGCCTGCGTATACGCGGGTGCAAGGCGGAGCAGCGTTCGGTGGGGCAATCAAGAAGGACAAGACTTTTTACTTTTTCTCTTACGAGATTACGCGACGGCATGAGACGGGATTCTCTTCGATTGGCGCAAATAACTTTGATCTACAGCCTTTCGACGCAACCGCAGTCTTTAACCCGCTTGCCCCGGCAGGCACTTTTACAATGCCCGCTACCCCAGGGCAGATTGCTTTTCTGACCCCATTCGCACAGGCCGGTCCTGCACCAGCCGGCGTTCAGTTTTACACGTGGATGGTGGGCGCGTCATCGTGGCTAGCGACGACAGGCAGCCAGCAATCATTTTCTTTACTTCCGTTCGGAGGCGGCGCTGGCGCTCAGCAGTTCCCCACGAGCTGCAACGTCGTGACGGGTCTGCTTTGCGCTGGATTGCCCAAGTCGTTTCAAAGTCTGGATTCGCAGAAAGGCAACTTCCCGGTATTCGAGGGCACTAGTCTCTACTCGCTGCGCCTGGACCACAATCTCAACAACAATCACCGCTTGACGCTTCGCGCCAATGTCAGCCCGAGCACGGTTACGGGAATCGAAGTCAGCGGCGAAGATCAGCCTTTCGGACAGAACGCTTACTCGCGCACTTCGCAACAAACGTATCGTGATGTCGCAGGTGTTGTTCAAGAGACTTGGATCATCGGCAACAACAAGGTCAACGATTTTCGGTTCCAGTACGCGCGCCGCGGTTTGTCTTACTTTTTCAACACTTCCATACCGGGCGGCTCGGATCCCGCGGTGAACATTCCCGGCTTCGCTAATTTTGGCCGCGAGCCTTACTCATACATTCAGCGCACCGAACAGCGCTATCAATTCAGCGACAATCTTTCTTGGACGTTAGGCCGGCACAATACAAAATTAGGCGCTGACTTCAATTACATCCCGCTCAAAGCAATTTTCACGGTCAACTATGGAGGCGTATACGATTTCGGCTCGGTGAGCGCAGCGAATCTGGGGTTTACTGGCTTCCCCAACGGCGCCGACTTTTCGCCGGTTCAGGCTTACGGCGCGGGCCTGCCCTCCGTCTATGTTCAGGGGCTGGGCAGCCCCAGCGACTCGTTCAAGAACATTCCATTCGGAGTGTTCTGGCAGGATTCCTGGCGGGTCCGGTCCAATCTCACGCTCAACTACGGCTTGCGCTTTGACGTGGAAATCCCGCCCAAGTTTAAGGCACCGGTCGGGCTCGCGCTCACCGGATACAACTTTCTCGGGCTGCAGAAGGGTATACAGACCGACAAGAATAATTTCCAGCCTCGCGTTGGGATAGCCTGGGACCCGAAAGGCGACGGCAAGACCGCAATCCGCGCTTCCTACGGTTTGTTTTACGATCACCCACTACTCGGCTTGTATTTTCTGGGCGACGCTTCTGATGGATCAACCAGCGGACAATTAGCGTTTGGCGGCACGGGAGGATGTAGCGGGGCCGGTCAGCCGGGGAACCTGAACGCCATACCGATCTTCCAGGGGCTCCCAATTAATGATCCCAACCCTCTGAACCCGTGCGCGGCTTCGGTGAATCCCGCAGTCACAACTGCTTTGGGTTATCTGCCCAACCAGCAGCAGTTTCAAGCGCTGAATTTTCCGCAGTCAATCTTCCTCAACCAGAACTACTTGAATCCTTCAACGTTCCTGCCGCTGGGCTTCCAGCCGTTCGGCTATCCGCAAGCGAAAAATTTCGTATATGCCTATGCCCAGCAAGCCAATCTCAGCGTGGAGCGCGATCTCGGCTACGGCTTTGCGCTGAACCTTGCTTACAACTTCAACGGCGGCCGCCACTTGAATCGTCCGATTAACGCGAATACGATTCGCGGCGATTTGATGGTTAACAACCTGTTGGTCGCGCAGCAGGCGGCCGTAGCGAACGGAATCAACCCGGGGGACCCGAATTACCCAACTAGCCCCTTCACCGTGGGGAGTTCGACCGCCTTTCCACCCTGCGGTGTACAAGGGGGGCAGCCGTATGTCCCGGCAGCATTGATGAACTTCTTCCGTCCCAGCGGACTTAATGCGTCAATCGCAGGTGCGCTGATCGCGAGCGGGGGTGGCGCTTGCGTACAGCTCGCCGAGTCCATGCTTGCTGGTCTCCAGAGTCAGGGCTTCAACGCAAACTGCGATCCTTTCACGTCGTTCGACAACTGCGTGCCCTTCGGCGATATGGATGCCAACTTCTCGAACGGCAGCTCGGTTTATCACGGCCTGAGCGCGAACCTACGCAAGCGGTTCAGCACTCACTACGAATTCCTGGCGTCTTACACGTGGGCGCACGCCATCGATGATTCCACGGACCTACAGTCCACGTTGACGCCGCAAGACAGCTACTATCCGTCGCTCGACCGCTCTTCGTCTACCTTCGACCAGCGTCATCGGTTCGTTTTCAGCGGCGTTTACCAAACGGGAAGGGTAGGAGAAGGTTTGGCGGGCAAGTTTCTCAGCGATTGGACGTTCGCTCCGCTCATCGAGTTTTCATCAGGGCGTCCGTTCAACATCATCACAGGCAACGGAGACAACTTGCAGTTGTCGTCGCTTACCGGCCGGCCCAATGGCGTGCCGAACGCGGCTTGCGGCGCGGGCGTAAAGTCTCGTTTCTCGCCCACGGGCGTGTTGCAGGAACCATGCATCGCCGGCTTTGACGGGACCCTGCTCTCACTCGACGGGAATCTTGGCCGCAATGCGGGTCTGACCCCGTGGACGGTGTTCGACGATCTACGCATCGCGAAACGAATTCCAGTCGGCGAACGCGCCAACCTGGAACTGATTGCTGACATGTTCAACATCGCTAACCGCTTCAATGTGTCGGCGGTCAGTCCGCTGTTCACCAATGCGGGACAGGCCACGGCAGCTTATGATCCGCGGCAGTTCCAGTTTGGGTTGAAAGTGAATTGGTAAGGCCGGGTGTCGCACGGGCGGGGACGCCCGTGCCTGCACAACAATGTCTGTGTCGGGACGGGCGTCCACGCCCGTTAGGTTCCTGCAGTTAAGCTTACAAAAAGCAAAAACAACATCAAAAGCGTCGGACAGGAATGTTCGACCCACACAGGCTGCTCTTTATTTTCCGATTCAGAACGACAGGAGCACTACACCGCATGCCACCAGGGTGGCCGCGGCCCAGCGCCGCCATCGAACGTCTTCCCCCAGGATGTACTTTGCCAGTAAAGTCTCGAGCAGATAGCTCACCGCTGTCGCGGGGACGGCGAAGCTCACCGTCGTGATCGACAGCAGCGATAGCAGCGCGAAAAACGAAACGGCCAGCGCGGCAAATCCCGCTAGCACCAGCGTGTTCCTGAAAATCCGCTTCACCATCCGGGCAAGACTTCCCAGGCTAAGGTCTTCGACCTCGCCTTGGCGCTTCATTCCGGCGGTGTTTAGCACATCGCCGAGGGTGTTGCAGACGGCGATGATGGCAACCAGCAGCCACTTCATAAGAGGTGCTCCGGCGGGCCTTTGGTGGTGCGTGCGGGGGTTTCCTCCGCCAGGATCACGCCGCCTGTGATCAGGACAATCCCCAGCCATCGCTCCCAAGAGATGTGATCGTGGAGCAGGAAATGGCCGCCTATGGCGACCAGTACATACGCACTGGCGGTCACAGGTAAAACGAAGCTGAGATCGGCACGGCTGAGGAGTGCCAAGTCAGAGAGCATCCAGACAAGCAGGACACAGATGCCGAGCAGCGTCCACGGATTAGCAAAAGCTCTCAAGTAATCGAGTGGTGAAGCGGAAATGATCCGTCCGACCTGCTGCATGCCGTGGCTGAGAGAGACATTGCCGAGAACGTTGGTGGCGATGACCAGCAGAACGAGAATCCGGGTGTTGCGGATACCCGAACGGCTTTCCGAATTCTTGCCCACTGCGGGCTCGGTGGAAGAAGTTTGCATCGTCGAGAGACAGTTTTGGTTTCGCCGCCGGAATTGTAATTATGCAAGGTTAGCCGGCTTCGTGGAGAGACTTTATCTACATCGCCGCAATTGGTTTTCCTTCGTGTACCTTTGTGTCCTTTGTGGTTGAAATTCAAAAGCAATTAACCACGAAGGACACTAAGGTACACGAAGGAAACAAATCCGATACGGATCCGCAGCCAATCAGGCAGCCATTGCACTCGCGCAGTGTGGATGCGGGCATGTGCAGCGATCATTTGCGGCGGTCTCTTCAACCGCGTCGGCACACGCCTGACTGCAGTATTCCTTTCCCTCGGGAACGGGACACGTACATTGAGGGTGCGCACAACGGGTTTGGGCAACTTCGGCCATAGGTATTCTCCTTCGAGTTTACTTGAGAGGTACAACTTCGATGCAAGGGTGCGGCTTGGGGTTAGAAGAGCAGGCTTTGGGCTTTTAGGCTTGATGCTGCATTGCCAGTTGTGCTCCTCCGATGGCTGGAGGCCCGGAACCACAAGCCTTGAGTCCGAATCGTGAAATCTAAAGCCTAAAACCCGAAGCCTAAAACCAAGAGCCCGACTGGCGGACACTGCCCATTAGACCTATTCCAGAAGTAACTCGGGCTAACCGCTTTAGTCGTTGACCCATCAAAAGACGGGGTAGTAGGATTTCATATCCGCGCCGGAAAGAACGAACAGCCGTAAGTTATAGAAGACTATGAGGATCAAGCAATTTTCGTTGCTGATCGCCGGCTCGATGGCGATGTTGTTGGCCGGTTTGGGCTGCCAGACGGCTAAAAAGCCAGCCTCCACGATGTTGCCAGCGCACCAGGCGGCACCCCCGGCAATTCAGCAGCCCGCCAAACCTATGCCACCCACTCCGGCTCCGACAAAGGCTGCCGCGCCACAATCCGAGCCTAAGCGCGACCCTGTTGCGGAACTGATTGAGAAGGTTGAAAGGGAATATCAGGCGGGTTTGAACCTGTACAACGCGGGCCAGAAAGACGAGGCCAAGCAGCACTTTGATCACGCGTTCAATCTGCTGCTTGGAAGTCCTGCTGAGGTTCGGTCAGACAATCGCTATGAGCCGGAGTTTAATCGCGTCCTGGATAGTGTCAATAAACTGGAATTGGCCGAGTTGCAGCAGAATGACAGCGCTGCCGAGCAGAAATCGGAACCGGCGCCGATCGACGAAGCCAACGAAGTCACGAATTATCCTGTCGATCCGAATCTGAAGGCCAAGGCTACCGCCGAACTGCAAGCGACACATTCGGATTTGCCTCTGATGATGACCGACCAGGTCGCCGGCTACATCAATTACTTCTCCACGCGCGGACGCGGCACGTTGGAACGCGCTTTGGCCCGCAGCGGGCGCTACCGGGAGATGATTGAACGGATATTGAAGGAAGAGGGGGTTCCGCAGGACTTAATTTACCTGGCTCAGGCGGAATCCGGGTTCCATCCTTATGCGGTTTCGCGCGCAGGGGCTCGCGGTATCTGGCAGTTTATGGGTAGCCGCGCACGCGCTTACGATCTGCACCACGATGTGTGGATGGACGAGAGGCAAGATCCGGAGAAATCCACCCGCGCCGCTGCCCGGCATTTGAAAGACCTCTATAACCAATTCGGCGACTGGTACTTGGCAATGGCGGCCTACAACTCCGGCCCAGGGACAGTGCAGAGCGCCGTGAAGCGGACCGGTTACGCAGATTTCTGGGAGCTGTACCGCCGGAATGTACTTCCCAAAGAGACCCGCAACTACGTCCCAATCATTGTGGCCGTGACCATCATGGCGAAAAATCCGGAGCAGTACAGCCTGGATGATGTGAATCCCGATCCGGAAATGCTTTATGACACGGTGAAGATCACCTATCCCGTTGATCTTCGGCTGGTGGCAGAATGCGTTGATGTCCCGCTCGCAGAACTGCAGGACTTGAACCCAAGCCTGCTGCGAATGACTACACCTAAAGGCCGGTTTGACCTGCACCTGCCGATTGGTACCGTAGAAAGGTATCAGGCTGCGGTCGCCTCCATCCCGCCGGACATGCGCGTCTGGTGGCGCTACCACAAGGTTATTCCTGGCGACACTTTGATGTCCGTGGCCCGGAACTATCACACGACGGTAAAGGCCATAGCTGAGGCCAATCAGCTCGAGGCGAATGCTGAGGTTGAATCGGGCGCGAGACTAGTCATCCCCGTTGCGCCCGGCAAGCACACCAGCGGCGATGCACAGACGTACGCCAAGCGCCTGACGATTTACCGAGTGCGCAAGAATGACACTGTGCAGAGCGTGGCTGACAATCTTGGGGTTCCTCCGACTGTGATTCGCCGCTGGAACCGTTTGAAGGGTGACACCCTTACAGGCCGACGCGTTTTGTATGTGCATCTTCCCGTGAGCCCGACGGAAGCCGTTGCAACTCCGCTTCGGGTGGCTAAGAGCAAGAAAACTAGCCACTTAATCGCTGCTAAGTCTGACTCACCCCTTCGGCACACCGTGAAACCTGGCGAGACTCTCTACTCGATTGCCAACAATTACCGGACCAGCGTGGCGGCAATCAAGCAAACCAATGCCCATCTTGCGACGCTACGGCCGGGAATGGTCCTTGTAATTCCCGCGCAATAAAAAACTCAGCGCATCTAATCTCGCGTGCATCTGAAATCGGTATTGCGACGGAGTTCACAACCCGTTATAATCCGGCGCCGTCGCAAGTTTTGTCTTTTTAATTTTCCGCGCGATTAAAACTGCGCACACCGGCGCTAAGGCGACCGGAATACGAGGAGGCAAGAATGTTTTTCGAGGAAACCCTCTACCTGCGTGACGATGAAGCCGACGAATTCGGTGATTCCGGCGCTTTCAACGACTCGCTCGAAGAAGATTACGAAGAGGAAGAGGAAGAAGAAGAAGCCGAAGCGCCTTCCACTTCCGAAACCATAGAACCAGAGCCCGAGGAAGTTCCTGCTCCTGTCTCCATCGGCGGCGGTGGTGGCGGATCGAAGCCAGCCGCGCCTAAGCCTGCAAAAAAGAAAGCCGCAAAAAAGGCGGCGAAGAAGGCTGCGAAAAAGAAGGCGGCCAAGAAAGTTGCAAAAAAGAAACCGGCCAAAAAGGCGGCAAAGAAAGTCGCAAAGAAAAGACCCGCCAAGAAGAAAGCGGCGAAGAAGACGGCAAAAAAGAAGGGCCGCCGCCGTTAGCTAGAACTCGCGAATTGTAATTGGGCCGCAGACACTTGTGCTGCGGCCTTTGTCTTGGAGCAGCGATTACTTCCTGCTAACGGTCTGAAGACACTTACCGTAAAGTTCCAGCAGGTGGCTTGCGTACTCCTCGGGTTTAGCGGCCGCGCCGGTCCCCTGGAAACCGGCGCCTGAGGAAGTGGTGCGGCCATAGCCAGTGGTCATGGCTACGAATTTCATGAGATCTAAAGCTATATCTTCATTGCGGCGCGCTCCGGCGGTGATGCTGGGTACTTCATCCATGGAAACACTCCATCGTGGTGAGTTTGAAATTGGATGATAACAAACGCGGTTGCATTTCTCGCGTCCTTCGCGAATCCTTAGCGATCTTTGCGGTTACAGATTTTTCGCCGCCAAATAAAGAGCTTCTAACCGCAAAGGACGCAAAGTCGTCGCTAAGGAAAGGCAAACCCTACCTCTTGCGCCTGGCGAAGCAGAGGCCTGACCAGGTTTCGTCGATTGCACAGACTTTGTAGTCTACCCAGCCTGCGGCGAGGCCGAATTCGCGTACGACGTTCTCCTTGAGATCAGTGGCGATTCCTGAGGTCTGTTTGGGCCAGGCAATCCACAGCGCGGTCTTTTCGGGCAGCGCTTTTGCGAGTGGACGGAAATCGCGGACGAGAACCGCCTCTGATTCGGCAAACAGTATCGCGACGTTTGCGGCACTAGGCTCGTCGGAGACTTGTGCGCCTGGCGGTAACGGCTCCAGCTTTCTTTCAAAACGCTCTGGGGCGTTGACGAGCGCGACGGAATGGCCGTCGCGAATGCCCAACTTCTTCGGGAGCGGGGATCCGGAATATCCAGCCATCGTGGCAGGCACGACCGGACTGATCGGCACGCTGCGGAATGCCTTCGCGATTGCTGCTTTGATGCCCTTCCATTCTGCGAACTGCGCGTCGGGAAGCAGCTTGCGCGCGTTGGCGATTCGGTCAGCGTCTCTGCTGACGAAAAGAATAGGAACCGACTGCGTGGATTTCTGCCGCCGGAAGTATGCCGCGATCTCGCGTCCCTGCATTGGGAGCCGGCTCAGATCAACGAGGAATATGTCTGGCGGAAACTGGCGAATCCGCTGAAGAGTTTCGCTGTCTCGATCGAACATTACTCTCGGATTATGACCGAGCTTCTCGAGTTTCTGGGCGTATTCCCGCGCTTCCGCTGCATGCCAGTGGACGAGCAGTACGCGGCTCATAAGTCTAGCTGATGGCTTTTTTCTCGAATTGCCGCAGGCCAACTACCAGAAGCAGGATGTCAAACAATAGCAGGGCAATCAGCACGGCAATTGTGGACAGATGCGGAAATCCGGGAACCAGCATCGCGCGCAATCCTTCACTGGCATAGACGAGTGGATTGATGAGGACGGCCTTTTGCAGAATGGGGAACTTGTCGAGCGCGCTCCACGGGTAGTAAGTGCAGCCGAAAAAGATCATCGGGGTAATTACCATGCCGAACATCAATCCAATGTGCTGTTGATTGATGCTGCATCCCAAGGCCAGTCCTCCGCAGGCGGAGAAGGTTGCTACCAGAACGATAATCAAAATGAAAGTGAGCGGTGCATGGACGCTGATGTCGATGCCGGGACGGAGCACCAGCCAAGCCAAAGGAATGACGATCAGGCCAGCGAGAAGCGCCTGCAGCGCTCCGGCAATCACTTTCTCGATGGCGATCCAGGGCATGTCGATTGGCGCGAGCAGCCGGTCTTCGATTTCGCGCGTCCACTGAAATTCGGCGATGAGCGGCATGGCGACTGCCCAGATTCCAGTGAAGACCATGCTGATGGCGATGATGCCCGGGAGCAGCAGGCTCTTGTAATACGCCGGCATGTAGCCACTGCCGACCATCACACGCCCGAAGATGAAGACGAACAAGAGCGGCTGCAGAAATGTTTGCAGAAAAAGTTGGACCGCATTTCTGCGCGCGACGTGAGCGTCGCGTGCCAGCATCGCGCCAAAAGTTTTCCAGTTCAATCGCGCAGGCTCCTTCCGGTGTGATGCAAGAACAAATTTTCCAGGCTGGGTTCCGAAATGTGAACATCGGACAACTCCGCGCCGGAAGACGCAGCAACGCTCGCGATTTCGGGAATCAGCGATCCGCCGCGGTCGGCGTACACGTCCGCGCCGGTGCCGTCGTTTGCGCGCACCTCTCTCACCCCGGTGAGCGACTGCAATCGCTGGAGCAGGTCCGGCGTCTGGTTTCCGAAACGAAGTCGCAGCAGAAATCCACCGGGAATGGACGCCTTCAATTCTGTCGGTGTGCCTAAGGCAATCATCTTGCCGTGATCAATAATTGCCAGGCGCTGGCAGAGCGCGTCCGCTTCCTCCATATTGTGCGTGGTCAGCAGGACTGTCTTTCCCGCCTGGTTATATTCGCGAATGATTTCCCACAGAAGAATTCGCGTCTGGGGATCGAGGCCGGCGCTGGGCTCGTCGAGGAACAGGACCTGCGGATCGTGCATCATGGCGCGCGCAATCGAGAGTCGCTGCATCATTCCGCCAGAGAAGCCGCGCACCATCTGGTTGCCGCGATCCGTGAGCTTGAATTTTTCTAGCAGACCGTCGGCGCGGTCATTCCTATCTTTGGAACCGAGGCCGAAATAGGCGCCATGAAACGTGAGAATTTCGCGCGCGGTCAGCGAGAAATCTAGGTTGGGCCGTTGCGGAACCACGCCGATCAGAAACTTCACCGCAACCTGGTCTTTCCAGACTTCGTGTTCGCCAATCCAAGCCTGGCCTGATGTGGGGCGGACACGCGTGGTAAGAACGCCGACAGTCGTGGACTTGCCCGCGCCATTCGGGCCGAGCAGACAGAAAATCTCGCCAGGAGTGACTTCCAAAGACAGACCGTCGAGAGCGGGGATCTGCGTCTTCGGTTGTTTCGCGCCTTTTGCGTCGGCGCGAGCAATGAAACCGCCGCCGGCGCTAGTGGTGGAGGCGAGCTGTAGATCTTGCGGAGGTCCTGGGTGCGAATGCCGATAGCCATTGCAACGTCTTTCGAGCAGATAACCAGAGCAGAATGTCTGGAAGTATAGCTGAGATCAAATGAATGTGGAGTGGCGGGCGGCTCGCCCGCCGACTCATCGTCTCTCCATTTCTATTTTTTAGCTGAAGGTGGCAGCAATCCATTTAAGCGGAGGTACATCGCTGCCATGCCGTAATGATCGGCCCAACTGCTGGCTAGTGCCACAAATGCCCAGACACGCGCCCGCGGCTTATCGTCAAACCAGGTGATGTTCTCGTTCAGCTTGGAATCGTCGGCCTTCGCGAGGGCAGTGTGGCAAAACTCGAATGAGGCCTTCACCGCGGCGACTAATTTTTCTTTGCCCTCGGTGCCCTTAAGTTCATCCATCTTGGGCGCAGGGACATCGCCCACGTTGGAGCAAAAGTAATTGTTGCCCTCGACGATATGTGCGGCAAGATGGCCAAAGGTCATCTGGTCGGCCGTGGGCTTGTATTCAAACTTGTCGGCAGGCATTTCTTCGAACGCCGCCACGGTGTTCTTTTCGCGCCCGGTGAGCATTTCGCGCAGAACATCGGCAACGGGGGATTTGGATTGCTGCGCCAGCGCTGACGCAGAAAGTAAAACGATGCAGAGAATGACAAGTCGCTTCATATTGGCCTCCGATTGTGCGGAACGAAGGATAAACGCTTGAGGCCTTGTGAGTCTAGACGGCGTGCGCCTGGAGCGAAGCGGATTGGTCCGGCAACCAAAGCAAATGCATCGACTAGCGGCATCAGATCCGCTCGACGGAGGAGGCGGCAGTTAAGCACGCCTTCAGTCCAAATCTCTCCAGTTTTTTCCCACTCCAATTTCCACCATCAACGGAACTGAGAGTGGATGCACACTCTCCATTTGCTCGCTGACCAGGCTGCGCATCGTGTCGATCTCGGCTTCGGGAACTTCGAAGACGAGTTCGTCATGCACTTGCAGCGTCATTTGTGATTTCAGTCTGCGCTCAAGGATCGCCGCGTCGATGTGAATCATTGCCAACTTGATGAGATCTGCGGCGGTCCCCTGCAATGGCGTATTCACCGCCGTCCGCTCCGCGAATCCACGCAGGTTGAAGTTCTTGCTGTTGATATCGGGAATCGGACGCACACGGCCGAATAATGTCTTCACATGTGCTTCGCAGCGGGTTTCTTCGAGAGTTCGGTCGATGAAGGAGCGCACTCCGCGATATCTTTCGAAATAGGCCTCGATGTATTTCTTCGCCTCAGAGGTTTCGATGCCCAAGTTCTGCGACAGGCCAAACGGCGAGAGACCGTAAACGATGCCAAAATTCACAACTTTCGCCTGACGGCGGTGGTCCGCGGTGACCATGAGCGGCGGCACGCCGAAAACCTGAGAAGCAGTGAGCGTGTGAATATCGTCTCCGCGGCGGAACGCTTCTAACAGCAGAGGGTCTTTCGAGAAATGCGCCAGCAGCCGCAGCTCGATCTGGGAATAATCCGCGGCCAACAACAAACAACCTGGGGCAGCGGTGAAGGCGGCGCGAATTTCGCGACCGAGTTCGGTGCGAATTGGAATGTTCTGCAGGTTCGGATTGGCCGATGAAAGACGTCCGGTTGCAGTTCCCGTCTGGTCGAAAGTTGTGTGCAGACGCCCTGTGCCGGAATTCAGAAGCGCGGGGAGCGCGTCCACGTATGTTGACTTGAGTTTCGAGAGCTGGCGGTATTCGAGAACCAATCTCGGCGCTTGATGGCTGCCGGCGAGCTCTTCCAGCACGTCCACTGCGGTCGAAATAGTTCTGCCCTTGCCGTATTTCACGGGCTTGGGAAGATTCAGCTTGTTGAAAAGTACGTCCCCGAGCTGCTTCGGAGAGTTGATATTGAACTCACTACCGCAACATTCGTAGATTTCTTTGGCTTTGGCTTCAATTTCGCCTTCCAGCCGCTTCGACATTTTGCCGAGCGCGGCCCGATCAATCGCGACCCCGGCGCGCTCCATGCGCGCGAGCACGGGAACCAGCGGCAGATCGATCTCTTGATAGAGCTTCGATAGGCCAGCTTGTTTAACCTCCTTCCACAGGGTGGTTGCAAGGCGGCCGGTGATGTCGGCGGCCTCGGCCAGCGATCCTCCCAGCTTCAGATTGAAGTGGCGAAGAGCAACCTCGGGCAGTGTGTGCGACGAATAAGTTGGGTCAAGGAGATACGAGTAGAGACCGGTGTCGTGATGGACTCCCGCAAGATCGATTTCCCCTAGCGCGTGCGATGCGGTCTTCGAGTCGTGCACGGCCTTTGGGATCCGCGCGTTTGCGAGCGCAGAGTGCAAGGCAGTGGCGGCCTGCGATTGTGAAGATATGGTGAGAGCGGAACCATGCTCGATTGAGATCGCGATTGTTTGCGCTGGATGTAATGACTTTTCCGTGGTGAGGGGCAGTAGAGTTTCTTCCGGCTCCTCGTCCGCTTCTAACTTGGGGTTTTCGAGCACGGCATCAACCGCAATTGCGAGCACTGCGTCCGCGGCCAGCGCCTTTAGCAGGGACTCGACATCTGACGCGGACTCTGCCTCGCGGTAATTCCCCGCCGGAGCTTCCACGACCGGCAGCAGCCCTTTCAGCAACGACGTAAATTCCAGTTCGGTGAACAGAGCGCGCAAGGCTTCGACATCAGGCTCGCCGGCGTGCATCTCGTCCGCATTGAGCTCAATATCGACATCGCACTTGATGGTGACCAGCTCCTTGCTCATCAGAATTTGGTCGCGATGGTTCTGCAAAGACTCGCGATAGGTTTTCCGCTCTACTTCCGCCGCGTGGTCGAGTGCTGATTCCAAGCTGCCAAACCGCTGAATGATTTCGACCGAGCCTTTATCGCCGATTCCAGGCGCGCCGGGAATGTTGTCAATCGAGTCTCCGCGCAGAGCCATCACATCCACAACGCGCTCCGGAGGCACGCCGAGAATCTCTTCCACTTTGGCGGCGTCGCAGATCAGATTGTTCTTGGGAGGATTCAGCACCAGCACGTGGTCGTTCACCAGCTGCAGCATGTCCTTGTCGCTGGACACAACGTACACGGCGCGGTCCTGCGCGGCGGCTTTGGTGGCGAGAGTGCCGATCACGTCGTCGGCTTCGTAGCCGGGAACCTCGAGAATCGGGATGCGATAGGCTTCGAGCGCGCGCCGGATGTACGGAATCTGCTGCGCCAAGTCCCCGGGCATCTCGCTGCGATTAGCTTTGTACTCTTTGTACTGCTGGTCGCGAAATGTAGGCGCAGCCACGTCGAATACCGCAGCCAGATATTGCGGCGAGAAGTCGTCGCGCAGCTTTCTCAACATGTTTACGAAAACGTAAATCGCCGCCGTGGGCAGGCCTTTGCGCGTGGACATGCCGCGCTGCCGCGCCATAGCGTGATAGGCGCGGAAGATGAACGACATGGCATCGATCAGGAAGATGCGGTTTCCGTCCTGGGCAGGCCGGGAAACGGCAACCGGCTTCGGCTTAGGCGCCTGGGTTTCGGTCTCAGCGAAGGCGGAGGATTGGTTTCGTGGAGGCAACAGGTAAGTCTAACAAGATGAGGCCGAATGCAGCATTTCGGGAGTCGGCCACGTACTTACCCCGCATACCGGATTACACTGAAGTGAATAAGCAAATTCCCGCTGACTGTTCCCTTGTTCTCCGGATACCAGGTGCTGCCTGGATTCCTCTTTTCCGGTAGAACATGTACTTCCGATTGCTCCTTCTGTCGTTTTTCATTGGAGGTGAACATCTACAAACATAAAATTCGTGACAACTTAGCTGCTCGTTCGTGGCGGCAGCTCGGAACGAAATTTGTCCGCTGGAGGCGTTCGGATGAATGTTTGGAAGCCCTCTGCCGTCCTATTTTTATGGATAACAGTTACCTTGCCGTCATTTGCTGGGGTGTACGTGTCGTCTCCGGCTAGCGCCAGCGTGGCAACCTCGGGAGCCGCCACCGGAGCCTCTCCGGTGCACTTTGTCGCTACTGGTACTTCGCCAGCTTGTTCGAAGGGTGTAGGTTCCATGGGAATCTATACGACCCCGAATGTGCTGGCCTATTCAGTCAAGGGGTCGAGCCTGGATACGAACCTCAGCTTGAGTGCTGGCACTTACAACGTGGCGGTCGCGGAGTGGGACAACTGTGGCTGGTCGTCAAAGGCGCTGGTCGCCGTTACGGTTGTGAGCCCCAACCCTTCGACTTCGGGATCTACGGCCAAGACCTTCACAAATATTCAGAATGCTAAAGGCTGGTCGGGCTATGCGTTGCTGCCTCCAAGTTGGGGAATCTGCACGACCTGCACTTCGGCTGGACCGCAACTGAAGTGGTCGTGGACCCAGAACGTCACTTCACCCTCAATGGACGGCATCTCCACCAAAAGCGTTTATGGCGGCGGTACCGTGCAATGGGGAGACGTGCTGTGGAACAACCATATTGTCGGATACTTCTCCTCGCAAGGCTTGCCTGATACCAATCACACGCTCAACCCAACGCTCCACGATTTCACGTACGACGTTTATTTCTGGGTGAAAGACGCCAGCGTGTCACAGGGGCTGGAGTTCGACATCAACCAATATACCGGTGGCAAGAGGTTCATCTGGGGACACGAGTGCCGCATTGCAGGCGGACACGAGTGGGACATCTACGACAATGTGAACAAGAAATGGGTAGCAACAGGAGTCCCCTGCAACCCGGTGAGCGGCGCCTGGAACCATGTGGTGATCAGCGTACAGCGGACGTCGACGAATCAGTTGCTGTTCAAGTCCATCACGCTGAATGGGAACACTGCGACCCTGAACCACACTGAATCGCCGACCACCACCAGCTGGAATGGCGTGACCATCAACTATCAGATTGACGGCAATCGCTACGGAACGCCCTACACGGTATACATCGATAAGTTGAGCTTCACAATGCAATAACTGTCCAGAAACGCCACAAGCGACGGTTCAAACCACGCAGCCTTGCGGCTCTAGGTGTTTTTTATTCGCATCGCGAAAATGTACTACCTCGAGGTTGCGGTGCCGGTGGTGTTGCTGACGCTAACGTTGATCTGGGGCGAGCCACGACGAGGGCCTGGACGACGCGGTCTTCACCAGAAGATGGTGGTTCGTTGTAGGGTCACCGGAATTCGTCCACACTGCCGACGACAGTGGGCCTGCCACCTTTCCCACCCGGAGGGTCGGGAAGCCGCTGAGATTTCGTCTGAAGGCCATCAGTGCGGCTTCGCTGTTTGACCTCGACTTACTAGTACGTACGAGACAGGGTTTGGCGCTAGTTCGGCAAATCCGTCCCTGGATTCGTTTCCTGCTTCGGCTCGGTGTTCATCTGCTTGTACAGCTCTTTTACGTGATCCTTCGTGCGCCGAATCTCCTGGTACAACTTCATTTCCTTCTGCGCTTCTTCGGTCCGCTGCAAGCTCCTGTACGCCAGCGCGAGGCGATAGTGGGCTTCGGTGTTCAGGGGATCAGCCAGCGCGGCTCGTTGCAGATAGGTGAGCGCCTGCTGGGGTTGCTGCTTGTTCATCAAAATTCTTCCCACGCCCATTTGCGCTGAGAAATCGTTGGAATTGAGCTCCAAGGCTCGTCGATAGTGAACCGACGCTTGCTCGGCATCTGACCGCAGTTCGGCAATGCGCCCCAACTCCGACTCGATTCTGGAACTGGTCTCCTTCAGTCTGCTGTGCCTTCTGCAATTCCTGCTCGGCTTGTGTTTGCGCCGCCGAATCAGACGGAGCCGATTCCAGAATTGCCTCACTAAGCTCATACCGAACGCCGGGAAGGCGGGGGTCGCGGCAGCGTGTGGATCGCCACCGATGAAGGCGTGAGCCGCTGGAATTCAGCAGAAGGGTTCAAGAACTACCAGATGCGAGATGGGTTGTGCTACTTCAGCACTCGATCGTTGTTGGAGGACAGCGAGGGAAATATCTGGATTGGTACTGATCGCGGCGTAAGCCTTCTGCACGAAGATAAATTCGAAGATCATGCTGTTGTCCAGGCTCTAAAAAGCGAGAAAGTATGGGCCATTCACCAGGACCCCGAGGGCGGATTGTGGCTCGGGACCCGCACTGGAGGCCTATACCGCTGGCACTCAGGTAAGCTCAGCCATTTCACAACTGCCAACGGGCTCGCCAGCAATAGCATTTACGAATTGATAGAGGACCGGAAAGGAACACTCTGGATCAGTGGTCCCACAGGTATCTCCGAAATGAGTCGGCGGGAATTGGAAAAGGCAGCTGAGAATCCTGGCCAGAGGGTCACGCTCACGTTGTACGGGATTTCAGAAGGCATGGAAGCGATCCAGATGTGTGGTGGCGAGAAACCTGCGGGCCTCCTCACCAGAAATGGGGAGGTCTGGTTTCCCAGCAGCAAAGGGCCGATGCGAATCAGCATTGACCAGCCGAAGCCAGCCGACCGTGCGCCGGTCGTCGTGGATCAAATCATGGCGGACGGACTCCAAGTCGCGCCATTGCCAAAGCTTTCCTTCGGGCCGAAAACCGTCAAATTGGAATTTCACTACGGGGTAGTTCAACTGCGCTCGCAAGAGCGCGTGCGATTCCGCTACAGGCTTGACGGCTTCGATCGCGACTGGAGCGAGGCCACTGCGGAACGGGTCGCGCACTACACCAACCTGCCAGCAGGCCATTACAGGTTTCGCGTCGCAGCCTTTGAGATGAATAATCCCGAAGAGATTGCAGAGACCTCCCTGGAGATCGTTCAAGAGCCGCACTTTTATCGGACAGCGTGGTTCCTTAGCCTGTGTGTCATCTCCTTGGCAGCCGTGGCCTGGAGTATCCACAAGTTTCGTGTGGGTCAACTCAGGGCACGATTTCAGGCAGTGCTGAATGAGCGCACACGTTTGGCGAGAGAGATGCACGACACATTGATCCAGGGGTGCGTGAGTGTCTCGGCGCTGCTGGAAGCCTACTTGATCTTGGGGGCCCAAGGAAGCTGACGCGAAGCAGGACCTAATGGGATGCGCGAGCACACAATTGCGCACAACCATCGACGAAGCGCGCGAAGCCGTATGGAACCTGCGACAAAAACCCGCTGCGGTCACGAGTCTCGGCCCCTTGTTGCAATCAATGGCCGAACAAGTCGGCCATGAATTTGGAGTCCCGGTCGAGTTCGTGATTTCCGGCAAATCGTTTGAATTTCAGCGAGACACGATTCACGAACTGCTGATGGTGGCGCGTGAGGCCATTTACAATGCGGTGCGCCATGGCCGCCCCCGCACCGTGCAGATCAGAATTCATTTCGAGAAGCACGAATGTGAACTGACAATCGCTGACGACGGCGAGGGTTTTGATCCTAAGGTAATGTTCGCGGTCCCCGCTGGCCATTACGGGCTGGTCGGGACGCAAGAAAGAATCCAACGGATCGGAGGCAGATTAGCGGTGAACAGCCAGCTTGGCGTCGGAACTGAAGTGGTGATGCACATTCGAAAGGGAGCATCCCCATCCCCCGAGAAGAGTGAGGTACAGGCCGGCCTATGACTGGCTCTGAGGAAATTAAGGTGATGGTCGTTGATGACCACCCACTGATGCGCGTCGGTGTAGCATCTATCATCAACGCTCGCCCTGACATGACAGTTGTCGCCCAGACGGGGACCGGCGAAGATGCCGTCTCTCTTTTCGTGCAACACAAACCTGATGTCACCCTGATGGATCTGCGCTTGCCGGGACTGGGCGGGGTCGACGCGATTTGCGCAATTCGGGCGCGATATCCAACTGCAAAGTTTGTGGTTCTAACAACGTACGAGGGCGATGAAGATATCCATCGCGCGCTGGAAGCGGGTGCCAAGGGATACGTCATTAAAGGAATGCCCTATCAAACATTGATTGACGCCCTGCTTCGCGTCCATACAGGCGGGCGTTTTCTGCCGCCGCCTGTGGCGAAAGCGCTGGAATCCAGAACGCCTGACTCTGAATTGAGTTCGCGGGAGCGAGAAGTGCTTCGCCATCTGGTGGATGGCATGACGAACAAGGAGATCGCGAACCTGCTTGGCATAACCGAAGCTACCGTGAAGTGCCACGTGAGCACCATCCTAATGAGGCTGAATGTGAGCGACCGAACGCAGGCAGTCGTTACCGCGCTGCATCGCGGGCTTGTTCATCTATGAGGACTATTGGAGGTCGTCCGGGAGACGCGACAAACGTGTGACGTTTGTGAAGCCATGATGAGACGATATTTACCAGCCCAATCTGATCAGCGAGAGAGCTTGCCTCGGCAGGACGAATTGCACGTGGGTTGTGCCGTGGTCGAGGTGGATCCAGCTGGGTGAGTCTAGAAGCTGTAGTTGGCCTGCGGCTTCGAGCGAGTGGAATTGGCTGGTGGAGGGAGGCTGCGGTGATCCCATTTTTTGCCAGTCGGCGAAGGCGTTGCTGTGGTCCGAATCAATGCGGAAGTGCTCGAGCCAGGCTCGCTTGCTTTCAACGGGCAGGCCGCTGACCGCGACGTCAATGGAAGACGGAGTTGCTGGCAGATCGTCGTCGTGATAATTCCAAATCAGTATTTCAAGTCCGTGGGCGCTGCGTGTTGCGTCCGCGTTTATCTCAGGTTGACCGCGCACTCCTTTCACTACAACTTCGCTGGTCGCTAGCGCGCCCGAACTGGTTACTTCAACTCGCTCAGTTCCGAGCAGGCCGAACATGCGGAACGCGTTCAGAACAGGCTTGTCCAGGCCATTGCTGGCCAGTTCGCGAAATCCTGCGAAGTAAGGTTGATCTTCGAATTCAAAGGCCCAAGTCACCGCACCGGCGAAATTGGTGTGGTAGCGTACTGCCAGGGCCAGAATGTGGTGAAAACTTTCTGCCGTGTAGCTGGCATAGAGCGGACCGTTGCGATAGGCGTTCTGGGGATTCTGTTGCGCTGAACATGCGGCGCAGCCTTCGGGGTCAGACTCGCCCAGAATGATCGCAGTATTTTTCCACTTGGGGAATGAAGCGACGATTTTAAAGCCCTGGTCGATTGCAGTGAGCTGAGTTGAGATTCCCATCTGCACGTGATCAGTCTGCCAGGTGGGAGAACCTTTGGGATGGAAGCTGATGAAATCAAGCGGGCCGCCTCGTTTGCCCGTGGCGTAGTTTTGGCCGTTGTCGCAGTGCTGGAGAAATTGGGTTAGGAACTGGGCGGCTTTGGGGCGAGCTGGGCCGGTAGTATCGGGACCGCCGATACGCGCTTCCGGGAGGGCGCGCAAAATCGCGTCGGCCGAGAAATCGTACAGCTTGAGAAATTCCTCAGGAGTGCCTTTCCAATAATCGATATCGGGTTCGTTCCAGATCTCCCATAGCCAGGTCCGCACTTCGGCGTCGCCGTAGCGCTGGCGCAAGTGACGGGCAAATTGAAAGACTAGTTCTGCCCACTTTTTGTAATCCTTTGGCGGATATGCCCAGCCAGTGAAAATCGAGCCTTGGGGAAAGTTGTGGCGGTACGGCTCGGGGTGGGTGGAAAGCGCCTGTGGCATGAAGCCCACTTCAACCAGGGGCTTTATGCCGGCTTCGGGAAATGTGTCAAAGATGCGGTCTACAATGTCCCAGTTATAGACAGGATTTCCGCGTGGGTCTTCTGTGTACGCGTTGGTGGAGCCCCACTTCAGGGAGGCGGAGCCGTCGCCGGTAGTCAGCAGATTGTGGACGCGGACATAAACGGGGACGGGGCTCAGACTGCTGAGTTCGTGGAGCAACTTTTTCCCGTTTGGCGTGTACGTATAGTTGGGCTCGTCGTATCCGAAATAACTCCAAACCGCGGGGAAGGTTCCTTGGGCATGATCGAAGTGCACATGGATGGTCACAGGCTGAGGTCCCTGCGCGGGAAGCGATGGCGACAGAAGTACGAAGAACGCGAATGCGACAATAATGCTGCGGAGGCTTCGCATATGGAAGCGGAATTCTAGCAGCTTAGTACTCAGGCGAGGCGACCGAATGAATTTCAAGGAGCGCCAGACCTTTTTCAAAAACTTTGTCGCGGCGCCCCCACAGCATTTCGCTACTGAAGAGACTTAGGATCGGAGAGGTTCTTGGGCGATGCCTTTGCCAGTTCGGCGTCGAGAATATGCGCTGCGGCCGGAACGCCCACTTTGGCTTCGCGAAGGATTTCTTTTGCGGTGAGTTTTCTTCCATAGAGCTTTTCGTTGGCGCTGTTGTCAGGGCGCAATGTTGAGCCTTCGAGTGAAACGCCGGCAAAAAGGCCGCGGGAACGTGAGTACGAGAGAATTTCGGCGCGCATGACGACGTCAGTGGCGGCGGTGGCCGTGCGACCTTTCGGGCCGGCTGCGGCTGCGGCGTCAGCGCCAAGTTTAACCTTGCTCCCCATGAGCGATTCCGCTCCCCGAGGGTTCATTACGAGGAGAACGAAATCGGTGGCTTGGCCTCCCAGTTGGAAGCCGATGTTCCCGCCCTCGAGCGCGTACATGGCGGGAGCGCCCCAGGAGCCGGTGAAGTGTTCACCGCTGCGGCAGACCATCACGCCGCGTCCGTAGCTGCCGCCGATTCCGATGGCCAGCTTTTTCACGGAAGGGAGAACGATTACGCATTCGGCGCGGTCGAGCAGATCTTTCGGAATGTCATCCGGAATGTTGAGAATTTCTTTGAGAACTACGCCGGCATCTTTCACGCGGTCCGTTTCTTTTTCATTTGCGGCTGCCAGTGCCAGCGGGACGCAGACAGATGCCAGGAAGAATGCGATGAGCTTTTTCATTGTTCTCCTCGTTATGGGAATGTGGTTATTTTACTCTCCAGCAGTCGCGCAGACGAGGCACTTACCGGCAGATACGAATCCTGCGGGACAGGAACGGCGCGCCCAGCAAATATTGCCGATGGTGACTCTTTGAGTGCTCCTTTTGTAACTTGGCGAATAGGCGGTGCTCGCCTAAATTCAGGCCAGGGGCTGGTTTACGGGCCTCGCGTCTTCGGCAAGCCACGTGCATCTAATTGACGGAGGTAGGCCTCTGGCCGTGGCTATTCGTGCAATATTGGGATGGATTGAGAATGAAGTACATAGGATCGATTCTTTGTCTGATAATGACAGTCGCGGTCGCACCGGCGATAGCGCAGACTCCCTATGTGGCTTCGAACGGCCTTTCGGTTCCTTCGCCCGGCATTGATTCCACGCAACCGGCTTCTGTTGTAACAATTCAAAAACGCGTCAATGAAGTCAACGTGCTGTTCATTGCCATGGACAAGCATGGGAAGTTCGTTCGCAATCTGAACAAAAGTGACTTCAGCATTCTTGACGACCACAAGCCTCCACAAGAAATTAATGGGTTCTCGCAACAGACAGACCTGCCGTTGCAAATGGGGCTGTTAATCGATACCAGTGGCTCGGTTCATGGACGGTTTCAGTTTGAGCAGGATGCTGCAAACGGCTTTTTGCAACACACTATCCGGCAGCATTATGACCATGCCTTCGTGATGGGGTTCAACGGACACAACAAAGTGATCCAGGACTTCACCGACAATGTCAGTCTGCTTGCGGCCGGGGTCCAGCGGCTGGAAGCTGGCGGCGGTACGGCGCTTTTTCAGGCAATTTACGCGGCGTGCAAAGAAAAGCTTTTAAAGGACGACTCAGACCGTCCGATGCGGCGCGCGCTGATTGTGGTCAGCGATGGCGAAGACAATCAGAGCGAAGTTTCTAAGCAGCAGGCGATTGAAATGGCGCAGCGGGCGCAGGTCATCATTTATACGATTTCAACCGATGACAGCGGATTGATTCTGCGAGGCGACCGGATCCTTCAACAACTTGCCGATGCCACCGGTGGCCGCGCGTTCTTTCCATTCAAAATGAAGGACATTAAGACTTCGTTTTCAGCCATTGAAGACGAATTGCGCAGCCAGTACGTGGTCTCGTATCATCCCGCGGACTTCGACGCTGACGGACGTTATCGCGAGATCGAAATCACTGCCTTGAAGAAAGACCTCCAAGTGCGCGCCCGCAAGGGCTACTTCGCACCGCAACACTAATACTGTTTCCCTTCCTGCCTGGTGCTAAAATCGCATCAGACAAAGTATCGAGTGACCATGTCCCGCATCCTTATCGTTATCGTTCTCTTCTCCGTCTGGTTCTGCGTTTCTCTCGCGGAAGCCTCTCCGCGGCAAAAGACCAAGGCTGGGAAAACTCCGCCGAAGGTAGCGGAGGCGCAGCCTGAAACTGCGCCTGCGCCGGAACAGCCTCCTCCACCACCGCCTACCCCGGAACAAGGGCCGTCGTCGCCGCCCGACGTTAGCTTTCAGGGTGGAAAGCTGACGATAGTGGCGCGAAATTCGACCATGGGAGATGTGCTGACGGCGGTGAAACAGAAGACCGGCGCGGCGGTTGAGATGCCGGCTGTTTCGAGCGAACGAGTGGCAGGGCAATTCGGGCCGGGCGCGCCACGCGACGTGTTGGCGCAGTTGTTAAACGGATCACACTACGATTACGTGCTGCTGGGATCGCCGGCGGATCCGGGAGCGCTAAAGAAAGTAGTCCTCATGGCGCGGGCCAACGGGCCGGAGTCAGCACCAAAGCCGCAGCAAACACCGCAGCCGCAGATGATTCAGGCTCTGCAGGCAGTGCCTGAAGTTGAAACGGAGCAAAATCCGGATGAAAGCGCGGGTGAAGTTCCGACGGAAGTGCCGCAGCCCGAGGAAGAGGCGCAGCCGGAACAGCCGGAACAGCAGGGACAGCAGAACGGGCCTGTGGTGAAGACTCCGGAGCAATTATTGCGTGAGCTGCAGCAGCAACAGCAGCAGCAGCAACAAGAACAGCAGCAAAACGGTCCGCCGCCGGGCGCGCCTGGGCAGCCGCCGCAATAGATGTTCAGGAATTGTGCGGGGGAATGGTGTGCTGTCCCTGGCGGGACTCTGGCGTGATCCCTTCAGTTTCCCGGCACTTCCGTGCCGGGCTTTCCTATACCGCCGCTTTGCGGCTGGTATTTTTGTTCCAAGCTCTCGGTGCGCTAGGTGAGTTTTGGGAGTCTTCTGATTAGTGTGTTTAAGAAGACCAAATTCAGTCGCCGCTG
>WNGK01001433.1_pt1 | contig 30169 bp, 34 predicted proteins | sample 5400601 | NCBI WGS metagenome assembly WNGK01 (sample SAMN13153376, study PRJNA577476) | soil metagenome | isolation source: 60 cm soil or saprolite under Garry oak tree replicate 1 | place: USA:California | collected 2016-06-15 | reverse complement strand
TGGCGGTCGACTTCTTCGCCGTGGACTTCTTGGCGGTCGACTTCTTCGCCGTGGACTTCTTGGCGGTCGACTTCTTCGCCGTGGACTTCTTGGCGGTCGACTTCTTCGCCGTGGACTTCTTGGCGGTCGACTTCTTGGCGGCTGGCATGGCTCACCCCCTCTCGTGTCGTCTCGTGGGCGGCCGCCACCGGCGAGCCGCCCAGGCCGTGGAAGACGGGAAACGGTGGGTGCCGTCCAGGCCCCGGCATCGATCCCGCCGAGGGACGCCGGTGGTCACGACGCCATTCGCTTGAGGCGCCGGCGCTCCCGCTCGCTCATGCCGCCCCACACGCCGTACCGTTCGTCCCGGCGCAGCGCGTAGTTCAGGCACTCGATCCGCACCGGGCACTCCGCACAGATGCGCTTGGCCTCTCGGGACGAACCCCCCTTCTCGGGGAAGAAGACCTCGGGGTCGTAGTCCCTGCATCGAGCTCGGTCCTGCCAGGGCATGAAGTGATGCACGCCGCTCCCCCAGAATTACACTCCTGTAATTCTGGACCAACCGGCGCCCGGAACGCAAGTCCGAGCGACCAAGTTCTCGTGACGAATCGAAGCGTCTCGTGTCCACCGTCGAAACATGTTGACCATCTCGGGGAACGCATGCAAGGTGTTGGACACAAAAACTTTTCCGTAAAGCGCCTTACTTCAAGATAGTAAAGCCGCCTTATCGCAGGCTATGGCGTGGCGCCAGCCCTGTCGACTCGTCCGTAGGTCGTGGTTCTTTCCACTGCGATCCGGCCGATCTCGCGGATGGCATCGACCAGCTCTTCGGGTTCCTTCCTGATCCCCCACTCGGAACCAGCCATCCGCGAGATGGTCTCCTCCATGAGCGTCCCACCGAAGTCGTTCGCTCCGCCCTGAAGGATGAGCTTGCAGTACTCCACCCCCATCTTCACCCACGACACCTGGATGTTCGGGATGCGTCCGTGCAGCAGGACCCGGGCCACGGCGTGCATCCGCCGGTTGTCGTCGAGGGTCGGGCCCGGACGGGCCTTGCCCGCCAGGTAGATCGGAGAGTTCTGGTGGACGAACGGCAGCGGCACGAACTCGGTGAACCCGCCGGTCTCGTCCTGGATGCGGGCTAGGCGCTTGATGTGGGCCACCCAGTGCGGAGGGGCGTCCACGTGCCCGTACATGATCGTGGAGGACGTCCGGATCCCCAGGGAGTGGGCCGTCCTGATGATCTCCTCCCACGTGTCGGCGGGAAGCTTGCCCTTGGTCAGGAGCCACCGGACGTCGTCGTCGAGGATCTCAGCCGCCGTGCCCGGGCAGGTCCCCAGACCGCGGGCCCTGCACTCCTGGAGGAACTCGCGAAAGGAGATCCCCAGCCGGGTGGCGCCGTTCAGGGTCTCCATCGGGCTGAACGCGTGGATGTGCATGTCAGGCGTTCGCCCCTTCACCGCGTCCAGGATCCCGAAGTAGAACTCGCCGGGAAGGCTCGGGTGCAGGCCGCCCTGGATGCACACCTCGGTGGCCCCGTAGCGCCGGGCCTCCTCGGCCCGGTCCGCCACCTCCTCGAGCTCTGCGGCCTTCCCGAGGGCCCCCTTCACCTCCAGCGACAGCCGCTCGGGACCGCGATGCCGGCGGCTCCATTCCCTGGTGACCTCGATGGCATCGAAGTCCCCGTACACGTCGATCGCGTCCTGACGAAGCCCCTGGTCCGGCCCCTTGGCGAACGACAGCGCGATCACCCTGGGCTTCCACCGGACGTCGGGGTCCTGCCACGGTGTCGGTTCGGGCTTTTGCCCCTCCACGGCCAGCCCGTCGGGCCCGGCCAGTCTCGCCACCGGCCGGTGCATCTTCCCCGCCAGCCATGGATCGGGCTTCAGCGCGAACTCCGGATAGACGGCCAGGCGCTCCCGCAGCACGTGGCCGCGCTCGGCGGTGCGGCGTTCGAGGTCACGAAGCTTGGGCCAGGGCGCCTCCGGGTTGACGTGGTCGATGGTCACCGGCGAGACGCCTCCCCAGTCGTCGATGCCGGCGTCGATCAGCCTCGGATAGCCCGGATCGGATAGGTTGGGTGGTGCCTGCAGGTGCATCCTCGGACCCAGCACCACTCGGGCCGTGGCCACCGCGGCCAGGAACTCCTCCTCCGTCGGCTCGGGGGCGTCGTGCATGGCCGTGCCGGGCTTCGCCCGGAAGTTCTGCACGATCACCTCCTGCACATGCCGGTACTTCCGGTGGAGGTCACGGATGGCGAACAGTGACTCGGCCCGCTCCCGAAGCGTCTCGCCGATGCCGATCAGGATGCCCGTGGTGAACGGGATCGAGAGCCGGCCGGCGTCCTCGATCGTCCTCAGGCGGACCGCGGGGACCTTGTCGGGCGAACCGAAGTGCGCCCCACCCCGTTGCGACAGGCGGTGGGAGGAGGTTTCGAGCATGATCCCCATCGACGCGCTCACGTGCTTCAGCCGGGCCATCTCCTCCCAGGTCATGACCCCGGGGTTGAGGTGCGGGAGCAGGCCCGTCTCCTCGATGACCCGGATCGACACGGCTCGCACGTACTCGAGCGTCGACCGGTACCCGCGTTCGTCCAGCCAATCGCGGGCGACCGGGTACCGCTCCTCCGGCCGGTCGCCCAGGGTGAACAGGGCCTCCTTGCACCCGGCGCGCCGCCCCGCCTCCGCGATGGCCACGGCCTCCTCCGGCGTCAGGAAGGGGCGGTCGAGCTTCGACGGCGGCTTGGCGAACGTGCAGTAGTGGCAGTGGTCCCGGCACAGCATCGTGAGGGGGACGAAGACCTTGCGCGAGTAAGTGATGGTCGTTCCGTGACCCAGGTCGCGCAGCCTCGCCGCGACCGACATCAGATAGGACAAGGCCTCCTCGCGGGCGGAGAGGAGGGCTTCGGTCTCGTCGAGGGAGAGGACCTTCCCCGCGTGGGCCCGGGCCAACGCGCGGCGGATCCGGTGGGCGAGGTCGGTCACGACGCCGACGAATCTACGGCCGGCCCGTGGTTCCGGCAAACAGGGAGCCGGACGTGTCGGCCGGGTGAGGCAAGATAGTCGGCATGAAGGTGGCGGCGCTGGCCGGAGGGATCGGCGCGGGGAAGTTCCTGCGGGGGGTGGTTCGCGTGGTCGAGCCCTCGGACCTCACCGTGGTGGTGAACACCGGTGACGACATCGACGTCCACGGGCTCCACGTCTCACCCGATGTCGATTCGGTCACCTACTGGCTGGCCGGCCTGATGGACCGGGAGCGGGGGTGGGGGCGGGAGGACGAGACCTTTCGGGTCACCTCGGAGCTTCGAACCATCGGCGCCGCCCGAGCGTGGTTCGGCGTGGGAGACCTCGACCTGGCCACGCACCTGTACCGGACACCCCGGCTGTCCGCAGGGGCCGGACTGTCCGAGGTCACCGACGAGCTCCGGCGCCGGTTCGGCGTGGCCGCGCGCATCCTGCCGATGACCGACGACGCCGTCACGACCCGGGTCGACGCCGTCGACGTGAACGGGTCCCCGCTCGACCTGCACTTCCAGGAGTACTGGGTGCTCCGGGCGGGGGCTGACTCGGTCAAGGGAATCCGGTTCGAAGGAGCCGAAAGGGCGCGGCCGGCCCCTGGCGTGATCGGGGCCATCGGCGACGCCGACGTCGTCCTGATCTGTCCGTCGAATCCCGCCGTCTCGGTCGGCCCGATCCTCGCCGTGCCGGGCATCGCCGAGGCGGTGCGAGCGAGGCGGGACATCTCGGTGGGCGTGTCACCGATCGTCGGCGGGGCCCCCATTCGAGGCATGGCCGACCGGCTTCTTCCCGCCGTCGGCGTGGAGGTCTCGGCGGTCGGCGTGGCCGAGCACTACGCGGCGCAGGGCCTCCTCGGCGGATGGGTGATCGACGACGTGGACGCGGCCGCGAGTCCCAGGGTCGAACGGCTGGGGCTTCGGGTGGCCGTGACCGACACGGTCATGGTCGACGACCCGGCCGCGGAGTCGGTTGCCCGGGTAGCCCTCGAGCTCGCGGTGGCGAGATGACGGTCCAGATCGTGCCCGTCCCCCTGGCCGGTGAGGTCGAACCCGGAGATGATCTCCCATCTCTGCTGAAAGACGCCATGACCCGAGTGGGCCTGACCCTGGAGGATGGCGACGTGGTCGTGGTGACGCAGAAGATCGTGTCGAAGGCCGAGGGGCGGACGGTCCCGGAAGGTCCGGGGGGGCGGGCGGCCTGGGTGGCCCGGGAGACCCGCCGGGTGGTGGCCCGGCGGGGCGACCTTGTCATCGCCGAGACCCGGCACGGGTTCGTCTGCGCCAACGCCGGCGTGGACGCGTCGAACGTGGCCGAGGGGTTCCTGACCCTCCTGCCCGAGGACCCCGACACCTCGGCCGAAGAGATCAGGCAGGCCTTCTTGGCCGGCCTCGGGGTGCGCGTGGGGGTGATCGTCACCGACACCTTCGGCCGGCCATGGCGCGAGGGCCTCCTGAACGTGGCCATCGGGTGCGCCGGCCTCCCTTCACTGGTCGACCTTCGGGGGACCAAAGACGCCACCGGCCGGGTGCTCGAGGCGACGGTGGAGGCCCTGGCGGACGAGATCGCGGGTGCGTCGGGCCTGGTCATGGGGAAGGCCGAAGGGATCCCGGCCGCACTGGTGCGGGGGGTCCGGGCGACCGGGGAGCCGACGGGAGCGTCCGCGATGCTCCGGGAGCCGCGGGAGGACCTGTTCCGCGAATCGCCTCTCCAGGCGATCCATGGAAGGCGTTCGATCCGAACCTTCGGCAGCGGAACCGTCACCGACGAGGCACTGCGGGAGGCCGTTGCGGCAGCTTGCACCGCCCCGGCGCCCCACCACACGCGGCCATGGCTGTTCGTCGCGCTGCGGTCGGAAGCCGCTCGCGCGCGCTTGCTGGTGGCCATGCGACAGGCGTGGGCCACCGACCTGCGGGGCGACGGAACCGACCAGGCCGTGATCGAACGCCGCGCGGCGAAGTCGGACGCGCTCCTCGGCGAGGCCCCCGTCCTGATCGTGCCGCTGATCAGGCTTCGGGGCGCCCACACCTACCCCGACGCCGACCGAGCGCGAGCCGAGCGGGAGATGTTCGTGCTCTCGGGGGGCGCGGCGATCCAAAACCTGATGCTGGCCCTGCACGCCCAGGGGCTGGCGTCGTGCTGGGTCTCCTCGGCGCTGTTCTGCAAGGAGGAGGTGCGGGCGGCGCTGGATCTGGACGAGGAATGGGTCCCCCTGGGATCCGTGGCCGTGGGCCCACCTCCCGCTGAAGGGGAGCCATCCCCCCGGCCGGCTCTGGACCTCGACGAGTTCCTCCGTGTCCACGCCTGACCTCGCCGGCGCGGTCCTGTGTGGAGGCCGAAGCCGCCGCATGGGCAGGGACAAGGCCCTGGTGGAGGTGGAAGGCCGGCCGCTGGTGCTGCGGGTGGCCGAACGGGTCTCGGAGGCCGCCGACCCCGTGTTCCTGGCGCCCGGGGAGCCCGGGCGGCTGGGCGACCTGGGCTACCCGGAGGTGGCTGACACCGCGCCGGGGGCGGGCCCGCTGGCCGGGATGGCCGCGGCGCTCCGGGCGTCGCCCCACGCCCTCGTGGCCGTGGTGGCCGTGGACCTGCCGTTCGCCAGCCCCCGGCTCCTTCGGATGCTGGCCGGCGCGATCGGGGACGCGGACGCCCTGGTCCCCGTGGCGGACCGGGGCGTGCAGCCGCTGCATGCCGTCTACCGAACCCGGTGTCTGCCGGCCGTGGAGGAGTCGGTGGCCCGCGGCCGACTGGCCGTGCGGGCGCTGCTCGATCGACTCGACGTTCGGCTGGTCCAGGAGGACGAATGGCGCCGGGCGGACCCCGAGGGACGGTTCGCCCTCAACCTCAATCGGGCCGAGGACCTGGCGCTGCTCCACTAGGAACGGCGGAGGGGCGCCCGATGGACGCCCCTCCGCGTGCCGAACGATTCGGCGGCTATCCGACCACGCCGTGGAAGAAGTACCAGCCGAAGATCGCCGAGACCAGGTACATGAGCCAGTGGACCTCGCGGGCCCGCCCCCGCAGGATCGCGATGACGGTGTAGGCGATGAATCCGGCGCCCACGCCGTTGGTGATGCTGTAGGTGTACGGCATCACCACGATGGTGAGCAGGGCGGGGATCCCGATGCCCGGATCCGGCCAGTTGATGTCCTTGACCATCGTCATCATGAAGTAGCCCACGATGATGAGGACCGGGGCGGTGCCTACCTTCGGCACGATTCCCGCCAGGGGCGCGATCAACAGCGAGGCGAGGAACAGCACGCCCACCACAACCGAGGTGAGGCCGGTTCGTCCTCCCTCGGACACGCCGGCCGCGCTCTCGATGTAGGTCGTGTTGGACGAGGCCGAGGCGGCGCCGCCCGCGGCCGCCGCCAGCGAGTCCACCAGCAGGACCTTCTGGATCCCGGGAAGCTTGCCCTCCTCGTCGAGCAGGCCGGCCTCGCCGGCGATCCCGATCACGGTCCCCATGGTGTCGAAGAAGTCCGACAGCATGACCGACAGCACGATGGCGATGGCCGTTCCGGTCCCCAGCGCGCTCCAGAAGTTGAACGTGAACTTGCCGAGAAGGCTGAAGCTCGGCGCCGGCCACTGGTGCGGGATGACGGCCGAGCCGTCGGTGAACACCTTGAGGTGCTTCACCTCGTTCACGATCGTCGCGAGGGCCGTGGTGAACACGATCCCCAGGAGCAGAGCTCCCCTCATCTTCCTCGCCACCAGGGCGGCGGTGACGACGAAACCGATGGCGAAGATCACCAGCGGCCACGACTGGAAGTTGTGGACGATCGTCACCGGGACCCCGGGCGGCCCGGGGATGACCACCCCGGCGTTGACGAAGCCGATCAGCGCGATGAACAGACCGATGCCGATCCCGATGGACCGTTTGAGGTCGAGGGGGATGGCGTTCAGGACGGCCTCCCGGAAGCCCGTGAGCACCAGGACCGTGATGAGCAGCCCCTCGGTGACGATCACCCCCATGGCCTGGGGCCACGTGAGCTTGCTCGCGAGGACGAGCGTGAAGGCGACGAACGCGTTCAGCCCGAGCCCGGCGGCCATGGCGAACGGGTAGTTCGCGTACAGGCCCATGAGCAGCGTCATGATGCCCGCCACCAGGGCCGTGACCGTGAGCACCTGCTGGAACGCCAGGGCGTGCCCCGTGTGGTCCTTCAGCCCCGCGATGATCGAGGGGTTGACGAACAGGATGTAGGACATCGTGAGGAATGTCGCCAGGCCGGCGATGAGCTCCGTGCGTACCGTCGAGCCGCGTTCCGAGATGTGGAAGTAGCGGTCCAACGAAGTGGAACCGGTGGTGCCGGGAGATGGAGGCGCCCACGTCCCCATGCGTGCTCCTTTCCACGCAGGCCCCAGAAGCCCCCGGGCGTGGCGGTTCCCGAAGCCGACCACTTGGGAAGTTCAACCGAAGCATACGAACGGGAGGGGGCCGGCGCAATCGACGCCGGGGATAATTCGGCCCGGCCGGCAAATCCCCAGGCAAGGAGGGAGCGATGAGCGACACCGGGTCGGGGCTGGGGCAGCCCCCCGAAGAGGTACGGAAGCCGGATGTGGTGGTGACCGGGAAGGACCACGACGTCGCCGTTGAGGGCGACGTGGCCCTGGTGGTGAAGCGAACCTCGCGATTCAGCCGGGAGGTGGTGGCCACGATGATCTCGCTGGCCACCGCGGCGTTCGGCGTGGTCGCCGCGCTGGCGTGGAACAGCGCCATCACCAGCGCGTTCCAGCGCTATTACCCTCAGAAGGGACATGCCCCCATCCCGGGGGCCCAGTTGAGCGCGCTGTTCATCTACGCCTTCGTGGTCACCGTCATCGGCGTGGTGGTGATCGTCCTGCTGGGCCGCCTGGCCGCTCGGGTCAATGCCGCTCCTGTAGAGTTCAAGTACCCTGGCGTGCCGAGGAGTTGAAAGCCGGCGCGTCCGTTTCCGTCGGAGCGAAGCGAGCCAGATGCCCAACAAGAAGAGGAAGCCGAAGCGTCCCACGGTTCCGGGTCCCACCAGGCCCGCGGGCGTTCCGGGGGCCGTGACCTCCGACCGGCCGACCCGGGCAGCCGCCCCTGGGATCGCGACCCGGGACGCGCCGAAGGTGGCGGTACCCCCGGCCGAGCCCGGAGGTCCCAACCGCCCGGCCCGCAAGGAGGAGGCTCGCCGCCAGCGGGAGGCCCTTCGACGCAGGCAGGCCCGTCGCCGCTACTACCGGATCGGGGTGATCGCCCTGGCGGTGGTGGTCCTGGCGGCCGGCCTCGGCCTGTTCGCGATCAAGGTGCGCAACGACAACAAGAGGAAGATCGCAGCGGAAACCTCGTCCGCCCATTGCGGAGACGTTCGGACCATCCCGCCGTATGCCACGGTCGCGGACGACCGGGCCCACATCGGCACTCAGGGGCCGAACGGGACGGTGTCCACGGCCCCGCCGCTTTCGACCTACCGAACCCAGCCACCAACCTCGGGACCGCACGACCAGAATCCCCTCACCGCCGGGGTGTACTCGACTCCGCCCGACGTCTACCGGACCATCCACTCGCTCGAGCACGGGGCGGTGATCATCTGGTACTCGCCCACGGCTCCCCGCGCGGCCGTGGCACAGATCACCTCCTTCTACAGCGCGGCATCGAACAACGACCACGTCATCGTGGCGCCCTACAACTATCCGAGCCAGGGCACGGCCGGCCAGCTCCCCAAGAGCGACCAGATGGTCATGGTGGCCTGGCACCGCATGGAACAGTGCGGCGGAGTGAGCCTGAGCGTGGCCCGGCGCTTCGTCTCGCTCTACCGCACGCCCACCGGTGTGCCCAATCCCTCCGGATACAAGGGCGAGGCGCCGGAAGCCGGCGTCGGCATCTGAGCGTCGCGCTCGGACCGTTCGTCTCCCCCCTCGTCGATGGCCCGCTCCAAGAGGCGACCCAGGGGAACGGCGGGTCGAGGCGCGTCGAGGTCTCCGCTCCCGAACGGGGCCTCCCGGGAGTTCGGACGGCCGGTCCGCAGCGGCTCCCGGTCCAGGGCCGACCATGAGGAGGCGAAGCGCCGGCGGCTCCAGCGCGAAGAGGAAGAGGCCCGGCGTCGGCGGCGGCGCCGTGGCCTGACGGCCCTGGCGGTGGTGGCCGCGGTGGTCCTGTTCGCCGTCCTGGAGGTGTTCCTCCACCGCCTGAAGGGCCAGGAGCGGACGCTCCTGGCCGCAGCGCCAGCCGCCGCCACCTCTACCGGCTGCGGGGGTGTGGCGACGACGAAGCCCTACCCGCGGGGACTGGACCGGTTCCACATCGGCCAGGCCCCCCTTCGAACCATGCCGCCGCTCTCGACCTACCCATCCGCCCCGCCCGCCTCCGGGCCGCACGCCCCCACCCCACTCGACGCCGGGGTGTACTCGCAGCCGCCGCCGATCGGCGAGGCCATCCACTCGCTGGAGCACGCCGCGGTCATCGTCTGGTACGACCCCTCGGCGGCCTCATCCCCGGAGCTGGACCGGCTCCGACGGTTCTTCGCCCAGGGGAGCGAGATGAACCACGTCATCGTGGCGCCCTACGACTACTCCGGCCAGGGCACGGCAGGGAAGCTCCCCGCGGGCAGGCAGATGGCCCTGGTGGCGTGGCATCGCGTTCGGTACTGCGACCGGCCCAGCCTGGCCGTGGCGTTCGACTTCGTGCACCGGTTTCGGTACGACCTCTACCAGCGCGGCGCCTACCAGGGAGAGGCTCCGGAGAAGTACGCCCCGATCTGACCGAGTCCTCCCGGCGAGATCAGCCCTCGAACACGCCCCCCGGGGAGACGCGGGCGCCAGAGGACGAGGTCCCCGGCGCGATCTTCGATCCCTCTCCCAGGACCGCCCCCTCCATCGTGGCGCCGGCGCCGACGATCGAGCCGGGGCCGAGGATCGAATCCCGGACCCGGGCCCCCTCCTCCACCACGGCCCCCAGCAGCAGGATCGAGTCCTCGACCGCCGCCGCGTCCCCCACGGTGGTGGCTGGGCCCGCCACCACCCACCGCCCCAGGTGGGCCCGGAGCGACACCTCGGCCGACGGCGCCACGAACGGCGCCGGGTAGGAACGCCCGGCCATCCGTCCCTCCAACAGGTCGAACGTGGCCTGGAGGTACCTCTCGGGCGTCCCGGTGTCGATCCAGTAAGCCGACGAGAGGTAGCCGAACACCGGGTCTCCCTCCGCGATCAATCGGGGGAACACCTCGCGCTCGATGTTCACCCGTTGCCCCGGCTCCACGCCGCGAAGGGCTTCGGGCTCCAGGACGTAGGTGCCTGCGTTGATGGTCCCCGGGACCAGCTCGGTGGGCTTCTCCCGGAACTCCCGGACCCGGCCCACCTCGTCCATCGTCACCAGCCCGAAGGGACGGGCGTCCTCCACCGGGGCCAGGAAGATCGTGGCGGTGGCGGCGTGCTCCCGGTGGAACGCCAGCATCGCGGTGAGGTCCAGGTCGGAGAGCACGTCGCCGTTCAGCACGAAGTAGGCCTCGTCGAGCCGCCCCACCGCGTTGGCGATGGCCCCCGCCGTGTCCAGGGGTGTGGCCTCGGTGATCCAGGTGATGGCCGGGGGCAGGCGCCTTCGCCCCCGGAGGAACGCGGCGAACGTGGGCTCGAGGTAGGAGGACGACAGGATCGTCTCGTCCACGCCGTGCGCGGCCAACTGGTCCAGCACGTGGGCCAGGATGGGCCGGTCGATCAGGGGGATCAGCGGCTTCGGGATGGTCTCGGTGAGCGGGCGGAGCCGCGTCCCCTCGCCCCCCACCAGCACGACGGCCTTCATCAGTGCTGGCTCCGCCGCAGCAGGACCACCTCGGCCCGGAGCCGGAGGGCCAGTCGAACGAACGGCCTGAGCACCGTCCGCCAGCCCGGTGAGCGGAACTTCACGAAGTACTTGTAGATGCTGTTCGAGTGCTCCAGCACCATCGGGCGCGAGCGATAGCCTCCCGTGGAGACGCCCCCGATGTGCACGACCTCGAGCTCCGGAGAGAACAGCACCTCCCAGCCGGCCTGGCGCAGGCGCGTGCACAGGTCGACGTCCTCCACGTACATGAAGTAGCGCTCGTCGAACATGCCGACCTCGTCCAGCGCCTCCCGCCGCAGCAGGACGCACGACGCCGAGACCCAGTCCACCGAGCGTTCGACCCGCCGGTCCCAGTCTGCCAGGGTGTAGGCCCGCGACCACCGGTTCGGGACGAACGGGCCCAGGAACGAGTGCCCCAGGGCCTCGGCCAGCGTGGGGACCTTTCGGGCCGAGGGGTAGATCGAGCCGCCGGGGTCGCGAACGACGGGCCCCAGGGCCCCGGCCCCGGGGCGCTCTCGGGCCCCCTTCACGAAGCCGCCCAGCGTGCCCGCCAGGACCTCGGCGTCGGGATTCAGCAGGAACACGAACGGCGCCATGGTGGCCCGGATGCCCTGGTTCGCCGCGGCGGCGAACCCTCGGTTGGTGTCGTTCCGGATCAGGCGGGCGGTGGGGGCCGCCGCGACCGCCTCGACCGCGCTGCCGTCGTGGGAGGCGTTGTCCACCACCACGAGCTCGAGGCGGGCGTCGCCCGCGGCCTCGGAGGCCGAACGCAGGGCACGAGACAGGTAGGCGCCGGTGTTGTAGTTGACCACCACCACGGCGAGGTCCGGCCCCGGCTCGGTGACCCCGGTCATGCGTTCGCGTGGGTCCTCGAGATAAGCAGGATGCCGCCGATGATCAGGGCCACCCCGGCCCACCGGACCAGGGACACCGGTTGGTCCAGGGCGAACCGGTCGAACAGCAGGATCAGCACGTAGGTCAGGGAGACGAACGGATAGGCGAAGGAGAGCGACACCTTCGACAGCACCACCAGCCAGGCCGCCGCCGACAGCACGAAGATCAGCAGGCCCAGCACCACGTTCACGTTCGTGGCCACCCGCCGCGCCGACGTCACCGGCGCGCCGAGGTCCAGGGACCCTCCGTGGGCCGTGACCTGGTTCATCCCGTGCTTCAGGGTGAGCTGGGCCACGGCCGCCAGCACCACCGAGATCATGATGACCACGTAGAGCATGCCTCGTCCTTTCCGGATGCCCGGTCCGGCCGGCCGCACCGGCATCGGCTGGGGTTCGGTCCTCATCCCTTCGCTCCCGCCCTCGTTCGCCGAGCCGACCGGCCCGCGGAAAGGCCCCGGAGGGCCGCCTCCAGCTCCCGGTGTGACCGGACCACCGTGTCGCCCGGCCCGGCCTGCTCGGCCAGCCCGCCCGCGCCGGACACGATGGCCGGCGTGCCCAGGGCGTGGGCCCGGGCCAGCACCCCCGACGACCACGACCGGCGGTACGGCAGCACCACCCGATCCGCCGCCAAGACCCACAGGTCGAACTCCTCGTCTGGGAGGAACCTCCGCACGAGCGTCGCCCCAACCGTCTCCCGGCACAGCGTCAGGAGCTCCTCGGCGTGGGCCAGGTTCTCCGGGGTCTGTTCCCGAACCGACCCCACCACGAACAGCGACCCGCCTCCGGCCCGGGCGAAGGCCCTCACCGCGCGGTCGAACCCCTTGGAGGGCTGGAGGAAGCCGGCGCACACGAACACCGGCTCGGCGGCTCTCCCGATCTCCAGGAGGGCCCGGGCTTCGGGCTTCGACGGCACGGGTCCGACCACCGGCGACACGCGGTGCTCCATCAGGGTGGCTCGGACCCGAACCCGGTAGCGCCGCTCCAGCGACGCGCGTTCGGCCTCCGTGTGGAACAGCAGCCGGGCCCGGTGGAACGCCATCCGCAGCAGCACGTAGTCGGGACGCCACCGGACGGGATCATCGGCCTCGTGCACCAGGACCTCCGCGTTCGGCCTTCGGACCACCAGCCACAGCAGCGCGGCCGAGGTGGCCACCTTGGACAGCGGGGCCCGGGGCCGGTAGTACAGGCCCGGCTGGAAGTGCACAAGGACCCGGTCGAACGCGCGGCCGATCCGAGCGGCCCCCAGGAAGGCGCGCCCTCCCTCGAAGGGCGCCCGCACGTCGCCGTCCCCGTCGGGTGGGCACAGCACGGTGACGTCGTGGCCTTCGGCCCGCAGCCGCGACACCTGGTCGCGGGCGTACGCGCCGATGCCGCAGTGGCGCGGAGGGTAGGACGACACCACGAGGATCCGCACGGCTACAGCCGCTCCGAGCGGCATTCGACCGGGATGAAGATCGGCCCCGGGTTCTCCTCGCCCCGGATGACCCAGAACGAATACTTCTGCTCCTGGACGTGGTAGACGCGGCCGGAGTCCCGCGAGTGCACCCCGAGCGTGACGTAGTACCGGCCGTCGACGAACGGGAGGCTCTTCAGCAGGAACTGCACCCGGTGCTTGCCCTCGAACAGCGGCCATCGGACCTGGCGCCAGTCGCTGTTCGTCCCGAACACGAACAGGTTGTCCTGGTCGTGGATAGCGAACGAGACCACCGGGTCTTCCACCGGCCGGTTCGCCTTGAGGTCGACCTGGATGACCACCTGGTCCCCCGGGGAGAAGTGGCTGGGGGTGGAGCCGTCCGGCCGGAACAGCTCCGCCGAGATGATCTCGATGTCCTTGTTCCCCTGGTCCCACCCGTACGCCACGTCCTTCTGCGCCATCACCAGGCGGAACTCTCTGACCACCTCGTGCGGGTCCCCCGACGCCACGACGTGGCCCTGCTTGAGCAGGACGGCGCTCCGGCAGACCTCCAGGATCTGGTGGATGGCGTGGGTGACGAACACGATGGTTCGGCCTTCCTCCTGGAACTGCCGGACCCGCTGGAGGCACTTGCGCTGGAAGGCCTCGTCGCCCACCGCGAGGACCTCGTCCACGAGCAGGATGGCCGGATCGACGTGTACGGCCACGGCGAAGCCGAGCCGCACGTACATCCCGCTCGAGTAGAACTTCACCTGCGTGTCGATGAAGTCGTGCAGTTCCGCGAAGTCGACGATGTCGTCGAACAACCGATCCGTCTGATGACGCGACAGGCCGAGGATCGACGCGTTCAGATAGACGTTCTCCCGGCCGGTCAGCTCGGGGTGGAATCCGGCGCCGAGCCCCAGGAGCGAGGCGATGCGGCCCCTGGTGACGACCCTTCCCTCGGTGGGCCGGATGATCCCCGCGATGATCTTGAGGAGGGTGGTCTTCCCCGAGCCGTTCGGCCCGATCAGACCCATGGTCGTTCCCTCGGGCACGTCGGCCTCGATCTCCCGCAGCGCCCAGAACTCCCGGGACCTCAGGCGGAACCGGACGAGCCGCTCCTTCAGCGTGGTCGGCCGCTGCTCGTAGAGGCGGAACCGCTTGCCCACCCCCTGGACCGTGATCGCGGACGTCACAGCTCCTCCGCGAAGTCACCGGAGAGGTTGAAGAACGTCCGCCATGCCAGCAGCAGAAGGAGGATCGAGCCCACGCAGACCGCACCCAGAAGCAGGGCCAGCCATCCCACGCTCACCGGCGCCAGCACCGACGGGTGAATGACCTTGCCGTGGGCGAGATGCACCGCGGGGGCGAGCTGACGGTACAGCGAACGCTGGAAGCCCAGCGCGATGGCCGTCATGGGGTTCGACAGATACAGGTCGCGGAACAGGGATCCGTGCCCCCCGAGCGCCTTGAACGCGAAGGCGCTCGGATAGACCACGGGGGTCACCCAGAACCAGGTCAGCAGGGCCAGGTTCAGCAGGTGCTGGGTGTCCCGGTATCGCACGTTGAGCGCCGCCACCCACAGGGTCAGCGCGGCGGTGAAGGCCAGCAGCGCGAGCATCGAAAGGGGAAGCAACAGCAGGTTCAGGCCGATGAAGTCGTAGCGGAACAGCGCCATGAACAGCACGAGCACCAGGGCTTGGAGGACGAAATCGACGCCGGCCGCTCCGATGGAGGCGAACGGCAGGATCTCTCGAGGGAAGTACACCTTCGTCACGAGGTTCGCGTTGTCGACGACGGATCGGGCTCCCAGCGACAGCGAGGTCGAGAACAGGTTCCACGCCAGCAACCCGGACAGCAGGTAGACCGGGAAATATGGCACGTGGTTGGGCAGCACGACCGTGAAGACCAGGGTGAACACCCCCAGGAACAGCACCGGGTTCAGCATCGACCACGCCGCCCCCAGGACCGACGACTTGTACTTGACCTTCACCTCCTTGCGGACCAGGTTGCCCAGGATCTCCCGGTCTCCGGACAGCTCGCGCAGACGCGACAGCGGCCGGAGCCGGGGAGGTTCCGAGGTCCGAACGGAGACGGTGGAGATCGCTGCCAGCGCGGGTCCTCCTGACCACGTTGGGGGGCCTGCCCGGCAAGTCTAGCAACGGGCCCGGCGGGGACCGCCCGGGCGACCATTTCCCCATGACCGAGCTCGGCCGCACGCCGGCCTTTACGCCCCCGTCCGTGGCCCCCCGGCGCCCTTCGTCACGGCGGGCAGGCCGGATCGCCCGCGCGATCGGTTTCGAGCTCCTCGACGCGGCGTTCGAGCTCCTGGACCCGCTGGCGGAGCTCCTTCACCTCCCTGCCGGGGGTGTAGGCCTCGCCGTCGGCGAGGTCCCTGGCGAGCACCGCGTTCGCTCCGACGAAGCAGCCCCGCCCGATCTTGATCGGGCCCAGGATGGCGGCGCCGGCCATGATCTCGGTGTCGTCGCCGATCTCCGGGAAGCCGTCGGCGAAGACCCCGTCGAACCAGCCCCTCGCCGACCCGCCCAGGGTGACCCCGTGCAGCAGCGTGACGTTCGAACCGATCCTCACGCCCTTGCCGATCACGACGCCCGCCGTGTGGGTGAGCCGGAGGCCGCCCCCGATCTCTGCCCCGGGGTGGATGTCGGCTCCGGTGAGGAAGTAGCTCAGGCGCCATAGGACCTCGGCAACGGTGGGGCGCCCGCGCACCCAGAGTCGGTGCGAGAGCCGATACAGCACGATCGCCAGGGGCCCGGGCCGGGTCGCCACGCGCTCGACCGCCATCCGGATGGAGGGCTTGCCGGCGTGGGTTCCCCGGTCCGAGAACAGGCGGGCCAGGTCGCCCCGAAAGCCGGAGGGGAGGGGCGGCTTTCCCGGTTTCGCCATCGAGGCAGAGGGTATCCCTGTCCGCGTCGGGACGCCTCCGCTGACCGCCCCGTAGGTTAGGCTCATCACCGTGCAGTTCCTGCGTGACATCGCCAAGAAGATCCTCCCCAGGTCGTTCATCGAGTGGTACCGGCGGCGCCGGGCCTTTCGCCAATACCTCGGCGCGCTGGCCATCGAGGTCTACGACCGGGGCATGCGCCTGGAGGTCGAGGACCTGGAGGGGCGGATCGCCGCCCGGCGCGACGGGTTCTACGAGCACCTGGTGAAGGACGTGCTGGAGCGCACCGAGCTGGTCCTGCAGCAGCTCGACCGGAAGATCGAAGGCGTCTCCGCCAGGCACGGCAACGAGCTCCGGGCCCTCCGCCAGGAGGTGGAGGCGCTCCGGGAGAGCGTCCAGTCCCTGCTCCCCCCACACCGCGCCGCCGTGTTCCACGGCTCGTCCGTGGAGCGGGCCCAGGAGGCCGCCGACACCATCCCGATCGAAAGCGCGACCGCGCTGGCCGACGCGCCGGCAGACCGCTAGCTCGTTGCGCCTGGCCTGGGTCTCTCCACTCCCCCCCGCCCCGTCCGGCATCGCGGACTACTCCTTCGAGCTGCTCGGCCTGGCCGCGCCCAGGGCGGAGGTCCACGCGGTGGCCGAGCGGCCGGGGCGGTTCCGCCGGCCCCGGGTGCCTCCCGGGGTGGCGCTGGTCGATCCCGAACGGTTCGAGGCGACGGCCGACTCGTACGACGCCGTCATCTACCACCTGGGCAACAACCCGTGGCACCGGTTCGTGTACGAGCTCGCCCTTCGCCGGCCCGGCATCGCGGTGTTCCACGATTTCGTCATTCATCACCTGATCGCGGCCATCACCATCGAGACCTACCGGGACTGGCCCCGGTACGCGGCCCTGATGCGCGAGGAGCACGGGGACGCCGGCGACCGGCTGGTCCGGCTCCGGGTGGCGGGGGCGGCCACCGAGTACGAGAAGTTCGTGTTCCCGCTGAACGGGCACCTGGCCCGGCGTTCCCAGGCCATCGTGGTGCACAGCGAGGACTCCCGGGAGCGGATGCTGGCGGTGGCGCCGAACGTCCCCGTGGTGGTCATCCCACACCACGCGGAGAAGGCCCCGCCCGAGGTCCAGGGGGTGACCAGAGCCGAGGCCCGCTCGCGGCTGGGCCTGCCCGCGGACGCGTTCGTGGTGGGGAACTTCGGCTACGTCACCAGGCCGAAGCAGCCGGCCGCGGTGGTGGGGGGCTTCGCCAGGCTCGCCGCGAGCCGTCCCGACGCCCTCCTGGTGATCGTGGGTGCGGACCACACGGGAGGCGGATTCGATCGCCTGGTCGAGCGGCACGGGGTGGCGTGGAGGGTTCGAAAGGCCGGGTTCGTCGGCCTGCAGACGTTCTATCTGTACCTGCGAGCGGTGGACGCGGTGATCAACCTGCGCTACCCGAGCGCCGGCGAGTCCTCCGGCACCTTCGCCCGGACCCTGGCGGAGGGACGGGCGGCCATCGTGAACAACCTCGGGTCGTTCGCGGAGGTCCCCCCGGACGTGGCCCTGAAGGTGGAGGTGGACGGCGACCAGGCCGAGGCGGTGGGGGCCCACCTGCTGCGACTGGCCGGGGATCCGCGGTTCCGAACGACCATCGAGGCCAACGCCAGGTGGTACGCGGAGACGGTGCTCGATCCGGGGCGGTGCACGGACCTGTACCTGAACGTGGCTCGCCTGGAAGCGTTGAAGAAGGCCGCCTCGCCCGCGCTCGACCTCGCCTGAAGGGAGTGGATGGAGGATGGGGACCTCGTTCCAGGTGACGTTCGACTGCGCCGACCCGGACTCGCTGGCCGGCTTCTGGGCCGAGGCCCTTGGCTACCTGAAGCAGCCGCCGCCCGAGGGCCACGCCTCGTGGGAGGACTTCCTGCGACAGGCCGGCATCCCGGAGGAACGGTGGACGGCCTTCAGCGCGGTGATCGATCCCGATGGCAAGGGGCCGAGGATCTTCTTCCAGAAGGTGCCCGAGCCGAAGACAGTGAAGAACCGGATCCACCTGGACGTAAACGTGGGAGCGGGCCTGGAGGGCGAGGAGCGCCGGCAGAGGGTCGAGCAGGAGGCCGAACGCGTGGCCGGGCTCGGCGCCACGAAGGTGCGGCCGTTCGACCAGGACGGCGAGTTCTGGATCGTGATGCAGGACCCCGAAGGCAACGAGTTCTGCCTGCAGTAGTCATTCGGCTGAGCCTCGACCAGAAGGGATCTCTTCGCCAGCCGGCCCGCTCAACATGCCGGCCGGTCGGACTCGCTCTCATCGCGTTCTCATGTTGGGTGGGTACCATCCGGGGCGGCGTCCCAATCCGAGCCGAGGAGGGTCGGATGTCGAACCGTTCAGCCGCTCTCGTCCTCGCCACCGCCGTCGCGCTCATCGCCACGGGCGCGGGCCGCGCGGTCGCCGAGGGGTCGAGCGCTCACAGCGGGGGGTGCAACCCGCCGCCACCTCCGGTGGTCCCGTCGGCGAGCGACTTCGTCGACCACGTGGACAACCGATACTTTCCGCTCACACCCGGGACGATCTACCTCTATCAGGGGCACGAGGGTTCGACGCCCTCACAGGACCGCGTGGCCGTGACGAACGAGACCAAGACGATCCTGGGAGTTCGGACCACCGTCGTTCAGGACGACGTCGAACTCGGCGGGCAGCCCTCCGAGAAGACGTCGGACTGGTACGCGCAGGACCGCCAGGGGAACGTCTGGTACTTCGGCGAGGACGCGTTCGCGTACGTCGACGGCCACTGGATCCGGAGTGACGACTCGTGGGAGTCGGGCGTCGACGGAGCTCAGCCCGGCATCATCATGGAGACCCATCCCAAGGTGGGCGACGTCTACGCCCAAGAGTTCTACCCGGGCCACGCCCGGGACGTGGCGAAGGTCCTGAGGACGAACGACACCGTGACCGTGCCCTACGGTACGTTCCACCACGTGCTGACGACGGTGGAGTGCACCCCGCTCGAACCGGGCGTGATCGACCTGAAGCACAACGCCAAACGGGTGGGTGACATCAGCGAAATGACCGTGAAGGGAGGGTCCGAGGCGTTGGAGTTGGTGTCCGTCACCCACGGATAGAGGACACCGCCCGATAAATAGCGCGATTGTTTTATCGCTCCTTGGGGGATCTGAGGGTTGATCCCTTCAGGCGCTTCAGGAACTCCGCTTCGTTGATGGTTTCGACTCCCAGCTGCTGGGCCTTGTCGAACTTCGAGCCGGGGCTCTCCCCCACCACCACGAAGCTCGTCTTCTTGCTGACGCTCTGGACGACCTTCGCCCCGGCCTCCGCGGCGGCCTTCTCGGCCTCGCTGCGCGACATCGACGCCAGGCTCCCCGTGATCACAACCGTCGTGCCGGTGAGCGGCCCCTCCGGGATCGCCTCGGGCTCGGGGTCCTCCGTCCGCACCCCTGCCAAGGCCAGCTTGGACAGCAGCCGGAGGTTCGTCTCGTCGTGGAACCAGTCGAACACGCTCTGGGCGATCTCGGGGCCGACGCCCTCGACGGCGACCAGGTCCTCGACGCTGGCGGCCCGGAGGGCCTCCACCGACGGGAAGGCCCTCGCCAGCACCTGGGCCACGTGGCCCCCCACGTGCGGGATGTTCAGCGCCACCAGCAGCCGCCACAGCGGGCGGTCCTTCGACTGCTCGATCGCCGTGAGCAGGTTCGAGATGGACTTCTCCTTGAACCCGGGCAGCTGGGCCAGCTGCTCCGCGGTGAGCGAGTAGATGTCGGCCGGGTCGCCCACCCAGCCCATGTCCATCAGCAGGATCCCCGTCTTGTAGCCGAGGTGTTCGATGTCCATGGCCCCTCGTGAGGCGAACGCGAACAGCCACTCCACCCGCTGCGAGGGACACCCCGCCCTGTTCGGGCATCGCCGGTAGGCCTCGCCCTCCTTCCGGACGAGCGGGGTTCGGCAGGACGGGCACCTCCGAGGGAAGCGCCAGGGCTTCGTGCCGGGAGGCCGCTTCGACAGGACCGGCCCCACCACCTCGGGGATGACGTCGCCGGCCCGTCGCACGATGACCGTGTCCCCCTCCCGGACGTCCTTTCGGCGCACCTCGTCCTGGTTGTGCAGCGTCGCCGTGGTGACGGTCACCCCGCTGATGAACACGGGCGTCAGCCGGGCGAACGGCGTGACGATGCCCGTTCGACCGGTGTGCACGTCGATCTTCTCCAGCAGGGTGGTCCGCTCCTCCGGGGGGAACTTGTAGGCGATGGCCCACCGGGGAGCATGCGAGGTCGAACCCAGCTCCTCCTGCAGGGCGATCTGGTCCACCTTCACCACGACGCCGTCGATCTCGTAGTCGATGGAGTGGCGGCTCTTCTGCCAGCGCTCGCAGTAGGCGAACACCGCCTCCAGCGAGTCCACGCGTTCGGTCTGCGGCGCCGTGGGCAGCCCGGCTCCGTGCAGGTGCTCCAGGAGCCCCGAGTGCCGGCCGAACCGCCTGCCCTCGACCGCGCCGACCCCGTGGCACCACAGCCTGAGCGGCCGCGACGCCGTCACCGAGGGGTCCTTCTGCCGCAGCGAGCCGGCCGCGGCGTTGCGAGGGTTGGCGAAGGACCTGGCCCCCGCCGCCAGCAACTCCTCGTTCAGCTTCTCGAAGGCCTTGACCGGCAGGTAGACCTCTCCCCGGACCTCCAGCACCGAGGGCGGCGAATCGTCGCGCAGCCGCATCGGGACCTGCCGGATCGTTCGGATGTTCGCCGTGATGTCGTCGCCCGTGTCGCCGTCGCCCCGGGTGGCGCCCTGCACGTAGGCGCCGTCCTCATAGGTCAGCCGAACCGCCAGCCCGTCGATCTTCAGCTCGCACACGAACTCGGCCTGCCGCCCCACCACGCGTTCGACCCGCTTGCCCCAGGCGTTCAGCTCCTCCCAGCTGAAGGCGTTGTCGAGGGAGAGCATGGGCAGCCGGTGGCGGGTGGGGGCGAACAGCGCGGTGGGGGCCCCGCCCACCCGCTGGGTCGGGCTGTCGGGGGTGACGAACTCCGGGAACTCCTCCTCCAGGGCCCGGAGCTCCCGCATGAGGGCGTCGTATTCGGCGTCGGAGATCTCGGGGTCGTCCAGGACGTGGTATCGGTAGTCGTGGTGGTGGATCTGCTCTCGGAGCTCCTCTACCCGGAGCCGCGCCTCGGAGCGTCGGCGCTCCTCCGATTCGTGCCGCTCCTCCGGTTGCTCCGGCAGGGCCTCCTTCGTCACCCGGGCCATGTGCGAGGCCGCCTCAGGCCGCCAGCTCCAGGCTGCCGGCCACGCCGATCTGCTGCCCCTGGACGATCAGGCCGCCGAACACCCCGGGCACCCGCTGCAGGTAGTCGAGGGCGCGCCGGAACGAATCCTCCCGCCGCAGGATCGCCCCGGCGGCCGTGGCCGCGGCGTCGGCCAGCATGCAGGAGGAGGCCACGACGACCAATCCGTCGGCGGTGTCGGCCGGAAGCTCCAGGTGGCCGGCGGTGGTGAAGATCCCGTGCGGGCCCAACTCGGGCCGGACCACGATGGCGAGCGAATGGCCGTCGTCCTCCCCGAACGGGGGCACGGCCAGCCTGGCCCGCTTCCGGGTGACCACGAAATAGTCGCCGCCGTTCGTCACCAGGACCTCGTTGACCCGCTGGGCCAGGAAGCGCCCCACGTGGTCGGTGACGGCGCCCTGCTTGGTGAACAGTGGGCCCACCCCGGCGGTCCAGCCGGCCTCGCCCATCTCCCGGATGATGGCCGGCGCGTCCTCCCGCACCTCCACAGGCCGCTTGCTGGTCCGGAACTCGGGGTGGCGGATGCCGTAGGACTGGAGCTGCTCCCAGAAGTGCATGCCGGCGGCCCGGGCCTCCTCGTACAACTCCTCGGGGCCGACCACCCGCAGGACCATGTCCTGGATCAGCACGTCGAACGAATGGGCCTTCTTCGACCTCGATCCGAGCGGCACCGGACCTCCCTCTCGCCTGATGGAAGGCTACACGCCACCACCGCCCCCGGCCCGGAACGGATCGGGCGAAACGGGACCGGTCTGCCTACGGCTTGTCGCCGAGCTACGCGGAGGTGGAACTCAGCGGATGGCCTCGGCGATGCGGCCCCCGCCGAGGACCTCCTCCCCCGCGTAGAAGACCACGCTCTGTCCGGGGGCCACGGCTCGCTGGGGGGTTCGGAACTCCACCACCACGCGGTCGTGGCCGGCCGGTGCCGGCTGCGGCTCCACCACCGCGGGCACGTCGTCGCCCCTGTATCGGATCCGAACGGTGGCCTCGAACGGAGCGCGGGACGGAGGCTCGCCGGCCACCCACGTGACCCGGTCGGCCCGAAGGCCCCGCCGGGGCAGCAGCTCGCCGGGCCCCACCACCACGCGGTTCGCGGCGGCGTCGATGTCGACGACGTACAGGCGCTCCCCGGTGGACACGCCGAGCCCTCGGCGCTGGCCGATGGTGAAGCCGAACGTCCCGTCGTGCCGGGCCATCGCCCGCCCATCGGGTCCGGCCACGGTCCCCGCGTGCACCAGGTCGGGGGCGTGCTCCCGGAGGAAGGCGCCGTGGTCGGTTCCCGGGACGAAGCAGACCTCCTGCGAGTCGGGCTTCCCCGCCACCGGCAGCCCCAGGCGTTCGGCGTGGGCCCGGGTCTCGGCCTTCGTCTGGCCGCCCACGGGGAACAGCGACCGGGACAGCTGGCGCTGCCCGAGGACGTGCAGGACGTAGGACTGGTCCTTCGTCCGGTCCAGGCCCCGCCCGAGATGCCACGCGCCCGCCGGGTCGCGCCACGACCGCACGTAGTGGCCGGTGGCGACGGCGTCGAACCGCAGCTCGTCGGCGCGGTCCAGGAATGCCCCGAACTTGATTCGCTCGTTGCACCGGATGCAGGGGTTCGGCGTTCGGCCCGCCCGGTGCTCGTCGAAGAAGTCGGACAGCACCGTGGAGGCGAACGTCGAGGACATGTCGACGACCCTGAACCCGAACCCGCAGATGTCGGCCACGGCGGCCGCGTCGGCTTCGGCCTGCGGTCCGCAGCAGCCGTGGTCGACTCCGTCCATATGGACCAGCTTCATGTGCTCGCCCACCACCCGGTAGCCCTGCTCGTGGAGGAGGGCGGCGGACACCGAGGAATCCACTCCCCCGCTCATCGCGACCAGGACCGACGTCGTCGACGTCATCGTCGAGCGAGGGTAACAGCCCTCGAGCGAACGCCCGGCGGTCACTTCACGACGTTCGGACTTGCCGGAAACGGGCGGCCCCGGTACGGTCGAGCGGTGGCGCCACTGCTTCCCCTGGCCTTCACGATCAGCCGAACCCTGTCTCGCAGGCTCCAGGAGGCCGGGGTGGGTGCGGCGGTCCTGGGCGCCCTGGTCCTGATCTGGGGAAGCGCCACCATCCTCCGGGCCATGGCCTCGCGCAACGGGGCCCAGCGCACCGAGCGAAGCAGGGAGCGCGTCGCCACGCTGATCGGGTTCGTCCTCGTCGGCGGGGGGTTCGTCCTGCAGTTCATGGCCAACCTGACCCGTATCTTCCGCTGAGCCGGTGGACCCAAGCCGCGTCACCACGGTCTACCTCGGCCGCTATACGTGGGAGAACGCGAACGCCATCGCCGAGCAGTTGGAGAACGCCGGCATCGTGTGGTGGTACAAGCAACCCGGCTTCTTCAGCCAGATCTGGGAGTTCGGCGCGGTTCGGCTCTTCGTGGACCGCACCCGGCTGGCGGAGGCCCGCGAGATCAGCGACCGGATCGCCCCCGACGGGACGGCCGGCCCTCGGCGTCAGGCCCGAACGTAGCCGGTGACCCCGAACCGGGTGACCGTTCGGGCCCGGCCGTCCTCCACCAGCAGGTCCATGTGCGCCACCACCTCGGACACCGCCAGGAAGTTGTCGAAGGCCCCCAGGTTCGGGAACAGCTCGTTCGCCAGCGCCCAGCCGGTCTTCGGCTCGCCGGTCAGCCGGGAGGCCAGGTCGTCGGCGCGCCTGCGGTGGTGGGCCCGCATCTCCACGATCAGCCCGTGGGCGTCGGCGATGGGGTCCCCGTGACCGGGGTGGACCGTGCGCAAGGGCAGGGAGGCCAGCTCGTCGAGGGTGCCGATGTACTCGATCAGGCTCCGCCGGCGCTCGGAGGGATCCTCCGGATCGGGCTCCAGCAGGGGGTTCGGCGTGATGTGCAGGATCAGGGTGTCGCCGGAGAAGAGGGTGCCGCTCTCACGATGGAACGGGCAGACGTGGCCGGCCGTGTGGCCCGGCAGGTGCAGGATCTCCAGGTCGAACGCGTCGAACTCCAGCCGGTCGCCTCCTCGGAGCGGTTCGGCATCCTCGATCCGGGGCGGGCGGTCGCCCAGGCTCCGGCCTCGCTCGCCGGCTTGGATGAGCTCCTCCATCGGCATGCCCTCTGCCAGCATGAGGGCCCCCGTGGCCATCATCAGTGAGTGGCTCTGGGCCACCTTGGGGATGTCGAGCTCACCGACGAGGATCCGGGCCCCGGCCAGCTCCTGGAACCGCGGGGCCAGGCCGAAGTGGTCGGGATGGCCGTGGGTGATCACCACCCGGGCCACCTGCTGCGGGGCCAGGCCGAGGTCGGCCAGGCCCAGGAACAGGGCGTTCTCCGCGGCCGGCGTGTTCGGCCCGCAGTCGATCAGCGTGACGGGGTCGGCCGCGATGACGTAGACGTTGGCCGGCCCCACGGCGTAGGGCGTGGGCACGACGATCCGGTGGAAGGGGACCTCGGCCGCCATCGCTGGCCCCGCATTGTACGGGGCCCGGGCCGTCGGATCGCTCAGGCCGCCTCGGCCCGGCGCCTCTTTCGTCCCCGCGGGATGTAGTAGCGGACGGGAGCGTGGGCCCAGCAGTACGTGGCGCGGTTGTAGATCGAAAGCTCCGTGGTGCAGCCCTCCTCGGCGCAGCGCCGCCCTTCGGCCCAGGTTCGGTTGGGCCGAGGCAGGGGTCGAACGTTCGACCCCCTGAGGACCAGCGAATCGTCCTTCATCCTCACTCCTCGTCTCGAAGCCTCCACTGCAAGTCTTCGCGTTAGGTTCGAACCGATGAGGGCTTCGGATGATTCCCGGAGATGGCGAACTCGTGGCGGCGCTCAGATGTGGGGCCGTGCGCCCAACTCCTCGGCCACGGCGGTGAGCTGCACATAGCGGGGACGGAACCCCAGCGCCTCCCAGAACTGCATGGCCAGGTCGTTGGCGGCATACGTCTTGATGACGACCCGGCGGACCCCCCGACCCGAGGCCCACCGTCCCACCTCGGTCACCAGGGCCTCCCCGATGCCCCGGCGGCGGGCCTCCTCCCGGACGATCACGTTCGACAGCTCGGCCGACCGCTCGTCGGAGATGGAGGACAGCGCCTCGATCCGGGCGAAGGCCATCCCGAGCAACCTTCCGCCTTCGTCGGCCACCACGTGCAGGGCGTCCGGGTCGAGCCCAAGGGCCGTTCGATACCTCGCCTCGGCATCGTCGGCGGCGGTCGGACGGGGTTCGAACACCCGCCATCCGTGCTGGTGGCTGTCGAGGGCGGCGAACAGCTCCAGGGCGGCGGGGAGGTCCTCCTCGGTGGCTGGCCTGACCACGAACCCCCCGGATTCAGCCACGCCGTTCGCCGTAAAGGAGCAGGTTGTAGAAGCGATCCTTCGGCACCACGCGGTACAGGAGGCGATGGTCCACCGCGTAGAGGGCGCGCCAGCCAAGGTAGGCGAATCCCGCCCAGCGGGGCCCCAGCAACCCAGGCCGGACCTCCGCCTCGATCGTCCTGACGGCCCAGCCGAACACCGAGGCGATGAGCTCCTCGGTCTCCACCCTGACGGCGGTGAACCCGCGCTGCTGCGCCATGGCCTCGATCCGGGACGGAGGGAAGGTGTGGAGGTCGACGTCCCATTCGAGGTCCCGGAGTACGCGGCCCCCCCCCGACTCCGGCTCGGGGGGCCTGCGGAGCGCCGGGGCGGCGGCGGCGGCGGCCCGGAAGGTTCGCCACGTCAGCCGGCCCACCGCCCTGGCCAGCCGGTCTCCCCGCTCGGTGGGCTCACCGGCGAACAGGATGGCCCCGCCCGGGCGCAGGACCCGCCGGGCCTCGGCCAGGGCCAGGTGCGGGTTCGGCAGATGGTGGAGGAAGGCGTGCCCCACCACCAGGTCGAACGAACCGTCGGGGAAGGGGAGCCGCTCGGCGTCGCCGGTCTGGAGCCGGATGTCGCAGCCGATCCGGCGGGCGTTCTCGGCGCAGACGGCCAGCATCCCCGGCGAGAGGTCGCAGGCGTGCGGTTCGTCCACGAAGCCCGCCTGCCACAGGTTCAGGATGAAGAACCCCGTGCCGCAGCCGACCTCCAGGACCCGCCGGTACCGTCGCTCCGGGAGCATCCGCTCGGCCCGCTCCCGGACGTAGCGGAGGCCCCGGTCGTCGAAGGAGATGGCCCACTTGTCGTCGTAGGAGCGGGCCGCGGCGTCGTGGTAGAGGAGGTTGGCCTCCTTCGGGTCGAGCCGCGGCCCGGCCATCGGCTATCTGCCGGTGAAGGCCGCGTCCCGCTTCTCGATGAACGCGGCCATCCCTTCGGTCTGGTCGGCGGTGGAGAACAGGTCGGCGAACAGCTCCCGCTCCAGGACCAGGCCGCTGCGGAAGTCGCCCCGGCCCCCCCAGTTCACCGCGACCTTCGCTGCCCTCAGCGCCGCCCGGGGGCCGTTCGCGTAGCGCCGGGCCGCCTCGACGGCCTGGCCGAACACCTCCCCCAGTGGGTGGACCGCATCGACCAGGCCGATCTGGAGGGCCTGTTCCGCGGAGACGAACCGGCCCGAGTACACGATGTCCTTCGCCCGGGCCGGACCGACCAGCCTGGGCAGGCGCTGCGTTCCACCCGCTCCCGGGATCACCCCGAGCTTGATCTCGGGCTGGCCGAGCTGGGCGTCCTCCGCGGCGTAGCGGAAGTCGCAGCACATGGCCAGCTCCAGCCCGCCCCCCAGGGCGAACCTGGTGATCGCGCAGATGGTCACCTTGGGGATCTCTTCGAACAGGTTGTAGGCGTCCTGGAGGCCCGTGATCATCGCCTTGATCTCAAGGGGCGACTGTCCGGCCATCATCTTCACGTCGGCCCCGGCGGCGAACACCTTCTCCCCGCCCCACAGCACGACGGCACCCACGTCGTCGCGAGCGGTGACCTCGGTGGCGGCCAGTACGAGGTCCTGGGTGAGCTCCACGTTGATCGCGTTCATGGGCGGCCGGTTGAGCGTGACGATCCCGACCCCGTCGTCCACCTCGAGCGTGACCAGGTCTCCCATACCGGCCTCCTTCGCGTGCGGTCTGCGGTTCGAACCTGCGACGGCGCCCAGTGTATTCGGACGGGCCGGACGGCTCAGGAAGCGTGCGGTCCGAGCGAATGGGCCAGGCCTTCCGTCAGCCCGGTTCGGGTGGCCCCGAACTCCGCGGCGGCATCCGGGGCATCTGCGAGGCTGTCCGCCGCGGCAGGCCGGCCAACCGGGCCAGGCGAGCGGCCAGCCCCGGCCGGAGGTGCAGCTTCGCCCTGTGCCGTGCAGCCAGGAGGTCCGCCAACTCGTCGGCCGTCAGCCGATCCGGGCCTTCCAGGCCCCAGGTCCCCGACCGGAGGGCTCCACGGTCGTCCGCGCCGGCCAGCGCGGCGGCCACGTCCAGCACGAACACCGGCGCCATGACCTGGTGGCCGGATCCGATCACCATCGAAGGCCACCGCCGAGCCGACCGAACCATGGCGGTCAACCATCTGCTCTCGGGACCGTACACATGCGTGGCCCGAATGATGGCGTGCTCCAGGCCGGATTCCGCGATGGCCTCCTCGGCCAGTCCCTTGAACCGCAGGTAGGGGTTCGAGGCCCGGGACGAGGCCCCCGGGTAGGAGAGGTACAGGACGCGTTCGACCCGGGCTCTCGACGCCGCGACCAGTACCGGCCCGAGCGTCCCCAGGATGTCGTCTTCGAGGTGGCTCGAGTCCAGTCCGCCCACCAGGTGACACACGGTGTGCGCCCCCGCCATGACCGTGGCGAGGGTGTCCACGTCGCCGATCCAACCCACGGCGACCTTGGCCCCAAGGGCCCGCAACCCGGGGCCGGCCTCCTTCCGTCGAACGAATGCCCGAACCTCGGGGGAAATCCGGGCAAAAGCCTCCACGGCGCGTCTCCCGACCAGCCCGGAGGCCCCAACGACCACGACCGGCATGCCCGGGAAAATATCTCAGCCGGCGCCGTTTAGCCGATCCGCGCCAGGGGCAGAAATTCGCCGCAACGGGCGGATTCGCCGGACCTCCGAACCCCCCCTCCCGACGACCGTCCGCTTAGCGAGGGGCCGCTTCCTCCCCGAGGCGGCCCCTCGCCGTCGCTCGGCCCCGGCCTGTCGACCGACAGATCAGGCGACCCACCGGGGGGGGGGCCACCCTTATCGCAAGAGTTTGCACCTGCATGATGTCGCTATGATCCCCTGGTGCAGATGGCGGTGTCGAACGAGTCGGTCCTCGCGATGCTCCGCGACCGTGGGCTACGAATGACCCCGCAGCGGCGGGCCATCGTCTCGGAGATCGTGGCCGTCCGCGGCCACATCAATCCGAGCGAGGTGTCACGCCGGGTCCGCGACCGCTTCCCTGGAGTCAATGCGTCGACGGTCTACCGGACCCTCGACCTCCTGGAGGAGTTGGGCGTCCTCTCCCACGCCCACCTCGAATCCGGCGCCGAATACCACCATCGATCCCAGAGCCAGCACGTCCATCTGGCATGCCGCCGATGCGGCGCCGAGGACTCCCTGTCGATGACGGAGGCGCAGTCGCTCAAGCAGCTCATCCGCCGGCACCGGGGGTTCGAACCGGACCTCACGCATTTCGCCATCTCCGGGTTGTGCGCCCGGTGCACGGCCGCGGTGTCGAACGGTGCGTCCTGACGTGATCGGGCTGCTGGCGAGCTTCTCCGGCAAGGCCTTCGGGTTCGGCCTGCTGGTCGCGGCGTTCTGGTTCGGCTTCCGGCACGGGATCGACTGGGACCACATCGCCGCGATCACCGACATCACGAGTTCCCAGGAGGACCGGCGTCGGGCGCTGTTGTTCGGCACGCTCTACGCGCTGGGGCACGCGCTTGTGATCCTCACCCTCGGCCTGCTCGCGATCATCGCCGGGAAGAACCTCCCCTCCGGCATCGACCAGACCATGACTCGGGTGGTCGGCGTGACCCTGATCCTGCTGGGCGTCTACGTGGTGGTCTCGCTCATCCGGCATGGCAGGGACTTCCGCCTGCGGAGCCGATGGATGCTGATCTTCGCCGGAGCCCGACGGGCAGCCAGATGGGCCCGGGGTCGGATGGCCACCCGACGGGGTGATCCGAGTGCCGGGAGTCCGTCGGGGCCGCCAGCCGAAAGGGGCGTCCTCACCATGGTCGGGACGTCCGGACCCGACGATGAGATCGGCGAGACCGCCCCCATGTGGCACCACGGCCATCACGGCCGTCCTGGCCACCATCACCACGTGGCCCCCGAGCGCGACGACGCCTTCATGAACTACGGGAAGGCCACCGCGTTCTTCGTCGGAATGATCCACGGGATCGGGGCGGAGACGCCGACCCAGGTCCTGGTGTTCCTGGCCGCGGCCGGCGCGGGGGGCGTGCTCGTCGGCGTCTACGTCCTCGGCGCGTTCATCGTGGGGCTGCTGTCGTCGAACTCGCTGATCACGGTGGGGACGGCGTTCGGGTTCCTCCAGGCATCGAAGAACTTCAAGATCTATGTGACCGTGGCCGTGCTCACCGCGGCGTTCAGCCTCGGCATCGGGATCATCTTCGTGCTGGGCAAGACCACCCTTCTTCCCGCCCTGTTCGGAGGCTAGCGCCGAGCCGGCGACGGCCGGGTGACAGCGAATCCGTAGCCGCGTCGCACTGCTCCCCCGGCTATGCTCGGCGACGGTGTCGGGCATGCACGTCCCACATCGGCGGGCAACCTGGACGGACGCGGCTCTGTACGGGGCCTCGGGGGCGTTCGCCGCGGGCGTGGCGCTGTTCGACCGGATCCCCCTGTACCGCGAGTGGGGATGGCTGGCCCTCGGGGTCTACGCGGCCGGGGCGGCGGCCGCCTGGGTGGTGGCCAGGCGGGCGCCCCGGCCGCGCCCCCGCGTGTGGCTCGCCGCCGCCGTGTTCGCCGGGGTGGCACTGCTCCCGCTCGCGCTGGAGGTGACCTGGCGGGCCCACTCCGGGGCCGGGTTCCACGCGCAGTCGGAGGTCCTGGTGACCGAGGAGGCGGCGAAG
>WNGK01005630.1_pt1 | contig 30170 bp, 30 predicted proteins | sample 5400601 | NCBI WGS metagenome assembly WNGK01 (sample SAMN13153376, study PRJNA577476) | soil metagenome | isolation source: 60 cm soil or saprolite under Garry oak tree replicate 1 | place: USA:California | collected 2016-06-15 | reverse complement strand
TGCCCGATGGGCCAGACACCGCTTGGCGTCGAAGGCTTGACGTCGAACGATGACTTAGACGATAGACTGCTGACTTAGTCAGAGCCGGGGCGAAATTCCCCTCTCACGCGCAGATCTTCCAGCGAAGCCAATAGATGGTCCGCCAGCCCGTCGAATTTTGAGAAAACGTCGTTGATGCCGGCGTCATGTGCCTGCTGCGCCAGTGGAGTCCCGACGTATGCTGTGAGCATCACCATTCCCGTATTCGGAGCCATATGGCTGATCTGCCGCGCGGCCTCCAACCCGTCCATAACTGGCATTTGCAAATCCAGGATCACCACATCCGGATGCAGTTCTCTGACTTTTTCCACAGCTACCTGCCCATTCTCCGCCTCGCCGCATATCGTCCAATCGCTGTTTTCCTCTATACATACACGCAAGGAATGCCGGATGAGTTCGCTGTCGTCCACTAGCAGCACTGTGTTAGACATACAGCCTCCTGCGCCCTGGCAGGCTGCTGACCGCACCGTATCGTACTGGCCGACGGACGGCGTCTGGGGGAGGGCTACCCCTCCACCCTACTCTTTGAAGCGCAGGAGTAAATACCCCAGGCGCTGTACGCTAGCGCACAGTCTCGGGTACCGCGCCGTACTATTTTGCTCGACCCCACTCTAGGGTGCATTTGAGATATCCGGCACTGGACCTCTAAGCGGAGTAGGCTTGAGGAGTCTCTTCTAGCATCCCTCCGCCGCGCCCTTAGGGTGACGGTTCCTTGCGAAAATCAGACAGCATTACGCTGTGCGCATCAGACAGCGCCACGCTGGCACAAAGGAGCCGTTATGGCCAACAAATCCCGTCCGCCCACATCGTCCTATCCCAAGCCACCTCCCCATGATGGTGACGGAAACCATATCCATAACCAGATCCTGCTCAACCTCCCGCCCAATGAACGCGAAATGCTTTTCCCGAAATTAGAATTTGTGCGCTTGAAAACTCACCACGTGTTGCATGAGCCCGGGGACACTTTGAAATCGGCCTATTTTTGCAACAGCGGCTTGATTTCGGTTCTGAGTGTCTTCCCTGACGGGAAGGGCGTAGAAGTAGGGCTGATCGGCAAGGAGGGCTTTATAGGCGTGCCCCTGGTTGCAGGGTTTCGCACGTCCCCCACCCGGGCGGTGACTCAAATTGAGGCCTCGGCCTTTCGTGTGGCTAGCGAGACGCTGGTTGTAATCCTTCGTAAGTCCCCAGAACTGGAGCGCCGGCTACAGCAGTTTTCGCAGATCATGGCCATGCAGGTCACGCAGATTGCAGCTTGCAATCGGTTGCACGAGGTTGATGAGAGATTGGCGAGATGGCTGTTGATGAGCGCCGACCGGATTGGGTCGCATTCTATTCCACTGACGCAAGAACTTCTAGGCCAAATGCTGGGTACTCGCCGCTCAAGCGTGACCGTGGCGGCGGGTATATTGCAGAAGGCTGGAATCATCGCCCACACCCGCGGAGACGTAGAGATCATTGACCGTCGAAAGCTGGAAGAAGTGGCCTGCGAGTGCTACGGAATCATGTTGCGTCAGGTTAAAGAATGGCAGGGCCACGCGCAGTAGCCCATGTGCGCGCCAGCGCACGTTTGACCGAGCCACAGCGTACCGACAGACGCTGGTATTGCAGATACGATCGGCCGACTTAGACGAGCATCGCCCGCCATCTGAACCGATGCTCCCCCCGAGAATCATTTCGTGCCGAGAATTCGTCCTGGTTTCGATAGACACGAGTTCCGCTGCCCACACTGCCAATAGCAGACGCCCTACCTGTGGCCAGGGACCATGGTCCTCTTTGCTACCGCGAAGTGTGAGCACTGTAACCAGGACTTCCTCATCGTGCAGAACCAACCAAGGAACTAGGGAGCAGCGGCCGCGAGGGTATCACCAGATTTCGGGCACACGATAAAAGTTGGGAAGACCCTGGATGTGCGCTAGCGCACATCCAGGAGTTCTTCATCGTGCGGACAGATTCCAAAGCTCGCGATACGATGTCAGCAATTCGCGCCTTTCTTTTTCCTAAGGCCTAGACTTGGGGAAAAGGGATGTCACCTTGAAATTCTCAACACTCGACTGCACTCGCAGTGAATGTATTGGCGTGTGTCGCACCGGCAGCATTGCCCCGTCAGTCTACCCAGCGAAACGTTCACCTTGTCAGGGACTGCATATTCGGAAGCAGTCGCGCACGGCGTCAAATGCGGTTAGGCGATGATCCCGTCTTACGATTACCGTCTGGTTGCGCTCTCGGTCTTGATCGCGATTTGTGCGGCGTATGCCGCTCTTGACCTGGCGGGCCGTATCGCTGCGGCCACCGGCCGAGTTCGCCTTGTCTGGCTTGCCGGCGGGGCGACGGCCATGGGCCTGGGCATTTGGTCCATGCACTACATAGGAATGCTGGCTCTTAGTCTGCCAGTGCCGGTTCTCTATGACTGGCCCACCGTGCTGCTGTCGCTTGTAGCTGCTGTTTTTGCCTCTGCTGCGGCGTTGTTTGTAGTGAGCCGGCAGGAAATGGACCGGGTTCGGGCTGTAGTCGGCAGCGCAATCATGGGCGGCGGGATCGCGACCATGCACTACACAGGTATGGCCGCAATGCGGATGCCGGCAATGTGTGCCTACAGTCCGGCCCTCCTGGCCCTGTCAGTCCTGCTCGCAATCGTAATCTCACTGGTTGCGATATGGCTTACGTTCCGTTTTCGGGAGGCGGCGATCGCTTCAGCCGGTTGGAAAATCGCCTGCGCCGTGGTGATGGGGGGCGCCATCCCCATCATGCATTACACTGGAATGGCCGCAGCCCGCTTCACCCCTTCCAGTGGGGTGCCAGACACTTCTCATGCGGTCAATACCTCGACTCTGGGTTTCGCGGGCGTTAGTTCCGTCACCTTGCTGGTCCTCGGCGTCGCGGTGCTGACGTCGGCTTGGGACCGGCGTTTTTCGGAACAAGGACTACGGTTGGACGAAAGCGAAAGACGCTTCCGGGGCCTCTTAGAAGCGGCGCCGGATGCAATGTTAGTGGTGAATCGCGAGGGTAAGATTGTCCTGGCCAACGCCCAGGTAGAGAAACTGTTTGGCTACAGCCATGAAGAATTACTGGGGCGAGACCTTGAGCTGCTGGTGCCCGAACGATTCCGGCAGCAGCATCCACCGCATCGCACTGGTTTCTTCGCAGATCCTCGCCTGCGGCCGATGGGAGCGGGACTGGAACTGTATGGCCTGCGCAAAGATGGACATGAGTTTCCCGTCGAGATCAGTCTCAGTCCGCTGGAAACGGCCGAGGGGACGCTGGTTACCAGCGCTATTCGCGACATCACGGAACGCAAGCGGGCGGAAGAGAGCCTGCGCGAGCTCTCGGCTCACCTACTGCAGTTGCAAGATGAGGAACGAAGGCACATCGCTCGCGAGCTTCACGACAGCGCCGGCCAAACGCTTGCTGCCTTGAGCATGAACCTCACCATCCTGGGTCAAAACGGGAAAACCCGTCACAATTCCGCCCAGGTGCTCAAGGAAAGCCTCGGCCTGGTGAAGGAACTCTCCAGGGAGGTGCGGACCATTTCTCATTTGCTCCACCCTCCCCTTTTGGACGAAGTTGGTCTTTCCTCTGCTATTCGGTTGTACCTGGAAGGATTTGCCCGGCGCAGTAAGATCAAAGTGGACTTGCAAATCCCCAACGATTTCGGCCGCCTGGCGAGGGAATTGGAAACCGCTATCTTCCGCATCGTACAAGAATGTCTTACCAATATTCATCGCCATTCGGGAAGCGCAGTAGCCCGGATTCGTATTTCCCGTACTGAAAACGACGTTCGCATCGAAGTGCAAGACAAAGGGAAAGGAATCTCGCTCGCGAGGCGCTCACAAATGGAATCCGCAGGCAGGGCGGGAGTCGGAATTCGGGGAATGCGAGAAAGAGTCCGCCAACTTGGCGGCAGCCTCGAAATCGGTTCGCAGCGCCATGGTAGTGGGACGATTATATTAGCCCGTCTGCCTATTGACCGGACATCGGTGAGCGCCACGGCATAACGGCGCTTTAGAAGATTGTGCAGCCAGTCTTGGTGCGCCAGCGAACCTTCGCTAGTTTCCCACCGTGCCGACAAAGCGCCAAGACAGGCGATACGATTCGAACTTAACCACCTAAAGTCTTTGAGCAAGGGGCCAATCCTTTGGCTACCATTCTCTGTATTGACGACGAAAACAGCCTTCTCGAAATGGAGAGCGCACTCCTTGAGAGCAATGGGTACAACGTCTTCACCGCTTCAGATGGCCCCGCCGGAATCGCGCTCGCGCGCAAACTCGTGATCGATGCGGTGCTGCTCGATCTCAACATGCCTGGAATGGACGGCAGTCAAGTCGCCAAGATATTGATAGAAGAGCAGCCTAAACTTCGGATCGTGATTCGGAGTGGGTTTCCTGACCAGATACCAGAAGCGCTGAAGTGGTTCGCCGACGCAGTTTTGTACAAGGGCGATGGCCCCGATGCGCTGCTCTCAGTACTCGAGAGACTTTTGGGGGGCAAGAATACCCCAATGAAAGCACCTGCGCGAGAAATTTGCAGAGCGCCGCTATCGCATGTTCCTCCAGCCGCCTGAACATGGGATTGGGAGACGCGCAGGCTGGGTAAGGCTCCGTGGGAAAAGGGAGGGTCGCTATGCAAACTAACGTTCACAGCCAGCAAGTTCTCCAGTCCATAAAAAAATTCTTTGACGCTGAGTCCAAACGCCGGAGCCCAGGTTTGTGCAAGGCTTGCGGATCTTCGATGCAATTCCTTGATGCTCAGTTTCAGCTCTACGGAACACCTACAACATGGAAAGCATGGCTGTCGTTTTGTCCCACTTGCGATTCGGACCTATCGAGTCCTTTGCTTTCGCGTTCCCACTAATAAATCGAAATAGTTCGACGAGAGGCAGTATGGCGAGTCCAACCAATTCGCAATTGCGCACGCAACCAACCTTGCAGGGATCGCCTTATTGCTCCGACCCAATTTGTGAATACTGCAAAGAATTGCGTGAGGCACAAGAGCAGTTGAAGAACGGAAAGTACCTTGCCCCTAAGCGTTCGGCTTAGCGCAGCAATCGCCATAGCCCCGCGGGTTGACTAGCTCGGCGACACGGGATAGGCTTTGACGGATTCTAGACCAGCATCTCCAGGTGTCTGCCGCCAACTCGCAAGGAGCAACCATGGTCCCCATCACTGCTTTATGGCTTCCCATTTTGCTGTCGGCTGTGATTGTCTTCATCGCCAGTTCCATCATTCACATGGCGCTTCCTATCCACAAAAGCGACTACCGAAAACTTCCCGAGGAAGACAAAGTACTCGACGCCTTGCGCGCAGCGGGCGTGACCCCGGGCCGTGCCTACCATTTCCCTTTTTGCACCCACAAAGAAATGAAATCACCGGAAGTGGTTGAGAAATTCAAGCGCGGCCCAATCGGCCTACTCACCGTCATTCCGAGTGGAGTGCCGGCGATGGGAAAATTTCTGGGACAATGGTTTTTGTACTGCGTCGTCGTGAGCTTCTTCACCGCTTGCCTCACTGGACGCACGCGTCCCGCTGGCGCCGAATATCTGGAAGTCTTCCGCGTGGCCGGTACTACCGCTTTCCTGGCATATTCTGGTGCAATCGCTCAAGACTCGATCTGGAAAGGCCAAACTTGGGGCGTGACCCTCAAACACGTGGTCGATGGCTTGATCTACGGATTGCTGACCGCCGGCACGTTCGGCTGGCTGTGGCCGAAGTAAGAGCCGACGTACCGCAGTAACTCACTCTGTTCGGCCCTCCAAGTTATAATCAAAGCAGCCGTGTCTCGCTGCTTGATCGCGACGTTGCAAGAGAGAAACGCGGACTTTTAGGAGTATCCATGGCCCTGCAAAAAACCGACAAAATCTGGCACAACGGCAAACTCATCCGCTGGGAAGACGCCACCCTGCACGTGATGGCGCACGTCATTCATTACGGTTCCTCGGTTTTTGAGGGCGTCCGCTGCTACGCTCCGCCCTCCGGTCCCGCGATTTTCCGCGCCGACGATCACGTGCAGCGGCTGCTGGATTCCGCGAAAGTTTACCGGATGGATGTCGCGTTCACCAAACAGGAACTGGTTGCCGCCATGGTGGAGTTGGTGCGGTCAAACGGCATATGGCCCTGCTACCTCCGTCCCATTGTGCTGCGCGGCTACGGGGACGCAGGGGTCACGCCGACGAACTGTCCGGTTGAGGTTTACATTGCCAATTATCCCTGGGGCAAGTATCTGACCCAGGACGATTCCGGCGTGGATGTGTGCATTTCCTCCTGGACGCGTATTGCGCCCAATACTCTGCCCGCCCTGGCCAAGGCCGGCGCGAACTACATGAACTCCCAACTCATCCGCATGGAGGCGACCACCAACGGCTATGCGGAAGGCATCGCCCTCGATGTAAACGGTTATGTCAGCGAAGGCTCGGGCGAAAACGTGTTTGTGGTGCGCAATGGCGTGCTGCAGACTGCGCCGCTGGGAAATTCGGTGCTGCCCGGCATTACCCGCGATTCGGTCTTGAAGCTGGCGCGCGAACTGGAAATTCCCACCGTTGAAGCCGGCATCCCGCGCGAAATGCTGTACATCGCCGACGAAGCTTTCTTCACCGGAACCGCGGCCGAGATCACTCCTATCCGCTCGGTGGACCGGATCTCTGTGGCTAACGGTGATGTCGGTCCGGTTACCGGCAGTGGGCAGTGGGCAGTGGGCAGTGGGCAGTGGGCAGTGGGCAGTGGGCAGTGGGCAGTGGGCAGTCCTGAGTATTCTAGTATCGGCTTAATCATTCGACCCGCCCCACTGACCACTGACCACTGATCACTGATCACTGCCCACTGTATTTGCTATACTCCCTTCCGCAACTTCAACCACTGGAGGGAGCATATGCGCTTTTCCGTTTATGGTCTGCTGTTCGCAGTTCTGCTAGCTGGGCCCGCGCTTTGGTCAGCTCAAGCTGAGGATTCCGGCAAAACGGTGTACGCGGCCAGCGCCAGCAATAAATTCATGAATGTCCCCGGCCTTCCCACTTGTACCAAGACTGTCGTCCTGAGCGGCGATCCCTCGAAGGGTGGCTCGCTGATGCTGATGAAGACCGGCACCGGATGTGTCGTCCCCTGGCACTGGCACACGCCCACCGAGCAATTGATGGTGGTTTCCGGCCGCGGCAAGGGCGAGATGAAGGACGGATCCCCGGTCATGCTGCATCCGGGAGACTACTTAAGCTTGCCGGGCAAGGGTGTTCATCAGTTCACTTGCATTGCGGCGTGCACGTTCTTCCTGAGCAGCGACGGAGTCTTTGACATCCACTACGTGGACGCTAGCGGAAAAGAGATTCCTCCCGATGAGGCCCTGAAGAGCAAAGGCAAAGCCAAGATGCCAATGAAAAAAGAAATAAAAGAAATGAAAGACATGAAGATGTAGAATTCTGCTGCACATCCGGGACCTGCCCGGCAGGTCCCCTTCCCCCGCGACCGCCTCCCCAGGAGGGTCATCATGGAAGAGCGAATCCGCTTCATTACCCATCGAGGCCAGCAAGTCCTGCTGGTGGACGTTTCCAACTGCACAACCGCCGAAATGATCGCTCTCGCGCGCGTGCTCCCTTCTCATCTTGCTGACGAGCCGCACGGTTCGGTCCTGCTGCTGGCCGATTTCACTGGCTCAAAATTCGACAAGACAGCGTTCGAGAGCTTGAAAAAGGCGGCCGTCTACGACCGTCCCCACATAAGGCGCTCCGCCTGGGTGGGTGTCGAGGCAATGCCGAAGGTCTTTTACGAAAACCTCAAGTCATTTTCCCAACGCGACCTGCCCATATTCGCCAGCCGCGAGGAAGCTCTCGATTGGCTGGTAGCGGAAGAGAAAATCGCCAGCGGGCAGTAAGCACTGCTATGCGCGCGCAATCTGACAGTCTCTGCCGCACATCGTGCCATCGGGCGATAACCGAATAAAAATCGCCATTTGCACCAACAACCAAGCCGTGAGTGAAATGCCCTGAAAAGGCGAGCCATTTTTAGCTCAACCTTGCGCGGACTGGCGTTGGGAAAGTCTCAGGAACGTCGGGCAGGCAAAAAGGGCGTACAATCCGTGCCGCTTTCGAAACCCAAAAAGGACATTTAGCTCTAAGCGCCGGTCGGCGCCCAAATTTTTGCAAGAATGGCCGCAAGAGCAGACAAGAGGAGAATGGTTATGAATACACCAGTTAATGTTCCAGCTCCTGTTTTCCGCGGTGGTTGTCCTGATGGGGTGAGTGGCAGATCTCACAACGCAAATGTAGCAGCCGTCAGCGGCGTGGATGAGACTAACAGGGCGGTAGGTCTTCCGGCGCGCAACCATTTGTTTTTTAATCAACCTGCGGGGGTCGGCGAAAGTGACCATCATCAGGTGGTGAAGGCGAGTTGCCGGTATCGTCCGATTCAACTACTGTTGCTGTTGGCGTTGGTTTTGCTGTCGTTTGCGCCTTGCGCATCAGCGTAGGCAATCAACCGCATCTTCTTCTTTGGCGACAGCCTGTCAGACCCCGGCAACCACTTCATCTTTACCCATGCGAGTTCCAGGCAACCGTTCTTGCTTGGCCCGCCAGATGACTCGTACGACATCGGTGGCCATCATTTCAGCGACGGAGCGACGTGGGCCGAAGAGCTCGCCACCCAACTGCACAGCCCCAACAGCGGCAGCCCGGCGCTGCGCGTGCCCGGCGTCTTCACCGACTACGCGGTCGGCCGCGCGCGGGCCCGAGCAGGTGCGACTGAATTTCCTTATTTCGATCTCACCACTCAAGTACAGCAGTATCTGAAAGATTTCGCTGGACAGCAGGCGCAGCCGACAGACCTGTTTGTAATCTGGATCGGTGGCAACGATGTCGATGATGCCCTGAGTGCGCTCAGCACCGACCCGAGCGGAGCGACGAGCGCCGGCATTATTCAGGCGGCGGTCGCTGCGGTTATAACCAACGTTCAGACGCTCTACTTCGGAGCCGGCGCAAGGATGTTTCTGATTGTCAATGTGCCGGATTTTGCGAACACGCCATACGTCCGCTTTCTCGGCGCCAACGTTGACCCTCAAATACCGGCGCTGGCGACTCTGTTCACTGGCTCTTACGACGGGGCACTGAGTCAAGTGGTAGCTGCGCTGAACGCTGGACTGCCACTGCAGCAGAACCAATTCATTCGCCTGCTAGATGTAAATGCGCTGTTCAGTCAGATCCTGGCTTCGCCGGACAACTTCGGCCTCAGTAACACAACGGACCGCTGCACCGTGCCGGGTGTGATCGGGAACGCGATCTGTTCGACGCCACACCAATACCTGTTCTGGGACGGAATCCACCCGACGACGACCGTCCACAGCGCGGTGGCGCAACGAGCGCTGGAAGTGCTGCCTCCCCAGTGAGCGACAGCCGAGAAACAGGTGGCGTCGAAGGAGTTGTCTCAAACAACCAGGAGAAGATCGCTAGCGGGCCGTGAGTGCTCGGAAGCGGCTCCGGTCAGGATTGTTCGCGAGTCATCTGGCTCTTGGGAAGGGCTGCCATGAGAATTTGGCAATTCATGCCACCGCCGCCACCACCTCCGACTCACCGTCCCGCTGACCACTAGCTCAGTGGTCAGTCGGTGTCGAAGGTTTTACTGCCCACTGACCACTGGCAACTGACCACTGCTTTTTCAACTTCTCCACTTCAGCGTCACAGGTCCGCTCATCGGATGCTTCATTTCCGCTCCGACGCGCTTGGCCTCGAGATGCGCAGCCTTCAGCGCGAAATACCATTTTGCCGGACGGTCCGCATCGTCAATCAGCATCAAATGCGGATTGTGTTTTAATCCCTCGCTCTGCAACTCCATCGTTCGCCGATCTTGCTCCACAAACTTTGCGAACACAAACTTCAATAACGACGGCCCAAACGGCACCCAGCGGAAAATGTTCCAGCAGGCGACCACGTCAATCCGGCAATGGTCGCGCCTGATGGGCGTGACCGTGGTTAGCGACGAAAACCAGTACCTGCCGGCACGGATAGTCTCAACCCGAAGATTCGGCAGCACGAAGTCGATGGTCGTAGTGATGGAATCTGCTTCCGCGTAAAGCCGCAGTAGCTTATAAGGCGAGCTGTTGGAACTGGGCGTGTGCGCGCTCATGCGAAAACCGTTGGGGATCGGCTCAAACTGCTTCTGTTTTTCGTGGATGCTGTGGCGGCTGCGCCACCACCATGCCTGGTGCACAAACGGCCCATGCGCCGGATCCATCAGCCCGATGATTCCGTGATCAACGCTGCAAGGCAAATTCGCGCTCAGGTATGCCGTTTTGTATCTCTCGCTGAAAGTAGGCACGCGCGGAACTTGCGCTACCGGCTCTTCGCGACGCGTAAATCCCGCGCTCGACGGTCCCGCATCCGGAATAAATACCCATATGAAATCATCGCGCTCTTCGCAAGCGTAATTCCCGGCATATATACGATCCACTTTCAGGTTTTGATCGGCCGTGAGCGAAGGGATGAGTTGACACTGCCCGCTATGTGCCTCGAACCTCCACCCGTGGTAGCTGCACTCCAGCTCTTCCCCGTCGAACCGTCCGCAGGAAAGCGGCATGCCGCGGTGCGGACACGCGTCGCGCAGCGCGAACGGGCGCCCGTTCTTGTCCCGTCCACGCTTTTCCCTGCCAACAACCAGCGGAATTTCCAGCAACATCGCCTTGTGCAGTTGGCCGCGCGACAGCTGACTGGAAGGCAGTGCGCGATACCAGAAGCCGGTAAGCATCAAGGAATCCGGCACTTCGCGTGGGAGTGGCTCAGCGGTGGACATGGATAAACGCAGCCTAACACAAGGCTCAAGATTCGCCGCTCACACCCGCTGCCACCGATTCTGCGAATCACAAATATAATGTTGCTCAATTCGCGACAGTAGAAGAGGGACGCAGTGGACGAGGCATATGTGCATGGTTACGACCCGCGTGAGAACGAACGCCTGCGGGATCAGGCCGGAGCGCTGGTGGACCTGCTACACTCCGACACCTCATACCCGCCCGGAAGCATGGTGCTCGAAGTCGGGTGTGGCGTCGGAGCACAGACAGTCACTCTAGCTCAACGGAGCCCGGGGGCACGATTCACATCGGTTGATGTCTCAGCGGCTTCGCTCGCGGAAGCTAAGAAGAAGACAGACGCGGCCAGCCTCACCAATTGTGCAGTTCCAGCAAGCGGACATCTTCGCTTTGCCCTTCGCCCCTGAATCCTTCGACCACGTCTTCGTGTGTTTCGTCCTGGAGCACCTGTCGCGCCCGGTTGAGGCTCTGGTGATTCTCAACCGGCTACTCAGACCCGGTGGCACCATAACCATCATCGAGGGTGACCACGGATCTACCTACCTCCATCCCGACAGCCGCGCAGCCTATAAGGCAATCGAGTGTCTTATTGAGTTGCAGAGGTTGGGGGGAGGCAACGCGTTGATTGGCCGGCAGCTCTATCCACTTATGGTCGAGGCCGGTCTGGAAGCAGTCCACGTCACTCCACGCATGGTGTATGTAGATTCGAGCCGACCCGACCTGGTCGACGGCTTCACCAGGAAGACGTTCACTGCAATGGTCGAAGGCGTTCGCGAATCCGCGATCGAAGCCGGCCTCACAGATCACGGAGAATTTGATGCAGGTGTTCGAGACCTTCACCGAACGGCTGAGGCCGACGGGGTCTTCTGCTACACGTTCTTCAAGGGAGTGGGAGAGAGAAGACCTTAGGCGCTAGGTACTTTCCTGAACATACGCAATCTGGTGCTTAAAGATAAACAGATTCGGCTGTCCTTCCCGCGTCAGGCGCAACATGTTGCGGTCGTAATATTCAATCCAACCGCGCACGGTTTCGCCGTCCACCAATTTGATCGCCACCGGCTGTTGCTTTTCGCTCAACGACTTGAGGTAAGCAACTTCCTGGTTAGTGGAATCCGGAGGAACAGCTTTGGGCCTGCGGTTGGCGGAAGCAGTATCGGACAAGGACATATTCAAATTGTACAGTCCGCCAGCTAATGCAGCTTCGACGTGTAGTATCCGGTGCGGTGGCGGGTCTTGTAATCGGCGCCGGAATTAATTCCCGCCAGCTTAACCTCAATCCGGCGGAAGTCCGAATCGGCGATGCGCTGCGAGGGATAGTACGCCAGCAGATACTGGGTTCGCAGTTCGTCGCTGATGGTACGGAACGCCTGATCGAGTTGCGGAAGAGTTGTAGCGTAGAAATATTTGCCCCCGGTATCTTCCGAAAGCTGGATGAGCGCGTGTTCCCCGCCAGTGTCACGTCCCGCGCTGGCTTCGATGGGCACAACGATAATGCTGTAAACGATGGCTTCTGATATTTGAGCCGCCCGCACGGCCTGCTGGTAGTCCATTTTGCTGACCGTATCTCCGCCGTCGGTGATGACCACCATCACTTTTCTTCCCTCACGAGTTTCCAGAGCCTCAGCACCTAGATAAATCGCGTCGTAAAGAGCCGTAGCCGCGCCCAAAGGCAGGTGGTCAATGCCCCGGTCAATCGTCTTTAGGTCAGAAGTGAACGGAACAACCTGATTCACGATTTCGCTGAATCCGTAAAGAGATACACCGTCCACCGGGCGCAGAATAGCCTGGGCAAAGCGGCGCGCCGAGTTGACCTCAAGCGGCAAGACTCTACGCGTGCTCAGGCTGGTATCGATATCCAGGACAATGGAAAGCGGCAACTCCGATTCCTTGTCAAACACAGATATCTTTTGCAGTTTGTCGTCTTCAAGCACTTGAAAATTGTTTTTATTCAGGCCTCCAACCGGCGCTCCGTGCTCGTCAGTTACGGTGACGAAGACGTTGACCAACTTTACATCCACCTTGAAGGTGGTGTCGTCGGGTTCGGGAGCTTTAGTGCTCGAAGATTTGGAGCCGGGAACCCAGGGCGGTTTCGGCACACTGCTGGAGCCCTGAGCATGGCAGACGGCGACTCCCAGCAACAGCATAGCGGCGAGGATTTTCATCGGGCGGCTATTCACTTGGATGCAAGGCTCCACGCGAATGGGTGCCCGCAACGACTTGCTCCGGAAACGGCTCTCCGTCGGCCCACACCGCGCCATCCTCAAAATGCTCTTTTTTCCAAATGGGTATCGTCCGCTTGATGGTGTCGATCAGCCAGCGGCAGCTTTCGAAGGCCGCAGCGCGATGCGCGGAAACCACCACGATCAGCACGCTGGTTTCCCCAATTTCAAGCCGTCCCAAGCGGTGAACCATGGCCACATCGCGAATCTGAAACCGCGCCAGTGCCTGCTCCGTCAGCGATTCCATTTGCCTGCGCGCCATTTCCTCATAAGCCTCGTATTCAAGAAATAAAGTGCGCCGGCCGCGGCTGTGGTCGCGCACCACCCCCTCGAACACCACGGCAGCGCCGTCTTCTGGCTGCTTGATCTTCTCCAGCGCCGCTGCTGTGTCAATTTTCCCTCGCACGATGGCGGCGCGAGGCAAGCCGCCACTCACCGGAGGAAGCAGTGCCACTTCGTCTCCGGAATGCAGCTTCCTCTCCGGTCTGGCGTATTCCTGGTTCACCGAGACCGCGATGGCTGAAAGCTTCCCGGTAAGCGACGGAATCCGCGCTTCATAGTGTTCGAGCACATCCCCGGCGGTAGCCTCGTCGGGAAGCGTGAGCAAATCCGAACTGCGCCCCGCCAGATCTTTCAGCACTCCGAAAAATAAGACCCGAACCCGCATAACAGTCCCCGTGAAACAGCCTGGATACCAAACCGCTGACACCCGAGAGTAGTTTACAGGGAGGAGGCCGACCATTTGAATCCCGATACCCTAAGTGGGACCGCGCCCAAAAAAAAACCAGTCCGGTGGCCGGACTGGCGATATCGCTAACTGAATTACTTCGTTACTGCGGAGGTACTTTGTCCTTGTTGTCCTTGTTCTTCTTGTCCTCCGGTGGAGGAGCCGGCTTTTGATTGCGCTGCTCCGGCGGTCGTGTCTGCTGCGAAGGCTGAGCTGGACGCGGTTCTGGACGAGGAGCAGTCTGGCTCCGGTTTTCCTGCCGAGGCGCTTCCGCTGGAGGCCGACTCTCATTGCGGGGAGCTGTCTCCTGGCGGCTCTGCGGAGGAGCGTTCTGCTGCCGCGTTTCCGGTGGGCGACTCGGTTGTTGCTGCCGGTTCTCCGGCGGACGAGCCGGTTGCTCCGGTTGGGCCCGCGGCGTCTCCGGGCGTGTTGTCTCAGGACGCGCACTGGGGTTCTGCCGCGGCTGCTCTGGAGTTGGCTCCGGGCGATTCGCCGATGGCGGTCGCGGAGCGGATTGCATCGGACGATTATTATTCTCGGGTGCCGCCGGACGGTTTTCCGGAGCTCCGGGACGGTTGTTCCCAGGTTGCGCAGGACGGTTCTCAGGCGCGGCAGGGCGGCTGGCTTCCGGCTGCGCCGGACGGTTTTCCGGCGCTCCGGGACGGGCGTTCCCAGGTTGCGCGGGACGGTTCTCAGGCGCTGCCGGGCGGTTGGTTTCCGGTGCGCCAGGCCGCGGAACTTCCCGGCTGGCTTCTCCAGGACGATTGTTCGCCGGAGGACTTGGCGGCGGAGCATTGCGATTGTTTTCCGCACCCGGGCGATTCTCCGGCTGCCCCGGTCGCGGACTGGCATTGTTGGCCGGTGGTGCCCCAGGACGGTTTTCCGGCTGGCCCGGTCGTCCCCCGGCGTTGGCAGGAGGAGGATTTGCGCCTCCGCGAGCACCACGCTCCAAAGGCCGTGCCTCGGTTGGCGGTGCGGCGCGAACCGTCTTCACTGGAGGCGGCGCGGCCGCGCGCTGCGTTCCAGTCCCAGCAACTGCCGATGGCCGACTCACCACTGTCGGCTGACGAGTTGCCACTACCTGCCGGCTAATAACTTGCTCCGGCGGCTTTGTCTGCACTTGGCGCCCCGGCCCAATCACGCTCTGGCGCGCTGGCTGGATGTCCCTGGCTACCTCATGAGTTACCGGCGCCGACGCTATCTGCCGTGCATCCACGTGCACCACATTCTCGTGCACTGGACGCGCATTCACAAACGTGTCGTGGTTGACCACAGTCACGCTGTTGGTCACCCGCTGATTGACGTACGTAACATTGTTGACGTGGTTGACGGTCACATTGTTGTAAACATTCGTGACTTGCGTCACGTTCACACGAGTGTTGGTGACGTTGACGTTCTCTACGTAGCGCGGACTGGTATGGTACCAGGGCACGAATACTTCTCCCGGCCCCAGTGGGAACCATCCCACCCCGCCGCCACCACCGATCCCAACTCCAATGCTAAACCCGCCTCCTCCAACGAAAGCCACTAACGCCGGCGAGTAAACGGGCACTACCGCAACCGGTCCCGGAACCCAGCACCAACTGCTTTCTACGAAGGCCCATCGGCCATAGTGAAAGGGCGCAAAACCCCAGGGCTCCTGCTCAACCCACGTCCAACCCCAAGGCGAAACGTAGGTCCAATTTCCGTAGCGATAAGGCGCCCAGTCTCCGGGAACGCCCCCGGGTGTCCATACATTTCCATAGCCGGCTACGTCGTGCCAACGCCCATAGTCGTCGAGGTCTTCGTAGCCGGTCATTTCCTCGGAAACGTATTGCCTGCTACGGACCCGGTCTTGGCGTTCATCGCGCGACATGGCCCAGCGGCCAAAATCGTCTGGCTGCCCGATTTCTCCCACGTCGTAACTTAACTGGTCCACTCCAGAGAATGTTCCCTGCTGGCCGCCTTGCAGCCGATAAGAATCGCCGCCACCCGTAACTTCAGCGGCTCCGCGCCATACCGTTGCCACGGTTTGATCGCCATTCTCATTCACGTTCAAACGAAATTCCCCTCCCTGATTCACATTGAATGCCAGGTTGGGAGTGTCCACCTCGAACGCGTCGTTGCGGTCAAAGTGGCGGACCCGGAAAAACAGCGACCCCGTGGACAATCGAAGTTGGGTGACGTCATTTCCCAGGTCAAGAAAGGTCAAACTGGTTTCCGGCCCCAGCCGGATGGAAGTGGATCCAATCTGCACTTCCGCGCGCGAGTCGCGATCCACCCACAAATTGTCTCCCGTGGTCAGCGGCCGATTCGGTACTGCTTCCAACCAGTCTCCTTGGCCGCCGGGCTGGAAGGAAACCGATCCCTGAACAAAGCCGATGCGACCAGCGCGGCTCGGTGGATCCTGCTCGTAATCCTGCGCCAAAGCCGATGGCACAATTGGCAGCATCGACAAGATTGTCGCAAGCACTGCAACGAAAAATCCTCTGCGCATATTCATGTAGTCTTTCCTTACTGCGGCTTCAGGGCCGCCCGTCTTTTCTTATTTTCGTACGACCTTATTCGTAATTTTCGTCTCGACCTTATTCGTACTGACTTCCTGGTCATACTCATTAAACACATCCCCAAAACACAAGTTCCATACGGTCAGCAGGGTACACCTCCAAAAGTCAAATGGTAGATGGATATTCCTGAAAGGAAGCGGGTTACAAGGGGCATTCAGTGTTACCCCGAAGCATTGGCCGGGATACCCCAGAGAATGCCGTAGGGTATTAGACGGAGCGGGTGACCCCATGAAGCGGAATGCAATCGCCGCGGCATCGGCCTAAATCCCAGGCGTTCGCGCGGGCTGGATATCTACGATTTTGCTTATCCCGGTGCTTTGGCGATTCTGATCCGCCCGCGCCGCGACGTTCACGCCCGCCGGCGTCGACCGGGGCACGAGCCGCTAACTGACAGTCTGCTCTGCCAGTACCTTTTCCCGCTCCTCGGCATCACGCTGCTCTTCACGCACCGTAGTCGGCAGCGCCAGCTCGAGCACTTCGCGGATGGTTTTCACGTAGTGCACGTTCAGGTTTTCGAGCTGTTCAGGGGTGAGGTCCTCATCCACGTTCATCTTGTTGTCGGCTGGAAGAATCACGTCGTGAACTCCCGCGCGCTTAGCCGCGAGAACCTTTTCTTTGATCGGGCGGTCCTTCAATAACGACACCAGCGCCGTAGCCATAGTCACGCCAGCCGATGGCCCGTCCTTGGGAATCGCCCCGGCCGGAACGTGGATATGAATATCGTGATCGGCGAAGAACCCTTCATCAATCCTCAACGGACCGGCGTTCGACCGCACCCAGGTGAGCGCCGCCTGCATGGATTCTTGCATCACCTGGCCGATTTGTCCCGTCATCGTGAACCCACCTTTGCCTTTCATCGTATTGGCTTCGACGAACAAAATATCTCCGCCGGAGGGAGTCCATGCCAAACCGACCACCACGCCCGAACGCTTAGTGCGCTCCGCAATTTCGCCTTCGCTGCGGACCTTAATTCCGCCCAGGAATTCCTGAATGATTTCCTTGGTCACCACCAGCTTTTCGGTTTTGCCTTCCGCCAATCGTCGCGCCTGCTTGCGGCAAATGGTTCCGATATTCCGCTCCAGATTGCGGACTCCCGCCTCGCGCGTGTAATGGCGAATCAGGTGACCCATCGAATCCGGTGGAAATTCAATCTGCTCGGTTGTGATCCCGTTTTCTTCGATCTGCCTCGGAACCAGATATTGGAAAGCAATGTGGACTTTCTCTTCTTCGGTGTAACCCTGAAGCTCGATGATCTCCATGCGGTCGCGCAACGGCTCGGCCACAGGATCGAGCATGTTCGCCGTGGTAATGAACAGGACTTTCGAAAGATCGAAAGGCACGTCGAGATAGTTGTCACGAAACGTCGCATTTTGCTCAGGATCAAGCGCCTCCAGCAGCGCCGATCCTGGGTCGCCGCGGAAGTCGCGTCCAACTTTATCGATCTCGTCAAGCATAAAAACTGGATCTTTGGTCTCGGCGCGACGAATCCCTTGAATGATCTGCCCCGGCAATGCGCCGATATAGGTGCGACGATGTCCGCGAATTTCCGCCTCATCGTGTACTCCGCCCAGCGAGATGCGGACGAATTTCCGTCCCAAAGCCCGTGCGATCGAGCGACCCAGCGAAGTCTTGCCAACTCCCGGAGGCCCAACAAAGCAAAGAATGGGGCCCTTCATGGCCGGCTTCAACCGGCGTACCGACAAGAAATCCAGAATGCGATCTTTTACTTTCTGCAGGTCATAGTGGTCGGTGTCGAGAATCTCTTTGGCTTTCAGGATATCCACTTCGCCGCCGGAAGTTTTTGCCCACGGCAGAACCGCCAGCCATTCAACATAATTTCGGGTCACGCCGTAATCAGCCGCCATCGGCGACATGCGCGCCAGTCGGCCCAGTTCCTTCAAAGCTTCTTTCTTTACGTCGTCGGGCATTCCCGCCGATTCAATCTTCTGGCGAAGTTCCTCGGTGTCGCGCTGCCCTTCATCCTGCTCGCCCAGTTCTTTCTGGATGGCCTTCATCTGCTCGCGCAAGTAGTATTCGCGCTGGCTCTGCTGCACCCGGTCCTGTACCTCGGACTGGATCTTGTTGCGCAGTTGCTGCACTTCAAGTTCTTTGGCCAGATGCTGATTCACTTTTTCCAGGCGCACACGCACATCCGTGGTTTCGAGCGTGTCCTGTTTGTCCGCGGTCGAGAGCGAGGGCAGTGAGGAAGCGATGAAGTCCACCAGTCGGCCGGGCTCTTCAATGTTCATAGCTACGGTCGAAAGCTCATCCGACAAAGTAGGCGACCCGGCCACAATCTGCTGGAACAGGGTGAGCACGTTGCGCTGCAGGGCTTCCACTTCCGACGTCTTCGGCGGAACCGCCTCGGGCACGGTTTCCACCGTCGCCTGCATGTATGGCGTGAGCTGAGTAAATTCCTTCAGCCGCACCCGTTCCAGGCCCTCCGCGAATACAAACAGGCTCTGGTTGGGCATCTTCACTACTTTGTGCACCACCGCCAGACTACCAACGGTATAGAGGTCGGTCGGCTGAGGAACATCCACTCGTGCCTCACGTTGCGCCACCACTATGATGGTCTTGTCTTCTCCGAGCGAATTTATAAGCAGCACGGAGCTTTCGCGGCCCACCGTTAGCGGCAGCACTGCATGGGGGAAAAGCACGGTGTCGCGCACCGGCAATACTGGAAGCGATCTGTTATCTTGCGGCATGTCTCTCCCGTTGCGCGCTGCGTCTATCTCTCCGCGCGAAGGCGTTTGCCAATTTTCCTTGAGTGTATCTTACTCAACTTTGATGTCCGGGGATTATCAGAAGATTCATCACGCTCGATCTACGCCTGCAATTTCTTCAGACGTGTAAACGCATTTCAGACGTGTAACGCATTTTGGATTCTAAACCTCGCCCTTCCGTTTGTATAAGAACGAGGGACGAACCGCCAGATGCCCCAAGGATTTACCCCGGGGCTTATACTTAGTCGCCTGTGGCCGAGTTGAACAGATCGTCAGTGAGAACCATGAGACTGAACGCCTGCCTTGCGAAAAGCACAGCAGTTCCGCCTTAGGAGGGTTGCTTTTCGGATTTGATACCGCGGTCATTTCCGGCACCACCGCTGGATTGACTCGAGCCTACAGCCTTTCTCCCACTCTGCTCGGCTACACGGTATCAGCAGCGCTATGGGGAACAGTTGTGGGATCGCTGCTCGCGGGCATCCCCGGAGACCGTCTTGGCCGCCGCGACAGCCTTCGCATCATGGCGGTGCTTTATCTGATCTCCGCCCTGGGCTGCGCCTCCGCCTGGAACTGGAGCTCCTTGGTCACGTTCCGTTTCATCGGCGGCCTGGGCATCGGTGGTTCCTCCGTGCTGGGTCCAATGTACATTGCGGAAATTGCCCCCGCCAAGTGGCGTGGCCGGCTGGTGGGTTTTTTTCAGTTCAATGTGGTCTTCGGAATTCTTGTCGCCTACCTCTCCAATTACGTCGTTTCCCTGCAGCGCCTGGGCACCCACGAATGGCGTTGGCAGCTTGGGATTACCGCCGTCCCCGCAGCTTTCTTTTTACTCATGCTGTTCGCCATTCCCCGCAGCCCGCGCTGGCTGGTGAAAAAGCAGCGAATTGCCGAGGCCCGCGAAGTCCTGAAAATGACCGGCGACGACACTTACGAGAAGGATCTGCAAGAGATCACCGCCTCCATTGACGCCGAACATGGCCACGCCGACGAGCCTTTGTTTTCGGCCAAATACCGGCTGCCTATTTTTCTGGCCGTCTCCATTGCCATGTTCAATCAGTTTTCCGGAATCAATGCCATTCTTTTCGCCATGTCGGTGATTGATCGTTTCGGACGAAAGAGGCTGCTGCTGACCGGCGCCGTCGGAACCTCAGCGTGCCTCGCCGGAGCGCCGCGATCTTCGCGATCGGACGCCGGCACGACCTGCTGATCTGGCTCCTGATCGCATACATTGGATTTTTTGCTTTCTCGCAAGGCGCCGTCATCTGGGTTTACCTCAGCGAAGTCTTCCCCAACCGCGTGCGCGCCAAAGGACAAAGCCTGGGCAGCTTCACTCACTGGATGGCGGCCGCCATCATCGTCCAGGAGTTCCCGCGGGTCGCGAATTGGTCCAAACCGCTGCCGTTTGTCTTCTTCGCTGCAATCACGGTCGTGCAGCTTTTCGTAGTGCTGACCGTGTATCCGGAAACTAAAGACGTTTCGCTCGAGGAAATTCAGAATGCGTTTTCCGTGGCCTGAGCGACGTTTTTCTCTCAACACAGATTTTGTTTGCGTCCTTCGCGTCCCGCGTCCTCTGCGGTTAAAGGCCTTTGGATCTTCACGCCGCCGGATACACTCCCAGCACCTTCACCATGTCCGCCACTGCCCTCAACTGCAGCAGCGCTCCCTTAGCCAGCCGGTCGTCTCCCCTCAGGAAGTCGGCGTAGAAAACGTACTCCCACGGCCGCCCGCGGATGGGGCGCGACTCGATCTTGCTCAAGCTGATGTCGCGCTCGGTGAATACGCCTAAAGCCCGGTGTAGCGCGCCAGGAATATTTTTCAGCCCGAAGGCGACGGAGGTCTTATTCGCGCCCTGCAGCACCTTCTTCTTTCTCCGCAACAGAAAAAATCGCGTGAAGTTGCGCTTGTCATCTTCAATTCCTGCTGCGAGGATACATCCCTTGTACTCCGACGCAGCGTGGCGGCTGGCGATTCCCGCCGCATCGCGCAGACGGTTCGCAATCACGTGCTTTACGCTTCCGGCGGTGTCATAAAACGGTGCAGCTTCAATTCCGGGATTCTTGCGAAAAAAATCGCGGCACTGGTCGAGCGCCACTGGATGCGAAAATGCGCGCCGAATCTCCGCTTGCCTCACTCCTGGCGCCGCAATCAGATTGTGCACGATCCGCAAATGAAACTCGCGCTGGATAAAAACATCACGAGCCAGCAGCAGATCCGCGTGTTCGGTCACGGTTCCGGCCAGCGTGTTCTCAATCGGAATCACGGCGATCGGAACTTTTCCCCGCTCCAGCCGGTCAAAAACGTCCGCCGAGCGCGCACACGGAACAATGATGCAGCCGGGCAGCATCCGCCGCGCTGCTTCGTGACTGAACGATCCTGGCTCTCCCTGGATGGCAACTTTCATAGCGCACGTTAGCTGGACGCAAGCGCCAAGAGCAAATCCTTCTCCAGCAGCAGAGCGTCCACCCCGCTCGAATAGTACCGGGAAACAGTCTGGATGACATTGTAGCCGCGACGTTTATAGAAAGAGAGTGCCGCGACGTTGTCAACCGCGGTTTCTAATTGGACCAAGCGGCACCGCGCGGAACGTAGGCGTAATTCCGCAGCGTCGAGCAACGCCGAACCCACACGAAGGCGGCGTGCCTCCGACCGGACATCTATCGTGATAACGTGTCCAATCCTCCGGTGGCCGCACTCGGCTATCAGAAAACCCAGAATCCTGTCGTCCTCTCGATCCTCACCACCTACCTCAAACGTCTCCTTGGCAGCTGCCGCGATCAGAGTAAACGCTCCTCCGCGCCGCATGTACGCCTTCAGTTCGTATTTCGAATAGGAGATTCCCGGCGCGAAGCAAGACTGGTCAATTTTCCACAGCGTGTCGAAGTCTTCGGGCCTATGGTCGCGGATTGTGAATCGCACCCACTCATTCTAGACGCCCGTCCCTGCGTCTCGCCGCAAGCTTCGTGCAATCAGACACTTACAATCCCCGTAAACTTTTTTAGAATATACAATGAAAATCTTGCTCGTTTGCACCCTAAGTCGTACCATTCGCATCTGAGAGTTTGTGTTGCGCCTGATCGTCATTGCCGCGTTGTGCGCCGTCGTCGTGGACGTGGCTTGGTTTCTTGGCTTCTCCCGTTACAACCGGCGTAAAGGGATTTTGGTGTTACGTTGGGTAGAGGCCGCTTGCGCCACCCGTGGCCGTGTACTGGACACGCGGTGGCTCAGCAAGAGTTGTCTGCAAGCCCACGTAAGTTTCGCGGCCCACTGGTTTGAAAATGCCCGCGTTACCGTCAAGCTTCTGCCGCGGCCCATTCTCATCCAATGGATAGTCTGCTTGTGGCGCCGACAGCGAGAAACGGTCACTTTCGAAGCCGACCTGGACGATTCTCCGACCTTCCACTTGGAAATTTCCCGCCATCGCTGGTTGACCCAGAAGCCGAAAGAAATTTCCAGGCCCACCCGTAACTGGACGCTCTCCCGGCCCGGCCCCGTGGTACTTACCACGCGCACCGAATGGACCCACGAACTTACCCCTGTAGTGAACACCCTCATGACCTCGCGCGGCCACAATCTGCTGACCGTGCGCTTCCGTCCCGACTCTCCTCACTTGTCAGCGACCATTCCGCTCGAGGCCCTCTCCGACGAGGAAACCACGGCGGCGTTCCTGAGCGTGCTGCGAGATCTGGCCGCTGGCGCTTCGGCATCACGGCATTAGGCTGTTCCCGATTCCTTACCGTCCATGGATTTTAGGTTTTAGATTGTGGAAGACCCCGATTCGAAAACTGCCATCTAAAATCTCGAAACCCTGGGTATCCGAAGGCGCTACCTTCCACACGCTCCGTCACTCCTTCTCCGCTTCAAACCGGTATCCTACTCCACGCACCGTAAGCAGGTGACGCGGGCGGGCAGGATTGTCCTCCAAATAGCGGCGCAGGCGGACGATAAAGTTGTCTATAGCGCGTGTGTCGGTGTCTTCCCGCAACCCCCATACCTCTTCCAGAATCGATTTCCGCGACACCACTCGTCCACGATTCCGCACCAAATGGCGTAGTAGTTCGGCTTCCATCACCGTGAGCTGTGTGGTAGTGCCCTTCGCGCGTAGTTCCAGGTTGCCAAAATCTATCGTCCGCCCGTCGAAGGAGAACTCGCCAAATTCGTCAGCCGAATGATTAGACGGTGCGGCCACGACTGGCTCAGGCGTTGCCGAATGGCGCATCCATTCCCGGCGCCGCAGCAGCCCCTGCAATCGGGCGAGCAGAATCGGAAGCTCAAACGGCTTGGGAAGATAATCGTCCGCGCCCGACGCAAACCCCTTCAAAACATCTTCCGGACGCCCGCGGGCCGTGAGCATGAGAATGGGAATAAAATTCCTGGCCGCTCGCAAGTCCGCTGCGACCGCAAAGCCGTTTTTTCCCGGCAGCATGATGTCCAACACCATGGCATCGAAGGCTTCGCGTTTGGTGAGCAGCAGATCAAGCGCGGTTTCACCGTCGCCGGCCACTTGCGCGGTGTGCCCTTCGGCCTGCAAATTGAACTGCAAGCCATTGGCGAGATGCGCTTCGTCCTCAACGATGAGAACCCGGCTCACGACGTTCTCCGGGGAAGCTCAAGAATGACGGTCGCGCCCTTGCCCTCGCCCGCGCTCTCCGCCGAAACCCGGCCGCCGTGGCGTTTGACTATAGTGCGCACCAGAAAAAGACCCAGCCCAGTTCCTCTCACCTGCGCCAGCGCGCGGCCCGGAACCCGATAAAAACGTTTGAAGATGCTCTTTAGTTCGTTGCGAGGAATTCCCATTCCGCGGTCTTGCACGCGCAGGACCAGGCGTTTCTGCTCCGCCAGACCTAGTTGCACGGAAATATCAACCTGATTCCCGGAATACTTGACCGCGTTGTCCAGCAGATTCGAAACCGCGGTACGTAAATCCTCGGGATCGCCGGTCACTGCCGATCCCCGCCCGTTCAAGGAAGATTCGTAACGCAGAGCACCAGGCTGTAAGTGATGGCTGTTTCGCGCAGTCTCCACGCAGCTCTCGACCAGACCGGCAAAATCAACTTCCACATGCTCCTCTTTACGCGCCCCCGCCCTTCCCGCCTTAAGAACCTGCTCCACCGTGTTGCTGAGCCGATCCGTGTCCTCAATCATCAGCCGATAAAAATCGCGCCGCTGCGCATCTTCGAGTTCCCTGCGTTGCAGCGTCTGCAGGTAGAGGCGGATCGATGCAATAGGAGTCTTCAGCTCGTGCGTTACCGCATTGATGAAACTATCGTGTTGCTCGTTCTTCCGAATTTCGCGGACCAGAAAGCTTGTATTGAGGATGAGTCCGGCGACGATGGCGCCGAAGAAGATAATCCCGAGGAGCAGTTTTGCCCCCTCGCGCCAATTCACAATGATCCAGCCGAAACCGACGGCGACAGCGATGGCCGCAAGCACCACTCCGAAGGAGAGGAAAAAGAAGATCTTGCCGCGCCGCGTGATGCGCATATCAGGATTCTAACGCGGCGAATCGACAAGGGGGAGTAAGTGTGTGATTGGAAGGCGCGGATTTTGCTTAGGAAGCGCCTCGGAGGCTAGACGGAAACCAACTCCCGCCGCTCTGGGGCCGGCTTTTCCTGCTCCTGCTCGCGCAACTCCGAAAGCTTCACGCGATATACGTGGCGAGCCAGGCCGAGCTTTTTCAGGGTCCAAATGCCGTACCAGTTCAGGTCAATCTCGTACCACTTCAACCCGTGGCGGGCTGAAACCGGATGCGCATGATGATTATTGTGCCAGCCCTCGCCGAAGGTGAGCACCGCCACCCACCAACTGTTAGTCGACAGATCGCGAGTCCGAAAGCGTTTCGTGCCCCAGCTGTGAGTAGCCGAATTCACCAGCCAAGTGCTGTGTAGTCCGATCACCGTGCGAAGGAACATCCCCCACATCAGAAATGGAAGCCCGCCAATCGCAAACAGTCCCGCTCCAAGCACGATCACGGGCACATAGTGGTACTTAGTGATCCAGATGTGAAACCGCGACTTCGCCAGATCAGGAACATAACGGGAGAGGGTTTGGGTATCCTGATGCAGACTCTTTCCCATCAGAATCCATCCCGCATGTGCCCACCATTTGCCATCAATGGGCGAATGCGGATCGCCTTCTTTGTCAGAAAACTGATGATGAATGCGGTGCGTGGCAACCCAGAAAATCGGCCCGCCTTCGAGCGCTATAGTCCCGCAGGTAGTCAGGAAATACTCCACCCATTTCGGGGTCTTGTAGCCGCGATGCGTCAGCAGCCGGTGGTACCCCATCCCGATTCCCATGCCGCCAGCAATCCACCACAGCACCAGCGACACGAAAAAAGCCTTCCAGGTAAAAAAGAATAACGCCGCAATCGCGCCTACGTGAAACATCGCCATGAAGCCGGTTGTAATCCAATTGATTTTGTCGTCGCCGCGCCTCTGGCGGGCTGCGCCTTGCAGGTCTTCGATGTCGACTGGCTGGATCTTCATGGGGATCTCCTGACTTCTATTCTGGTAGGACTATCTCTAAGTTAGCAGCGGGCTTCATATGTCAGGTGTAATAGTTCTGTAATAGGGGAGGCTGATGGTTACTCGAGTAATTCAAAACCGGAAGTCTCCCGCAATGGCGCGCCCCACCAACCGCGACAAGAATCCGCCCACCGAGTTCCCCGTTTGGCTCGCCGGAAACGACCAAGGAGAAAAGGAAGATTAATGCTTCAGAGTTGGAGTCCTCGGACCGCGGCTAATTGTAGCCTTGGGAAGCGGGGCCGCGGTTCTCTCCAGCAAAATGTCGGCCAACCGGATCCAGCGTTCAAATGGAGGTTCCCAGATGTCCGCCTCAGGAACTAGCCGTTCTCCTGCTGCGGGCACCGGTGAGATTTGCGAGTCGGTAGCAGTCTTGGGTTCCATAAATCACTTAACCCATACGATGGAAACAAGTCGCAGGAGGTTGCAAGAAAAAGACTTGCCTTTATTCGCGTATTACTCCAGTACCCCTCTTTCGGTGCGTGTATGCCTCGCACAAGACTCTCGGATGCAGCCCGATTTCAGACTTGCACTCCCTGGTCAGATCGGAACAAAACCGTAATAGTCCACCCTCAGGACTTGACTTCCCCCGCAACAGGTCTAGCATGGAGGTATCACCTCCGATCCAATTCAGGATCGAATGGGCTGGTAGCCAAGGAATGTCACCGCTTCTTGGTCGCCGGCCCATTTAAAATGGCAGCCGCGGCCCATAAGCTTTTAGCCTCCCCGGCGAAGCTCTTTCATTCCTTCAGCCGCCACTGATGGCTGGGACAATCGAAATCTGAGACCCGGCAGAAATAGGGCTCATAAGCCCGCCGGTATAGCGAATATCTTCGTCCCCTACGAAGATGTTGATGTGTTCGCGGATTTGTCCTTGCTCGGTTGCGATGCGATCTCGTACCCCAGGGTAGAGTGTCCAAAGCGCCGACAAGGCATCGGCCACCGTCGCGGGCGAGTCTTTTATTTCAACTGCGCCCTGCCCACCTGCGAATTCGCGCAAGGCGCCCGGGATGTGAAAGGTCACCGGCACGATCACCTCTTAGTCGGACGCGATTTGGATGTGGCCGATTTGTATGTAGCCGATTTGGGTGTCGAGGCTCGGCGTGATTTGCTCGTCACAGACTTCGTTCGTGCTGAAGTCGAGACCGGCACTCTTGGCAAGATTGCAGGTGAATCGCCAGACGCCTGCTCGAAAACCGCATTCCGTATGCAGACGACTGAGGGCAGCCCATCAAGTACCTTTTGCCAATTCCTTCCCTCATCCCGCGAGCCGAAGATCTGACCGCTGCGTGTACCGAAGTAAATTCCGGGCGGGTCGAACGAATCCGCTGCCATCGCATCGCGCAAGACTGTCTCGTAGGCCCTTTTTTGTGGCAAGCCGCGCACAAGCGGCTCCCACGACGCTCCGCCGTTGCGGGTCCGGTAAACACGCAATCGGCCGTCGCACGCGCAGCGAAACTGGTCGGACTCGACTGGAATGGCATACACCCAGTCCGGGTTGGTGGGATGCGTAATCAAGGCAAAGCCAAAATCCGATGGCACGCCATTAGCGATATCCACCCAGTTTTCGGCATTGTCATCGGAGCGATACAGGCCCCAATGATTTTGCAAGAAAAGACGCTCGGGGCGAGCCGGATGCATTGCGATCTTGTGGACACACTGCCCGAACTCGGGATATTTATTCGGTACGAACATTGCCCGAATGCCACGGTTTTGCGCTGTCCACGTGCGTCCGCCATCGTCGGTGCGGTAAACGCCACCAGCTGAGATTGCGACGTACATGCGCTGAGGGTTCGCCGGATCGAGCAGGATTGTATGTAACGCCAGCCCACCGTTGCCCGGGGTCCAGCGGGGCCGGTGCGGATGATCAAACAGACCACGCACCATCGCCCATGACTCGCCGCCATCCCGTGATTCAAACAGTGCTGCCGGTTCTACGCCGCAGTAGAGCACGTCAGGCTCATCCGGGCGGCCGAGCGATATTTGCCAGATGTTTTTCAGGGAAAGACCGGTATCGGCTGGAAATCGAATCGCCGCCTCCTGCGGATTCGTCCAGCTCTTCCCGAAATCGTCACTCGAACGCAGCATCGTGCCCCAGTAACTCTGGGTCGAAGCCCATATTCGATGTCGGCCGCCGCGGCCGTCATACGCCATGGCGTAAATCGCATGCCCGTGGAAGTACGGACCGCCTAGCTCCCAGCGCGTGCGCTGAGCGTTCGAGCGCAGCAGGAATGCTCCTTTCGTGGTTCCTACCAACAAAAGAAAATCTCCCTTCCTGACGTTGATATGCTGCACGTTGTGCAACATGGTAGTTCTGGGTGCGCTGCGATCGACATCCGGGGAAACGATTGCGCCTGACTGGACCGCTTCCAGAGCTGCTTGCACCTCACCCGCGCGTTGGTATCTTTGTGTTTGCTCCTTCGTCAGGCAGTGTTGGATGATGGCCCAGAGGCCCGGGGGTACTGGAGGGCCAAGTGGTTTCGGCCGTTCGCGCAAAATGGCCGAGCCGATGTCAAACGCGGTGCGTCCTTCAAATGGCATACGTCCCGAAGCCGCTTCATAGAGCACTACTCCCAACGCCCACAGATCACTGCGATAGTCTGCCGCCTCGCCACGCAAGATTTCCGGCGCCATGTACGGCAGAGTGCCGCTCACGCTCGATGCGGTCTGCATGGTTTCAAATGATCGCGTGGCACCCTCGAAAATCCCTCTGCCTACACGCCTTGCCAAACCGAAATCCAAGACTTTGGCTAGACCATCGGGAGTGACAACAATATTCGCAGTCTTCAAATCCCCATGAACGATGCCTTTGTCATGGGCGCGGGCAAGGGCGCTGGCTATCTGAATGCCATACCGGAGAACTGACTCCGCCGGCAGTCCCGCGCCTTCGCTCATCGCGCGCAGGGACTTGCCTTCGACCAGTTCCATCACGATGTAGAGGTTGCCTTCAGTCTCTCCAACTTCGTAGATAGTGCAGATGTTCGGATGAGCAAGCGAGGAAGAAGCACGCGCTTCATGGAGCAGATTCTGGCTTGCCGATGCATCAAGCCCGGCGCCTTTGTTCACGACTTTCACGGCTACATCGCGATGCAGCACTTCGTCGTGAGCGCGATAAACAACTCCCATTCCGCCTTCCCCAATTTGCGCCATGACACGGCAATGACCGAGGACTTGGCCGATCACAGTACACTGCCTTTCCGGCCCATCGTAGGCTCTCCCTAGGCTCAGCGCCTCTCGCGCTTGATCGTCTCCGAAAGAGGCTCCCCGCGGATTTCGATTGGCTTGAATTCGGGAACGGCAAACTCCCTAACTTTCCTCGCCACCGATTCCGGCGCCTCCACTTCCAACTCGACCACCCCGTCTTTGTATGCCCGCGAGAGAATTCTGGCCTTGGCCTCAAGCATCGCCAACGTCTTCCCTTCCTTCTGTGGAATCCGCAAATGCATTTCCCCCACCGGATCGCCGGCTACCACCTGGTCAATTCGATCCAACAACGTGCCCAGTCCGACTCCTTTGGCCGCGGAAACGTGCACCGTATGCGAATCATCGAGCAGGCTGTCGCGCTGCTTGGGCGGAAGCAGATCAATTTTATTCTTCACATGCAGCCGGGGCTTTTCGCTGACTTCGAGTTCTTTCAGCACCAGGTTCACCTGCGCATCCTGCTCGGCAGAAAGCGGGCTACTCGCATCGGAGACTTGCACAATCAGCGCTGCCCGCTGCACTTCTTCGAGCGTCGCGCGAAATGCCGACACCAGCGTATGCGGCAGATTGCGAATAAAGCCCACCGTGTCCGACAGCAGCACCTTCCGTTTCGACGGCAGGCTGACCGACCGCAGCGTGGGATCAAGCGTGGCAAACATTCGCGGAGATTCCATCACCGTAGCCTTGGTCAACGCGTTAAACAAAGTAGATTTCCCCGCATTCGTGTAGCCCACCAGCGCGATGGTTGCAACCGGAACCGATTCGCGTCTCTGCCGCTGCTGGCGCCGAATGCGCTGCACATTCTCAATCTGCTGTTGCAAATGCCGCAGCCGCCGGTGAATTTTCCGGCGATCAGTTTCAAGCTGAGTTTCGCCCGGTCCGCGCGTCCCAATGCCGCCACCGAGCTGCGACATTTCTATGCCGCGTCCGGCGAGCCGGGGCAGCGTGTATTCGAGCTGCGCCAGTTCCACCTGCAATTGGCCTTCGCGGGTACGCGCATGAGTGGCAAAAATGTCGAGGATGAGCTGGGTGCGGTCAAGCACCCGCACATTCACGACCTTTTCAATGTTGCGCTGCTGGGAGGCAGTCAGATCGTGGTCAAACAAAAGCAGGTCGGCGGAAACCGAAGCCGCGGCTCCGGCAATTTCTTCCAGCTTCCCTTTGCCGATGAGAGTTGCTGGATCAGGACGATCACGGCGTTGCAGGATTTCACCTGCGATCTCCGCTCCAGCGCTGAGGGCCAGGTCGCGAAGTTCGTCCAGTGATTCTTCTGCGCTGAACTGCGGCTCAGAATTCGTACGCGGAGCCGCTGCATCCCGCGCCGCCTGCGCCCCGCCGGTCAGGTTCTTCCCACGCTTCCGGCTGCGGTAGTCGAGGCCGACGAGGAACGCGCGCTCCTTCCGCATTCCTGGACGCATTCC